>Ga0310690_10000149_pt1 | contig 161526 bp, 128 predicted proteins | sample AusTroGonzalo_MG_2_FD_207661 | JGI IMG/M metagenome (GOLD analysis project Ga0310690, IMG submission 207661) | Bovine rumen microbial communities from tropical cattle in Woodstock, Queensland, Australia - Gonzalo_04 (v2) (version 2) | ecosystem: Host-associated > Mammals > Digestive system >... | reverse complement strand
TTTTTTCGTGACGATAAGACCGAGTCTCATTCTGTCAGATTCCATGAAGTTGAAGACAAGCAGTTTGGTCTTAAAAACATTTCCGGATGTTTTCAACCGGAAATAATCATGACCTTTTCTGATTTTATCCTGTTTGGAAAAAGAAAAAACCAAAAGATTTTCGCCGACTACTTTTCAAATATAGCAACTGAAAGAAGCTTTCTGCCTTTTTTTCTGCGTGCTTTGATGACGTTTCTGCCGTCAGCTGTTCTCATTCTTTTTCTGAAGCCGTGAGTTCTTTTTCTCGAAATTTTGCTCGGCTGATATGTTCTTTTCATAACAAATCTCCATAAATAAATGACCCAAACCAAAAAACCGCGATAGCATACTCAGAAATTCCGAAAAGTCAAATTTTCAACGGGGAATTCAGTCAAAACGCTGTCTACGGAGTGATTGTTGTCAATTTTAATGGCTGCACCTTGTCCAGAAACACTCTTCTTCAATATCGTCAGGCTCAGGTTTAACTGTTGCCGAGAGAGTTACTTTTTTTACAGTTTCAGTGCCGTCTTCAGCTTTTTCTGACCATGAAAAAACCGCTTTGTTTTTATCGCCGAGGTTGAAATCGGATATGAACGACACCGTTCCGTCGTCTCCTTTTATGAAATTTTTATCGTCAAAATTTGCTCCGACATAGACTTTTCTTTCATGTCCGATCACATCGCTTTGGCTTCGGGTAAAATATCTGGCTGAAAAATAAATATCGGCACATGGTGCAATGCATTCCGATTCAGGATCTATGCTGTAGACTTCGCAACCTTCTAAGCCCAGAATGTATAGAGAGGATAGAATAAAATCGGGACATTCTACTTTTTTATCCGTATCAGGATCTTTGCATTCATCACCGAAAAAGATATTTAAACCTTTTATTTCACTGATACGTTTTCTCGCTTGTTCTTCATCATTCTGCCACGAACATCCCGGATAAAGGGCGTTGGCCATCTCCGTAACGCAGGAATCGTATAGTTCCTGCAAGGAAAGATCTTTTGTCGTCAGCGAATTTGTGCCGATTGACTTTGACGTCGTGCATCCGCTTTCTCCGCCTTTTTCACCGCCGCCGGAATCCCCACTGCCGCCGCCTGCTTCTTCGCCGCCGGAATCCCCACTGCCGCCGCAGGAAACCAGAACAACCAAACTTAAACACATCAAAAAGACAAAAAACTTCTTCATTTGAACCTCCTAAACAGCTAAAATTGAATAATTTTAAGGAAAATCAAGAAAAAGGCAAGGGGTTAAAAAAATCAAGTTTACAGGGTTATAACCCGATATACTCGTAAAAAATCAAAAGTTTATAGGAGTATAACCAGATAAAGTTGACAAAAATCTTTTTTATTTTTTCTGCTGAGCGGAGAGTATTAAAACGAAAAAGCAGGCTTAAGAAATCGCCAGAAACTTGGACAATCGGCTAAACAGTCTACCTCACATGTTATCTTACGCAGACAGCAAGAAGGTCATCGTATCCTTTCGGCACGAAAACTACGGATCCTCCGTATTGAATATTCAGACCCCAGCCGTAACCGTGGCTTAATGTATAGGTTGAAGAAGACCAGTAACGCCATTCGGGTATGTCTGGAAAGTCCGAAGGCGTTCCCGTGCTTTTGTCGAACCTGAGCAGAGTTTCCAGTTCATTGATGTTGGGCAGTCTCCAGTCGTTGTAGCCGGCATAAGTCAGATTTTCGCAGTAAACCAGTGCGTCATACCAACTCAGCTCTTTATCCTCGACTGTTCCCTGCCATATCAGATTCGTTGTCGCGTCTCTGACGATTTTGCTGCCGTTTTCGCTTACCATATGGAATTTGGACGGAGACGGCGTCCAGCTGTTTCTGACGCAGCGGGCACTGTATTCAAAACCGTTTGCATTGTTGCCGTAGCCTCCTCTGGAATCGACAGCCCAATGTTTGCCGTTGCCGTAGACCGCATCGACAGTCGAAGTCCAGAAATCGCACACTGTCGGCACCGGGAACAATGACGTGTCGACACCGCCTCCGTTGCCGCCGTAATCGATAATGGTTCTGAATTCTTCTATTGTCGGCAGTCTCCAGTCGTCATGACCGCCGTATTCCAGTTTTTTGCAATAATCGTTCGCATCGTCCCATGTAAAATTGTTGTAACCTTCAATGGTCTGCTGCCACTCCAGACCGGTGTTGTTGTCAATAACGATAGCTTCGCCGCCGTCATGATTTTCAACGGAAAAATCTCTCGCTATGCAAAATCCCAGTCCGGCATAATGCGCATCCTGACCGAAATAGTCGCCCTGAACCTCTTCGCACGGCCGTTCAGAGCTGTCATAGCAGAGCTTCTGACCGGAGCAGAGGACTTTTCCTGCATTTTCGTTCGATTCGCACTGCTTATGTTTTGAGTTCCAGCGGAATCCTGTTTTGCAGCCGCATATGAAAACGTCGTAATCAAACACGGTGCACACACCGTCGGAATTTTCCGTTTTCTGACACGGATTGCCGCCGCACGGGTTTACGCAATCCGAACCGTTCCAGAAATAGGAGTCGTTGCAGACGAAACGGCATTCATCGCTGCTCGGCGTCTCATTGTAGACTCCTTTGTCCGAAGGCGTCCAGTCAAAACCGTCAGAAGTCTGAAAAACGCTGTCGGCCGTATTCCACGAAGCGTGTTCGGGAAGTCCTTTGCATGGTTCCGTCCGCGTCGGAGCCGTTATGCATCCGCCGTTTTCCCAGGCATAATTTTCCCTGCACATAAAAACGCAGTCGCCGGGAGTTTTCCCGGGAACAGTTTCTAGTGACTCCGGGATCCAGTTTTCCCCGTCCCATTTCTGAATGAAGGTTCCGTCGGCGCCGTTATCGTTCCAGACCGCGTTTTTCGGCAGATCAGGGCATTTTTTACTTCTCGTCGGCCAATCTATACAATAAAAATCATTCCAGTAATATTCTTTCAGACATGTAAAACCGCATTCGACCGGAGTTTCACTGTAAACCGCATCCTTGTTTTTCGGGATCCATTCCCCTTCATTCCATGTCTGGATGAAAATTCCCTCGGCACCGTTATCGTTCCAGGCACTGTGATCGGGTTTGTTCCTGCATTTTGACTCCCTTGTCATAACGTTGCATTTGTGCTCTTCCTCGTCACATTCAAAACCTTTTTTGCATTCGCCGCAGAAAACACGGATTATATTTTCTTCTCCCACTATCCGCAGATCACCGCACTCGGCATGATTCTCCGCGCATACAGCCTCGTCGCTTTTAGTCTTTCCTTCAGTATCGTCAGTCTTGTTTTCATTCGATTTTCCGCATGAAAACGACAGAAAGCACAGAACTATCAGCACAAAAATTTTCATTTTGTCACCTCAAATCAAAAATCAAAAAGACGAATAATTATAAATGATAATTTTTTTTTACAAAAAAATGTCCGGACAGCTGCATTCTTTTCAAAATCTTCAGTTTTTACCGATACTTTTTCAAAAAACTTGCTTTTTTCATTTATCTGATTATCATATCGCGATTTTTTTGTTCCATGATTTTTTAAGGAGTTTAAAATGAAAGACAAAATCCATCCGAAACTTGAAGTTATAACGGTCAAGTGTTCATGCGGAGCGGAATATGTTACCCGTTCCACCAAAAAAGAAGGCTACAACGTAGAAATCTGCGCAAACTGCCACCCGTTCTACACCGGTAAGACAAAAATCGTCGACACCGCAGGCAGAATCGAGAAATTCAACGCAAAATACAAAAGAGACACCTACGCAGGCAAAAAGTAGCCGTTTTTTTCTTTATTCCCGTCAATTTCTTATTTAAAGAGGTTGGCGGGATTTTTTTATTAAGAGGATCCTATGCTTGAAATAAAAGACAAACTTGCCGAAATTCACAAGAGTTTTCTTAACATCGAAAAGGAAATCGCGAAGCCCGAAACTGTCGGCGACGTGAAAAAATACACGAAACTCATGCGTGAATACAAGCGCCTGAAAAAAATCGTCGACAACTATCTCGAATGGGACAAGCTCGAGCGCGAGATCGCGGATCAGAAGGAAATGCTTTCGGTCGAAAAAGACCCTGAACTTATCGAGATGATCAAGGCCGAGCTTCCCGAACTCGAGGAAAGATACAACGCGATCACCGACGAACTCAACGTTCTCCTTCTTCCGAGGGATCCGCTTGACGAAAAAAGCGCGATCCTTGAGATCCGTGCAGGAACCGGCGGCGACGAGGCGGCGCTTTTCGCAGAGGAAATCTACAGAATGTACTGCCGTTACGCCGAACTCAACAAGTGGAAAGTCGAGATCATGTCGATCAGCACGGCGGAAGGCGCGGGAATCAAGGAAGTCATTTCCGAAATTTCGGGCGAAGATGTCTACGGCAGGCTCAAATACGAAGGCGGCGTCCACCGCGTCCAGCGTGTTCCCGTGACCGAATCTCAGGGCAGAGTCCACACTTCGGCGATAACGGTCGCTGTTCTTCCGCAGGCTGACGAGATCGACGAAGTCCAGATCGAAGAGAAAGACCTCAAAATCGATGTATACCGTTCAAGCGGCGCCGGCGGCCAGCACGTCAACAAGACAGACAGCGCGGTCAGGATCACCCACATCCCGACCGGGATCGTAGTCGCGATGCAGGACGAGCGCAGCCAAATCCAGAACCGTGCGAGGGCAATGAAAGTTCTGGAAGCAAAACTTCTCAAACTCGAGCGCGAAAAACGCGATCAGGAGGTCAGTTCACAGCGCAGAAGCCTTGTCGGAAGCGGCGACAGATCTGAAAAAATCAGAACTTACAACTTTCCGCAGGGGCGCGTCACCGACCACAGGATCAAACTCACCCTCTACAGAATCAACGAGATCATGGAAGGCTCGCTCGACATGATAATAGACCCGCTCATCCACTATCAGAACGCGCTTCTTCTCGGCCAGAGCGTCGAAGAGTTCTCAGGCGGCAGCGACGACGACGAATAGCCCTGCTACGCTTACAAAACTTGTTTTAATCCGGTTTTTCATTAAAATTTTCCGTTTTTAGGTTTATTGAAGGAGAAAACCATGAGAAAATTATTTTTGTTACTTCTTGCTTTATGTTCGGTTTGTTTCATTACTGCATGCGGCGGTGATGAAGAAAATGGAACAACATCGGAAGAAGGCAAAGCCTGCACACAAAACATGGATTGTCCGATAGGATATCATTGCGATACTGCAAAAGGAGAATGCACCAGTGATTCAGGAAACAACGGAGGAGGCAACGGCGGAGGAAGCACCGGTGATTCCGGCGGCAACGGCGGTGGTGATAACGGAGACTCCGGCAACGGAGGAAACGGAGGGAACGGAGACAGCGGCAACGGCGGTCCGACTACCTGCGAAGCAAATAAATTCTTAAGATGTGACCCTGACGATGAAACTTTCAACAAAATAATCCGCTGCAACCGCGCAGGCACAGGCGAAGAATCCATCCCGTGCGGCGAAGATTCCGTCTGCGACAACGACAGATGCGTTCAGCAGGAATGCATTCCCGGGAAACCGATCTGTTCACAAAATGATATATCAAAAGTCTTCAAATGCAGCGAAAAAGGACTTTTTACCGGTGAAATCGCCAAAGACTGCGGCAACGGAAAATGTATAAACGGCGACTGCACCTCACTTTGCGAGCAGGCGGCACAGGATCACAGCTATCAGGGCTGCGACTTCTTCACCACAGTATCAACCATGACAGTAGATTGGACGACTAACAGAGGAGATCCTATTTTCGCTTTGACGATAAGCAATACGAGCAAAACCGACACGGTCAATGTTTCGATAACGGTTTCTTCGGAAAGCGGCGAAACAGATGCAGGGCTGAATTATTTCTGCATCGACAGCGAAAACAACTGCCAGACTCTCTCTTCGACCCAGTCGCTTTCGGTTGAACCGGGAAAACTCGGAATTGTGATGTTCCCGAACGACAGAAACATTTCAGGAACCGGTCTGAAGTGGAACAGTCTGCATATTGCAACCGATCTGCCTGTCTCGATTTTCCAATTCGCACCGATTGACAACAGTGACAAAAACCCGTTTGAAAGTTCCGGAATCAGTGCTAACGGACAGGGTGTGAAATTTTATTCAAATGATGCATCACTTTTGATTCCGACTCCGAGTGTTTACACCGATTATATTGTTTCGGCACACAGTGTGAGAAATTCGAATTTCACAACTTATGCAACAGTAATCGGTATAAGTGAAGCTGAAACAGTTATCACGGTCAAACCGACTGCAGCAATTACGGCTTCTAACGGAATTCCTGCGATCGCAGCCAATACCGAAGGAACAATCACTTTGAAGAAAGGACAGGTGGCGCAGATCGAAGCAAAAGGAAATGATTTGTCAGGAACAAGAATTTACTGCGACGCAACAAAATCAGACTGTCACCCGTTCGTTGTATTTTCCGGTTCAGACTGTACTTTTGTTCCAACTACTTACGGTTACTGCGACCACATCGAGCAGCAGCTTTTCCCTGTCCAGACATGGGGCAAAAAATATATTCTCGTAAAATCACAGGCTAGAGGCGAAGAGTGGGATCTCGTGAGAATTTATGCAAGCAAAGACGGCACGACGCTCACTTTCAAACCGGCGACACCTGTAAAGATTTCAGTTCCTTCCGGCTGGAAAGATTTCACGGTAAACGATGTAAAAACCGCTCTGAACGCCGGAGAATATTCAGAATTTTATTTCAAGGGGACTTTAACGGTCGAGGCAAACAACCAGATCATGGTAGCACAGTATCTGACTGGCGCCGATATGATTTCCAAAAGTTGCCAAAATATACTTGGTCACGGCAGTGAGTGTGTCGGCGATCCGGCGATGATGCTTATCCCGCCGCACGAACAGTTCAGAAAAGATTACCTTTTCCTAACACCGGGAAGCTATGTTTCGAACTTTGCAACAATAATCATGACAACCGGTGAAAGCCCTGTTCTTAACGGCGAAACCATCACCGGCACTGAAATCGAAGGAACAAACTTCTCTTATGCAATAGTCGATCTGGGTTCCGCATTTGCAAACCATACCCTCACCTGTGAGAAGAATCCGTGCGGACTTTTCGTCTACGGTTGGGAAAAGGATGTAAGTTACGCATACCCCGGCGGATTAAATTTTGAAAAATTAAGCACAAATTAGTGAAAAAATTGTTAAAAATTATATATAATTTGCAAAAAATCTTTTTTTGTGTATAATCTCTGCCGTTATTTTTTTTGTTTATTTGGAGGAAAAAATGAAACGCTTTTTGTTTTTGATTTCAATCATTTTTGTTTTTGTTTCTCTGGCAGCTCAGGAAGCTCCTGCTGAAGCTCCGAAAGCTGACGAGAATCAGCCTGCTGCAGCTGAACAGCCTGCACAGCCCGCTGAAGCACCGGCTGCGGAAGCTCCGGCTGCTGAACCCGCTAAAGAAGAACCCGCAAAAGAAGAAGCTCCGGCTGAACAACCTGCTGAAGCACCTGCAGAAGAACCTGCAAAAGAAGAAGCTCCGGCTGAACAGCCCGCTGAAGCACCTGCAGAAGCTCCGGCTGAAGCACCCGCTGAAGAAGCTCCCGCTGCTGACGCAACGGCTGAAGCTCCGGCTGACAACTGCAACTGCCCGAAATGCGACGCTCCGGCTGAAGAAACTCCGGTTGCTGATCCGCATCACTTCATTTACTTCAAGCCGCAACTTTCAGCAAGCTACATGAACAACCATTCGGTTGCAGGCAAAGCTGACGGTCACTACTTCCAGACAGATGTCGACATTATTTTCAGCTACAAATACAAAGAGAGCATCCACGAAGTCCTTACCGACCTCAACTGGAAAGAAGGCGTAAGCCTCACTCCCGCATTTGACGGCTGGGTAATCGCAAACGACCTTTTCAAGTTCGATTTCCGTTACAACCTTATGTTCCACAAGATTGCAGGTTACTACCTGAAAGCCGGTCTTGAGACCCACTTCCTTCCCGGCTACGACTATCAGACGGAAGACACCGATTACTATATTGAAAGCGACAAAAGCAGAAACGAAAAAGGTGTAAGAAAATTCAAAACCGCTGAACCCGGCAAACCTCTCTACCTTACGGAAGGAACCGGTATTTTCGTCCGTCCGGTCGAAAGAGAAGAAGCAAACCTTGAAGTTTACGCAGGTCTTGCAGCCAGAGAAGTCTGGGTCGGCAGCACGCTCGCTCTCGCCGATGACGACACCACAAACGAACTCGAATTCAAAGAGCTGAACGATGTTTACGAACTCGGTGCAGAAGCAGGTCTTACATTGAAAGGTTACCTCAGAAACAGAATCATCGCCTATGACCTTATGGCAAGAGTCATCAAACCTTTCTATATGCCGGATGACACAAAGATCAACTACAGTGAAGACGGCACCGCTGACGGATACGAAGAAATCGATTCACTTCAGTTCGAAACCCGTTTCAGAATCGATTTCAACGTTCACAAATACTTCGCTTTCAACTACGAACTCAATGTCAAGAGAGACTATGCTGTCGTTCGCGACTGGCAGATTTCAAATGCTCTCTACCTTTCGATCTACTACGAACTTGACAAGAAATACAACTAATCGACGTATTTGAGACGTTTCGGGAAACGTCTCTACAAAGATAATTCCAAAATTTCTTCAGGCTTTTTCCACAAGACATAATCACGGTTTCTGAGCCACGTAAGCTGTCTTTTCGCCAGATGTCTCGTATTCTGCGCAATAAGTTCCGACAGTTCTTCAACTGACGCGATTTCGCCCTTGAGATAGCGTTCCGTTTCAATATAACCGATCGATGCGAGCGCTTTGCAGTTTTCTGAAGTAAACCCTTTTTCGTTTACTCTGCGGACTTCGTCGATAAGCCCCGAATCAAGCATGACTTTCGTGCGGAGATTGATTTTTTCGTAAAGAGTATCGCGGTCAATATCGATTCCAAAAACAACAGAATCTCCTTTGTAGGCGTTGATCCGCTCCATTTTGTTCCATTCCGAAAGAGTCTTTCCGGTTGTTCTGGCGACAAAAAGACCGCGTTTTATCCTCTGTCTGTCGTTCGGCGAGGATATCTGCCCAGCCCATTCGGGATCGACACTGCAAAGTTCGGCAAAAAGCTCTTCCGTAGAAAAGAAGCTGAACTCTTTTTCGAATTTTTCAGTTGTTTCTGAATCTGTTTTAGGAACAGGCGAAAGCCCGTTTATCAGGGCGTCGACATAAAAATTCGTTCCACCGACAACGATCGGAGTTTTCCCCGATTTTTCGATTTTTTCGATTATCGGAAGTGCCGATTCGATGTAGATTCCGGCGCTGATTTCGTCCTTGAGGTCGCGGATCCCGATGAGATGATGCGGGATCCCCTGCATTTCTTCCGGCGTCGGCGCAGCCGAACCGATGACTAAGTCCTTATAAATCTGGACCGAATCCGCACCGATGATTTCGCCGTTCAGTTTCTTCGCGAGTTCGATCGAAAGGCTTGTTTTGCCCGAAGCGGTGGGACCTGAAATGAAAATAAGGCTCATCGTCTCTGCACTTTTTTCTCGAATTCGTTTCTGGTGATCGTGAAGAAGAACGGCCGGCCGTGCGGGCACGAAATAAAATCGCTTCTGTTCACCGCGTCGATGAGGGCGTCGATTTCCTCGTCGGCAAGGACATCGTTTCTTCTGACCGAGGCTTTGCACGCCTTCTGTGCCAGATGCGACATAAAAAACTGCTTCATTTCAAACGAATCGCCGTAAGCCGAAAATTCGCCGAGCATCTCCTTTATCACTTTTGTCCAGTCGGTTTCGAAGCCGAGCGCCGGAGTTGCGCGGAGAGTCGCCGAATTCTCGTCGAAAATATCGATCACAAAACCCGATTCGCGGAATTTTTCGCTGTTTTCTTCCAGAACCGCGGTTTCCGACGGCGTTAGTTTTATCAGAACAGGCGCAATCAGCTCCTGCGAAAGACCTGTTTTCATCGAAGCAGCCTTCTGCAGCCTGGTGAAAGTGATTCTTTCGTGCGCCGCATGCTGGTCAAGAAAAACTATTTTATCCTTCATTTCAATAACGAGATAAACTCCGAAAACGACACCGATTTTCCTGTAGTCGCGGAGTTTCATAGAAAAAAGATTCTCGTGCTCCGGTTCGGTTTCCGGAACGGTAACCTGCACGTTTCCAACACTGCTTTCCGGAACCGGTCTGTTTTCGTCATCCCCTGCATTTATAAAGGGATTCACAAAGATCCGGCTGGTTCTTTCTGCGATGAATGCCGGGAAAGTAGCTTCACGCCTGGGTTTTGAAGGAATTTTTCCGTGAATGAGTCCGTCACTGTGAACAGAGTTCAGGTTTAATGAGGGTTTCACGGCTTCGACAGTCTGGGTATTCTGCGAAATCCGCATATTTTCTAAGGATGGCGGATTTTCATCTTCCGAAATTTCATGTTTTTCGCACTTAGTTCTGATGGAATGAAGGGATTGCAGCATCGCTTCCCTTATAGTTTCGGCAACAAGCCTGTTGTCAACAAAACGGACTTCAAGTTTTGCCGGATGGACATTTACATCGACAAAGTGCGGATCGGTTTTTATGAAAAGCATTACCGGAGACTTGAATTCGCCGCCTACCGCCTCTCTGAAAGTGCCGAAAACCGCCGCGTTTACGGTGCGGTCAGAAACGATCCTGCCGTTTACAGTCGTGACCGAATGATTCGGAACCGATTCGGTCGGACTCGGAATAAACGCTTCGACAGAAACCGTGTCCGAACGCGTTACTTCGGCGAAACCGATGAAATCTTTCGGAATTTTCCAGACTGCGGCAATCCTTTCAAGCCGTGAAGCGGTCGCGTTGTAGGCAAAAACAGTTTTGGAATCGCTTTTGAAAGTGAAAGAGAGGTCGTTGTAATAGACTGCAAAATTTATAATGACTTCGCGTATTTTTGCATATTCAGTCCTGTCTTCCTTCAGAAATTTCCTGCGGGCCGAAACGTTGAAGAATATGTCGTCTGCGACGATTTCAGTCCCCTTCGGCATCGACACCGGAAAATTTTTCAGGACAGAACTGTTTTTAGTCTCGACCTTGAAGCCGTCGCCGTGGCTCTGAGCACTTGCGATCGAAAACTTCGTGACAGCGGCGATTGACGGGACTGCCTCGCCGCGGAAACCCATCGTCCCGATCGATTCAAGGTCTTCGATCGACGAAAGTTTGCTCGTGGCGTGGTTTTCAAGCGACATGAAAATGTCTTCTTCGCTCATACCGCAGCCGTCGTCGCGGACGCAGATGTGCTTCTTGCCGCCGCCTTCGATCTCGACTGTTATGTTCTTTGCGCCGGCATCGATACTGTTTTCGATGAGTTCCTTCACTATCGAAGCGGGTCTCTCGACAACTTCGCCCGCCGCTATTTTGTTGATTATCGCCTCTGAAAGCTGCTTGATTTTTCTCATGACTACGCCAAATGATCCAGAAGGTAGATTAACGCAAAAATAAAAAGTGCGTAAAATGCGAGTGCGCCGAACACCATCGCCCGCTGTTTTGCAAGGGAATTTGAAATCAGTTCACCGTCCTCGTCAACCACGACTTTGATTTTTTTCAGCATCGAATATCCGAAAATAATCATTCCCAGAATCGATGAAACTATGAGAATCGTGCGATAAACAGAAAGTTCCGATTTTTTTGCCGCAATAAAATCCTGTTCAAGTTTTTCACCGGAGAAGATTTTTGAAAGCGGCTGAAAAACTGAAGAATTATATGAAGTTACAAAAAATTTCCGCGCCTTTTCCGAAAATTCCGCAAGATTCGGAGCCAGAGTCGAATAGTAGGGATCGTTGATTTTTCCGAAAATTTCGTCCGATTTGGAATAAACCGCGAACATCGTTCCGGGACTCGCCGAGTTCATGCTCGCCTGAACAGTGTCGCATTTCGAGTAAACTTCAGGAAGAGTAATTCCTTCGTAGTTTACTGAAATCACGTCTGTTCCCACCCATTTTCCCTGACTGAAACAGTCGACGTGTGCTGTCCTGACGCTGGAAAGCGATGAAAGGGCAAGTGCTTTTCCTATTTTCGTAAATTTGAACATTTTGCCAGGGTAAGGAAGCGGAACGAACTCGCTTTCACCGTTTTCAAAAGAAATTTCAACACCCTGATCCTTCCCGAAAACAGCGGAGAACTTCATAAACCCGTTGTTCAGTTTCTGCCTTTCGCCGTTCAGAAAAAGCGATGGATCTTCGCAAGGTTTCCCGTTTTTCATGCAATAAAGGCCGACTGTCGTCTCAAATTCGGAAACCGCCCTGAAATTTTCGGGCATAAGATAGATTCTTCTGCCGTCAAACTCGAGAGGCATCCTGACGTTTTTCGCTTCCTGCAGCGAAATGCCGAGAGGCGGCTGTGGAACAAAGCGGGAAGCGGTGATATCGCTGAATTTAAGCGGAAACACGACTTCGGTTTTACCGAAAACGACCTTGATCTCACGCATATCCGGACGCAGATCAATGAGCTGGGAAGGCTGTCTGACGCCGTTTACAAAAATTTCGGGTGAAAAAACCAGTTCCCCGTCGCGGGAAAGCACTTTGACAAGCGCTTTCGAACCGGCAGCAGCCGAATCGCCGTAAAGATAGAAAAAATAGTTATACTTTTCCATCTGCGCGTTCACAAAAAGGCAAAGTGAGACAAATGCGGCAAAACAAGTTATGAAAGCGGCTGTTTTTAAGGGAGAAATTTTTTGAAACATTGTTAATGGGCAGCGTTATTCTTCAACATTTTGACATACTTCGTCAACTTGTTGATATAAAGGTAAGGTTCAAGGACAGCTAGAAGTTCATTCGCCTTTTCATAGTCGTCGTTGTCGAAAAGAAGCGAAACCATCTTATCGGAAAGGTTAAAAACTCCGGCAATTTTTTTGTTGAGGAAAATCGGAATCGACATAAAGTAATCTTTCGAATATGCGAAACCCGACTTTTTGAACCGCGGATCACTGTCAATGTTTTCGACAAAAACCGGCTGCATCGTGTTGACAACCGTCCACGCAACATTGTCGCACGGAGGAATTTCTATGCCGACGATCGCCTTTTTCGTCGCCGCTTCTATGACCAGATTTCCGTTTTCGTTGAGAAGCATTATCGAACCGCGCTCCGCATAAAGAACGTCAAGGCTCATCTCAAGAACTTCGGCGAGAAATTTTCTGAAGTCAAGAGGAGTTTTCTTGAACACGCCTGTTGCCGATTCCCTGTATTTCTTAACCACAAGATTTTTGTGCGCTTCGGCCAGAGCTGCCATCGTCCTGATTGTCTGCGGTGCAATCAGCCTGAAATTGAGAAGTCCCGAGTGAAAATATTTTTCAGGATATCTCACACCTTTGACCCAGTCTTTAAATTTTGAGTCAGATGCCGAAAGAACAACCGTCGGAATAAAGTTGAGATAACACGAATTGTGATACTCGACCAGGTTGAGGATCTGTGAGTAGTTGTCCTCAACGATGAAGACCTGATTGACCGAACGATGCTCGTTTACGATGTCGTCAATGTTGACATTAGAATGAATCCAGCCTTCGTTTTCGATGATTTTGATGATTTCGTCTTCGATGTCCTTGTTTCTGATTGCCGTGCAGATTTTTAAATTTTTCATGAGACCTCCGAAAAATTAAACAATGAAGTATATTTATTATTGAAATAACAGCAAGTTTTTAAAAAAAAAGACATTTTTTGCCTTTTTTGCGTTTTTTACTAGAATTTTTTGTTTTTCTGCAAGGGGGGAATTTTGCGGATAGCTTTAGTTGCTTTCTTTTTAACATTTTACATTTTCGGAGCGTTGCTGCTTTTTCCTGTCTATATTTTAACCCGCAGGCGCCTCGGCGGCATAATGTTCCGTAAGTGGGCGAAAATATTGCTGGAAATTTGCGGCGTCACTTGCGAAGTCGAAGGACTGGAGAACATAGATCCGAAAGAAACCTACTTCGTTGTCGCAAATCACCGGAGCATAGCCGACATTCCGATAATCGCAGCAGTTCTCCCTCTCAATCTGCGGATCATGGCAAAAAAGGAACTTTTCAAAATTCCGTTTCTCGGTCAGACGATGCTGATTTATGATTTTGTGCCGATTGACAGAACAAACAGACGAAATGCGGTAAAAAGTCTCGAAAACGCACGGAAAAAGATGAAAACTCTATCGTTTCTTGTCTTCCCGGAAGGGACGCGCAGCAGAACAGAACAGGTCGAAAAATTCAAATCCGGCGCGCTGTGGCTAACCGAAAACGGCTGTAAGATCCTGCCGGTCGCCATGGTCGGAGCTGAAAAAATAATGGAAATCGGGCGTTGCGCCATCAATTCAGGCAATGTCAAAATGAAAATTCTGCCGCCCGTCCGCATTGAGGAAAACGAAACCCGTCAGGAACTTGCCGAGCGTCTGCAGAAAATTGTTTCCGACGGCGTAAAAAGTATCGGAAACTAAAGGATTCCTTTTATAAAAATTTCGATTCCTATAGCGACAAGTATCGTTCCGCCAAGAACAGAAGCCTTGTCTGAAAGGCGCGTTCCGGCGGTTTTTCCGATTGCAAGCGCTATGAAACAAAGGATAAAAGTTACCACGGCAATAATCAGAGACGCCGCGTTTGCCTTGAAAAAACCGTATTCAGCAATTGTGAAACCTACCGAAAGGGCATCGATTGAAGTGGCGATTCCCTGCATGAAAAGCGTGCCGCGCGAAAGTTTGAGCGATTTAGCCTCTTCGTCGGTTTTTCCGTTTGGGCGGATTCCTTCAAAAATCATTTTTCCGCCGATATAAAGCAGAAGAAAAAGTGCTATCCACGGAATGAACGGTCTGAAAGACGAAAAAATTTCGGCAATCTTGCGAACGCAGAACCAGCCGGTAAGCGGCATCGCGTACTGAAAAAATGCGTAGACTCCGGCAACGGCGCACATCCGTCTGCGGCTCATAAAAGGTTCACGCAGACCGTTCGCCAGCGAAACGGAAAAAGCATCCATTGCAAGACCGACACCCAAAGCAACGCTGTTCAGGAAAAAAATCAGAGTCATCAAATCGTAGTGGAAGAAATTTCAGGAATTCTAATTGCCGCCCACTGGAACGACACTTATCATCACAAGCTGCTCCGAGGAGACTTTGCCGCTGGTGATTCCCTCGCCGGTGATCCGGGCTTCAGAGTGCCTGTCCATCGTTATCATGTTCATCATCTGAACCATCTGACCAGTGCCGAAAACAAGCTGCGACGCAAATTCCGCCGGAACCGTAAATTCACCGTCGTCAATGACTTTGCAGCTTACAGAAACCGGCGACATTATGTTCTGTGCTCCCATGATCGTTATGTCGATATAACCTTGTCCGCCGTTGCCTTCCCACTTGAATGTAATCGGTTTTGTGGTATCGATCTCAACTGCCGCGCCGAACATTCCGCCCTCCGTCATTACAGGTTCGATGAGTGAAAGCGCAGGAGGCATCCTGAATGTTGCCGAAAGCGATTGAAGATCCTCAGGAAGCATATTTTCGCCGGTTATCGTATATTCAGCGCCGTAAGCGATGATTGATCTGTCGATACTGCCGTCACCGGTGCCGTTCAGTTTGTAGACCTTATCGCCCGGCTCGTATGCAAATGTGTATGGACCTCCGTTGAAGCCTGCGATAACAACGGGACCGACATCAATCGAATCCCTGTCAGGAGTTTCGCAGTGTTCGCTGTTTTCTATCGGCTGACCGCTGTTGTTGTCGTAATCCGGAACACATTCCTGCTCCGGAGCACAGTCCTCTTTGCTTGTGCAGGTCGGGACACGCGGAGAGGATTCACCCATGACGCAGGTATCAAGCGCGGCGTCTGCTGCTGTTTCAGGTTCAAGATCCTCCCGGGCTCCTCTCATAAAATATCCGATCGCCAGAGATTGCCCCTGCCCCATCATTTCAGTATCAATGATGTTGAATTCTACAGTCCAGCCCGGATTTTCAGGGTCAAAACTTTCCTGCGGATCAGGTTCAGGTTCCGGCTGCGGTGCAGGTTCCGGTGCGTTGTTTTCCTGTTCTTCGGAATCATTTTCCTCAGACTGTTCCGGAGCTTCTTTATCCGACTTGTCGTCGAAAGCATTTCCGTTGTTCATTTGAGCGTCGTCACCGCCGCCGCACGCGGCAAAAACAAAAACAAGCATTGCGACAAATAAGATTTTTTTCATCTTTTCCTCCCGTCATTTTTCTCTATATTTCAGCGGATCTTCAAATCCCGCCTGTCTGAAACCTTCAAGTCTTAGCCGGCAGCTGTCGCAGACTCCGCATGAAAGCCCGTCGGGAGTCGGGTTATAGCAGCTGTGCGTGAGAGAATAATCGACTCCGAGCGACATTCCCAGCTCGATTATCTCCTTTTTCGACATATTTAAAATCGGTGCCTCGACTTTTATTCCGCTTTCGACTCCCTGCTTCGTGCCGACGGCGATCGTCTTGTTGAACGCGTCTACAAATTCAGGACGGCAGTCTGGATAGCCCGAATAATCGACCGAATTGACGCCGATAAATATTTTTTCAGCACCCAACGTTTCGGCTAAACCCGAAGCAACCGAAAGAAAAATCAGATTTCTAGAGGGCACGTAGGTCGAAGGGATCCTGTTTTCCGCAAATTCAGGAACTTCCAGACTTTTATTGATGAGCGAGCAGTTCACAAACGGCGTCAGATCAATCGAAAACACTGTCTGACGAGGCGTAAGCCCGTATTTTTCAAGCGTTCTTTCGGACTGTTTTATTTCGATCGCGTGCCTCTGGCCGTAAGAGAAAGTGAGCGGATAAACGTCGTAGCCCTGCTTCATCGCATAAACCAGCACCGTCGTCGAATCGAGACCGCCGCTGAAAAGAACAACCGCTTTTTTCGAATCACTCATGTGTCGTCACCATAAATCCGAATTGTATTTCCAACTCTTTGTTTTCATTAAGCAAAACTTCAGGCGGTGGAGCAAAAGGCGCCGCCATCCTGAACGCGTTTATCGCCTCTCTGTCAAGGAAATCGACTCCGCTGCTCGTGATGACTTTCGCCTTGACGAGCTTTCCTTTCGACGAAATGAAGACTTTGAGTTTCGTGAAACGGTCTTTTCTGCCGTACATTCTGCCGGACGGGTCGTTCACGATCATCGCCGTGCCGGGACTCCAGTTCCGTGAGATCGCCTGCTTCATTTTGTTGAAATATGCCGCGTAAAGAAATTTTCTCGTGTTGAGATAAGTCTCGTTACCCTTTTTGATATCTTCCAGAAAGTCATTTGAAGGACTCATCAGCACTGCGTCAGCGCCGTTGAGATACGGAAGAAGTTTCTTCGGGATCCATCTTCCGCCGACATTCACGCGCCCTTCCTCATCCTTATCGTCTTTTGCCGTGATTTTTCCGGCGACTTCCTTCTCCTTGCCGGCGGCGTAGTTTCCGCCTTTCCCTTCAAACCCTTTGAGCTCGCCTTTTTTGATTTTCTGCTCTTTTGCGGGCTCGTTTTTCTCGTTGTTGTTGGCCTGAAGCGGCACGATCATGCTTTCATCAGACTCAGCGTTCACGTTTTCGGCCTTTTTCGCAAGCTGCCTTTTCAGCCTTTCGCCGCGGACATTGATATTGTCGTCGTGTTCAGTCGCGACGGTTTCCTTTTCTACAGAGCTGTCAAATTCGGAAAGAAAGCGGCTCTTTGAAGGCTTTTTCTCGATTTTCGGTTTTGCGATATCGACGATCTGCCCTTTCGGCTTCGAATCTTCAGTCTTTTTTTCAGGTTTCGGCGGCAGAACCGGGGTCGCCGGCGGCTTTACACCGGTCGAATCGTCGATGTATCTGATCGCAACAAGGCTGTCGTCATCGTTTTTATCGCCTGAAAGGTCGATTTTTATCAAAAAAACCAGACCGTGGAGAAGAACCGAGAGAAGAATGAAAAGAATCAGTCTTCTGCCTTTTCGAGCTCCATTTCTTCCAAAATTTCCGTCAGCCATTTCTTCATCTCAGAGTTGATAAAAGTCTCGTCAAAACCGTTTTCGATGCAGAAAACGGCGAATTCTTCGAAAATCTTCCCGAATTCCGCCTGAGCCTCGTCAAAAACCTTGGCGATGTATTCGACTTTCCCCGCCGTAAAACCGTGAGTGTCGCGGAACTGCACCGTTGCAAACCGGAAAATCAGCTCTCTGACAAGCAGTTTTCCGTTGATGGCGGCTTCGTTTTCCAGAAATTCGCGGAAACGCTCTTTAAAAAGTTTTATTTCGGGAGAAAGTTGTTGAACCATAAGAAAATCAGCTATTTTTCAGTTCCTTCTTTTGGCGGGACCTGACATTTGTTGTCTATGAAAAGCATTCCGGTCGGGCAGCATCTTCCCTTTCCGCCTTCATGGTAGCCGGCCGGACAGATAACGTTTTCTACCGTGTCGCTGTATCTCGAGCACTGACCGTCCATGATGAAGTTGAAGCCTTCTTCGCAGCAGAGGTGCTCGACAAGGTGTGTGCCGGCGTCGCAGTTGTCGAAAATTTTGAACGAAGGAGCGATGCAGGTTTCAGCGTCGTCGCGGATATAGCCTTCCATGCATTCGCCGGAATTGCTGTATTTGCCTATGATTTTGAATTCGCCGAGGTAGAGCTCGCCGCCTTTGAAGCTACGGTCATACTTGAAAACGTAAACGTTGTTGTTGTCCGGACGGTCGACGATCATCAGGAAATTGTAGTGACCGGGAGCGAAATCGTATTTTTTCTCGGTGTTGAACTCAAGTTCGTCCCAGATAACGGTCTCTTTGTCTTTCATCAAAAAGAGCATGACGTTCGCGCTCTGGACATAGTCGCTCTTGATGTGGATCCTTGAAACATTTCCGGGAACCTGAATGTTTCTGTTTGGCGATTCCTTGAACTCTGCAAGCTGATGCGGAGCGACTTTACCGGTGACTTCGGAATAGATCTTCATGACTTCCTTTTTGACGATTTCTTCGTTCTCGCCTTTAAGCTTGAGGATTTCGACCATCTGTTTTACAGGTTTGTTCTGGTTGTCTTCCTTGATCATCGCGATCTTCTTTTCGATCAGGGACATTTTTCCGTCTTTTTTGTCGCTGCTGCCGCAGGAAAGTGCGAAAAACAGTGAACAAACAAGCATAACCAACAAAATTTTTTTCATTTTTAACTCCGTAAATAAAGTGTTACAAAAAAACAAATACGTAGTATTATAATTATAAAAATAAATAAATCAATAATTTCGTCACGGCGTTGCGTCGTCACGTCGTCACGTTTTTCGTTACATCGTCACGGCGTAACGGCGTCACGTCTTTCGTTTCGTCGTCACGAATTTATTGTTTTTTCCCCGATTTTTTTTAAAGTTTTCCGCTTTGGTTTTTGAATCAGGAGGTTTATGAAACAGTATCGTGTCACGGGAATGAGCTGCGCCGCGTGTCAGGCGCGGGTCGAAAAGGCGGTCGCGAAAGTGCCGGGAGTTTCCTCGGTTTCGGTGAGTCTGCTCACAAATTCGATGGGTGTCGAGGGAACTGCGGCGCCGGAAGAGATCATAAAGGCGGTAAAGGCGGCGGGATACGGCGCGAAACTCAAAAAAGAGAAAAATCTTACCGAAAAAGATGACGCCCTGGCCGATACCGAAACGCCGAAACTCAAGAAACGGCTTCTTTTTTCTCTCGTTTTCCTGTGCCTTCTCATGTATATCACGATGGGGGCACACATGCTCTCTCTGCCGCTTCCGGCGGGACTTACGCACAAATACCTGGCTTTGATCCAGATGGTTCTTGCAGCAATAGTGATGCTTATAAACAACAAGTTTTTTACAAGCGGTTTCCGTGCGCTTCTCCATGCCGCTCCGAATATGGACACACTTGTCGCGATGGGTTCCGCAGTCTCTTTCGGATGGAGTTTTTATGTGCTCTGCCTGATTTTCAGGAATACTGACGGCTGCGCTGAACTTTATCACAACCGGCTCTACTTCGAATCGGCGGCGATGATCCCTGCTCTGATCACGGTCGGGAAACTTCTTGAAGCTCTTTCGAAAGGAAAAACGACAAGCGCGCTCAAAAACCTGATGAAACTTGCTCCGAAAACCGCCGTCCTTGTGCGTGACGGAAACGAGACCGAAGTTCCGGTTTCCGAAGTGAAAACCGGCGACATCTTCGTCGTCAGGCCGGGGCAGAGCGTTCCCGCCGACGGGACCGTCATCGAAGGAAGCGCGGCTCTCGACGAATCGGCTCTGACAGGCGAATCGGTTCCCGTCGACAAGACAGAAGGCGACCGCGTCAGTGCGGCGACGATCAACATGTCGGGTTTTATCAGGTGCAGGGCCGAAAGAACCGGCAGCGACACGACTTTGTCACAGATAATCCGCATGGTTTCCGACGCTGCGGCGACAAAAGCTCCTATCGCAAGGATCGCCGACAAGGTTTCGGGCGTTTTCGTTCCGGCGGTGATCCTCATCGCCCTGATCGTCGTCGCCGGCTGGCTGGCTGCGGGGGAAACACTCGGTTTCGCACTTGCGAGAGGGATCTGCGTCCTCGTCATTTCGTGTCCGTGCGCCTTGGGGCTGGCGACACCTGTCGCGATCATGGTCGGAAGCGGGCTCGGTGCGAAAAACGGGATCCTTTTCAAAACAAGCGAAGCCCTGGAAAGTATAGGAAAAATCAGAACTATAGCCCTTGACAAAACGGGAACAGTAACAAAAGGCGAACCCGAAGTGACCGACATCGTTCCGGCTGCCGGAATTTCTGAAAAGGAGCTGCTTGAAAAGGCGTTTTCGCTTGAAGAAAAAAGCGAGCATCCCCTTGCGAAAGCGGTCGTGAAAAAAGGGCGTGATTCAAACCTTGAAACTTTGGAAACCTCAGATTTTCAGGTGTTTCCCGGCAACGGACTTTCAGCCGTTATCAACGGAAAAACGCTTCACGCCGGAAGCAGGAAATATATTGAAAATTTCGCAAAAATCCCATCTGAAACCGAAAAGGCTGCCGGAAACGCCGCGGACTGCGGAAAAACTCCGCTCTTTTTTGAGGAAAACGGTTCGCTTCTTGGCATCATCGCAGTCGCTGACACGATAAAGGAGGATTCCGCTTCGGCAATAAAAGAACTCAGGGATTTAGGCTTGAAAGTCGTGATGCTGACTGGCGACAACGGCAGGACTGCTCAGGCGATAGCCGCTTCATGCGGGATCGGCGAATGGGTTTCTGATGTTCTTCCGCAGGGAAAAGCTGCCGAGATCGAAAAACTTCAAAAAGAGGGAAAAGTCGCGATGGTGGGTGACGGGATCAACGACTCGCCCGCATTGACAAAGGCCGACACGGGAATTGCAATCGGCGCCGGAACAGATGTCGCAATAGACTCGGCAGACATCGTGCTCGTGAACAGCTCGCTTTCCGATGTCGCAGCGGCAGTCCGTCTCGGAAGGGCGACGGTGCGTAACATACATGAAAACCTTTTCTGGGCCTTTTTCTACAATCTGGTCTGCATTCCGATGGCGGCAGGGCTTTTCGGTCTTGAAATGAACCCGATGCTCGGAGCCGCGGCGATGAGTTTGTCAAGTTTTACTGTCTGCATGAACGCGCTAAGGCTCAATTTTGCAAAAATCAGACAGGAAAAACGCTAAAAAATTTCATAAAGAATGATTTTGGCTACAATTCTTCGTTTTTTGTTTTTTTGCAGTCAATTTTTTTTAAATAAGGAGTTATTATGAAAACAAAATTTTTTCTTTTTTTCCTGATCTTATCTTTTCTGCTTGCCTGCGGTTCAGACGAAACGGAAAACGAATCGGAAGATGCCGGGAACGAAGGTAGCACCAAATCTTCAAACAGCGAACTGCCTGACATTACAGTTGAAGAACCCGACGAAGAAGAAACTCCTGACGATGAAAACGAATCAAAAGTCACCTGTTATTCAGGCGGCGCGATAATTGCCGAAGGCGGACAGCAGTTCACAGTCTGCGCGGAAGACCCCGAAAAATTCCAGAAGCAGATCTGCCAGAACACGACAAAATGGACGAATGACGGCAACTGTGTTTCAGGCACGGTAACTATTCCAGGCGGTTCCTTCAAGATGGGATGCGACAAGGAATCCGAAGGAAGCTGTCCCGAAGATGCCGTTCCGGCGCACGATGTCGAAATTTCAAGCTATGAGATGGACAAATTTGAAGTTCCCGTCGAACTTTTTGAAAAGTGCATTGCAGAAAACGTCTGCACGAACAGCAATCCGGACGAGCCGCACTACCGCACATCGTCCGACTCCCCGAGCTGCAACATCGGGAATCCCGACAGAAAAAATCATCCCGCGAACTGCGTGACATGGTACGGCGCAAAAGCTTACTGCGAATGGCTCGGCAAGCGCCTTCCGACAGAAGCCGAGTGGGAATACGCCGCAAAATCGGGCAAAACGCAGCTTTATCCGTGGGGAGACTCGCCTGAAGCAAGCTGCGACAATACCGTTATGAAAAGCAGTGCGAACGGCTGCGGCACAAACACCACTTCGCCGATCGGTTCGAAGCCGGCAGGCATTTCGGCACACGGAGTCTTCGACCTTTCCGGCAATATCGCGGAATACACGAACGACTGGTATGAAAAGAAATTTTATTCGACAGACGAGGCAAAACAGAAAGACACCCAGGGACCGGCCGAACCAGAAAAAGAGGACAACAAATACAAAGTCATCCGCGGCGGTTCGTATATCTACGGTGAAAACCGCACACGTGCATCGTTCAGAAGTTCGGCAAAACTTGACAACACGGCGATAGATTTCGGCTTCAGATGCGTTTCTTCACCGAAATAGCGGAGCAAAACATGCAGAGTGAAAAATTTCCGATAGTTTTTGCAGGGCATGTCGACCACGGAAAAAGCACGATAATCGGCAGACTTCTCAGCGAAACGGGCAGTCTTCCGGAAGGAAAGCTCGAAGCTATAAAAAATTACTGCAGGCTCAATTCGCGCCCCTTTGAATACGCTTTTCTCATCGATGCGCTCAAAGACGAACAGTCGCAGGGGATCACTATCGACACGGCGCGTGTTTTTTTCAGCACGAAAAAGCGCGATTTCGTAATCATCGACGCTCCAGGGCACATCGAATTTCTGAAAAACATGGTAACAGGCGCAAGCAGAGCCGAAGCGGCTGTCCTTGTCATCGCTGCGGACGAGGGGGTGCAGGAAAATTCAAGGCGTCACGGCTATATGCTTTCGATCCTCGGGATAAAGCAGATCGTTGTTCTCGTCAACAAAATGGATCTTGCCGGATATTCCGAGGAAATTTTCAACAGAATAAAGACCGAATATACGGAATTCCTTTCCGAAATCGGGATAAAACCGCTAGGCTTCGTTCCTGTCAGCGGCCTGAACGGCGTCAATATCAGCACGAAAAGCAGCGAAACGCCCTGGTATGACGGCAAAACGCTTTACGGATTTCTCGACCTTTTCAAGGCGAAGGAACCCAGCACGAAACAGCCTTTCAGAATGTTCCTGCAGGACATTTACCGCTTTACCGAAAGCGGCGACAACCGCAGGATCTATGCCGGAACGGTAAGCAGCGGCACTTTGAACGAAGGCGATGAAATCGTATTCAGCCCGTCAGGCAAAAAAAGCAGGATCCTCTCGATCGAATCGTTCAACACCCCGCACAAGACATCGGTGGAATCAGGGTTTACGGCAGGCTTCACGCTGACCGAGCAGATCTATGCAACGCGCGGCGAACTTATTTCGAAAGCCGGCGAAACAGCTCCCGAAATCGCGTCGGAATTCAAAGCGGCCGTTTTCTGGCTCGGGAACGACCCTCTGAGTCCGGAACGCTCTTATTTTATCAAGGTGGGGACTGCAAGAACGACTCTCAGACTCAAAAAAATAACAAAACTTCTCGACACTTCGTCCCTTGAAAGCAGAAGCGGCGACAAAGTCGGCAAGTTCGAGGCAGCGGAATGCATTTTCGAAGCCGGTAAACCGCTTTCGTTCGACACTATCGGAGAAAATCAGGAAACAGGCAGATTCGTTATAGTGAGCGACTACGAGATCCGCGGCGGCGGGATCATTCTCGAACCGCTGTCAGAAGCCTCTTCCGTCAGAGAAGTCACTGCGGAAGAGAGGGAAAGACGCTTCGGGCACAAAGCGGCGGCGATCGTCGTCAGAGATGAAAACTTTGCAGCCGAACTTGAAAAAAATCTTTTCTCGCTCGGTGCCTTCGTCTGTTATTTTCCCGATTATGACCTCACGTCAAACCCTCATGAAATCAGAACTATGCTGAAATCAGGGATGCTCGTCCTCATTAAATCAGGGGACGATAGTTTAAAAGACGCAAAAAACAAGCAATCTTCTGATTTAATCAAACTATATGAGATCAAAAGCGGCTCTGTTGAAGCCGCTGTCCGGGAACTCAGGGAAAACGGGATCCTCTCTTTATAAGACCGCTTATTTTCTTCCCGTCATGTTCAGCATATCGGCGACTTTTCCGTTGATGTCGATGTCGCCGTCGTAGAACTGCGAAACTATCGGAATGTTGTATGTGCTTTTTACTTCCTGAAAGATCGAATCGGTGATCGTTCCGTGCATGCAGCCGAAAGGCGAGACGTTGACGATCATCGAAGCCCCCTGTTTCGCGAACATGATCGCGCGTCCGACAGTGAGGATAGCCTCTCCTACAAATTCGGGATGGAGATACTTCATTCCTTCGCCGAGAGTCTCTTTTATCGAAGGCTCGCTGCGGTCGGCAAGGATCTTTTCGGTCGCCTTGCAGTAGGATTCGTCGATGTGCGAGACAAAGAGGTTTTTGATAAGCGATTCGCCTCTTCCGAAGAGGGAGAACGCCTTCTGTTTCGCCATGAAATCCTGGACCCATACGGTATAAATGAGCCACTCGAAAAGCGGTGCGAGCCAAGCTTCGCCGCCGTTTTCCTCGATCACGCGGATCAGGTCATCGTTCGCGCAGGCGTTGCTTCTGACATATATTTCGCCGACGATGCCTACTAGCGGCTTCTTTTCGTTGTAACGCGGTATTTTGGCAAGTTCGGAAGCAAGTTCCTCAATAACCGGAACAGGATTCTTTTTCTGCTCGAAAACTTTTTCAAGAGTGCGCATAGCCTTTTCCAGAAAGGCGTCGACATCGCCTTTCGTCTTTTCGTAAGGTCTTGTCCTTGTCGTCATTTTCATCAGGGCATCGCTCGTTATGACTGAATGCATCAGGTATCTTCTGAGCTGTTCCTCTATCCCCTGATACGAGTTTATGCTCGAAGGTGCGAGGATATCGACATTGTCAAGCCCGAGTTTATCGAATGCGATGCGCTCCAGCATATTGTACTGTCCCAGCCTGCACGGCCCTTCCGAAGAGGGCATGAAAAGCGTGTGCTGTCTGCCGGGCTCTTTTTTTATGCAGTTGAGAAAAGCTCCCAGAGTTAAAATCATAGGCAGGCACTCCTGACCGCGGGTAAAGCGTTTTCCCGTCATGAAATCGTGCTTCGTTTCAAGCGGGATCGCCTCCGCATCGTAGCCGAAACCTCTGAAAGCCGCGGCGAAAAGAGGAGAACCGAAGTGCATAGGCGGGATCCAGATCTTGCCCGCTTTGAGTTTTTTGTCCGCAAGATAGATGTCGGGAAGCGGGTGCTCGCCTGATTCTTTCACCCCTTTCATGTAGCTTTTGACGACATCGACGAAAGCCTCGACCCTCGTGAGGTATCCGCCGTCGCTCGAATGTTCGTCAAGTTCCAGGATAAGCATGGGTTTTCCTTTCATTTCGTTCTCTGCGAAAGAAAGAATGAAGCTGTCGGGGCCGCATGAGAAGTTGGTGAGATAGATCGGGAATACGTTTTCCTCTTTTTTCGCTCTTTTCAGCGCGGCTATGATCTTCTGGCCGTAATTCCAGAAAAGATTCCAGTAGTTCGTGTCGGCGAGTCCACCGACATTTATCTTCATCATGTCTATCGGAAGCACGTCAAAGCCCATTCCCGCGATGGTTTCTGGGAGGCCGAGGTTGATCCCTTTGTCATAAAGGTTGTAAGGTCTGCCGACAAGAAGGAAGATAGGCTTTTTCGCATTTTTCGCGTTTTTAAGCATTGCTTCGCCTTCGTTGATAAGCCGCTCAGTCTCTTTTTTGTAGTAGTCTCTGGCCTCTTTCCACGCCTTTCTCACCTGCTTTTCCTTGAGAGTCGGGAAGAAAGGTTCCAGCGCCTTGAAAATGAAAGTCCCGTTTTTGTCGTCCGACATTCTGAAGTCGATCACAGGGTCGATTATTTTTGTCTTCGGGTCCATTCCGTTCTTTTCCATGACGGTCGAAATTATCGATGGATTGCTCTGAACGTAAGGACAGAAGAAGCTGATCGCCGTTTTTACGTTGTCGCCGGCAGAAATCAGTGTCGGGTAGAAAACGGGGATATTTTTGTTCGCAAGTTCAAGCGTGTGGCCTATCGAAGTTTTGACCGGGAAGCAGAAATCGGATGCCGAATATTTTGAGGAAAGCCCTTTGATCGCATTTGTTGTCGAAGGTGCCGAAACTACGCTTTCGATATTCAAAAGCGAGAACATTTTTCTCCAGAGCGGAAGGAAAGTCCAGCTCGATACTGCAAGCGGGATCCCCACTTTTCCAACCGGCTCTTTTTCAGGAAGCATGCTCTTGAAAAATGATGAGTTTCTCTTTTTTATAAGCTCGAATTCCTTGATCTCACGGCGCGTTGTCGTTTCGGCGTCTCTTCCGCAGCCGTAACCCCACGAAGATTCTCTCCCTCCTTTTTCCGAAATGTGGTTTATCCGGCAGAAGTTGCTGCAGAGTTTGCAGGTTTCGGTTCTTGACGTAACTTCGATAGTTGCCGATTCCGCTCCACGGAACGCAGACTCTTTAGAATCATTCTTTGCCGAAACTTCTTCGAGTGCTACCAATGCCGCGCCGATGCAGCCCATGACGTGGCAGTATGGAGAAACGATGATCTCAACGCCGAGGAGATTCTCGAAAGCCGCCGCAAGCCCTTTGTTACGGGCAGTCGCCCCCTGAAAGAAAATTTTGTCCTGACTGATTTTGCGGTTTCCGACGACTCTGTTGAGATAGTTTTTCGCAACGGAATAAAGCACTGCCGCAATAACTTCCTTTTTATCGAAACCCTGCTGCAAGAGCGCGCGGATATCCTGTTCCATAAAGACTGTGCAGCGGTCGCTCGTAGCCGGCGGAACGATGTCTTCTGTCATTTTTCCGACCAGATTTATAGGGATCTCAAGCTTTCTCGCCTGTTCCTCGACGAAAGAGCCTGTTCCAGCCGCGCAGACATAGTTCATGTTGACTTCTTCGGGCATTCCGTTTTTGAGACGGATGAATTTCGCGTCCTGACCGCCGATCTCAAAAATCGTTTCGACTTCGGGGAACATCGACGCCGTTCCTCTAGCGTGAGCCGTGATCTCGTTGATTATCGCATCGGCTCCGAAAATTATTCCGGCAAGTTTTCTGCCGGATCCGGTCGTTCCGAAAGCGCGGATCTTTGTAGTTTCGGGAATCAGCGAATAAAGCGCTTTGAAGAGCTTTTTCGCCGCGTTTACAGGGTCGCCGCCCGTTTTTCTGTAAATATCTAAAACAGGAACTCCTTTCATGTCGAGAAGAGCCAGTTTCGTGCTTGTTGAGCCTATATCCATTCCCAGGATCGCTTCAGGAATTTCTTTATAAGCGGCATTGTGGATCCTGATCTCGTTTCCGAGCTCGTCAAGAGTGAATTCCGCGAAAACCGGATATTTGCTCTTTTTGAGCGTGAGCGGAGGCATTTTTTCGGTTACAAACGAGTGCCTGAGTTTGTCGGGATCGATTTCGGAGATCTTTACGACAGCCGCTTCTGCAGCGCCTTTTGCAAGGAAAGCCTCGCTGGAAGCAGGAACAGTCCACGACGAAGCGGGGAAAAGGGTCCTGAACCAGCGGACGACCTCTTTGTTGAGGCTGACTCCGCCGATGAGAAGGAAGTTTCCCTTTATTTCAAGGCCGCGGAAAAGGGTATTCGTCGCCGAAACGACGAGCGCGCGGCACATTCCCGCCCACATTTCCTCTTTCGTGCGTCCTTCCTGCTGGTGGTGGATAAGGTCGCTTTTTGCGAAAACAGTGCATCTGCTGGCGATCGAAGGCGGTTCAGCGATATCGAGAGCCGGCATTTTTTCAAGGTCGATCGAAAGCCTTTCGGCCTGTTCCTCAAGAAAAAGTCCCGTTCCCGAAGCACAGAGCGAATTTGAGGAAATATCTGAGATCTTTCCCGATTTTATCACATATTTTTTGAGCGACGAGGCTCCTATTCCGATGATCGCGGCATAATCCTTTCCTGCAAATTCGGCGCTTTTGAGTTCAGCGCTTGCCGCCTCGGCTTCAGAAACAAAAATATCGCTCCTGATTTTTGCAAATTCCGCTGCGTTTTTTCCGGTAAAGCGGACACAGGTATCAGAGTCTGCGTCAGCAAAAATTTTCTTAATTATTTCAGTGATTTTTCCGCCGTGCCTTGCGCGGAAAACGACTTTATTTTCATTCTTTGAAAAAACAGTGATAAATGTTGACCCGATGTCAATTCCGAGACGCTCCTGCATTTCTCCTCCGATTACAAAAAACCACCCGCAACCTTATATTTTTAAAAAATTTTATTGCAAGTGTAACGGATTTTTTATGACTTGTCCTGATTCCGTTCTGATGCAGAGAAACGGCTAATACCCGTAATTATTTGGGTCATTCTCTTCTTTTCCCGGTTTTTCGCATAATGCGTGACCGGCAACGGCAGTTGAATTTTTGAAACAGTTGCTCCGTGTATAGCAGCAGCCGTATGCATTTGAGGTGCCGTGACTTTCACAGTGACATGCGATGCCGTCGCCCTTGCCGTCGTAATCGGTCAGTGCACCGTTTGCACACTGAACAATGTAGCCCTTTGTATGATAATGTTCGTTGATGCAGATCTGAAGCGAATTGTGGCAGACACCGTAATAAGTTTTGTCGGCATTGCACGAAACATGTGCCCTTCCGTTTGTAAGATCAAGTTTGAAATTTTCCTCTCTATCCGAAGGGTCTGAAACTGACTCATGATTATTGAAGTTGTAGCCGAAAACTTCTTTCATGGTATTTGTAGCTTTGGTATAAGCGTTGCGTTCTATCAGCTTGAGAGAAGTATCGTAATCGCGGAAAGGCGGATAATCGGGGTCTTCTTCAGCAAGAATCTGTGCGCATCTTTCGTTGCTGTGGCACGGATTGTAATCACTCCAAGTCTCAGGGTGTTCAATATCATCATCATCGCCTACTCCCACGCACGGATCACAGCTCAGGCATAAATCAGGATCTAGTCTGATTTTTTCTCCGCATACTATGTCTTTATACTCAGGAAGTGCATCTATGCGGCATTCTGCGGGACACTTGTAGTTTTCTATGTCGATCGGATCGTATTTATTCACTAAGCGTTTCCACTTGCCGTCGGCGCAGCGCCACATGATTGCGTTATTGTTGTTGTCCTCTGTGCATTTGGTCGTGTTGTTTATGCATTCTCCGCATGCAGGAAGATCTGTCCCGCAGGAAACATTGACGCAGTCGGCAATCTGCTTGCCGGATTTCCCTTCCTGACATTCAAGGATCCTGCCTATCTCTTCGCCTTTATCGCTGAGCTTGTTCTCGCAGAACTGCTCGTAGTTTTTGCATTTTCCGCATTCACCCTGGTTGCACGATTTCGTCGAACACGATTTTTTGACTATTTTGCCGTTTTTGCATTCAGTCACCTCTCCGATGAAAGAGGGGCTGTTCGTGCATGTCGTTCCCTGCGAGTTAAGGCATTCGCCGCATGCGTCGCCGGCTTCGTTGCAGGAAACCGTCTGGCAACTGACATTGACTTTGTGGCCGTTCTGGCACTCTTTGACGATGCCGATCCCGATGCCGGAATTCGTGCATGTCGAAGGTGTGTCGACAGTGCAGTCGCTGCCCGCTTCGCCTGCGTTCGCGCACTGTTTCGTCTCGAAATTGCAGACAACGCCGACATCGCAGATCGCCTTGCTGCATACGCAGATCCCATCGGTCGGTGTTCCGCCTGAAGCTTTGCATGATTTGTCGAAGTCGAAAGACTTTGTTTCCGATGCGGTGTCTGAAGAATCGCCGCTGTCAGGTTTATCTGTTGACCCTGAATCGGAGGAATCAGTGTCTGTTTTGTCGGAAGTTCCGGAATCAGTTTTGTCAGCCGATTCGGTATCGGTTTTTTTGCCGGTCTCTTTTTCATCCTCTTTTTTGTCAGAGCCGCAGCCAGCAAAAACGAAGAGTGAAAAAACGATGAAAATCAAAAAGAATTTTTTCATTTTATCCTCCTGAAAATAAAAAAACTGCAATATTTTAATCAAAAACAGGAAAAAGACAAAAATTGCCTGAACTCAGATGATCCTTTTGCCTTTCACAAACACTTTTTCGCAGTGGTTGTGCGCAAAGTGATAGATCGGATACGCGACGCTCGGCGAATCCATGATGACGAGGTCTGCGTCCTTGCCGGTTTCGATGGAACCTTTGGTCTTGTCTCTTCTGAGAGATTTTGCGCCGTTTATGGTGATCCCTTTGAGCGAGTCTTCTACGCTGAGACGGAGCTGTGTCGCACCCAGACTTGCCGCAAGCGGTAAAAATCCGCACATGCAGCTTCCGGGATTCATGTCGGTAGCAAGAGCGACAGTTACGCCGTTTTCAAGCATTTTTCGCGCCGGAGCGAACGGAAGCCTCGAAAAAACGGATGTTATCGGCAGAACGCCCGCGACAACGCCATTTTCGGCAAGTTTTCTGATCCCTTCGTCGCTTATCGCCTCGAGATGGTCAACCGATGCAGCTCCCATTTCGGCCGCGAGTTCTGTTCCGCCGAGAGAGTGGAATTCGTCCGCGTGAAGTTTGAGTCCGAAACCGAGTTCTTTCGCTCTGAGCATGAGTTTTTCGGTCTCTTTGAGCGAAAAATAACCTTCCTCGCAGAAAACATCGGCAAATTCGGCAAGATTTCTAGCCTTTATTTCAGGCAGCATCTCGTTGTTTATGAGGCTGATGTAGCCTTCGTGGTCGTTTTTGAATTCGGGCGGATAAGCGTGCGCGCCGAGAAATGTGGAAACGATTTCAACCGGAAAGCGTTTTTTGAGTTCTGCTATCGCCGTGAGCAGTTTGAGCTCGCTTTCGGTGTCTAAACCGTAGCCCGATTTGATTTCGACCGTCGTTACGCCGTAAGAAACAAGCTGGGACAGGCGTTTCGAAGCCTGTTCGACTATCTCTTCAAGCGACGCCTTTTTCGTTTTCACGGTGCTGTTGATTATTCCGCCGCCTGCTGCCGCGATTTCCTCGTAGGTAGCCCCTCTCGATTTCATCGCGAACTCGTCTTCGCGTGTCGCCGCAAAAACAAGATGCGTGTGACTGTCTACAAGACCCGGAAAAACCGCTTTGTTTCCGGCATCGACGATAACTTCCTTGAATTCCGTTTCGAAACCGGGTTCCGTTTTTCTGAAATCAGCGCTTTCACCGGCAAAACATATCTTTCCCTCTTCGTCAGCTGCAATAAGAAGAGATGAACCTTTTAAAACCGGAGATAAAGTTGTAGCTGTGAAAATTTCAGAAATGTTTCGGAGTATAAGAGAGTATTTCAAAACTTATTTTGAGAAAGTTCTGTTGAACTGGCGCGCAAGTCTTGCGACCTTTCTTGCAGCGGTGTTTTTGTGAAGAACGCCTTTGCTTGCAGCTTTCTGGATTTCGCTTATTGCCGTATTAAGTTTTGCTACTGCGTCTTCGCGGTTCTCAGCTGTCTCAGCTGCTGCCTCGAAGTAGTGCGAGAAAGTTTTTACTCTTGATTTGATAGAACGGTTGTAAAGTCTTCTTTTTTCACTTGTTCTAATTCTTTTTTTTGCCGATCTGTGGTGAGCCAAAATATCCTCCATTTATAAAATTAAGTCTCACGGAACCAAAAAACCGGCGCATTTTACGCAAAAAAGTTTAAATGTCAAGTTTTAAGACATTCTAAAGAAGGAGAGATTTTACTTGTTTTTTGCCGGAAGTTCGGTAGCATCACCATTATTTTTGTGCTTCGGAGCATGATATGGAAAAAAATTCTTTGATTTTTGTCGCAGGTCACAAAGGGCTTGTCGGAAGCGCGCTGATGCGCGAACTCCAGTCAAAAGGTTACAATAATCTGATTTTCAGGAACTCCGCCGAGCTTGATTTAAGAAATCAGGCCGAAACGGAGCGCTTTTTTTCCGAAACCAGACCGGAATATGTTTTTCTTGCAGCTGCACGCGTCGGCGGGATCGGGGCGAACAATGTCCGCCGCGCAGAAATGATCTACAACAACCTGATGATAGAATCGAACATCATTCACAACTCCTGGAAATACGACGTCAAAAAGCTCCTTTTCTTGGGCTCGAGCTGCATTTTCCCGAAATTCGCGCCGCAGCCGATGAAGGAGGATTTTCTTCTCACGAGCGAGCTTGAATACACAAACGAACCTTACGCGATCGCGAAAATCGCCGGGTTAAAGCTCTGCGAATCCTATAATATTCAATACGGAACGGACTTCATTTCGGTCATGCCGACAAATCTCTACGGTGAAAACGACACTTTCGACATCGAAAACGGTCATGTCCTTCCGACGATGATAAGAAAGTTCCACGAGGCCAAGGTAAACGGACGCGATTTTGTCGAACTCTGGGGGACGGGAAAGCCGAAGAGAGAGTTCCTTTACAGCGGAGATCTTGCCGAAGCGGTCGTCATGCTCATGGAAAACGTCTCGTTCTCCGATCTTACAAAAGGAATGAGCGAGATCCGCAATACCCACATCAACATCGGAACAGGCACGGATCTCACGATTTATGAACTTGCTTTCATAATTAAAGATATTGTCGGTTACGACGGCGACATCGTATGGGACACTTCAAAACCTGACGGAACACCGAGAAAACTGCTTGATATTTCCAAAATCAAAAGTTTTGGCTGGAAACCGCGCACTTCTCTCACCGACGGAATAGAAAAAGTTTACCGCTGGTATGTCAAGAACAACGCAAATCAGGAGTAATCTTAATGCTTCTCTATGCAGACAAACTCTTCTCGAAAGAGTGGTTCAAAAGCCTTTATCTTATAATCCAGGGTGCGCTTATCGCCGCTTTCGGATACAACTTTTTCCTCATTCCGCACAAAATCATTCCCGGCGGACTCATGGGTCTGAGCAGCGTTTTCTATCACCTGATCGGAATTCCGGTAGGACTTTTCACGATAATACTCAACATCCCGCTGATCCTGCTCGGAATGAAGATCCTCGGCAACCGTTTCGGTTACAAGACGATCCTCGGGATGACGCTTCTTTCGGTTTTCAACGACGTGATGGCTTATTTCTGGCATGGCGAAAACGCTATGCTGACCAAGGACATATTTTTGAGCGGAATAATCGGAGGAACTCTGGTCGGAGCAGGGGTCGCCTCGATTTTTAAGGCCAAGGCGACAACTGGCGGAACAGACATCATCGCCCAGTTGTTCCATGTCAAATTCAAATTTTCGACCGGGAAAGTCGTTCTTTTCACCAATATAATCTTCCTTTCGCTCGGTGCTTTTTCGATTCACATGAAAGATCCTGAGACAACCGAGTTCTTCAAAATGGTTGTTTACGCGATAATCACGCAGTACACCACATCGAAAGTTATGGATGTCATCCTTGAAGGAACTTCTTACTACAAAGGGATTTTCATCATTTCGAACAAATACGACGAGGTCAAGGAGAAGCTTCTCACCCAGCTGAGACGCGGCGGAACGATGATCCACGGGCAGGGAATGTTCAAGGACGACGAGCGGAAAATAATCTTTACCGCGGTCAGCAGACGCGAATCGGCCTTTCTCAAGGAATACATCAAATCGATCGATCCCCAGGCTTTCATCATCATTTTTCAGACAAACGAAATCTACGGACAGGGATTTCTTCCGGTTAAAGATATTGAATAATCGTCACGTCGTTTCGCCGTTGCGTCGTTACGGGTCGTCATTGCGTCGTCACGCCGTTACGATAAAAACGCCTTGATTTCCTCAAGGCGTTTTTTAGCTTCGCTTCTTCCTTCCTGATAAACACGTTCAAGTTCTGCGACATTTTTTTCGGTTCTTTTGATCCCGAGCACCTTTTCGGGGCAGATAACGAGCGCTCTACCCTCTTTTTCGCGTGAAAGAATGTATTCACGCTGCTTGTTGTAGCGCAGATGACGGGTCTCGACCGCTTCGACGATTTTAGGATATTTACGGAGAATGATTTTCATAAGCGGGAAAAATTTCGGTTGCTGTTTGACGAAATCACGCGGCTGCGTCAAAATTACGATGTTTTTTTCAAAGCCTATGCTTTCAAAATATTCAAGCGGAACGGAATCGGCTATCCCGCCGTCGAGAAGTTTCAGTCCGTCGATTTCGACAGGTGTCGAGACAAGCGGCATCGAGGCCGAAGCGCGCATCCAAAGCATATCCTTTTCGCGGCAGTCCTTCAGTTTTGTGTAAAGCGGCTCGCCTGTTTCGGCGTTTGTGACGACGACATAAAAATCCATCGGATTGCTGATGTAGGTTTCGTAATCGAAAAGGTCGAGCTGATTCGGCAGAACATCGTAGCAGAAATCGGCGTTGTAAAGGTTGCCGGAAGTAAAAAGCGAATGGAAACTGCAGTAGCGTCTGTCATTGGCGTATTTTTTGTTGTAGCGGATCGCGCGCCCTATCTGTTTCGACTTGAAATTGCAGCCGAAAGTTGCTCCCGCCGAGACGCCGATCGCAGCGTCGACAGTTATTCCGTTTTCCATAAACACATCGAGAACTCCCGAAGTGAACATTCCGCGCATCGCGCCGCCTTCAAGCACCAGTCCGATTTTTTCAGCCATAAAAACCTCTGAACATAGAACAATTTTTCCAAAAAAAGCCAAATATTATAGGGGATTTCAAGAAAAATGCAAAAATTTGGGAAATTATCTTTTTCTGATCCGGTTCAGTTTTTTGAACTCGTTTACAAGATCGTCCATGTAGTTTTCGCGGTTGCGGATCCACATCGAATTTATTCCGAGCCTGTCGAAAGCCTCCTTTTTTCCGGCAATGAACTTGTCGATCCCGGTTTTCGACGCGTTTGAAAAATCGAGCGTCTCTGTCATTCCGCTTTCAGGGTCGAAAGTCCTCAAAGCCCCGTCGACAAAGGGCGAGAAGAGCATTTCATCAATGAGTCCGACCGAAACGATTTCGTGTTTCAGAAGCGCCGGTTTAATCGATTCCGGCATCTTGTCAAAAAGCATGTCGGAAAGGAAAAATACAAGGGCTTTGCGCTTCATGACTTTGTTCAGAAACTTGAAAGCGGCGTCTGGGTCTGTTCCGCGCCCCGTCGGTTCTGCGGTAAGAAGCGAGCGGATTACGGTGAGAAGATGGTTTTTACCTTTTCTCGGCGGAATGTATTCCTCGACTTTGTCCGAAAAAAGAAGAAGTCCGACCTTGTCCGAATTTTTTATCGCGCTGAAAGTGAGCGCAGCCGCTATCGTCGTCATCGCGTCGCGGATCCCTTCGTTCTGACCGTAGATGCTCGAACCCGAAATATCGGCGACAATCAGAACAGTAAGCTCGCGCTCCTCCTGATAAAGTTTGACGAAAGGCTTTCCCGTTCTCGCCGTGACGTTCCAGTCGATAAGACGCGCGTCGTCGTTTTCGGTGTATTCGCGCACTTCCTGAAATTCCAGCCCGTGTCCTTTGAACAAAGTCTGATAGGAACCCTGGAAATAACTGTCGACCTTCTTTTTTACATTCAACTCTATGTATCTGATTTTTTTGAGCAATTCTTCATTCAGCATCTCAATTCCCGCAAAACAGACAAAAAAACGACCAAAAAACAGCGCTAATATTAAAATTATTTCAAAATTCGGCAAAAAATTTCTATGATTTTTTCTTGTTTTGACTTAAAAGCCGATGTGGTTTAAGGTTCTTTTGTTGTTTTGATTTTTTTTTATTTTTGGAGGCTGATGATGAAAAAATTCTGGATGATTTCAATGCTTGTTATCGCATCTGTTTTCTTTATAAGCTGCGGCAGCGGAGAAGACGGGGTTATACTTACCACAAAAGAAAGTGACAAAACAGATACACCGTCTGATACGGACACGGATACGGGCGATACGGATACAGATACGAGCGACCCATCTGCTGATACCGATAATACGGATGCTGATACGGGTGATACTTCCGCAGACACGGGCGATACCGGCAACAACGGCGGGAATAACGGCGGAAACGGCGGAAACAACGGAGGCGACACGACCAAGAGCGATTGCAAATATTATGCTGACTGTCTCAACTCTTGTGCATACGGCGACCCGACTTACGATTCATGCAGACAGGAATGCTACAACAACACAACTCCGCAGGGAAGAGTGGACTATGAAAATCTGTACTACTGCGCTAAAGACAACGGCTGTCTGGCTTTGATGTCGTCGGATGACGCGGCATATACCGAATGTATGACTACCAACTGCCCTAATGAGGCTACCAAATGCGATATGCTGAACGGCAGCGGCACCGAAGCTGACACAAGATACAATTCGCCTTACGGTCACCTCACACTCAATTTTTCCGTTGACCAGATCGCAAGCAAAGCTGACCAGGACGAACAGAATCAGGCGGCACAGCAGCAGCAGGAAAGTAACAATAAGACCGGTCAGGTTACATACGCATATGCAACAGGAACTTACGGCAACAGCGGCACGATGCAGGTAATTCCCGACTATGTGACGGACAAAATATATTCCTCGGCTGCTTACCGTCAGGAAAACATGGACGACAACGATCCCAAAAACGATTTTGAAGGCGTGGCTATTTCGCAGACTTACGCTGTCCAGACCGGCATCGACAACAATAACAATCCTACATATGCCCAGGCAAATCCGGCAGTATTGCTAAAAATCAGAAAAGACGCTTTTGCAGTCGGCAGCGTTGATATTTCTCCGTTCAACAACACCAAGGTCTGGATTCAGGTCGTCGAGATGGACTGGAGTGTAAACCCTGCTAAATTGGTATGCGTTCACGCTATAGGTGAAGGCACTCTCAATATCACTACTGCAACGGGTGATATCGCGAACCACGGCGCCATCGCTTTTACAGGCGAAGCTGATATCTACAGTCCGAGAAATTTCAAGGGATACAGTTATGACAAGGACGGTGACGCCTGCGAACCTGTAAATTAACATTTTGTTTTTATAAACTTGAATTAAGAGGAAATTATGAAAAAAGTTTTTCTTAACGGTGAGAATCTCACAATCGATGATGTCGTTTTAGTTGCTAAAGGTCAGGCTGAAGTCGCGATCAACGAAAAGACGCGCGCTAAAATGGTGAAATGCCGCAAATTTGTCGATTCGATCCTTAAAAAGGACAAGGCGGTTTACGGGATCAACACCGGTTTCGGTATTTTGAGCGACGTCAAAGTTGAGCACAAAGACCTCGAAACTCTTCAGATCAACCTCATCCGCAGCCACGCGATCGGTGTCGGCGCACCTTTTAACAAAGAGACTGTCAGAGCGATCATGCTTCTGCGCGCAAACGTTCTCGCGAAAGGTTTCAGCGGAATTTCACTTGAGACTTTCGACAAACTTCTTGAACTCCTCAACAAAGACATAATTCCTTTCATCCCGTCGCAGGGCAGTGTCGGCGCAAGCGGCGACCTCGCTCCTCTGGCTCATCTGGCGATCGTTCTCTGCGGAGAAGGTTTCGTTATGACCGATGACGGCAAAATGGTTGAAACCGCCCAGGTTTTCAAAGCTAAAAAGATCAAACCCATCACGCTCAAGGCTAAAGAAGGACTTGCTCTCATCAACGGAACGCAGGTCATGACGGCTCTCGGCGCTCTCGCAGTCCACAGAGTCCATAACCTTCTCAAACTTGCCGACATCGCGCTTACTTCGACGATCGAAGGCATCATGGGAACAGACCGCGCTTTCGACCAGAAAGTAAATATCGTCCGCGCTCACCCCGGACAGGCGGAAGTTTCAGAAAACGTTCTCAAACTTATCGCTAAGTCGGAGATCAGAGAAAGCCACCGCAACTGCCCGAAAGTCCAGGATGCATACAGTCTCCGCTGCGCTCCGCAGGTTCACGGAGCAGTTCGTGACGCTCTCAGACACGTTGAAAAAGTCATCACGACAGAGCTCAATTCCTCGACTGACAACCCGCTTATTTTCCCCGACGAGAAAGAAACGATCTCTGCAGGAAACTTCCACGGAGAACCGATCGGACTTGTTATGGACTACCTTACCGCGGCTGTTTCCGAGCTCGGAAGCATCTCCGAAAGAAGGATCGAGCAGCTCATCAACCCCGTTTTCAACCAGGCTCCCGCATTTTTGGTTAAAAACAAAGGTCTCAACAGCGGCTTCATGATCGCTCACGTCGCGGCAGCAAGTCTGGCAAGCGAAAACAAAACGCAGTCTTTCCCGGCAACAGTCGATTCGATCCCGACTTCGGCTGGAAAGGAAGACCACGTCAGCATGGGAACGACAGCTGCAAGAAAGTGCACCGCTGTAGTTGAAAACACCGTTAAAATCATCTGCATCGAGCTTCTCACCGCAATGCAGGCGATCGATTTCAGAAAACCGATGAAGGCAGGTGTCGGCATAGAGCCCGTTTACAAACTTATCCGCAAGGACGTTCCCTTCATGGAAAACGATGCGTTCCTTCACCCGATGTTCATGAACGTCCTCAAAAAGGAATACGAAATCGTCGAAACGGCTGAAAAGGCTGTTGGCGCTCTCAAATAATAAAATTTATCGCGTGATGGATGCAGTTCAGGCGTCCGTTCCCTTCATAATTCATTAAGATCCCGTCAGTTTCGACGATAACCTTTTCTTCAGTTTCGATCTCTATTTCTCTGCCTTTTATCGTGTGGATCACCGGCACATCGGTGAGATGTCCGTTGAATAAATTGGGAAGTGCCTTGAAAAGCTGTTTCAGAGTCGGTTTTTCGACAAACATCGCGTTGAAAATGCCGTCACGCGGGTCTGCGTCGGGGTTCTGGCGGATCCCGCCGCCGGAATAAGGGCCGTTTCCGACATTCATCGTGAAAAGTCCCGCCTTGAAGCACTCGGTTCCGTCAACTTTCAGCGTGACAGGGACAGGTTTTTGTTTGAAAAGTGCCGCGATCAGACCGAAAAGATAGTTGAGATGATGCGAGCCTATGAATGGTTTCAATTTATCGGCATAGACGCATGTGAGCGGATCCACGCCGTAACCGATAGAATTGATGAAGTATCTGTGCCGCTCAACGCCTTCGCTGAAGTAGGTGAGACACCCGACATCCAGAGGCTGTGGTTTGCCTGCAAAAAAGATGTCAAGCGAGCGTTTGTAATTTCTTGTAAGTCCCCAGAAACGTCCGAAATCGTTGCCTGTTCCGCGCGGAACAAGTCCGAGCCTGATGTTTTTCCGCTTTTCTTCCGGGATCTCCGCCGTCATTATGCCATTTACAGTCTCGCTGAGAGTTCCGTCACCGCCCCAGACAAGAATCTGATCATATCCTGATTCGACAAAATCCCGCGCGATTTCCGCAGCGTGGCCTTTGTATTCGGTATCTTTGGATGTGAAAGGGATATTGTGTTCTTCAAGGCGGCGCATCAGATACTGCCGCTGCAGCTTCAGGTGTTTTTTGCCCGATTTCGGATTTATGATGACTGCAAGCATGAAAAACTCCGGGTTCAATCGTTCTTCCAACAGACGCGGGATTATGCACCGATTTGCAATTATTTCAAATCTTAAAAAATTATGCTGACAGCTTTACGGGCAACGGAATCGTTTAATGTTTTTTTTACAAGGATTTAAAAATAATTATACTTCGGCGCTTTTTAGGAGGTAAAAATGAGTTGTTTTGCAAAAATCAATGAAATTCTGGCAAGTTCAAAAAAAATTATAATCGCGGGGCACGTCAATCCCGACCCCGACTGCATGGGAAGTTCGCTTGCGGTTTATTCGATCCTGAAGTCGATGGGAAAAGAAGTCAGCATTTTCCGCAGCGACAAATATCCTTACAACGGAGCCTTTCTCGAATACGCCGGTGTCGCGACCGAAACCGTTCCGGATTTTGAGCCTGACCTGTATTTCATTCTCGACAGCGCAACGCCGGAAAGGACGACAGAGCCGTTTTTTACAAAGATGGCGGCTTCAAAAAGCAGAAAGATCCTGTTCGACCACCACAGACACAAAGATAACGGTTTTTACGATGCCGAAGTTACCGATGAAGGGGCTAGCGCGACAGCCGCGATAGTCTACCGCTGGGCAAAAAGTTTTGGTCACGAGCTCTCGAAAGGCGAGGCTGAAGATATCTGCTTCGGCATTTTCGGCGATACAGGCGGTTTGCGTTATGCAAGCACCGACAAAGAGGCTCTGAGCATCGTCGCTGACCTTGCCGAAAAGATAAATTACGGCGATTTCTGCTCGAAATTCTTTGAAAATCTCCCCAAAAACTGGTTCGCAATGTTTGCCGAAGTTCTCAACAGCATGGAAAAATACAAAGACGGCAAAGTCGTTTTCTTCGCGACCACTCTCGAGCAGCTCAAAAGGTTCAACCTCGCGATCGACGAGATCGATCCTTACGTCGAGGAGATCCGCAGGATCGGCACTGTCCGGATAATCTTCCGCATCCGCGAAGTCGAAGAGGGCAAAGTCTGGAAATTCAGTGTCAGAAGCCGCGGCGACATAGACTGCATCCCGATAGCGCAGAAATTCGGCGGCGGCGGACACAAAAACGCGGCAGGTTTCACATTCTACGGAACTCTCGACGAAGGAAGAAAAGCCGTTCTAGAAATAGCGGAAACGCTTGATCTGTAACGGAAAAACTTATGGCTAGATTCGTTGTTACGGAAAACGGCGGTTTTCTTGAAATCGAACCGGAGGATCTGGGGCTGAGTTCAGATTTTTCGGAATACGATTTCCCGGAGCTCGACGCTACGGAAAGAAGCCGCTACAAAGAGCTGCAATCGGTTATAAAAAATATCGAAGAGCGCGAAAGACCTGTCGCAAAATTCAAGACGGGAGAAATCGAGAAAGCTTACAAAAACGAGCTGAATCAGGCACAGGCCGAAGCTGTTTTCACGACGGAAGGGCCGGTCCTAGTCATCGCCGGAGCGGGAAGCGGAAAAACGCGGACGATCGTCTACCGCACGGCCTACATGCTGCAGAAGGGGATCCCGGCTGAATCGATTCTGCTTCTCACTTTCACGAGGCGCGCCGCAGGGGAAATGGTTTCAAGAGTGAACAAGCTCATCGGTTCCGAGCTCGCCGACAGGATCACGGCGGGAACTTTCCACAGTTTCGCAAATTCGCAGCTCAGAAAATACGGCGCGGCGATCGGGATCAGACCAAACTTCACGATTTGTGACCAGGTCGATTCCGCAGACATGATAGACCTCATCAAAAACAGGCTCGAAATCAAAAAAAGCGGCAAAACGATGCCGAAAAAAGGGACTATCACCGAAATCATCAGCCGCTCGCGCAACCACATGAAACCGATTGCTGAAGTCGTCGAAGACTATTACTGCAAATATGTTGATTTTATTGATGAAATTTCGCAGATCGCAGAACAGTACGTGAAGTATAAGGCCGAGCAGAATCTTCTTGACTACGACGATCTGCTTGAAAAATTCCTGCAGCTTCTAGAAAGTTCGCCCTCCGTTCTGGAAAAAATACAGAACCGTTTCAGGTATGTGATGGTAGACGAGTATCAGGACACGAATGTCTTTCAGGGCAAGATCGCCGATCTGATCGCAGAAAAAAGCCGCAACATCATGGTCGTCGGCGACGATTCGCAGAGCATTTACGCTTTCCGCGGCGCGAATTTCGAAAATATTCTCCGTTTTCCGCAGAAGTGGGAGGACGCGCGTCTGATAAAGCTTTTCAGAAACTACCGTTCAGAGCGGGCTCTGCTTGACTATACCAACGAAATTATTAAAAATTTTTATGTTTCATACGACAAGGCTCTCGTCTCGAACATCGAAAGATTCCGCGGAAAACCTGTTGTAAAACGCTTTTTTTCTTCCGAAGACGAAGCGGTTTTCGTGGCTGAAAAAATCGAAAGAATGCTTGCTGAGGGCATTCCGCCTGAAGAGATCGCGGTGCTTTACAGGTCAAGTTTCCACTCGAACCTGATTCAGGCCGAGCTTATGAAAAGAGGAATAAATTTTGCGGTTTACGGCGGCATCAAATTCATCGAGAGGCGGCATGTCAAAGATGTTCTGAGTTACGCCAAAGTCATTCTGAACCCGAAAGATTCAGTCTCTTTGAACAGGATCTTCAAACTTGTTCCCGGAATAGGGGCGGCGACCGCGGCAAAGATCGCCGAAGGTTACGCCGAAAGAGGTCTTTCGGTGATCGAAAGTTACACGAAAAAGAAATTTTTCGAGGATCTGAAAAGCCTCTGCATGATGCTTGAAACAGCTTCTTTCGAGAATCTCGGAATTGCAGAACTGCTTGATTTTATTGTTAAATTTTATAAACCGATTCTGGAAGGTCTGGAAGACGACAGCGAAGAGAGACTCAAGGATTTCGATGTTCTGAAGCAGATCGCCGGAGGATATTCCGATCTCGGAAAATTTCTCTCCGATTTCACGCTTGACCCGCCCGATTCGCAGCTCAGTTCGTCAAAAATTCCGGTAAATCCGGCAGAAAACCGCGACAAAGTCGTCCTTTCTACGATCCACAGCGCGAAAGGGCTTGAATGGGACGCCGTTTTTGTGATAAATCTCGTCGAAGGGGCTTTCCCTGCAGAAAAATCGGTAACGAAAATCGACGACCTGGAAGAAGAACGAAGGCTTTTCTATGTCGCGTGTTCCCGTGCAAAATCAAGGCTTTACCTCACCTATCCGCAGCAGCGGCAGCTTTACGGAAAGATGACAAGCGATGCCCTTCCCAGCCGCTTCGTCGCAGAAATAGACAAAGCGTTTTTTGAGTTTTCTTAGTTTTTTCGCCGCCGCCGCTTTTCTTATCGACGGCGAATCGATATTATCGCACATCGATTTTCTAAAAATTTGAATAATTAATATTATTGAGTAATATGTTGCGTCTGAAATTTTTTCGGGTGGCTCATGGTTTCGGGAAATTTCTTAAAAAATAAAAATCTTCTTCTCATAGTTTCCGGCGGAATCGCAGCCTACAAATCGGTTTTTCTTCTTCGCGAATTAACAAAAACCGGCGCTTCCGTTCAAGTTGTCGGAACAGCCAACTCGTTGAATTTTATAGGCAAATCAACTTGGGAAGCACTTTCAGGCAAAACTCCCCTTTTCGATTCGTTCGAAAGTTTCGATTCGTCGAAAATAACTCACATAACTCTTGCGCAGGATGTCGATGCGGTGATCGTCGCTCCGGCGACTGCAAATATTATCGCAAAGACGGCCTGCGGAATCGCCGACGATCTGGCGTCTACGATTCTTTCCGCGGCGACCGCTCCGGTTCTTTTTGCCCCCGCGATGAATACGGCGATGTTTGAAAATCCGGCCAATCTTGAAAATATCAAACGCTTGAAAAAACGTAAAAACATTTACTTCGCCGAGCCAGGAAGCGGCTGCCTTGCCTGCGGAACGAGCGGAAAGGGACGGATGGCTGAGCCGGATGAAATCATTTTCAGACTTGAAGAAATTTTTTATCCCGTGAAAAAAAACGGCGTGAAGTGGCTTGTCACCGGCGGCGCGACGCGGGAATATATCGATCCGGTGCGGTTTGTCACGAACGGATCTTCAGGAAAAACAGGTTTTGCAATCTCAGAAGCGGCTCTGAAATCGGGCGGAAACGTCACTTTCGTCGGCGTCAACGCGGAACCTTCCTTCAATCCGGGATACTCAGTGATAAAAACCGTTACGGCGGCTGAAACTGCCGGAATCGTTGGAAAAAACGTGAAAGATGCCGATATTTTCATCATGAGTGCCGCGATTGCCGACTACTCGCCTGAAAAAAGTGCTCAGAAAATCAAAAAAGGCGAAAATTCGGTTTCAGTCGAATTTTTCAGAACGACTGACATTCTTGCAGAGTCGGTCAAGTGGACAAAACCTGGCGCAGTGAGGATCGGTTTTGCCGCGGAAACCGAAAATCTTGAAGAAAACGCGCGGAAAAAACTCGGGAAAAAGCAGCTTGATTTCGTTGTCGCGAATCAGGTTTCCGACAAATTCAATCCGTTCGGCGCCGACACGAACACTGTCAAAATAGTTTTTCCCGACCGCACGGAAGAGTTCGAAAACATAGATAAATCGCAACTTGCCGATATTATTGTTAAAAATGCTCTGGAATTATACGAGGTAAAAAAACAATGACCGAAAGAACAAGTGACAGAAACCTGACTTCGACTCAGGAAGATTACCTTGAAGCGATTCTTGAACTTACCGAAACGAGAGTCGTCGCCAGAAACATGGAACTTTCGAGCAAACTCGGCGTCCGCCGCGCAACGGTGACGAGAGCGCTGAAACTTCTCACGCAGAAAGGACTTGTCAACCACGAGATGAACGGTTATGTCACTTTGACCGACGAAGGAAAGACGATAGCGCAGGATATTCTTGCGAGACACGGGCTTTTCAAACATTTTTTCAGAGACATTCTCAACCTTGATGAGGACGAAGCCGACGAAATCGCCTGCAAAATCGAACACACGATTTCCGGAAAAGCGCTGGAAAAGTTCAGACTTTTCATCAAGCGTGCCGACGAATGCGAAGGCAAATGTCCGAATTCCTTGAAATTAAAGAAAGAAGAGGCTTGATTTGACAGATAAGGATTTTCTCCCGGGTGACATAATTCTTATGCAAGGCGATCTTTCACCCTATTTCTTTCTGATAAAGCGCGGACGCGTCAAATTTGACAACGGAAAAGAGACATTTTTCCTTTCCGAAGAAGATTTTTTCGGCGAAGAAGGGTGCTTTTTCGGCAAACCTGCACTTTTCACTTCCGCAGCCTGCGAAGAAACTCTGCTTCAGCTTATGAAAAAAGACGAAGCGGAACAATTTTTAAAAGAAAACGGCAACCTTTCATTTTCGCTTTTCATCAAAAATGCGGCAAAATCTCATGAACCGGAGAAACCGTTCACGGCAATTAGTCCGCAACACATCAGGCTTGTTGCCGGAATTCTGCCTTATGTTGTCGAAGAAAACAGTGAAAAACCTGAAAACGCAGTTGAAATAGACCTTGACACCCTTGCTTCCCAGATTGAGTTTGATAAAGATAAGTTACTTAATTTATTCGACTTTTCAAAAGAATTGGGTTATACGGCATTCTCAGACGGACAAATTATTTCATGCGGAAAAAACAAGCTGAAATCGCTTTTGAAGGACTACAACCGCAAAGAGGTTTTTGGCGGAATCAGCGGAACAAAAGGGCTTGGAACATTTTCATGTTTTGAAATTTTAAACGACAGAACAAATATATAACTTTTAGAGGTGTTAAGATGAAAATTGTATGCTCACAATGCGGCACGAACTATCAGATAGACGATTCCAGAATTCCCGAAAAAGGGCTTCTGGTAAAATGTTCCGTCTGCCAGAACAAATTCAGAGTTTTCAAAAATGAGGAGAACGAACCTGAGCAGAACGCACAGAAAGAACAGGCTGACTCAAAAATTGAAATGACTTCTTTCCACGAAGAAATGGCTGAAAACGTCACTCATTCAAATTCCGGCGGTGTTTCAATCGACAAAAAATCCGGAAATTCCGAGATGAATATGTCAAACGACCGTTTCGACTCGGATGAAGCCCTTTTTGCTGACGATTCTTCAACAAACGAAAAAACTTCCGATTTTGATGATCTTTTCGCTGATGCTCCGGCTTCACCGCAAGCGAAGGCTCCCCAAAACAATACCGAAGACCTCTTCGGAGATGATAACGATGACGACCTTTTCGGAGATATTTCCGAAGACAAACCGAAGAAAAACAATGATGCCGACGATTTCCTGAAAGAACTTTTTGAAGAAAATCCGGTTCAGCAGAATGTCTCTCAGAAGATTTTCTTCAGAAACAGAAAAACCGGCAAAGTCACCGGTCCTGTCGATGAATCGGAGGTCGACCAGCTTATGATAAACGGCGAAATTTCCGAAGACGACGACATCAGCTACGACGGTGTAAACTGGAACGGCGATTCCGGCAATTCAGCTGAGAGCACCGATTTTGAAGATGCTAAAATGGATGACAACTTCGGCACGGTTCTCTTTGAAGAAGGAACAATGATCCACAAAGAGGAAGAAGAAGAGATAAATATCGACGATTCGGCAGAAGAAAGCAAAGTTGATCACGTTTACATCCCGGAAGAGTTCAGTGAAGGCGGGGCAAAACCGTCGAAAAAAGTGAAAAACAGACGCGGACGCGGCAACGGTATTCTCTTCTATGTCGGAACAATCGTCGCAACCGCTGCAATTCTTGCGATTATCGGCGGCGGAGCCTACTATTTCTACACTAAACGCAACAATTCCGCCGATATTCTTGACAACATCAGCGAGCAGATCGCGGTAAACACAGGAACTCTGGCAGATGTCCGCGAAGCTCTGGACAAAGACACGCCGGAAGACTACATGAACAGTATCGGAATTCTAAAACAATACATAAAACCTGACGATTCCGCTCCGAGCGCTGTCGGTCTTGACGGTCAGGTCAAGATGAATCTGTTGGTTTCATACAACAAACGCGTTGAATCTCTCGCCTCGATAGATGAAAAAATCATGACTGCGATGAAAAAAGCGGCCGGAAACGCCGATCTCGTCAAAGCAAAGGCACTTTGCCTCTACGAGCAGAAACAGTATGACGAAGCAGCGGCTATTCTGCAGCCTCTCACCGACAAAAACGATCAGGAAGTTTTTTACATTCTCGGTTTGATAGCCAGCGGCAAACACGACCTTGAAAAAGCTGAAAACTTCTTCAACACCGGATTCATTCAGGGCGGCGGCAAAAGTGTAAAAATCATGTTCGCTCTTGCAAATATGAAGTTCCAGAACGGTGACACACAGTCAGCGATGGCTTTCATCAACAGAATTATCGCTGAAACACCGAACTATATGAAAGCTTATCTTTTGAAATCCAAAATTTTGATGAACGGCGATAAACTTGCCGAAGCCGACAAATTTTTGAAAGAAATAGATACCAATATTGTCGCAAAAGCGGAAGATTCTCAGAAAGCCGAATATTATCAAGCACTTGCAACAACAGCAAACAGACGCGGCCTGATGAAGGAAGCTATAAAATATTACGAAAAAGCTGTCGAAATCAACCAGACAGATACCGATGCGATAACAAAAATCGCCGATTTCTACGTTCAGATTTCAGATTCGACGAAAGCGATGGAATACTACGACATGGCACTGAAAATCGATGCGAAGCATTCCGCTGCGATCATCGGAAAAACCGAAATTTATGTTCTCCTTTCGCAAAAAGAGAAAATTTACCTTGAACTTGCAAAACTTGATCTCAAAACTTTGACAAATCCGCAGCTTCTGGCGCGTGTTGCAAAGATTTACTCGAATATCGGCGACAAGGCTAAAGCGCTGGATTTCTACGACATGGCAATAAAATCAGATCCTTCATATGTCGAACCTTATATTGCCAAGGCACAGATCCTGCTCATGGATTTCAACAAGGTTAAAGATCTGGATCAGATTCTCGTCGTTCTCGAAAAACTCGGAAAAGACCGCTATCCTTACCACCTCATCAAGGGAATAATAGATCACAAAAATGCCGATTACAAGAGTGCCGCAGAGCATTTCAAAATTGCAGACGAGAAAAATTCGGCAGGCGACGAAAGAGTTTATTTCTTCTACGGCGAATTTTTGAAAGACCAGCAGAAATATGCCGAAGCATCTGATATGCTTCACCGTGCATACAAAGCCGATCCGGAAAATTACGACTATATGCAGTCTTACATCGACAGCCTCGAAAAGGAGAAAAAGTGGAAAACCGTCATTTCCATGCTCGAATCAAAAACCTTCCTTGAAAAGAGAAAGTATAAGAGCTATTCATCGCTTGCAAACGCGTATCTCCACACCAAAGATTACGAAAAAGCCCTCGCCGCCATCAACCACGCACTTGAACTCAACTCACAGAACACCTACGTATACTATCTGAAAGCAAAAATTCTCTATACGATGGGACGCTATCCGGAAGCTGAAAAAGAGATCGACACAGCTGTCGTTATCGATATGAAAAATTTTGAGAACTATATGCTTTACGCAAGGGTTCTCTCAAAACTCGGTGATTACAAAGGTGCTGTCGAAAAAATCGAAGCGGCGGAAAAACTTGATCCGCAGGATCAGGATCTGCTGCTGATGAAAGGCATCATCTACAAGAATCTTGACGATTACAGAAACGCTTTGAAGTATTTCAACAGAGTCACGAACAAATCGCTGAAAAAAGAGGCTTACCTCGAAATAGGTGAAAGCTATATGCAGCTCGGCAAACGCAAAGAAGCGATGAGCTACTTCAAAAAAGCCGAGAAATCGGGCAACCACGCCGCAGATAAGCAGATCGCGCTTATACTTTATGAAGAAGGTAAAACAGATCAGGCGATAAATTACTTCAAAAAAGTTCTCCGCCACGACAAAAATGATATTGAAGCGATGAGACAGCTCGGCTACATTTACAAAGAGCGTGAGGAATTTTCAAAAGCGCTTGCCTACTTCAAGCTTTACCTCAAAAAAGTTACCGATTACAACGAAAAAAAGATGATCGAGGACGAAGTTTACTACATTCAGCAGAATCTTCCCAAAAACACCGCCCCGAGCCATGAAAACAAGCAGAAAATACAAAAGGAAAACGTCGATGAACCGGAAGACGAAATAGAAGAAGATAAAGAAGATAAAGAAGAGGAAGAGGAAAACGGGGAAAAAGAATAATGTCGAAGGTGGCAATTTATCCCGGAAGTTTTGACCCTTTCACGCTCGGACACCTTGACATTGTGCAGCGGGCTTTGAAAATTTTCGACAAAATTTATATCGCAATAGGTGAAAACCGCAGCAAGACGAATCTTTTCACGCCGAAGGAAAGAAAGTTGCAAATCGAGGAGATTTTTTCTGACAATCCTGCGATAACAGTTGTGATTTTCGACGATCTGCTTGTCGATTTTGCGCGTCAGGTCAACGTTTTCACCGTTGTGAGAGGACTTCGTGCGGTTTCAGATTTCGAGTATGAATTTCTTATGGCTTCGACAAACCGTGCAATGGAGCATGAGATCGAATCGGTTTTCTTTATGACTTCCGACAAATATTCGTTTCTTTCGTCAAGCATAGTCAAGGAGGTCGCCGCAAAAAACGGCACATACCTCTCCCATTTCGTCACTCCAAATGTCGAAAAAGCCCTTCGCGAGAAATTCCGTCTGATGTGATTTGTTTGCCGGAGCAGTAAATGAACAATGATAAAAAACAGATTCTCTCTTTTCTGGTTTTCGCGTGCGTCGTCCTTCTTCTTGTTTTGATCGTAATATTTTCCAGCAAAAACAAATCCGTAGAGACGTCTCCTGAAACATCTCAAAAAACAACAGAAACCCCTCAAAAATCCGCGGAAACACCCGTAAAGACGTTTCAGGAAACGTCTCTACAAAAAACGGTGGAAACACCAGCAAAAAACGAGGAAAAACAAAATAAAATCGCGGAAATCAGGGAAAACGAGGAAACCGTCGGCGAAACGACGCCCGAATCCGCCCCTGCTCCGCAAAAGGAAAACGACGATATCGAATCTGCCGAAATGGCGGCCGGAATAGATGTCGAAGTCGCGAAAGACAAGGACTCTACCGCCGATTCCGAAGGCTTTCTGCACGGCAAGATCCTGCCGAAAAAAGGAATCGAAGAGGCTTTGCTTACAATTCCCGGACTTCAGCTCAGACACGCGATGGAAATCAGCAACGCTATCCGATACGATGTCGACCTGACACAGATAAAAGCCGGCGAAGACTTCAAAGTGAAATTCGACAAGGACGGCAATGTCGAAGAGTTCGTCTACTATCCGAACATTGTCACTTTCCACATTTTAAAACGCGACCCAGCCGAAAAAAAGCTGAAATACACGGCAAAAATCCTTCCGACCGAGCGCAGATTCAGGATCATCGAAGGGACGATCGAAGCGACTCTCAACGAATCGCTCATAAAAAGGGACGATGTCACGAGAAACATCCGCGCCGTCACGATCGGGATCCTCGAATGCATCGTAAGTTTCAGCACCGACGCGAGAAAAGGCGACGAATACAGGATTTTGGTCGAAGACAAGTATTACAAAGGCGAAATGGTCCCAGGTTCGAAAGTGCTTTACGCATCATACAAAGGCAGACAGGCCGGTTTCAGCGAAGCTTTCCGCTACGAGGACGAGGATCCTAAATCGGCTTTCAACGCGCACTACACCGACAAAGGCAAGGCGCTGATCCCGAGCGCGATGAGACTTCCGCTCGACACGATACGCATCACAAGCCCGTTCGGCACGAGACGCCATCCGATAACAGGAAAGATGACGACACATCACGGCGTCGATTACGGCGCACCGGTCGGAACGCCGGTTTATGCGGTCGCTCCCGGCAAAGTCATCGAAGTCAAGCAGACTCCGCTCGGCGGCAAGCAGGTGACTATTAACCACGCAGACAACACGAAAACATACTACCTTCACCTTAACAGTTTCAATGTCAGTGTCGGCACGGCCGTTTCGGCGCGTCAGAGGATCGCTTCGGTCGGCAACACAGGCAGAAGCACCGGCCCGCATCTTCATTTCGGCATAAAAGATCCGAAAGGAAACTGGCTGAATCCGCTTAAAATCAAGATGATCGCGACTCCGCAGCTTGATGCGAAGAGAATGCCCCGCTTCAAAAACCAGATGAAAGAGATCCTTGTCCTTCTCGACAACACCGCCCAGTATCAGGAGTGGATGAAAAAATACGATGAAGGGCCGCAGCCCGGCGATTTTTATCAGCAGCATCAGTAAAAATTTAAATTAGAGAAGAATATCGATTTTGCTTTCGCTGCGCTTCTTTTTCAGCCAGGTCTGGAACATTTTTTCGACATTGCGCTGATAGTAGACATTTCTCAGCATTTCGTATGATTCGCTGTAAGTTGGCGGTTCGTGCTTCTCGACTTTGTCCAGCTTTACGATGTGCCAGCCGTAACGCGTTCTGAAGGGTTCGCTGATCTCACCTTCCTTCATCTCGGCAAGCCTTTCCGAAAATTCGGGGACCATATCACGTGACGCAAAAGTTCCCAAAGAACCGCCGTTTGCCGCAGAACCGTCCTGCGAATAGGATTTTGCAGCCTCGGCGAATGTCATTTTTTTGCCTACAATTTCGCCGCGGATCGCAGTTATCGCCTCTTTGACCTCGGCATCTTTGCTTTCATCCGACTGAAGAATGATGTGCGAAGCCGTAAAATAAAGTTCAGGTTCTCCGCTGAACTCTTTCTCATAAATTTCGTGCAGAGCGCGCTCATCCACATCCATTGTAACGATTATCTGCTTTTTCAGTTTAAGAAGAAGCAGCTGCTCACGTAAAACCTCGTCGCGGTAAGTTTTGAACGACATCTGGTTTTTTGAAAGCTCCTGCTCAAACTGCTCACGCGACATCCTGTTCTGTGCAAGAACCGATTCGACCGCCGATTCAAGTTCCTCATCGGTAACATCTATATTCAACGCCTTGGCTTCCTGTTTTGCGAGAGCATTGTTTATCAGCTGGTCTATCAGTTTATCTTTTCTGTCAAGCACCGCCTGGGTGCTGACACTGTCGGGATCGTCGAAACGGAGCAGTTTTTTGCAGTCGTAAATCGTGTAGACTTTACCGTTTACGCGGACAACCATCTTGTTTACAAGCTGTTCTGCAGCAAACAAAGATGAAAAAGTCAGAAAAAAAATCAATAAGACAGCGGATTTAAATTTCATAGAAGCTATTCTTTGTTCTCTTTCGGCTGATTAATTTTGATTTTTAAATTTTTGTTTTTTTCCGGTGCTTTTTCATCGGATGCTTTTTCTGCAGCATTCCGTTTAAGCTGCTCGATCTGTTCTTTTGAAATCATAGCTTTCTGAAGTCTCTCGCGCTGCAAGTTGTTTTTGTCGAATTTTTCCGATGCTTCCTTTGCTTTCTCGGAGATAGAAAACTCTATCGCCATCGCTGCATCTTTGTTGAATTTGTAGCCGAGTTCATTTTTGATCTTGTTGACAGCATCTTCAAAACCATTTTTTCTCTTTTCGGTCTTGAGGGTATTTTCAATAGAAATCTTAACGTCTTCGAAAGTTTTCTCGATTTTATCCTTTTTGCCGGTCAGTTTGATGATGTGGAAACCGAACTGCGACTCAACAGGATCGCTGATGTCACCGACTTCTTTCAGTGCGAAAGCGCCGTCGCTGAACTCTTTGACCATTTTGCCGCCTTCTTCTGTTCTCTCGAAGAAGCCGAGATCTCCGCCTCTTTTCTTCGAACCTTCATCTTCGCTGTATTTTTCTGCAAGTTTGGCAAAACTTCCCATATCTTTTGCCGATTTTCTTGCCTCTGCAACGACCTGTTCCGCGAGCTTTCTGGCAGCTTCCTTGTCTTTCTTTTCGTCTATTTTGATAAGAATATGGCTTGCTTTGACTCTTTCAGGAGTGTTGAAGGTATCTTTCTTTTCTTCGTAGTATTTTTTCATATCGTCTTCGGTAACTTTGAGCGATTCCTCGACCTGAACTTTCATTTTCGTGCCGCTGTAGTATCTTGCTATCGTGTTTTTGACCTGCGAAAGAAGAATCGGGTCGTCAAGTGCGCCGTCCATGACAGCTTTTCTTGCTATAAGTTCGCCCTCAATGATTTTTGAAATAAGTTCTTCCTTTCTTTCCGGGGTGTTGTAACGGCTTTTCAGATAGTCATTGAGATTGTCGACATAAGTCTTGATGTATTTGTCGCTGAGCTTTACTCCGCCGAACTCTGCAATAGTCTTGCTGCCGCCGTCATTCGGGTAAAGCACATTCGCGGAATTGTCGCAGGAACAGGAAACACACATAAAAATTGTGCTCAATACAACCAACAAAAGCATTTTTTTCATCATTTCCTCCATTATTTTATAAAAACTGACAACTTTCCGAAACCGGAAAAACGCAGTATTAAAACCAAATAATAATTTAAGTCAAGAATAGTTCAGGAACGGCAGGCGGTATATTTTTTGATTTTTGCCGATTTTTGAGTAAAATTTTTCGCCTTTCGCGTTAATTTGGAGGTTTTTCATGAAAATTCTGCGTTTTTTTATTGCTTTTACTGTTTCATTTATCCTCTTTGTCTCATGCGGCAGCGAAGAGGAAAACAGTGAATCTTCATCGACCGGAGAAGCCTGCGAATCCACCATGGACTGCCAGATAGGCTATGTTTGTGATACAAAAACCAAAACATGTTCAAAAAACAGCGGCAGCAGCCAGAACAACTCCGGTGATTCTGGAAATAACGGGGATTCCGGCAATTCATCAGACGACAACGGAAACTCTGGCAAACAGGACGGTGATGACGACCCGATAACAGGACCATGCACTCCCGGCAAAAAACAGACCTGCGAATACGACGGTCCTGCAGGAACTGAAAATGTCGGAACATGCAAAGCGGCAATCAGAACCTGTGATGAAAACGGAAAATGGGGCAAATGCGAAGGCGAAGTTCAGCCGCAATACGAAGGCGGAGACCTCTGCGGCAACGGTCTGGACGACGACTGCAACGGTATCGCCGACGACGGAACGGATCTGGACGGCGACGGTTACGGCGCATGCACCGACTGCTGTGACAAATCGAGCGACTGCAGCGGATTAGACCCTGCAGGAATAAATCCCGGCGGAATCGAAATGCCTGGCGACGGAGTCGACAATAACTGCAACGGCGAAATCGACGAGGACTCTTCTTGCGACGGCGAAGATGAACCGCTCGCTATCGGTGACTATTCTGGCAATGCAATAAAACTTGCTCACGCGATGGGCATCTGCGGCGACCAGCTTGTATCGGCGGAAATCTCGCTTGCCGGACCGGCTGCAACTGAATATATTGCAGACAATTCATGCGGAAACATTTTGGGCAATTACGACAAATCAAACAGAATGAGCCGTCCGATGCCTTATTACGAAAACGATTACCAAACTTTTGCCGCAGCTGATAAATTCGGTAACAACATCACTCCGAAAGAAGGTTCTAAAATTGCTGTTCTTTCAACCGGCCAGTGGAATAAACCGACACAGGCATTTCAATGCGCGACATTAGAGCAGGGCGACATGAAAACGGCAAGTAAAGTTCCTGAAGATTGGATGAACATGATGCCCGGCTGCATTATTCCAAGATCACCGTCATGCGGAGGAACGGCTGTTGAAGACGGTCTTACGAATGAATGCGCAGAAAAAGAACTTCCGACAGTTCAGGATCCGGTAATGCTAACGCTGAAAATCAAAGTGCCGATGAATGCTCGTGCTTTTCAATTCAACCTTTTCTTCCTCTCGGCTGAATATCCGGGAACTGCCTGCTCCAGTTCAGCATTCAACGACTTTTTCTTCGCTCTTCTTGATTCTGAACACAACACTAAATATCCGAACGACGAGTTTCAGAATCCTTACGATAAAAACCTGGGAAAAGATGCTAAAGGCAACTTTGTAGGTGTCGATCTTGCTCCTGAAGGGCTTTTTACAGTCTGCGACATGAGCGACAGTTCAAACAATTACGCTTCATTCTGCACTGACGGAGCAACTCTTCTTCAGGGAACAGGATTCGACGGCATGACATACGGCAGCGGCGGAACGAACTGGCTCACGACACGCGGAAATGTCGTTCCCGGCGAAACTATAACATTGAGACTTGCGATTTTCGAGCAGGGAACAGTCAGAACTTACGGTTCCGACCATTCATACGATTCGACAGTTCTCCTTGACGGTTTCAAGTGGCTTCCGGCACCCGCAAAAGCCGGAACTTCGCAGCAGTAAAAACTTTTCTGTTGATTATATCTGAAATTTTTGTAAAATATTTCGTTTTGTGTGATGGAGGATTATATGAAAACTTTGAATTTCATTGCAATTTTAGCGATTTGTTTATTCTCGTTCGTTTCGTGCGGCGGAGACGAGAATGAAGGCAACGGCGATTTCGAAAGCGGAACACCCTGCGAATCGAACCTTGACTGTCCCAACATCGGCGACACATGTGACCTTGAAAAGAAAGTCTGCACGAATCCATCACAATCCAAAGACGGATCGGGTAAAAACGGCAGCGATGGCAACGGAGGAAACAGCGGCGAAGGCGGCAATTCCGGTGACGACGGCCAGCCCGGCAAACAGGAGGGAGATGACGACCCGATAACAGGAAGATGCGAACCCGGCAAAAAACAGACCTGCGATTATGAAGGTCCCGCTGGGACAGAAGGCAAAGGAATCTGCAGGGCGGCAATCAGAACCTGCGACGAAAACGGCAAGTGGGGCAAATGCGAAGGCGAAGTTCTTCCGGTCTATGAAGCCGGCGACCTCTGCCATGACGGAATAGACAACGACTGCAACGGTGTCGCTGATGACGGAACCGATGTCGACGGCGACGGAGTCGGCGCATGCTACGACTGCTGCGAAACGACAAAGCAATGTCCGGATCCGAAAGCTGCATGGAACATCGAAAACCCCTCCGAAGCCTGCAAATACGAAGAAATAGTTTACGACTGCGATTCCGATATCGCACCGAACTCCATTAACCCGTATGACTACGCGAAAGCAATAGGCATCTGCGAGACCGCAACAGCAGACTCTGCAAACTGGGGACTTATCGAAGCAAAAATCACTGCTCCAAACGGTTCTTTGGCAGTCCACGACAGCAGCAGCGGACTTGTTTCGGCTTTCGGCAATGTAATAAAACCTAAATCCGGCAACTATATGCTGGCTCTGACGTCAGGCAAAATCAAAAACAATAAATTCACAGCATATAACCCGGGTTCCAGCGGAATCACGAGCGGTGCCCCGAAAGACTGGTTTGAAGAGGCACACGGCAAACAATTTCCTTCAGCAGGTTCCTGTCCCAAATCCGGAACGAGCGGCAAGGTAAACGACGCCGTCATGCTCGAAATGAAGATAAAAACTCCCAAGACAGCGAAATCGTTCAGTTTCAACATCTACTTTCTGACCCAGGAATATTTCAGCTTTGTTTGCTCAAGTTACAATGATTTCTTTATCGCGCTCCTTGATTCGGAATACGAAAGCGACAACGAAAATCTTCAGAACCCGGATGACAAAAACCTTGCAATGGACAGTCTCGGCAATCCTGTCGGCGTAAACCTTGCTCCGGGCGGTCTTTTCACGCAATGTGTAAACAACAGCAAGACTGTAGACGGAGAACTGGTCGAAGTAACCTCGTGCGTCGGCACTGAAGATCTTCAGGGAACAAACGGCTTTGAAACACACGGCGGAACTGGCTGGCTCACGACCCGCGGAAATGTCAAAGGCGGCGAAATCATAAAACTTAGACTTGCGATATGGGATCTTGAAGACCACTATCTGGATTCACTTGTCCTGATCGACAATTTCAAGTGGGATGCGACTGCGCAGAAACCGGGAACCGGTCTCTGATATTTTCCAAAAATTCCCGTAAAATTTTGAGGAGGCACAAATGAAATTTTGGCATCTGACTGTCATTCTGGCAATTTTTTCACTCACTTTTCTTGTTTCCTGTGCAAGCGACGAAGAAAAAACAGAAACCGGAGAAAACGGGAATTCGCAGGAAGATAACGGCAGCAGCGACAACAGCTCGTCCGGAGAAAGCGGAAACGGCGGACAATCTGACACTGACACTTCAGCTTCCAATGACAGCGGAACGGAGTCCGGCACTGAAACTTCCGACAACGACACTATTCCAGAGACACAGGACGATAACGACAGTCAGATGTATAACGAATGCACGCCGAAAGCTGTCGAAAAGTGCCACTATACCGGGAAAGAAGGAACCGAGGATGTAGGTCCGTGCAAAGCAGGCACGAGAACATGTCAGGACAACGGAAAGTGGGGTTCATGCTACGGCGAAGTGACTCCTCTATACGAAACCGGCAACTTTCTGTGCAGCGACGGAATCGACAACGACTGTAATGGTGTTGTTGACGACGGAACAGATGCCGACGGAGACGGAGTCGGCGCATGCAGCGACTGCTGCGATACGCCAGATGACTGCCCCGATCCGGCCGCCGCATGGGATGAAACCAATCCCGATCACGCCTGCGAATACGGCAACCCGGGTGACCACAAGTGTGATTCCAATCTGAATCCCGATTCGCACGACCCGGCAGATTACGCCAAGGCTATCGGCGTATGCAAAACCACAACCGAAGATTCTGACGAATGGGGACTCATAAGCGCAAGGATAGTCGCTCCCAGCGGCAAAGAAAGCGGCAAGGTGCACGACGGCAGCCACGGTCTCCTTTCGGGACTCGGCAAAGTCATTTCACCGAAAGGGAAATACATGCTCGCTCTCACCACGGGTCAGGTTGCAAACCCGTTTTCTGCCGAAGGAAGATACAACGGCGGGACATCAAGCGAACCGCCTAAAGACTGGTTCAATTTCCACGATGAAAAATTTCCATCAGCGCCGGCGTGCTCGAACGACAAAGAATCCGAAGAATATCAAGTTAATGACGCCGTAATGTTCGAAATGAAGATAAAGGTTCCTGCCGATGCGAAATCGTTCAGTATGAAAATATACTTCCTGACCAAGGAATATCCCCTGTGGCTCTGCCAACAGTACAACGATTTTTTCATCGCCCTGCTTGATTCAGAATACAAAAGCAGCGATTCGACCCTTAAAAACCCAGATGACAAGAACCTTGCAATGGATAAAGACGGCAATCCGGTCGGCGTAAACCTCGCGCCGGCAGGACTTTTCACCCAGTGTGAAAACAATGAACAGGTATCATCCTGCAAGGGAACCGAGGAACTCAAAGGAACCGGTTTTGAATCGAACGGAGGAACAGGCTGGCTCACGACAAGAGGAAATGTCGTCGGAGGTGAAATCATAACTCTCAGACTCGCGATCTGGGATCTTTACGACCATATCTGGGATTCGCTCGTTCTCATCGACAATTTCAGGTGGGACACCAACGAATATACACCCGGAACAAGCCTTTAATTTTTTTTCAAAAATTCCTATAAAAAATTGCTTTTTAAAAAGAAAAATTAAAATAAGGAATCGTGTCGCGTTGAAAATGTTTTTCAACTTAATTATTGGAGGATGTTATGAAAGAATTCGTGGAATTTATTGTGAAAAAGATTGTCGATTCCCCAGACATGGTCGATGTAAACTTCATCGAAGGTAAAAGCACGGCTATCATCGAGCTTAGAGTTGCTCCCGAAGATGTAGGCAAAATCATTGGCAAAAGCGGCCGCACGGCAAACGCTCTCCGCACTCTCGTCAGCGCGGTTGCAAGCCGTCAGAATCAGAAAGTTGTTTTGGAAATCATAGAAGAGAACAAATAATGTCTCCGAAAAGAAAAGTACGCGCATCTGAACTCGCGACAACCAGAAACAGCAACTCTCAATGGCGTTATCTCATCCTCCTGATAATTGTTGGCGGACTTTTCCTCTATTTTATGATTAAATGGACAAGCAACAAAGAATACGACCGTTTTGCGCCAGCCAAGCAGTATTCCGAATATTACAAGGATTTTTTCGTCGAAAAACCGCTGACTTATACGGTTTTTGAAGAAAACAGGCTTGTAATCCGTGCAACGAACCTGGGTTCCGACTTCTGGGATCAGGAATTTCCGGCAATGATCCGGCAGTCCGAAAACGAAGTCAACGAAATGCTGAGCGTTGCGAAACTTATAAACGAGACACATCCGCAAAACGGCGAAACGGTCAAAGAAGAGCAGAATCTTTCGTCTTTTCCGGCTCTTTACGGGCTTCTGGAAACCGGAAGAAAAATGTCCGAAATTTCATACTACAACCTGGCAGCGGGTGAAATTTCGGAATTCTGGGAAAGGCAGTATCGTAATTTTAAAAAGAAATCAACGGCTTACGCAAAAGCAGAAGTCGTTCTCAACTATCTTTTCGACAATCCGATGCTCTCGCCTTCCGAAATCCAGAACAGAAAGAAACTGCTCGACACTTTGACGAAAGAAAAAACCGACTCGGCTTCATCGGTCGACGATCTGGCGAAGCAGATCTACGCACTTTCGGACAAAACTTTCGCAAATATGCTGAAAGACGCCCTTTCAAAGCCGACTTCGATTTCGGAAAACGAGAAAAAGGCGCTTCTTCTCAACATTTTAGCTCACATAAAAGTTCATTCGGCAATCGACAAAACGCCGGATTTCGAAAGCGCAAAAGAGTTCATTCCCTACGCCGATCCGAACAAAATCGAGCTTAACGGTGAAAAGAAAAGCGTAAAAATCCTGAGCCCGAACGTCAGTGTCGACGTCAGCTTTTTCAGAGAGGCCCTTTTCCTGAAGCTGCTTCACGAAAAACTGCCGAAAGTGAAATTCAACTACCTGATTTATCTGGGCGACCGCCACGGAATGTGGAAACTTCCGAAAGAATACATCCGCTGGTCGGTTTCGATCGACGATCCTTTTTCCGTAACGGACAAAATACGCGGCGCTGTCAAACTCATGCCGGAAGAAGGTTATTTCGTCATCACGCGCAGAAACGAAAACATGATAATGACGCGTCTTGAGGATTTGAGCGAAAAAATCAGGAAAGACCTTGATTCCATTAAGGAATATGACGCGAAAAACGCATATCTCGTTCAGCTCAGGAAGGATTATCCGGACAAAATCTACTTCTTCGACCCGATCAAAAAGACGATGTTCCGCAAATACGACACGCCTGTCGACTGGCGGACGGCCGTATCAGTCGAAAACAATCTGGCCGCTTTCGTGATCGACGAAGAAGATCCGGTCAGAGCGAGAATGCTCTCCTACTCTCTTTTCATCTCGGACGACGCGCAGATAACAGATCACGAAAAAGGATTCCCTGACACGATCTTTGCAGTCCTGAAAAGCGATTCGACCGTTTTCGTTCCGCAGAAATTCAAGGAACTTTTCATGACTCCCGAAGACGTCAAGGAAGCCAGGATCAAAGCCGACTACAAAACGCGCGGGCTCAATCCCGACGGAACGGTTCCCGCAAAAAAGAAATGAACGATTCCGCATACATCCCTCTTTATTCGGTCCTGCGTCCGCAGACCTTTGACGATGTCGTCGGTCAGCAGAATGTAATCAAACTGTTGAAATCATTCTTGAAATCCGGTTTTTTGCCGTCAATGGTCTTTTACGGTCCGCCCGGAACAGGCAAAACAACAGTCGCAAGGATCGCAGCCAAGCTTTACGGCGCGAAACTCTATAAATTTTCGGCTGTCACCGACAGTTCCGCCGACATAAAAAAGGAGATCTACAAGGACCGCGAATCGATTTTTATAAAGAAACAGATCGTTTTTATTGACGAAATCCACCGTTTCAACAAAGCACAGCAGGATATTTTCCTGCCGATGATCGAAAACGAGGGGATCGTTTTTATCGGAGCGACGACCGAAAACCCGTCGTTTTACGTAAACAACGCGCTCCTTTCGCGGGCAAGAAGCGTCCGGTTTTCAAAAATTTCAGTTCCCGACATTGTGAAGGTCCTGCACAAGGCCGTTGAATACCTCAAAGCAGAAATTGAAGAAGAACTCCTTGAAATCATTGCGAAAGAAGCGTCAGGCGACGTCAGGATAGCCGTTTCGATACTTGAAAGCGCATATCATCTGAGCGGAAACGGCCTGATTTCGCGCGAAAACGTGATGGAAATGGTAGAAAATCCGACCCAGTATGACAAAACGGGCGATTTTCACTACCGCACTATCTCGGCTTTCATCAAAAGTCTCCGCGGAAGCGACCCCGACGCCGCGCTCTACTATCTCGTCAAAATGATCGAATCGGGCGACAACCCGCTGTTTTTACTTAGAAGAATGATAATTTTCGCTTCCGAAGACGTCGGGAACGCAGACCCGAAGGCGCTTGAACTCGCAGTCGCCGCGCTTCACGCGTTCCAGGCTGTTGGCTACCCCGAAGGAAAAATAATTTTAGCGCATATCGTGAACTATCTGGCTACCGCGCCGAAAAGCAACGCAAGCTATCTCGGGCTTCACGCAGCTGAAGAATTTTTCCAGGAAAATCCGACGCTTGAAATTCCGAAACATCTGATAAACGATTCCTCTTTCGCTCCAGGTGAAGAAAAAGGAAACTACAAATATCCGCACGATTACGAAAATCACTGGGTCGACCAGCGTTATTTCCCGGGCAGCGGCGAACCGCCTCAGTTCTACAAAATGAAAAACATCGGCTACGAAGCCAAAATCAAGGCTTACTGGGAAAAAATAAAAAAATAACACGGCAGAAACTGCACTTCTATGCTATTTTCTTGCCTTTTAGTGCGTGGAATTTAAAATTCTGCGTTTTTGGTTTTTATTATCATTAGGAGAAAAACTATGAAGAAATTCTGCTTGTTTTTTGTTGTTTTTTCACTTCTTGTCTTTGTTTCATGCGGCGGTGGCAGTGATGATACTCAAAAAACCGAAAAAGACGGCAATAAAAATGACACCGAACAGAAAGACGATACTGACTCCGACGGCAAAACCGACAACGATTCAGACACTTCCGATTCGGAAAACGATACCGATTCCGGCGAAAATACAGATACCGGAAATGACGAAGATTCAGGTGACGATACAGATTCGGGCGACGATACAGATTCGGGCGACATAACGGATTCCGACTTCACAGATTCGGGCGATGAACCGCTTCCGGAAGGCATGACTCTGGAAGAGCTTGAAAAAGCGTGCAAAAACAAGGAAACCGTGAACGAAATCGCTTACGACTGTTCAGTCAAAGACTGCCAGAGATTCACTTTCTGCGACGGCGGCGGCAAAATAGGCGAAAACACGGTCGCGAAATGCCGTGACGGAGAAGACAGCGACGGCGACGGCTACGCTGACTGCAAAGACCCGGAATGTCAGGTTTACCGTTTCTGCAATCAAACTGCCGAAGAAAAAGCGTGTCTCGAGATTCTGGACTCCACCAACGACCATGCCGCAGCATGCGCCGAAGATGCGTGCAAAAATTTTGCAGGCTGTACCGATAACGGTGCGAATATCTGCAATCTCAGCGAAGATCCTTACAAATATGAAAAAGGAACATGCGAATGCGGCTGGTCTCGCAGCAAAATGCTTGAAGATTTGAACAACAACCCTGACGCTGAAGAGGAAAAGTTCTGCGCCTTCAATCTTGACAACCAAAACATCATGCAGTTCGTTTCACCGGCAGATGAAGCCGAAAACAACCTGCTGCCGTGGAAAGTCATTCTTAAAACCGACATCAACCTTGGGCAGCAGAATCAGTGGAAAATGCTGAACGGTGACACGAAACAGGCAAGCAAGAAGTTCCAAGGCAATTTTGACGGAAACGGCAAAAGGATCCGCGGCAACCTGACCTGCTCCAAAAACGAACATTCGTGCGGGCTTTTCGCAAGCCTTTTAACGGCAACAGTCAAAAATCTCAAACTTGATTTCACGATCAAAGGTCCTGAACAGACCGGAGCCATCGCCGGTTCTTCCAGTAATTCAACGATCGGCGACATAAAGTCTTCGGCAAAAGTCTACGCGGAGAACACTTCAAGTTACGGAAACGACAACTATTCTGCGGTTGCAGGCGGCATAGTAGGAAGCGACGATAATTCCAATTTTGAAAATTTGACCGTTTCCGGTTCTGTCTCTGCAACAAGCAAGATGGCAAATTCAGCAGCTCTGGCAGGCGGTGTCGTCGGTCTGGGAATCTCGACAAAAGTCACCAAAGCCAAATCATCAGCCACCATCACCTCATCATTCAACGGCACGAAACATGAAACTTCTGTTTTTAAAAGCTGTGCCGGAGGAATCGCAGGATTCATCACCGCCGACTACCCGCGGCTTGATGAAGTTGAAGTCAACGCTTCAATTCAGGCGACATCGCAAGTCGACACAACAGCTACTGTAGCAGGCGGAATTGCCGGTTGCATATCGGATATAGTTACCGCAAGCGGCGGAACAGACGGATTTGTTTTAGTAACAAACAGCTCTTACCCTGCTAAAAAAACTATGGAGGTCACCATCCGTTCGGCCAAGAGCAGCGGCACTGTCAAAGCCGAGAACACAAGTACCGCTTCAGATGTCAACTATTCGTCTCACGATGAAATTGCCGGAGGAATCGTCGGTATCATCAGGTCTCAAAACGAAGAAAGTATCGTTACAGGCGCATATTCCGAATCAAATATCGAATGCCACTCCTCACCCGGCAATTACACTGCCTGCACGACCGGAGGAATTATCGGTTACGCAAGGAACAAAGCGATTCTCCGCAGCGTTTCATACAAAGGAAAAATCGAAACTCTAAGCGGAAGACATAGCCGCGTCGGAGGTGTTGCCGGCTATGCCACCAACAACTCGAAAATAGCCAATGCAAGTGCGTCGGGAAGCATCACTGTCAAAGACGGCGACAACGAAAATCTCAATGTTTATGCCGGAGGAATTGTCGGTTCTGCCTACGAAAATGCCAACTTCATAAACACTTACAACAATATCGTAATCAAAAAACAGTTTGCAAGCGAAAAGGCATCCTTCACAGCAGGAGCAGTCGCAGGCTACGGCGGCAACAACACAAGATTTTATGAAAGTTACTGGAATCCCCTGACTCTGCCGGACGAAGACGATGTAGAAATCGTCGGGGAACGCAAAACAGGTATTCAGGTAGATACGACATGCCACAAATACGAAAAAACAGGCGGTCACAGAATCGAAATCATTCCGGACGACGAATCGCCGGAACTTTTCGACCGTCTGCGCTACAACATCGGCGTTTATCTGCCTGCCGAAGAAATATACGGCGTAGCGTCCCCGAACCTTCCGTATGCCGACGACTACCGCACATGGAAAACTTACACCGATTCAGACGGTATTTTGTGGCCGGTAATCGATCTGGAAAGCGACGAGCGTTTTGAAGGCGGATCTATTTAGGTGAAAAATGATCAGAAAAAGCACTATTTCAATTCTTTTTTTCGTTTTTCTGCCGGTTTCGCTGCTTTTCGCCGACTGCGTTGTCTATCTTGACCGCGACGGCGACGGTTTCGGCAGCGAAAAGGTCGTTTTCGACTACGAGTGCCCTGACGGCGCACCGACAGGATATGCGAAAAAAGGGGGCGACTGCAACGACTCAAACCGCTATGTCAATCCGAAAGCGGAAGAAGTCTGCAACGGAATCGACGACAACTGCGATAAAATCGTAGATCCGCCGAATGCAAAAGACTGCAACAGATACTACAAAGACCTGGATTACGACGGCTTCGGAACCGACGAATACAAGTGTCTATGCGTTTCCGAAGGCGATTTCCGCGCACTCGAACGCGGCGACTGCAACGATTCGAACCCGAAAGTCCATCCCGAAGCGCGTGAAATCTGCAACGATCTGGACGACAACTGCAACGGCGAAGCCGATGAAGGCGAAAATGTCGCCGAATGCCGCCCGTTCTACAGGGACTCGGACAACGACGGCTTCGGAGTCGGCGACGACACCAAGTGTTTATGCAAACCGCTCGGCATTTTCAGAGCCGAACAAACGGGCGACTGCAACGACAACAACCCTGAAATCTACCCGGGAGCATACGAACATTTCGACCGTCTGGACAACAACTGCAACGGCATCATAGACGAAAATCCGGCGCATCTTCCGCCGCCACCGCCGAGAAAAGGAAAAAGGCAATAACCTGTTTTTCTTTCAAAAAACCGGCATAAAAAAATCCATTTTTGAACAAAAAAATCTTGCTCTTTCAGGATAACATCAGATTCCTAGCAAAAAACGGAAAACAGGGACAACTTCGATTTTGATGCCGTTTTCTTCAATGATTTCATGCTCGTCTTTTGTCAGGACAACAAATCTTTCCGCCTCTTTGAATGACGAAGCCAGTTTTTTCAGGTTGCTGATTTCCCGTTCTCTGGCAGAAGTTTTGATCGAGTATGCCACCTGAATAGCTGTTTTTGTCTCAGGAACATAAAAATCGATGTCAATTCCTGTTTTTGCTGATTTCAGGAAGAAAATCTCGCCGTATTTTCTGAGCAGATCCGTCGCTACAACATTTTCCAGCAGAGCAGAGTTTCCGTCCCGCAGAAAAAGATTCAGGATTCCGTTGTCGCTGAAATAATACTTCTGGTTTCCCTCTCTTTCCGCGAATTTTGTAAAATAATTCTGCACCGGAAAGAGAAGATATGCGTTGATCGCGTAGTTCACATATTCGATAACGCTGTCCTTGCTGACCGATATGCCGACGGTATTCAGCAGATTGTGCATTTTTGAATACGATATTTCGCTGCACAGCGATTCGGCGATTTTTTTGAAAAGAATCCGGGCGGCATAGTCGTTTCTGATTTTGTTCCGCGTTATAATATCGCCAAGAAGCACTTTCTGGTAAACGCTCATAATGTATTCGCGCTTGATTTCATACTGCAGTAGCTCCGGAAATCCGCCGAAAGCCAGATACTTTTCGAACTGTTTCATGATCAGTCCGGCAGCCTTCGTGGAAAGATTTCCGGCGATATTCCACGGCGTTCCGGTCGCACGGAGATATTCCGAAAAACTGTAAGGAGTAATATGTTTTGTGATAAACCGACCGCCTAGAGTAGTTTCAATTTCGCGGCTGAGCATTGTCGCGTTGCTTCCCGTTATGCAGATATGCTCTTTCATGTCGGCCATACGGCGCGCAAATTTTTCCCAGCCCTGAATATTCTGGATTTCGTCAAAAAAATAATAGCCGTTCCCCTCACCGATTTCGCTGTGAACCGCAATGATGTCGTTGAAATCGTCAGCATTGAACTCAATCAGCCGCTCATCCTCGAAATTTATGTAGATTATATCGTTCCAGTTCGTTCCGGCATCAACAAGCTCCCTGCATTTTTTGTAAAGCATAGTCGATTTTCCGGCACGACGAAGCCCCGTCAGGACATAGTTCGTGTTCTTGTCGAACTCGTAATCACGCGGCACAATATCAATATTTTTAATAATTTCGTGCTGGTCGAATATAACGCTCTTCAAAATTTCACGGTTCATGGCTTCCTCCACTAAAAAAACCGGAAGCATCATACTCATTTTTCGCTTCTTGTCGAGTACGATCGACAAAATTCACGTATTTTTGTCGAACATGATCGACATCTATTTTCAGTTCAATTCCTTAACCAGATTTTTGATCCATTTTTTCGAGATGTAGCGTTTGAAGCCCCAGCCGAATTTTATGGCTTCCTCGATTTTTCCGAGGAGGAGGACCCAGTAAAGCGGAAGCTGGAACACGACCGCTCCGACAAAAGAAACGGGAACCGAGACGAGCCAGAGTGCGCCGACATCGATGAGAAAGGCTGCCTTTGTGTCGCCGCCGCTGCGTAAGATGCCGACGATATTGAGGTTATTGAATGCTACTACCGGCAGGAAAAGTATCCAGACGAGGGTGCTTTTGTAAGCCAGATCGCGGACGCTTTCCGAAATGTTGTAGACTGAAAGTATCGGGTCGGTAAAAAGAAAGACGAGGAACGAGAGAAAAACACCGGTCGAGATCGCGAGTTTCACAAGTCTTTTTGAAGTTTTCCACACTTTTTCGCTTTCGATCCCGGCTCCGATATCGTGACCTAAAACGACCGCTCCCGAATTGCCGATCCCGATGAAAGCGGCGAAGAAAAGTTTCGTAACGCTGTCGGAAATATTGATCGCGGCAATCGATTCAGTCCCCAGTTTTGCATAAACCCAGTTGAGTGCCAGAATGCCCAGAGCCCAGGTAATCTCATTGAAAAAAACAGGAGTGGCCGTGACAAAAAGCTGCTTCAGAAGATCTTTTTTCGCGCTCACAAGCTCATCAAATTTTGCCGCAGCCGCAAGTTTTCTGATGTAGGCATAAGCAAGCGTGAACGCGGTTTCGGCAATTCTCGCGATAAATGTCGCAAGCGCCGCGCCCTGAATTCCCATCGCCGGAAAACCGAGGTGCCCGAAAATGAGGACCCAGTTAAAAAATATATTGATGACAAGTGCCATGGCGCATGAATAGACGGGAAGCCGCGGACTGTCGGTGCTCCGCAGAACGACCTGATAGATGAATGAAACCGCCGTAAAAATGTAGCTCCACGAAACGATTTTCAGGTATTCACAGGCAAGCGTGACAACTTTTTCGTCTTTAGAAAAGAGCCCTACAATAAATTCCGGGAAAAAACGCGCCCCGGTAAAAGCGGCAAGCGAAACAAAGATCCCGAGAGTTAAAATCACTCCCATGACGCGCCGCAGATTGAGGAGATCGCCCTTGCCGTAGAACTGCGAAACGAAGATCTGGCCTCCGCTTCCCATCCCGAAAAGGAAAAGAATGAGGAGAAACATCAGCTGGTTGCTTATTCCCAGTGCCGCTATCGCCTCTTCGCCAAGCTGCCCCACCATAAAGACATCCGCCATATTTATCGCGGAAATCATAAGGTTGTGGATTGCGATTGGAACCGCGATTCCCAGAACGCGTTTGTAGAAGCCGCTATTTTGTGACATCAACCTGTCCCGAATCGGCGATAGTTCTGCCGTCCCATTCGATTCTCGAACAGAAACCATCCCTTTTAAGCTGTCTCAACAGAATGTCGATCGCGCTTTTCAGGACAGGTTCGTTTTTCGAGTGAAGCCCTTTGCCGGTGATTATCCTGATTTTCATGACATTCGTTATTTTCATGCCGCGGATATTCGTTTCGACGATCTTTTCCGCCTCTTCCTGAGTGAAACCGTGCAGATCGATTTCGTATTCGGGTTTTATGTCGCTGCTGCGCGGTCTGAAAAACTCTTTCTGCTCCTCGGCCGACAGCTCTTTTTCCCGTTTGTGGATCTCGAAATCGATATCGGAATATTCTTCAAACAGATCGGCGAAACTCTCTTTTTCAGCCTCTTTCTTACCGTTTTTCCCTGAAAAAATTTCGGCAAAATTCATTGAATTGTCGTTGTTCTGATTGAATTTTCTGTTCATTTACAGCCTCTTGCCGAGATGGAGCCTTTCCGAAAGAATGTCGAAGAAACTTCTCTCCGGATTAGAAACGACGCTCAGGCAGCGTTCGTTCCGGCGGACTAAAACAACGTCGTTTTCGCAGACCTGCACCGAATTTTTACCGTCGCAGGTGATGAATCCGAGAGTGCACTCCTTCAAAGTAGCCTTTACCGTGCCTGATGCAGGCAGGACGATCGGTCTGTGCGTAAGAGCGTGCGGCGCGATCGCGTTTATCACAAAAGATTCGTCAGCCGGATAAATTATCGGGCCGTTGCACGAAAGGTTGTAGGCCGTAGATCCCGTCGGAGTCGCAACGATAAGCCCGTCGCACTTGTACTGCGGCATCTCCTCGCCGTTGTATTCGATCCCGAAGCAGAGCATCTGCGAAGCGTTTATGTCACGGATGACCGTCACTTCGTTGAGAGCGGTAAAAGCCGCGGTTTCCTCGCCGTTTCTGATGAGTCTCACATCCATCATCATCCGCTGCTTGACATCGAAACCGCCGGTCAGAAGTTTTTCGATCATACTGTCTTCGTCGGGATTGATCTCGGCAAGAAAACCGAGCTGACCGACATTTATGCCGGCGATAGGAATGTCTCTTTCAAAAGCGAGGGTCGCTCCGGCAAGGAAAGTTCCGTCGCCGCCAATCGTTATAACAAGGTCGGAACCGTCGATTTCCTCAATGTCCTCGACGACCTTAACGCCCAGATTTCTGCTTTTCGCCGTGATCGAATCCCTGATTTTATGCTGTTCCGGCAGCTTTCTGCCGTCGTTTCTGAAAAAAAGGAAAACTTTGGAAATTTTATCTGACATCATCTCTTTTTATCCTGTATTTCTGGCCGCAGCGCGGACATTCGACACTTAAAACCTGATCCGACTCGAAAAGAAAATCGACATCGTTTTTTGCCATTCTTTTGAAAACATCGGCGATCTTGCTTTTTGTGCAGCCGCACTTGAATTTGAGTTCAACTTCTTTGATCTGCCCGTCGTTTCCGTCAAAATCTTCCAGAAGGGTGTCTCTTATGCCGAAAATCTCTCCGTTTTCATAAATTTCAAGGCCGTTCTGCGATTCCTCGATAAAGAATTTTTTGAAAAGGGCGTTTAAAATTTTATCGGAAGGAACATTTTCTTCGCAGTCGACTGTCGTCACGCTTTCCATTCCGGAAACGCCCGAAACCATCTGAACGCTCATCCGCGGATTTTTCTCAAAAGGAGACGGGTTCCACGAGTGGCTCCTTGCGACAAATGTCAAGTATTCCGCATCGATGCAGCAGAAAAGTTTCCGTTTCTGCAGAGGCATGGAAACATTCCACGCAAAGCTCCAGTCAGGCGGCATCAGCGGAAGATAGGAAGCCGCAAGCGAAATCAGCTTTTTCAGGTTCGGAAAGCACTCTTTCGGAACGGCTTCGACAGGATTCTGGACATAAAAATCGAGGTAAAGTCCCATAAAATCGACCGAATTGACCTCTGAAAACGATATTTCGCCCTCTTTTTCGGCAAATTTGACAGTTGCAGACGACATTTTACCTCTGTTTAAGAACCATTCTGATCATGCGGTTTTCAGAAGTCGGAACAAATTCCAGTCCGCCGATCATATCGTCTTTTCTGAACTCGATGATATACTGTTTGTTGAGCTCGAGCTGAAGAGATGCGGGAGTTTTTTTGCCTGTGTCCTCTCCGTTCACAAAAATCTGCGCGCCGCCGGGCTCGGAAAAAACCGTAACCATATCGACTTCGACTTCCGGATCGACAAAAAGGAATTTCAGAATCATTACGATTATGACAAGAGCCGCGACTATTCCGGCGATAAGAGAGGTTTTTGAAATTATCGTTTTACGCTTTTCGCGCCTCTCTTCTTCCTCTTCCTTCTGTTTTTTCTCTTCTTCCTCACGTTTTTTGGACTGAAGGTCGATATCTTCCAGCTCTCCGATATTGTTAAACAATTCATCCATCAGATACTCGGTTTGAGCCTGTTCGATGATTTTTGTCATCTTGATGAAGTGCGCCGGGAAGAGTTTTTTGACGAAAGCGGGAAGCATCTCGCTGTTCGGGTCGAATTCAAGCGAATTGTATATTCTCAGCAGATCCTCGCGCATATCCATTGCCGTCGCATAGCGGTTGCTAGGATTTTTTTCGAGAGCCTTCATTACGATCTCGGCAAGTTTCGGATCTATTTCCGGCATAAGTTCGTTTATCGGTTCGATCTCATCGTTCAGGATCGAGTTCATGATCGCCATATCGCTGTCAAGATGCCTGTAAAGCGGCTTTCCGGTCAGCATTTCATAAAGGATTATGCCGACAGAAAAGATGTCACTGCGCCTGTCGACGGAAAGTCCGCTGCACTGCTCTGGAGAAAGATAGGCGTAAGTTCCCTGAATACCGCTGTCGTTCTTGATTTTTCTGGTGTAGTTTGCGTTCGCGATGCCGAAATCGACGACTTTTATCTTTCCTTCGTATGAAATCAGAATGTTGTTCGGGTTCATGTCGAGGTGGACGATATTCAGGAACGTTCCGTTTCTGTCCTGGGCGTTGTGCGCATGATCCAGACCGCACAGAACCGCCGAAATTATCTCGATCGTAAGATTCAGCGGCATTTTCTGGTCTCTTTCATAGACTTTTTCGAGAATCGCGCCGAGATTCTGCCCGAAAACATACTCCATCGCTATGAAATACTGGTCTTCGTATTTCCCGAAATCGTAAATTTTAACGATATTCTCGTGGCTTATGTTGCAGATGATCCTTGCTTCGGCAAGAAACATCTTTACGAGCGTCGGGTTGGTGCTGTATTTCTTCAAAACTTTTTTTATCGCAATCGGCATTGAATTTACGGGAGAATTTATATGTCTGGCAAGATAGATTTCCGCCATTCCGCCAGTCGCGATTTTTGAAAGCAGCTGATAGTTGTCAAATTTTTCGAGCATACGAGCCTCCGAAGAACGAACTATCAGAAAAATAAATCTTTTTAGAAATTTTTCAATAAATTATTTGAATTATTTCTCTGTTTTTATGCAGAGTTCCTTGAGCTGTTTTTCGGTAACGGGCGCCGGCGCCTGAGTCATGAGGCAGGTCGCGCTCGTCGTCTTCGGGAATGCGATGACGTCGCGGATCGCGTCGGTATTGTTGAGAAGCATCATTAGCCTGTCAAAGCCGAGTGCCAGGCCGCCGTGAGGCGGAGCGCCGAATTCAAGCGCTTCGACGAGGTATCCGAAATTCTCCTTCGCCTCTTCGTCGCTGATCCCGAGGAACTTGAAGACTTCTTTCTGCTTGTCGGTATTGTGGATCCTTATGCTGCCGCCGCCAGCTTCATAGCCGTTGATGACGATGTCGTAAGCACGCGAATTTATCGTGCCGAGGTCATCGCCGCGTTTTGCCGCCTCGAAATCGAAATCGGTGAAAGCATGGTGTTTTGCGACCCATTCGCCCGTTTCTTCGTCAACTTCAAATGCCGGGAAATTGGTGATCCAGACAAATTCGTAGGAATTTTTGTCGTAAAGATCGTATTCCGCGGCAAGTCTTTTTCTCAGATTTCCGAGTGCCGTGAGAGCGACTCCCGTTTTATCGGCAACTATAAACATGATTCCGTTTTCAGGAATAATTTCAGTAAGTTTCGCTTTTTCGTCATCGTTGAAAAATTTCATAAGCGGTGAATCAAGTACGCCGTCTTCTTTCTTTATCCATGCGAGAGCCTTTGCGCCGTCGCCCTGGACATCTTTCTCGATTTTTTTGATCTGGTTTTTGGAAAGTTCCTTTGCATGACCTTCGAGAACAACGCCTTTTACAACCGTTTTCGGGTCGTTTGCTGCGTTTTTGAAAGCGGCGAATTCCGAATTTGCAAAAATTGCGTCAAGAGTCTTGAGTTCCATTCCGAATCTGAGGTCGGGCTTGTCGCTTCCGTACTTGTCCATCGCCTCGTTGAAGGACATTTTTCTGAAAGGACGCTTGATATCAAGGTTTTTGACCGCCTTGAAAATTTTGCAGAGCAGACCTTCGGTGACACCCATTACATCTTCCTCTTCGACAAAGCTCATCTCGAAGTCGATCTGGGTGAATTCGGGCTGTCTGTCGGCGCGGAGAGCCTCATCACGGAAGCACTTCGCGACCTGATAGTATTTGTCCATTCCCGCAACCATGAGTATCTGTTTGAAAACCTGCGGAGACTGCGGCAGAGCGTAGAAAGATCCCGGCCAGAGCCTGCTCGGAACAAGGAAATCGCGTGCGCCGCCCGGGCTGCTTTTGATGAGAAAAGGAGTTTCGACTTCGACAAAATCGAGCGAATCAAAGTATTCGTGAACGAGCGCGCTCACTTTGGAACGCGAAATCAGGTTCTTCCGGATGTCCGATTTACGGATGTCGATGTAGCGGTATTTCAGCTTGATCGTGTCGGCTGCATCCTTTCTGAAATCGAAAGGAAGCGGCTTCGACGGGTTCATGAGCGTGATGTTATCAGCCTCGACTTCGATCGCGCCTGTCGAATATTTGTCAGTTCTGTTCTCTTTGCGGTCGATGACCGTTCCGCGGACCGAAACGACCGATTCGAGCGTAAGTTTTTTTGCCGATTCCGCAAGTTCTGGGTCGCTTACAAAAACCTGAGTCATTCCGTAACGGTCTGAAAGTATTAAGAAAACCATAGGTCCCATTTCTCTTTTCTGGGTAAGCCATCCCGAAATGACGACTTTCTGCCCCAGATTGTCGAGATTGAGCTCTCCGCAAGTGTGAGTGCGCAGCATTTTAACCTCCAAAAACAATAAACTCAAAAAGCGGCTAATTATTCACTTTGATCCGATTAAATCAAGATTTTATTCCAAATGGTCGATAACTCTGATTTTGGAATCGGTGTTTTCGATTTTGTTGTCGAGCTTTTCACGGATCTGGTCGTCCATTTTGAGAACGGTCAGCGCCTCGACATCTTCCGGAGCGTATTTCAGAACTTTGTGATAGTATATGTTGCGGTAGATCAGATTGTTCTGCTTTGCGTAGATGTTGGCGATAAGCTTGAATATCTTTACGCAGTTGTTGATATCCCCCATCTGTTTGTAGACGAACGCCTGGCGTTTGAGGTAGTTGACGTTTTCCGGGTCTTTCGCAATAAGTTTTTTAAGGAGAACCATGACGCTGTCATACTGACCGATTTCGATACGTGCCTCAATAAGCTCGCCAAGAATGACGAGATCGTCCTTTTTCAGCGAATAAAGCATCATAAGGCACGCTTCAAGGTCGCGGGCATTGCTTATCTCGCCTTTCTGATGCCGTGCGCGGATAGACATGAGGATATCTTCCGCCTCGGCAGTCATATTTTCGTGAATGAGAATGCTCGCCAGATTCAGAAGATCACGGACTGTCGCCTTGTTCATCTCCTTTATCGTATGGAGCAGATAAATCGCGGTCATTCTGTCATTTTTCTTGATATAGTAATTGACAGCGGCGCGGTATTTGTCGACAGCATCAGAAAATTTACCCATTCTGATGTCTATGTCGGCACTGAATTTGTTGAGAAGACCGTTGTCAGGCGCGACATTCAGACCCATCTGCACATAACTTGCAGAAAGCTGATAGCGTTTTGCGTCCAGTTCACGCTGAGCCATGCCGAGATAAACTTCGACAGCCTTGTCTATCTTGTTTTTGTATCTGTAAAGTTCGGCAAGCTGGATATAATTTTCGACTTTGTCCGGATTTTTTTCGATTTCTGCAAGCAGTTTTGTAGCCTTTGTATCGCTCAAAAGATCGGAAATGTCGGTGTTTGCAAGTTTTTCGAGATTCTTCAGTGTTTCAGGAGAAAAGATGTTGCCGATGTCTTTTTTCAGCACCCCGAGGATTTTATTTAGAACACCGTTAGCCATAAGACCCCGCCAAAAAACGGAATATTATAATCAGTTCGGAAATGTTGTCAAAAAACTTACAGTTCGTCGAACTCGTCTTTTTCATCTGCAGACGGCGGAGCAAAAAGCGAGTCTTCGAGAGCAGTTTTTGAATTGATGGAAGTGTTCTCAAAAATGAAAGCGTTTTTTCCGTTTGCGACGCCTGTCCAGCGAACGCCGTTTTTGAGAGTGGCATTACTTCTTTTCGGTGTTCCTTTCCTGCTTCTCTTTCTGCCGGTCAAGACAAGTTTTGTTTCTGAAACGATGTATAGATCGCCGCTTATTATTTCAACGACTTTGCCTTTTGAAATTTTATAGTAGATCCCGTTTTTCCTGCACAGTTTCGTGCCGATTCCGGCTGCGGCGCACTCGCCTTCGAACCTGAATCTGCCGCCTAGCATCACCGAAAACACGTCACCGTCGACAGGAGCGTTGAAAAGCTGTTTCGAAATTTCGCGCCACGGTGCGGCGTCCCAGACTCCTTCGTGAAAGATGTAGGAATTTTCGCCGTTTATTACAACTGTCGCGACAGAAATATTGAACGGCCCGGTGATTATCATACGCCATTTTTCAGGCGATGCCGAAAGGATCTGGTAATCGCCCGAAAATTTGCCTTTGAACTGCTCTACATTTATCCACATCGTAACTTCGCCTTCCGCCGAAAAAGCCTGATTCCGCGGATTCAGTTCGAAACTTTCGCTTTTCCAGCTGTAATTCCCGTTTTCATCCACGGTTTTCTGTGGAACTGTCGAGCATGAAAAGATCAAAAACGACGTCAAAAGAAGGAAAAAGAATTTTTTCATAACGAATCCTTGCTATTTTACGGCAACGCACTCGATTTCGACCATAGCGCCGAGCGGAAGTTTTACAACCTGAAAAGCTGCTCTTGCCGGACATTCCGAAGTGAAAAACTTCGCGTAGACTTCGTTCATATCCTTGAAATTGTTCATATCGCTGAGAAGCACGGTGGTTTTAACGACATTGCTGTATGAACATCCTGCGGCTTTCAGAATTTCACCGATGTTGAAAAGCGCCTGTTCAGTCTGTTCCCTGATCCCGCCTTCTACGAATTTGCCTGTTCTTACGTCAACCGGAAGCTGTCCGGAAACATAAACCGTGCCGTTTGCCTCGACTGCCTGGCTGTAAGGTCCGATTGCCGCAGGAGCGTTCGGCGAACTGATGATTTTTTTCATTTTTCCCTCCTAAAAACCAAAAAACCGGAAGATTTTAAGAAAATTTGAAAAAAAGGCAATTTTCGACATCCGATGACGCCTTCTATTCCTGCCTCAAAGCCTCTGCGGGGCTGAGTTTTGCTGCTTTTTTACCGGGATAAACCGCCGCTATTACGGTAAGAATCAGCGAACCCAATATCGCTAAAATAAAGGTCAAAGGCGACATGTCGACCGGAATTTTTTCGATATAGTAGACATCCTGTGCCACTTTTACCGGCATATCGCTTAAAACCAGACAAATCACTGTTCCCGCGACAGCACCGAGAAAAGTGCCGAAAAAACCGATTATGATGCCGTCAAGCATAAAAATTTTCATAACCGATTTCGCCGGGTATCCCGCCGCACGGAGAATCGCTATTTCCTCTTTTTTTCCCATAACAAGCATGATCAGCGCAGAAACGATGTTGAACGAAGCCACGAGCGCGATGAAACCGATTATCAGGAACCATACTATTTTTTCCATTTCAAGTGCTGAAAAAAGCGGCTTGTTCATGTCGCGCCAGTTCTTGACAACGGTCCCTTCGCCCAAAGCGGCTAAGATCGACTTTTCCGCTTCGTCGATCCTTTTCATATCATTGAGCTTTATTCCAAGATGATCGACGCTTTTACCCGTAGAAAAGAATCTCTGCGCGTTTTCCAGCGTTATGTAGGCATAGTTGAAATCGTATTCGTAAAGCGAACTGAAAAATATGGCCGCGACCTGAAAAGTCCTGATCTGCGTTTTCGGTCCGGCAATGCTCATCTCGCCGGTCGGGGAAATGATTTTCACCTTGTCGCCGATGTCGATCCCGTAATATTTCGCAAGTTCGATCCCTATTGCGATCCCGGGAAAATTTTCCGGCTTGATTTCACTCGGCTTTTGAATTGTAAAATCCTGAAAAGACTTGTTCTTCTCAATAATTTCAGGGCATTTTTCCGGCGATATCATGCAAAGCATCGAACCTTTCGTAATCTGCTGCGGAAAAAGCATCGCGTTCCCGACAGTCTCCGGATCTATGCCGTTTATCACGATTCCGTTGAGTTCGTCGCTGACCGAAATTATGACATCCCTTGAAATTACGGGAGTAACTCCGGCAATTTCGGGGTCTGAGGCAAGTTTTTCCATTTTTGCGGCATAGTCATCAAGTCTGCCGCTTTCAGTAGTCACAAGCGCGTGTGTTTTCGCTCCGAGAACCGTTGCGCGCATCTTGTTCTGCAGACCGTCCATTATCGACTGCACCGCAATCAGAGCGGCCACACCGATCGCGATCCCGAGAATACAGATCAGGGTTATCACGCTGAGAAAGCGCGTCCGGCGTGAATTCCAGAGATAACGAAGACCTATAAAACTTTCAGCTTTCAACTTTTTCTCCGTTGATTACGGCGGCGTTTTTTGTCTCCTCGAACGCAAAATTCATCGTTGCGTGGACAACGAAAACGGGAAACAGAAACGGCATAAGTATTGTGTTTACGACAGGAATTAAGGATATAAGTGAAGGCAGAAGCGCAGTTTTAAGGGCAATCGACGGGTGCATAAGCAGCCATTTTGCCTTCCGCACAAATTTCCAGCGTCTCCTCGAAGTAACGAAATCAAAAATAAGAAGCGCGTTCATGAAAAAGCAGAGAACAAAAGCAAGTATCTGCCCGAGGACCGGAACAAAACCGATAAAAAACGCTGAAATTCCGAGCACCAGAACAGCCGCGCTCGCTTTCAGAGCCTGTTTTATATCCTCGATCACTCCCGGAAGCGACAGTTCCGCATCGTCTTCCGGCTTTCCGAAATAAACATTCTCCGCAATCATCGAAATAAACGAATAAAGCGGTGAAACAAGCGCGTAGGAAACAGCAAAAGAGAGGTAAAACAGAAGCACGTTCACGACTATTTTGAACAAAAACGCGCCGCAGACTTTGACAGCGTGGTAAATTTCGGAAAAAAGGTTGTCCGCCGCGGGGGCGATTTCAAAAAAATCGAGCGTTTTTATCGTGACGAAAGATGCGACCTGATGGTAAATAAGAATCGAAATCAGAAGCATCGCAAGAATCACGCCGATGGAGGCAAAAAACAGTTTTCCGCTTTTCAGGATCGCCTTGAAAGCGTCTGCGACCGAAACCCCGTTTCTTGCATCCAAAACTGTTTTCTTGGCAAATTCCACAGCCTGTTCTTTTTTTGTCAGCTCGGGTTCTTTGTCTTCGTTTTCGTCGGAAGGCTTAGGCTGCGACACGGTTTCGGGCTTTTTAGACCGCGCCATCTCAAGCTTTTTAGTCTGCAAATAAACACTTTTTTCAGTCGATTCTTCCGATTGTGATGCCACGCTCGCTCTCCCCTGCCCCGAATTTTATTTTGATTCTTATCAGCGGCCGGTGCGCTTCCCAGCACTCCCTGAACATATCCGCCCATTCAACTATCGTCACCGAATTTTCAGCCTTCAAATACTCCGGAAAATCAGCGATATAAAGTTCGTCCGAGCTTGAAACCCTGTAAAAATCCCAATGATAAATATCGAATTTTCCTGAATATTTTTTCATAATCACAAAAGTCGGGCTTGCAATTTTCTTCCTTTCGACGCCCAGTGCCTCGCAAAGCGCGCCGGTAAAAAAAGTCTTTCCGGCGCCAAGATCGCCGTCAAAAACAATCAGTTCGCCCCCTTTCAAAGTTGAAGCCAGCTTTTCAGCCAGAACGATTGTCTCGGCCTCGCTTTTCACAAAAAACGTCTCTTTTGCAAAATCCATTTATTTCCCCGTAATTCCGATCATCTCGACAAGTTTTTCGACATCGTGCATCGTTGCCGAACAGCGTTTTTCGAGCTCGATTCCTGCCGCTCTGTGCCTGATCACGGCGTTAAGAGCGCCTTCGAAAAGACCGTGCAGAGTGGTTTCCCTGGCAATTATTCCGGTAAGGGCATCGCCGCTTCCGCCGAAAGCGAGAGCCTTGGCTCCGGTCGGAACTATCACCGTTTTTTCGGTATTTCTTACAAAAGTGGCGTGGCTTTTCGCCACAAGAACATGATTTTTCTCAAGCGGGAACCTTTCGACAAGGTTTATCCACGGCTCGTCTTTTTCAGCCTTGAGAAAACGCCTGATCTCGCCCTGATGCGGCGTGAATACAACTTTTTTATCTTTGAGGATCTCAACGATTTCCTTGTTTTCAGGCATGATGTCGAACATTCCGGCATCGACCACGAAAGTTCCCTCGAAATCCTTGAAAACAGCAAAATCGAACGGAATTTCAGAAAGTCCCGGCCCGATAACCACTGCCGAGAACCTGTGAAGTTCAGAAGCGATTTTTTCGTTTCCGATGAGCATGAGTCCCGGCATTCTCCCTGCGATCGAAGGAAGGAACTCTTTTTTGAAAGCAGCCGTAACAAGCCCGCCGCCCGAGGAAAGGAACGATCTCGCCGAAATTATCGAAGCGCCAAGTTTTTCGACATCGCCGCCTACGACAAGCAGGTGACCGTTTCTGTTTTTGAAGCCGTCAAGCGGAACTTTCACATTTACAACCTGCGGATTTTCTTCAACAAAATAGTCGGTTTCAGGCTTTGAAGTCTGAGTGGCAGAAATATGGCCGAGAACGATTTTTCCAGCTCTTTCAGAACCGCTTCCGGCAAAAAGACCGGTTTTGTAGATCCCCATCGTGACGGTAAGGTCTGCTTTCACGGCATCGCCCAAAACCGCGCCGGTATCGCAGTCAAGCCCTGTCGGGACATCGATTGAAACAACAAATTTTTTATTTTGCGGATATGAGTTTATAAATTCGACAGCATCTTTGATTTTTCCCGAAATTTCGCTTCTGAGGCCTGTTCCGAGCATAGCGTCGACAAAGAGAACCTCTCCGGAAACATCTTTAAAATCAATAATCTGCACTTTTTCAGGAAGCATGCATCTGTTCATCCACGCAGAATTTTCAGAAACCTTGTTCTGCTCCTTGAATTCAGCGATTTCAACTAAAAAAAGCGGAATTTCAGGCATTCTGTCGGCTAAAATGCGAAGCAGCGCGAAACCGTCGCCGCCGTTGCCACCGTTACCCGAAAAGACGACGATCTTGTCGAATTTCCGCGTTTCAGCGACCTTGTTTACCTCTTCAAAAACTGAAAAAGCGGCGTTTTCCATCAGAATGAGCGATGGGATCCCCGCTTCCATAGCACTTTTGTCAAAAGCCCTTGAATCGGCTGTTTTTCCTGCCGGAACTCTCATGGTTTCTCCCGCTCTATTCGTCGTCGAAATCGTCTTCGCTCTGTTTTTCCTCGCCTTTCGTGTAGGTGACATACTTCGACGCCGTCTTCGTTTTTGCGTCGAATCCGGTGACCACGACACCGATCCTGTTGTATTTTTTTGTCATTTCGACATCGACCGGAAGAGTTTCCCTGCCCCCTTTGTTTTCAATGCGCTTGTAGAAAACCTTTTTGCCGTTAAGGAAAACAAAAGCGTCCTTAACTTCAGACGTGTCGATTTCAAAATTGATTTTTGCCGTTTTCTGGTCGGTGATGACCGGTGTTTTGTCGAAAACGAGTTTCGGCATCCTTATCGGATAAATCTCGTCGATCTTGGCTTCAGCCTTGCCTGATGCAGGTTTCGTATCAGAAATCTGAACCCACATTCCGGAATTGAGAAGCACGGCGTTGCCGCATTTTCCGGAAATCCTGGCGTTGCCGTCAGCGGTTACCGTCCCGATTTTCGAAGAGAGGTTGGATGCGCTGAAAAGAAGCGTTCCCTTTTCAAGAAGAACCGCCGAATCAGCAGCTTCAAAATTGCATTTCGCAGTCTTTTCAACCGGAATATCGAACTCGGCGTTGTATTTCAGTTTGTAGTCGTAGACTGAAACGGAGAGTTTCTGCTTCGCGTAATCCTCCTCTTTTGCCGGTTTTTCGGTTTTGAAAGTAAATTTTGCAGTTTCCGATTTCCCGGGCTCGAGCGTGAATGCATGAGTTCCGTTTTCGATAAATATCTCCTTAGAATCATTTGTATTTATGAGCATTGCCTTTCCTTCGAGGACTGCACCCTTGCCGACATTTCTGATTTTCAGGGTAAATTCAGCCGATTCACCGCTCTGGATGATGCTGTCACGGTTTCCGTCGGCATCGACCGCAACAAGCGAAAGTTCAAGTTCAGGCTGCTCGACAGGAATAGTTTCTACGACAAAATTCTCCGTCTTTATCTCTTTTTTCTTTTCAGGTTCGTTGAGGTAGAGCTTCATCGTTCCCTCGGTTTTCTGCCACTGGACCGATTCCGGAAGTTTCACGTTCACCGTGCGCTCGACCGAACCGCTGAAAGTGCCGAAAGGAACTTCGATCCGTCTGAGACTTGCGATCGGAGTCTCGAAAACGCCGAGAAGATTCTCGATCTCACCGTCGATTTCGGCTTTGAAAGTGAATTTCGCCGTCTCGCCGCCCTTGAACTGCGGGTCGCTGAGCATCGAAACCTTCAAAGAGTCCGTTTTCGGCTGGACCAGCGAAGTCTTTTCCTTCCAGTTGATGCCGTTTTCATGCAGTTTGGCAAGAATTTTGTTCCACTCTTCGTCCTTTATCAGCTGCGAACTTTCGTAAGCCTTTGTATTTTTGGTCATCTGTTCTGCGATTTTGACAGCTATATCGATCTCCTCGTCGCTTCTGAACTCGTCATCCTTCTGCTCGCGGCGTTCCTTGATTATCGTTTTGACATCCTTGTATTCCTTGAAATAACGGATCGTAGTGAGCGGTTTTTCAACTGTTTTCGGCGCGTATTTGCTGACGATGTGTTCCTCCAGGTCGCCTTCTTTCAGAATGTTTTCGCCCGAATCAAAAACCGCAATCTTGTCGGGATGAATGAAAACGGGACGTGTCTCGATATCAGGAGTGATTCCGACAGACTGGATCGAAATGTTACCAGGAGTGAGATACTCCGCGATCGTGAGTTTCATTCCGCCGCCGCCCGGCGTGCCGATTATCGTCTGCACGCTTCCTTTTCCGAAACTTTTTCTTCCGAGAACAGTAGCCCTGCCGTTCTTTTTAAGGGCGGCCGTGACAATTTCGGTCGCCGAAGCGGAACCTTCGTTGATCATAACGATTATCGGAATGTCGAGAATGTCGTTTCTATTCTGTTTTGCACTGTTTGTCTCGATTTCATCGTCCTCTTCAACCGTCGAAACGATGACGCCTTTATCCAGAAAAAGGTCGCTTATCGAAATCGCCTGAGAAAGAAGACCGCCGGAGTTGTTGCGCATATCGAGAACAAGTGCCTTCATTCCCTTCTTTTTGAGCCCGTCAAGTTCTTCAAGCAGAGTCGAATAGGTGTTTTCCATGAAACCCGAAAGGTTGATATAGCCGATTCCGGGTTTAGGCATCGCGGCAAGAACGGACGTAATCTTTATTATTGCCCTTGTTATCTCGAATTTGAGAAGTTCGGAGACCCCTTCGCGCCTGATTGTCAGCGTGACTTTCGTTCCAGGTTCGCCGCGCATCTTGCTGACAGCCTTGTCGAGTGTCATGTTGACCGCAGAAACATCGTCGATCTGGACGATAACATCGTGCGCTTCGATTCCCGCTTTCGTCGCAGGAGTTCCTTTCATCGGGGAAATTACCGTGATCTCGCCGTTGTCGTTCATTCCGACGACAAGTCCGAGACCGCCGAAATTACCGCCAGTCGACTGCTCGAAATCGTCAAAATCCTTCGGCGTAAAAATGTAGGAGTGTGGATCGAGTTTCTTCAAAATGCCGTTTATCGCGATGTATTCGATGTCGTCTTTGGTGAGCGGCGGTTCCGGAACATACTCTTTGTCGAGCCTGACATAGACAGCGCGCAGAGCGTATGCGATATCGACGACATCGCGCAGACTTTTAATTTTTATTTCATGCTTTTTATTGTAGACTTGCATATTTATTACTTTTTTTTCTTTATCGTAAGAAATCAGGGTTTCCGGAAGAGAATCCTGAATCGCGTCAAGCGCACAGGTCAAAAGGTCTGCTGTTTTGATTTTCGACTTGTCAAGATAGCGCGTTTCCGCCGTTTTCAAAGCGAAAACCGTGATTTCACCCCTTTGCAGTCTGGAATTTCTTGTAAGCCATGAGCTGTTTTTGAAAAAGTCGGCGTTGAGAATGAAAGCCAGCAGCAAAACTATCAAAACAGCCAATTTTTTTCTCATTTTGGACTCCTATTCAAATTTTTCATTAAAATCTTATTTTTGCCGCATTTATAATAAACTCGATTTTTCCCATAAAAAGTATGAGCCGCGACAGAAGAGTATATGCAAAAGCAGAGCCTATTGCAACAAGTATGTAAAACCGTCCGATCTCACCTGTTCTGTAAATAAAATTACTGTGGCGGCGGTGTCTCGCGACAAGAAACATTAGCGTAGAAGTAACCGCCAGAATACTCAAAAGCGAGTTTATCGTGACGTCGATCTGCAGATTTCCGTTTGAATCGAAGGCAAAAAGCGGAATTACCGAAGTCCGGATCATCTCTTTGAGAAAAGCATTGAAATAAATGGGAATATTCACAGCGAGCGTGATAATTACGATGAATGCGGCAGGCAAAAACCTGAATCGTGAATAGAGTCTCGCGCTGTTTGACGGAATGAAAAGCAGAAGTCCTGCGATAAGCGGTATCAGAATCAGCAGATCGCCGTGCAGTGCAGACTGAAAAGTCGGTTTTATGATTGAAAAATACCAGATTACGGCAAAATAACCGGCAGATACGCCGATAAAAAGCGACTCTGCAAAACGGTAAAGCGGATTTTGCCTGAAAAATCCCGAAAATACCACAAGCGTCAGGAGCACAGCAGTTAACGCGCCTAAATTACCGAAAATATTCATCTTTTATCTTTTTTGCCCAAATTTACAAAATTTGCAAAAACAACAAGTCCGATTATGTAAAACAGAATTGCCGAAAGCGTGCTGTATTGCCTTTCTATTTTGATCGACGGATGAATTTCATGAATAAAAACCGAAAGCGACCTGAAACCGCCGACAAGTCCGTCAAAGTAGTATGAATTCTGAAACGGAATGTAGGCAGGAAGCATGTCCGATGAACAGAATGCGATTTTCGGGATCTCTTTTTCATGCAAAGTCGCCGCAAACGAAACCAAACCGGGAATTCCGTCAAAAGTCTGCGACGAAAACTCAAAAACCGCCGAAAAATCGGAAATTTCATTGATTCCTTTCATCAGCGGCTGACGTATGTCGGTTATTCCGTCAAAAATATCACGTTCGCGCACTTCGCTGAAATTGTTTGCTATCAGGTATGAAGCGATGCTGCCGCCGACAATAAAACCTAAATGGGTATATTCATGTCCGTAAACAAAGCGTTCTTTACCGAAACTGCCGTTTTCTATGCTTTTCTCAACCGCCATAAAAGCCGATTCAATGCCGTTGGGAATCATTGTTGCGAAAGCGATTCCTATATTCTTCTCGGCAAGCGAGACAATCAGGGCAGACATTGCCGTTTCAAGTTCATATCTCGATTCAGGACCGTAGTTTACAAGAATTAAAACTTTTGAATTGCGCGGCAGACTGTTGATAATTTCAAGGACTTTCATATCCTGTTCCGTAGGTGCGATATGAAATTCCACCTCTTTTTCCGCTTTCTGTTCCGGAATAATCTGCGGATTTTCGATCATAAAATAACGGAAAAGTATTGCCGCAAGAATAGGAATAATAAGACCCCATCGCGGAATCTGAGAGAGAAAATATGAAACATTTCTTATAAAATTTTTCACTTTTTCCTCCCTATTCCTACAAAAAATGTCGAATAGAAAATTTCAGCAACAAAAAAGAGGATTCCGGCAGACGAACCTATCGCCAGAGCCTTGAAAACAGGAACTGCAAAATCAGCCATAATCCAGCCGGGCGCCAGAGGTCCGTGCCAGTCAGGAAAATGTTTCTGTGCAAAAAGCGCGTATTGGTTCGTGAGTCCTGTCAAAGTGAGGACAAAAGCTATAGTGATTATGCGGTAAGAATAATTTTTTATCGAAAATTTCGTGTATACAGTCGAAATCATGCTGAGCAGCAGTAAAGCGACGAAAGAAGAAAGCAGAGGATCGAGGATATAACGGTAAATCCAGCGTATAAAACCTTTGATTTCAGGACTTGTCGTGATTCCGGTTTCGAGGAATTTCGCCGCTATCTGCTTTTTGCTTTCAAGCGGAAGCATTGACGAACCCAAGAAAGAAAATTTTTCAGAGACCATTTCTGAAATTCTGCTGTTAGCGAGAAAATTGTTGTATCTGAACATATCTTTCGTCAGCTTCATGTTTATTTCATAAAACAAAAGTTTTTTTTCTCCGGCCAGCCAGTTTTCGAGTTCGGCTCCGCTTCCTTCGACAGCGATGTCGGAAAAAACAAAATCTGTGATTTTTATTTCCGAATCGGATTCAAGTTCATCATTTTTCAGCGACGAAATCGAACTGTCGAACCAATCTTTCAGCTCACGGGCGACAGGAAACATATCCGAAATAATCTCTACAGATGCAGCTTTGACTTTTTCCTTTACCTCCTTCACCAGTTTCATTTCGTTCGGATTTATGAAAGTCGTCCCGATGTCGTTGTGAAGTTCGGGATTTTTCATAATTTTATTTTCGCTCAAAAGTTTCTGATAGCTTTCAAGCGATATTCCGGCATTTTTCAGCATTTCTTCCGACGGGAAGAAATCGGTTGAAACATCGGCGGAAATATAGAGTGCAAGCTTTTTCGGAGACGGAAATTTTGAAAGGTTAGGATCGCTTTCGATGAACAGCAGAGCGGTATGAGCCAAAAAATCCGGCTGTTCCCTCACAATATTGTCAAAAGTATAGCGTCCCTGATTCGGGTTTATAAAGCCCAAAATAAAAGTTGCCAGTGCCGAAGCGATAATCACAAATGAATTAAGCAGCTTTGAAATATTTTCCGAACGTTTTCCGCTACCCTGCACAAGATTCTGCATATTCGGAAGTTTATTTTTTTTACCGGTTTCGTGCAGCAGGACATCGGCGGTTATATCTTTTATGAGCGAAGTCGTTTTTTTCTCAGAGAATGATTCTTTCAACTTTTTGAAAGAGACTGCAACGGATGAAAATTCTCGTCCGATAAATTTGACAAAACCCGCAAAAAACGAAAGGACTATGACAATTTCAGCCCAACGGACGGTCTTGGTCAGTAAAACGCTTTCAAAACCGCATGAAATTATTATAAAAACTGTTATTATACAGAGAAGGATAAACGCTGAAAAGATCTTGTTTTTCATTCACCGGCTCCGATAATCTTCAGAAACTGGGCAAAAACAGGGTTGAATTTTGCAAGCGTGAGACAGATCGAAAGCAACAGAATCGCAAGTGCCGAAAATCCAAGGAAGAGATAAACTCCTGTAGAATCAAGCGTTTTTTCGCCTTTCAACTGCTTCATCTGAGAGCCGAGAAGAAAAGGTTCAACCGAAATCAGACATTTTTTCGAGTTTATCGCGTCTATCATTATTCCTTCAATCGAACACGAAAGGGCTATCCGCTTTTTGTCGGAATCGGAGTTGTATGAATCGTGGTCGGAAATTGCGGAACCGTCTGAAATATTGACAATCAGCGATGCGTTAATGTCGCGCTTTCCGACTGTCGTGTAAAAAGTGTTGTTTGCGTTCGAAAGAGGAACAAAACTGATTGCGGACGAACTTCTGCTATTTGCAAAAACCACACCGAATTCTTCAGGTATCGTCGAGCGGATAGAACCGCCTGAATCACTTGAAATCAGGATTCCGTCGATAAACCTGACAACAGCAGCGAAAAGAGGATGGGCCTTTGAATCTATCGAACTGTTGAAAACGATTCTTCCGCTGTCTTCGTCAATCGTAGTTTTGATGTATTTCAAAAGCAGCAGCGTTTCGTTCGAGAGTTTCGAGCGGATTTTTTTGGCAAAAATCATCGGCAGAACAACGGAAATGACAAAAATCACAATCACCGGAAGTGTTTTTATATCTAAAACAGCCGTCATCTGTGCATCTCTTCACGAAGATCAAAAATCAAAGTCTTACCGCTCTCTTTCGTTCCGATTGTTTTTTTGGTGCTTTCTGCATTGTCCGAAAGATAAACCCCTTTGGCAGTGTGGATTTCAACAACCGAATTCATGTTTACATTGACAACTTTGCGCTCGCCCCATTTCAGAACAATGTCTACTTTTCTGTCATTTTCCAGTTTCTCTATGAAAATCGCCGGCGCCCCTTTTTTAAATTTACCGTAAGGAATAAAGATCCAGCCGTTTTTCACATCTTTCGTGTTGAAAAAACCGCGTAAAAACGGGTTGCCGTCCTTGTTCTGTGAAAGAAAAACCGTCATCGCGGCAAGAATAATCCCGGAATTATCAAAAAGGAAGTAAAAAGTTCCGTGTGTCATTCCTGGAACACAGACAAGGTCAACGAAATTTTCAAATCCTATTTTTTCGGTAAGCGAAACAGCCACGATGCGGTCAGGCTCAAAAATCACTGTTTCCTTGTCAGAATCTATCGGAAGAACATCCTTCTGGAGAAAATTTTCGTCAAAAACAGTCCTGCTTTCGACAAAAAGGTCGTTGAAAACAGACTTGAAAACTTCTGAACTCAGCGTTTCAGCCTTCTGCGGGACGGCATAATTCTTAAAACTTGTCGTTCTCGCCCCTCTTTCAGCCTGGCTGAGCAGCGAATAATTCTCGGTAAAAAGGACAGAAAACACTTTTTCACCGCGCTTGACACAAAAGACCTCGGAAATTTTGCGAAGAGCTTCGGTGTAAGAAAAATCTGTGATTTTAACTTTCCCTTCCGTCACATTCTGCGCTGCCGTCGAAACAGCAGGCAAAGTCTGAAGGGCAAAATCACCTTCGTCGGTAGTTTCATTTTCAAGAATATTTTTCAAAACACGGAACTGGATCCCCGGAAGCGAAAGTTCTTTTTTTGCGATTTCGGCAGAAAGCCTGCTTCCGGCGAAAATGATGTTCGGTTTAACTTCGGCGAGCTGTGGATTTTTGCCGAGAGCACCAATCATCGCGTTCAGACGGTTATTTACGGAATTATCGTAACCACCGGAAATTATTATATAATCGATATCAGTCAAATCAATTGACGAAAATGGTTCACCAGAAGAACAGGCTCGTTTTATATTGAGAAGTCTTGACCATGCGAGCCTTTTTGCAGAACGCGTAGAACCCTCTTCACTGATTCCTATGACCAGAGCATTCTGCAACTTTTCAGGAATAAGTATACGCTGCGCAGTTTTTTCGGTAAAACCTGACAACATGCTGTTCCTGCTCACAGTCCTGTCTTCCACTTCAGCCGAAACACTTTCGTTGTAGTAGTCAAAATTTATAACGATTTTCCGCAGAATATCCTGCATTGCAAGGAAAGCCGTGAAAGTCACATTATTCATTCTGACCTCTTTCAAGGGCTTTCTTCAAAGCATCGAATGAGTTTTCCTGCATCGAAAAAGCATCCATTTTTTTTGCGAAATTTTCTCCGAAAAGAAGAGCAGCAAGCGGCTCGAAAATTGGAAGCATGACTCTTGAAATACGTTCAAACGGCGAAAAAATATCCAATAAAATCAGCGATATAGAATCCATTTTTTTTGATTGCAGAAATTTGGCGAACTCTTCCGCCTCAACCGATTTCGAACCGTTTTTTCCGTTTTTTATTTTATCGCACGTTGCCAATGCCAGCTCCAGCCGCCAAAAACCCGCGATATTATGATAACGAGCTATTTTTGTCAATTTGTCTTTTTCAGAGCAAAAAAAGGGGGAGCCGAAGCCCCCCCAGAAAAACCTCATCAGCAAGGTTTAGTAATGCGAAGCGTAAACGACTGCGAAACCAAGGTTGTCAGCAGCAAATGCGTTGAGCTGATCAATCGTTGTTTCCATGATGACCAGTCTGGAGTAGCCTTCGCCGCCTTCAGCCATAGAATCGTCCTCGTAATTTTTAAGCTGTCCTGCACTCTGAACAAGTCTATACGAAGGCGAAAGTCTTGCATATTTGTCGGAAAGATACTGATGGAATGCCTCTTTTGGAGCCGGAGCGTCAGCTTCATCCGATTCCGGGAAACGTTCTTCTCCTGCTTTGACACAGAGGTCGGATTCTACTTCTTCATCAGCGACCAATACACATTTTTCTTCCTGCTCTTCCTGAACAAATTTAACACCGAGTGCTGCGTTAGCTGCTGCTGCACCGTCTTCGGAATAAGTGATTTTTTGCATGCAGGTAGTGTCATCTTTGCCTTGAGCCTTGCAATCTTTCCATGTTACGAGAGCATTCTGATCCTGAACATCGAGAACCGATTTTGCAAGAACAGCTCTATAGTAAGCATTTCCGTCCTTGTTGAGGAACTGGACTTCGTTTACATCAGGTTCCGGATAGTTGTTGATGTCGTAATATTCAATTCTGTAAGCTACGAATCTCTGAAGAACTGAAGTATCTGCGGAAGTGTTGGAAACGTTACCCATTGTCCAATACATCGGCCACATCTTGTCGAAGTAAGTCCAACCTGCGTGAACAGGAATGTAACCTTCGCCCAACTGCGAGCAGATATTTTTCTTCGGAGTGTAAGCTATATTCTCGTCGACACAATCACCTTGGACTATAATATACTCGCCTTTTTCATTTTTCTGGCAATCAGGTGACGGCGGGTTTATAGCCCAGTTTGTAAGAATGTTGATAGGAACATCAGCTTTTACGATCTCTTTCTTTCTCAATGAGTAGCAATACGGCGAGAACGAGAAAAGTGCTTCTTCGTTTACAACATCGGAAAGCATTGTGAATTTAACATTCTCAAGACCTTCGAACTGCTGGTCAACGCTGTTTGCACGGCTTTCTCTTCTGTATTTTCCATCGAACCATCCGGAGTTGCCGATTGCATAAATAGCAACCATCTTCTCCTCTGCATAGCCTCTTCTGAGAACTTTGTCATAGTAGATATTCTCGTTGTCCTGAATATCCCAACGGTCTTTCTGGAAACGACCATAGTGAGGAGTTACTTCAACAACACCGCTAGCAATGTCAGCATAACCGTCAATATAGTTGTCGGTTGACTGATAGTATGCATTCTGGTCGGCTTCAACTTTGTCAGCAAGATCGGAATCCGCTGTCTGTTGAACAGTGTTTTCAATTTTTATGTATTTGCCGACAGAAGGTCTGTAAAGAATATTGAAGTAGAAGTAGTTGATACCTTCCATACCAGCGATTACGTGGTCAGCAGGTCCCATCGGAGTGAGAGTTCTGAGTTCGCCGGTATCCTCATCAATCCAGTATTCCTCGCCCTTAAGAGCTCTGTGATATTCTTTGCAGATGTAGTTGTCGAATTCCTTAATATCATTCGAATCAGTGCTTGCTCCCGGCATCTGAATCGAATCCGTGCAAGGAACTTTTGAATAAAGTTTAAGAAGATACGGAGCCCACTTTCCATAGTAGTAGAAGTTGAAATCAAGAAGGAAGTGGATGTATTTGTACTTGGTGAAAAGTGTGTCGTAGATCATCTTCATCGATGTTCTGCCGCGGAACTCTCTGAACTTCGGGTTACCTCTTCTGAAGAATCTCAGGAAGTAGTAAGCGTCATCCATATCGACCATGCTTCTGATTATATCGGAAGCCATGTAGCCAGCATCGAATGTGTTAGCCTTCGGATCGTCTGAAGATTTTTCATCGGAAATGAAGGTGTATTCGTAGTGTTTTCCGTCGTTGATAAGGTAAGTAACGTCGGAAGTGCACTGTGAGAGCGCACTGTCGCAATCAAAATCATAATCGTATCCGGTCTGACCTTGCGAATCGGTCTTCATTTTGAGTTCCCCTGTAAGGCTGAGCTTTACATTAGGAGCCAATTTCTCAATTTTCTTACCTTTTTCGTAAGTAAGATAAACCTTTGTCGGAACTTTTACCTGTATAAGTTTGCCGTTATTGTCGAGGTAAGGTTCGTTTGTTCTTACATAATCCGGATATTTAGCGTCTCTGAGCGGATGAATTTTGTTGGTACCTTTGTAGGTATCATTCTCGTCGCCCTGATGAACAAGAAGACCGTATTCTTCGCCGCCTGCAACCTTAACCTGCTCGAAAGAACGTCCGTAAACGAACTTGAGTGCAGCAAGGTCGTATTTACCAAGACCTACAGCGTGAATGTAAACTTCTCTCTGGTAGTCCATTACAGAAGTGTAGGTGTAGTAGTTGATGTCGGTTTCGAAAGCTTTTTTGTATCTGTAAGCCTTGATACCGAATGTTGCAGGATTGTAATTCTTATCTTTCTGAGCTTCGATAAGTTTTTCTTTGATTCCGTCCATCATAGCCGGATAGTTTTCGCTTGCATAGTAGTTGTCGACATAGTTTCTCTGGTCTGTCGAACCTGCGAAGTTGTGTCTGAGACCGAGTGTGTGACCCATCTCGTGCTCAGCGACACCTTTATACTGCATCTTTTCAAGAACATCGTAGATAGCATATATGAGTTTCTCTTCATATAACTTTTTGTTCTTGTCGCTGACTTTTCCCCAATCTACGTTGCCTTCTTTGTCCTGAAGCCCCATTTCCTTGCTGATTTTTTTCTGTCTTTCCTTTATAAACTGGATAATGGAACCATCCATGAAAGATTCTGTAAAATCGAAGTCAAGAGCTCTTGCATTGAGATATTTTGTGATCTCGGCTTCCATAGCTGCCGGGCCGACATACCACGGCTGCATTATCTCTTTCTGCTCATCTGTGTAAGCAGGATTATCAGCAGGATTCATCCACGGGAAAAGGTTCTTCTTGATTGAATAAGGAACCATTTTGTTTTCCCATTTCGAATTTCCGATCATCGAAGAGAAGTCGAATCTGCCGTAATTTCTGGTTTTGAGTTCCTGTTGACGGCTAAATTCAGCATAAACTTCTGCCGGACTTCCAAGCTTCGGAGATGACTTAACCATAGTCATAAGGTTGCTCGGACGATACATCTTGTCTGCGGTCTTGTTCATATCAAGATGAGCATTAGAGATGTTTTTGGTAGCAGGTTTAGCGCTATTATCCCAAACAACTTCAGGAGTATGTGCATAATCGGGGTTGATAAGTTCTTTCCAATCCCAGTGTGCCGGATCATCTTCACCGGAAATAAGAACTCTTGCAAGTTCGATAGCACGTGTGTTGCACCATGCAAGAACAGAACCTGCAATGTTCGAACCGCCGCCGAGGCTCATACCGGTTTCGGGGTTGACGTTCCACTGAGAAACACCGAGAATACCGTATTCTGTCGGTTTCTCAACCCAGTTGATGAGTGCGGCATAGGGGTTACCGTTGTCATATTTGTGACGAAGAACCGGGAGACCGCCTTCAACTTCACAAGTTCTTTCTTCGCTAAGAACACATGCAGCCTTTGCTTCTTCGTAGCCGCCGGGGCAGTTTTCGCCTTCCGACAAAACTTTGCAATCCCAACGGTCGCCTCTCCATTCCGGATATCTGTAATCATTTATGTAAAGTTTTGACATACCTTCATTGTTGGTAAGGCATGATGTGAAATACATAACTTTTTCTTCGTCATACTGATCCGCTTCATCCGGTCTTACACAGATTCTGACAGAGTTTTCACGGCTATCTTCCTCAGCAGAATTGTAATAATTCTCGAAACCGTAAAGAACTTTGCCGTCTCTTGCCGGGACGTAAGATTCAACAGGGTTTTCAACCATAACGACGATATCGTTGTTGTATTGTGCATCTACATCGATGAACTCACCGTTCCATTTCTGAATCCATGCCTGACTGTCAGGAACAAAGCATTTTTCTTTCCAATCCGGATAATTTTTGTCGATGTCACCGGTGTACCATTCAAGGTCTCTTACCTTAACATTTTTGCCGTTGACTTTAACGGTTTTGAAGAAATCGTTTTTGTAGTTTGCGAAATACCATTCCTCAAAAGCACGCGTATCACTTCCCGGATTCATTGCAGCATACCTTGCAGCAAGCATTGCGTAGTTGTAATCTTTCGTGATTGCGCAGTTTGCCGGAAGCATGCGGAGAGGAGTTTTCGGAGAAGATGTGAAAACGATCTTCTGCTGGTATTTGATTTTCTTCAAACAAGAATTGTAGTCTTCTTTTGCACCGCATTTGAAGTTCCAGTTTTTGTCGGAATCAGCCCAAGCCATATTCCAGTAGTTTGCAAGTGTGTGATAGTTGTCTTCACGGTAGCCGTGATAGTTGTCGTAACCTTTGAATTTGTTGGTGAAGAAACCGTATTCACGGAACATTTCATCAGGATATTCAAGCGGTCTGAAACCGTTATCGTTTTTACCGGGCGTCCATTTGAAAGTTTTGGATGCGATATCATAATCTCTCTTTCCGACAACATCTCTGTTTACCTTTGAGAATACGAAACGGTATGTTACGCCTGCAGGTTCATTACCGATAAATTCATCGATATCTTCCCAGTCATAAATCGAACTCCAGTCGTTGATCGGCTGGAAATATTCGGTCGAGAAGAACTGGAACCATTCAACTTCCTTGTCAAATCTTTCCTGATCGTCCTTGATCGAGGTGTAGTCACGATACTTCTTCGGAACGATGAAAGTGCCGTCATGAGCGTAGAATTCCCAGTCTGTAGCAGTTGTGAGACCTGCTTTGTAGAAAGGAGCACCCCATTCGACAGTGAGTGAAAGGTACTGAAGTTCATAGTTGGTTACACCGCTCATAGAGTTTGTTGCAAGCGAGAAGTAACGTCTTTCGTTCCAAGGTCTGTCTGTGTTTGCAACAAGGACAGGAAGAGCTTCACCAGTCGTCGGGTTTTCGCTCGGAACGATGTCGTAGTGCGCCGCGATCGGGTAAGCTACGATCGGAGTTTCGTTGACATCAACGATTTCGTTGGTGTCAATTGATGAGAGTTTGTCCCAAATGCTGTAAGCAACGAGCCAGTTCTCTGTGATTTTCCATTTTACGATTTTACCGCCGCTCGATTCGCCTATGAAAGCGTAATCCGCTGTATAGGGCAGATCGACGATGGTCTGACGGAAAAAGAACTCGCCTTCGAACAACCTTTTGTCGAGAGCGAATTCGTCTGTTTTGTCGACTGCGCTTCTTTCAGTTGTGCATGATACCGCCATCATAACAGCAATGAGAGCAATAAGCAGCGACAATGCTTTTTTGGTCAAATTCATAATAACCTCCTAATTAAAAACTGTATGAATAGCCAATGTTAGCAAAAACTGTCGTATATTTAGCCTTGAACGGGTAGTTCGTCGAGCCGTTCTTTACTTCCGGTTCGCCTGCAAGTTTCGTAAATCCTTCGTAGTTTCCGTTATCGAACTCAGGAGCATTGGTTCTGACGCCGAGAGCAAAAACAAAGCCTTTGATCGTGTAGGAAGCCGTCGCGCCGAACGAAAACAGGTAATACCATTCGGAATCATCGATCGTTCCGCTTTTGCCCCAGTCGTCATAATAATATTCGCCTGAGTCAAGTTTGAAATCGGAACCGAAACTGTATCCGCCGCTGACTTTGAATGCAAAACCTTTGTAGCCGATACCGAGTCCGAGACTAAGACTGATGTCATGATTCTGGATATAACCAAGCGGTTCATTGGAATATTCATCCCAAGCAGCATCGTATTCTGCAAATGTTTTTGCATAACTGAACCCGAACGAAAGACCGAGCATTACATCTTTCGAAAGCGGGAAATTCCTTGAAAGCCCTAATTCAACAGCGAGAATAGTTCTTATATCGTAGACATCCCACATTTCCTTAGATGTGAACGGAAGCGATACGCCGATTCCGAGAGAACCGTTGATACCGGCGAAAAGCGGGAATCCTTTCGACAAACCGATGTTGAGCGGAGTTCCGTCAAACTTCGAAGCAGAAAGGCTTTCGGTCGATTCCGAACCGTCTTCTGCGGCATAAGCCACTGTCATTCCGTAACGGTAGGATTCGCGCAGACCGACATCTGCAGCCAAAACCAATTCCCACGGCAGCATATAGGCTGCATAAATGTTAAGCGAGTAACCGAAACTCTTTCTCTCCTTAGCGAAGCCGTGAGAAAAACCGTTGTTGACACCGACTGTAAGTGTCGGCTGATCCTGTTTCTCTTTTTCAGCTGTCGCAAGCTCATCGGAATCCGATTCGCCGGCCTGAGCCGCAAGTTCAGCCTCAAGATCGGACTGACCGTCCTCAGCCTGAGCTTCTGCGGGAGTTTCTTCCTTAGCCGGAGCCGCTTCCTCTGCCGGAGTTTCCTCCTTCGGCTGTGCCGCATCTTCAGCAGGCGCGGTCTCTTCAGCCGGAGCTTCAGTTGCTTCCGTCTGCCCGTCTGTCACTGCTTCATTCTGCGGAGCAGCCTCTCCCGGAGGAGTTGCTTCCTCGGTTTTTGCCGCCTCGGGAGCCGGAGCCTCCTGAGCGAAAACCGGCAACGCGCAGATTAACAGCAGGGCAAGAAAGTAAAACCTAAAAACTTTCAATGTCTCCTCCTTTAATATGAGCAAGTTTCCATTTCCAAAAAAACTCGTTAAAATAGTGAAAACGCAAAACAATGTCAAATGAAAATAAACAAAAATCCGAAAATCATCATAGCAAACCGCGACCCCAACTTTTTTATTCAATAATATCAGCCGCTTATCGAAATTTCATTTTATTCTTTCGCAATCTCTTCGACTAAATTCATTCTGTAAATTTTTCCCATTGCCGCGAGTGAAAGCACAAATGCAGCAATCATCGTCCAGATCATTCCGTGAAGTTCGATTCCCGTGAAAAAGAAGGGTTCCAGGTTGATTCCCAGTTCAAAATCAAGTGCCGGTTTGCAGAAAGCGAGAAGCAGGTGTCCGCCGAGAGTTCCGACGACAATTCCAAACACCGAAATAAAGAAAAGTTCAAGAAAAATCATCAGTGAAATCGGTAATTTTCCTATTCCGAGAGTCCTCATCAGAGCCATTTCGCGCTTTCTTTCGTTTATCGAAGAAAGGATCGTCACGAAAACTAAAATCATTACTAAAAAAAGTGTTCCGTAGCTGAAAAATCCGGCTGCTTCCTCGGCTTTGTTCATGTACGACATGAGTTTCCGCACGGTTCTTCCGGTGTCGGTCGCGCTGGTAAGTCCGTTTTCGGAGTATTCCCGCTCAAGTGCCGCGGTAAAAACGGGATTTTTCGTCTTCACGAGAACTGCCGTGATCTTTCCTTCCGAAGAGTGTTCTTCCTCTTCGGCATGTTCGTGGTGATGTCCGTGCTCCTCGTGTTCCGCCTCGTGATGGTGATGCTCGTGTTCTTCGTGTTCCGCTTCGTGATGTTCGTGGTCATGTTCCTCATCTTCCGCATCTTCGTGATGATGGTGATGGTGATGTCCGTGTTTGTGGATCTCCCAGACCGATTTCAGGCTGGTGAAGATAGCGAAGTCTTCAGGCCCGTTCAGCGGTTTCAGAATGGCGCAGACCTTATATTTGAAGTCGTGGACGTGCGCATCCTCGTCGCCGACAGTTCCGTGGCTGCCGAAAAATGTGTCCCAAACCGACATATCGTAACGCATTGCAGCCTTTGCTCCGATAACTGCGCAGTCGGAGTTTTTTCCGCCGAAAATGTCTTTTTCATCAATCATCGGGTCAATATCCCAGAATCCTTTTGAAATTTCGTTGATGTAGGCACTTTCGACGCCTGTTATCGGCACTCCCATGTAGCTGTCTGAGCGCGCTATCGGAAAAACAGCCGAAACCCTTTCATCTTTTTCCAATTTTTCTGCAACCTCATAATCGAGAGTACCCGCAGGTTTATCGGTGTTGAAAAGTGTCGACATAACGAGTGTTGTGTCGCTTGCACCGGAAGGACCTACGACAAGCGGAAAGGCGAGGGAAGAGTTCACCGCAGTCGCAGCAAGCCCGAAAGAGATGCAGCCTATCGCGGCAAGGAAGGCAAAAGCTGCCGAAATTGCGAAAATGCTTGTAAAAACCGAGAATTTCCGGTGACTTATGCTGTGCATGACAGCTTTAAAGATAAACGCATATTTCATGACAGCACCCCCGTTTCCAGATTGAAGTCGATGTCGGGCTTGATATCGTCGAAAATCGTATCGTGAGAGGTGAGAACGAGAGTTGTTCCATTTTTATTGAGTTCAAGCAGTGTGTTTTTGACGAGTTCCGACGAGTTCCTGTCAAGGCTCGCTGTCGGTTCGTCGGCAAAGACGAGGGGCGGATCTGCAAACAGGACTCTAGCCGCCGCGACGCGCTGTTTCTGACCGACTGAAAGGTGATAAGGTTTTTTTGCTGCAAGTTCTTTCATTCCGACTTTGTTTAATGATTCTAAAGCCTTGTCTTTATAATTTCCTGAAAGTTTACCGGCAAATGCAAGCGGCGCATAGACGTTTTCGATGACCGAAAAAGGGGAGAGCAGGTTGAAAGTCTGGAAAATATAGCCGATGTTTTCGGCGCGGAAACGGTCTTTTTCACTCTCTTTCAGCCGCGTAATATCGGTGTTTCCGAAGAAAACAGATCCTGAATCGGGTTTTATCAGACCTGACATGACGTTCATGAATGTCGTTTTGCCGCTTCCGCTCGCTCCGGAAAGTCTCAGAATCGCTCCCGAATCAAGTTCGAAAGTAATGTTCTCGAAAATAGTTGTTCTCCCTCCGTCCGCATTTCCGAACGACTTGGTGAGATTTTTTACCGAGATCTTTTCAAATGATGCCATGATGCCTCTGAAACTTTTTTATTTAATTAAATCAGATACTTAATTCAATATTTCTATTTTTTTGACGAGTATGCTGTTGAGGAATGTCTGTCCGTTTATCGTATCTGGTCCGAAGAAAAAACGCCCCGTGACCTGAACTAAAAGTACCTGCTTGAAAAGTTTTTCACGGTCGAACTCAAACGGTTTTTCCCCCGCATCCTTGTAAGCATAGACGATGTCGCCCAATGTCGGCGGATTGCAGAAAACGCATCCTTTGAGGACTATTGCCGGATTTGAAAGCCAGAAAGAAGAAAACCGACCGTCTTCGGGAATTCTTTCGAACGGCATTACGGCTCCGACCATTGTAACAAGCGAGCCGTTAAGCGACTCCAGAACAGGTTCAGGCAGTTTTTCTTTCAATCTGAAGTAAGTATAGACTTTTTTCAGACCTTTGAACTCGATCGGACGCGGCGGCATTTCGTAATCCGCATCGTTGATCTTGTATTTTCCGTGCGTCATTTCGTTTTCGTTGAGCTTGTCGGAAGAATGCAGGACAGAATTTGCGCCGTGCTCGCGGAAACTGTCGGCAATCGACTCGTTTGCCTCTTTCATCTTTTCTTCAGGAGTTTTTTCCTTCTGCGGTTCAGGGTATTTTTCAGGGATAGCGTTCTGCGCTTTCGGTTTCAGCGGAAGATTTGTCCGAACTTTCGGAGCTTTCTTTTCCACAGGTTCTTCCTTCGAGCATGAAACCGCGCAAGTCACTAAAAAAACGCAGGAAAAAAGTATCGCAATAATCTTTTTCATAGCTATTTGTCTGATTTTTTCAACATTTCGTTTATCGCATTTGCCGCAGTTTTGCCGTTTGCCATCGCTAAAATGACGGTCGATGCGCCGCTGACGGCGTCTCCGCCTGCATAAACCCTTGAAACATTTGTCGCGCAGGTTTCCGGATTGACGACGATGCAGCCCTTTTTGTTGAGTTCAAGTTCTTTGCAGTTGGCTGTCAGAGTCGGATTAGGGCTTGTTCCCGTCGCGAAAATTACGACATCGCTTTCAATTTCTAGCGTTTCATCGGTTTCGAAAATTTTGCTTCTGCCGCCGTCCGGATCCTCGACGGCCCGCATTTTTCTGAAAACCGTCGATTTTGCGCGGCCGTTGTCGCCTTCCATGATTTCAACAGGCGAAACAAGGAACATCGTTTCGACTCCCTCTTCACGGGCATGAAAAAGTTCCTCGCGGCGCACCGGCATATCGGCTTCAAGCCTGCGGTAAGCAACGATTACCCGTTCGCTGCCGAGTCGCATTGCCGTTCTGGCAGCATCCATCGCGACGTTTCCGCCGCCGACGACGATTGTCGTTTTTCCTACTGAAATCGGAGTTTTGCTCCATGGTCTGCCCGCATGCATCAGATTTGCGCGGGTAAGGTATTCGTTCGCCGAATAGACTCCAGGAAGATCTTCACCCGGAATTTCAGGAAAAAACGGCACACCGGCGCCTGTCCCGATGTATAATGCGTCAAAATTATCAAGAATTTCTCCGACAGAAATCGTTTTTCCGATAATCGTGTTCATCCTGAACTCGACACCGTATTTTTTCAGAATTTTTATTTCCTCGGCTACGATTTTTCGCGGAAGACGGAATGCCGGAATTCCGTAGGCCAGAACACCTCCCGGTTCATGCAGAGCCTCGAAAACAGTGACCTTGTGGCCATACAAAGCAGACTGGTATGCGCACGACAAGCCGCCGGGACCGCTTCCGGCAATCGCGATTTTTTTGCCGCTTGTCGCCTTGATTTCAGGCTGCGGCAGGTCTCTTGAAAAGTTATCCGCCAAGAATCTCTCTATATTTCCGATAGATACCGGCGAATTGACCCTGCCCATCGTGCAGTTTTTCTGGCACTGGCTTTCCTGCGGGCATACACGTCCGCAGACAGCAGGCAGCGAATTGTCGTTGCGGATAACCTGCAGCGCCTCGACGAAATGTCTTTCGGAGGTGAGTGCCATCACTTTCGGAATGTCAATGTTGACCGGACAGTCTCTGACACACGGCGGATTTTTACAGTTCAAACAGCGCCAGGCTTCGAGAATCGCCGAATCCTCGCCGTAACCGACAGGAACTTCGTCAAAAGTTCTTTTTCTAAACTCAGGATCAAGCGTCGGCATCACCTGAGCCGGAATTTTGATCTTATCTTGCGGTTTCATCTCTGAAATTTCGGATTACTTGTTGATTTCCGCGATGACAGCTTTCGTGATGTCAAATTTGTCGTTGTAGTAAAGTGTCTGTTCTGCCGGAACAACCATATCAAACTTCTGTTCTATCGCAATTTTCATGACGATCTTGCGCACTTTGCCCAAAAATTCTTCCTGAGCCGCAGCATCTTTTTCAGCGAGTTCCTTCTCTTTCTGAGCGGCCATTTTCTGAAGTTCAAGAGCTTTTTTCTGGTATTCTTCAAGCATCATAGCCTGAGCTTCCTCGGTCGCCATCCTGCCTTCCTTTTTGATCTTTTCCTGAAGCTTAATGACTTCCGCTTCTTTCGCTTTCAGCTCTTCCTGGCTTTTTTTCAGAAGAGCCTCGACTTTTTTTCTCTCTTTTTCAACTTCTTTTGATTCCGACCATACTTTCTTGACATCTACAAACGCGATTTTCTGCGCATAGACCGGTGCAACTGCCAACAAAACGAACAAAACTACCAAAAATCTGAATTTCATCTTAATTTCCTCCTATTCTTCAATTATAACAATGTCTGCATCTTTCCATGAAAAACGCTCAATGTCAGCTTTTGCCTCGTCTTCCGAAGCATATCTGCCGTATCTGACTTCGAATTTGCCGTCACGGGTAAAAATGTATGTGTTTTCTTCCTTTACTTCGCTCTGATAAGCCTTTGCGGCATCGATGTCGCCGAAAGTCGCAAGAGTTATCGCATATGAATTCTCCTTTTTCACGTCTTCCTTTTTTTCAGGCGCATCTGCAACTTTCTGTTCTTCTTTCGGCTCGTTTTTCTCTTCCTCGGCTTTTTCAGCCCCGGCTGCCGCTGCTGCCGGCGCACCGTCGGAAAGTCCGACAACTTTTATTTTTGCGCGTATTTTCCCTTTTGATGCACTGTCAATCGTTTCGAATGCCTTGATCGTAAGGTCAACTACTTCTTTCCCGGGTCTATCGGTGACAGTGACCTCGACCTTTTTACCCGTTTCCAGAGACTGGACTTCAAGAACAGTACCGAACGGGAATCCTTTTGCCGCACAGGTCATCGCGTCGTTTGAAAAAGCCTCTCCGTTCGCCATCGTTTTCCCTTGATACTCGTCGCCGTAAAAAGTAACGTAATAGTAGTAGGTATCGCCTCTTGAAACAGGATGATTCACAACCCTAGGCGATTCGCATGCGGCGAGCACCGAAACCAGACCAAAAACACATATTGCCGAAAACAAAAAATTACGAATATTGTTTCTTTTTAGCACTTGTTTCATCTTCCTCCGAAGTGTAATAATACGAATTATAATACGAATATCCGTAGTATGGCTTGAATTTCTTTTCCTGCCTGGTCTCAACATTATTGACAACTGTTCCCAGGAAAGAAATGCCTGATTTTGAAATATTCTGAACTACCGATTTGAAAACATCGCGCGGCGTCTCTCCGACATTTACGGTGATAATCATTCCGTCGGTTAGCGGTGCAACAATCACGGCATCGCTGACAAGACTAAGCGGCGGAGTATCGATAACAACAACATCGTATTTTACAGCAAAATCCTTCATAATATCAGCGAATCTGGCACTTTCCAGGAGTTCTGACGGATTTGGCGGAATGATACCGGCTGTCAAAACATCCAAACCGTCATAAACATTTTTTGCCAAGACATCATCCATCGAATGTTCGCCGACGATCAAAGTCGAAAGCCCTTTTTCATTAGAAAGTCCGAAAACTTTGTGGACCCGCGGTTTTCTCATATCGGCATCAACAATGAGAACTTTTTTGCCGACAGTTGAATAACTTACCGCCAGATTTGACGCGACAATCGTTTTACCCTCGTGCGGAATCGAACTTGTAACAAGCAGGATCCTTAGTTTTGAATCGGGATTTATGAGTTTTATGTTGGTTCTGAGCGTTCTGAAAGCCTCAACCGCCATAGTTTGCTTGTTTTTTACATCAAAAACGATCTCTCTGAACTTCGAATCTTCAATCGGCTGAAACCTTGGAATAACACCGAGAACAGACTTTTGAGAAATTGTTTCGACATCTTTAAAGCCTTTGAATTTCGTGTCAAAAAACTCAACAAGAAAAACCAGCAGCGACGCCAAAATAATAGCAACAACAAATCCGGTAAACAAAACAGTCTCTATTTTCGGTTTTACCGGCGTCTTGTCGACAAGCGCGCGGTCGATCATTCTGACATTGTTGTTTTTCAAAAGCGCACTGAGATCGGCCTTTTTCGACCTTTCAAGAACTATACCGTAAAGTTTTTTGTTTGTCTCGACTTCACGCTTCAACTTGCTGTAATCTATATCAAGTTTCTTTAACTTTATCGCCTCTTCCTGTGTTTCGGACAACATTTTACGGTTTTTCTTCATCTCGTTATTGAGCATTTTCAAATCAACATTGTAACTGTTCAGAATACCTGTGATTTCTTTTTTGAACATAGCGATTATGTTGTTTTTTTCAGCAAGCAAAGCAACGACTTTCGGATGTTTTTCTCCGTAGATCTGAGCCGAATCATCAATTTTTGAAATAACTTCCAGATATTTCAGTTTCATCATGTTGCCGATAACGTTATCTTCTTTGCTGAGCTTGTAGAACAACGATTCGTCGGGATTATCAAAATCGATGTTTGCATATTCCTCGATTTTTGCCGACAAGGCATTTCGTCTGATTTCCTCATCGGTCAGAATATTGTTCAATTTGGCGATCTGTTTTGAAAGAAGATCCTGTTTAGCCTCAAAAGTTGTCGCAAGAACATTGTTGTTCTCCTTAAATTCAAAAAGCGCCAACTCTGAATTTTCAAGATTCTGTTTCAGACTCGCGCTCTGATCCACAAGCCATCTTGCCGCATCTTTTGTCTCGAAATACTTCTTTTCAAGATTGAATTCAATGTAGGCGGTAGCTACAGCATTTGCCAAAAAAGCTGCTTTTTCCGGATCTTTATCTTCGACAGAAATCCTCACAATATTACTGTTTTTCTGCGGCTCGGCACTGATTTTTTGCTGCATAACAGAAACAAGATCAATATTGTTGTTTTCGTTTACCTGTTTGGATTTGGTTTTATTGCCGTTGCCGTTGCCTTTCAGATAGTTGAAAACATCTTCCGTCGGAATCATTTCAAGAACTTTCTGCGAAACCGCGCGGCTTTTGATGATTTCATACTGGGTTGTATAGTAATCTTTTGGTGAAATAAAATTTCCCTGAGAATCGACACCGCTCCTTATGAGCTCAATGTCGCCGCCGAGAATATTGATGGCCTGAGGTTCTATTTCTATCGTTGCGGTCGCGGAATAAATCCGTTCCATCCGATAAAGCTGCGCCACGGTAAAAGTCATCACAATTATAACTATCGCGATAAAAAGATAGATGTGACGCCTGAATAAATTCAATATTTCAAATAAATCTATTTCTCGTTCCTGCTCGTTCATCAGAAAAATTATTCTCCAACAAAAACTATATCGCCGGCTTCGAGGTAAAAATTCCCTTTCGTGCCGTTCAGTATCGATTTTATGTCAACTAAAAATCGTTTGTCGCCGTCAGGACTGTTCCTTGTAACAACCACATTCGAAAGATTTGCCGAATCGGTGAAACCTCCCGCCATGCTGATTGCCTCGATCACACTCATCCGTCTGCTGATAGCAAAACTGCCGGCATTTTTTACCTCTCCCAGCACAAAAATGCGTTTGCTCACATAGTCTTCAATAATAACAGTGACATTAGGATCTTTCAAATAACCATCTTTTAGCTTTTCGCCAATCTTCACAGCAATAGAAAAATTATCCATGCCTGCAACTTTTATTTTGCCGATAAAAGGGAACATAATATATCCTTCAGGACTGACCTGATAAACGCCGGAAAGTTCCATCTCGTTGAAAACCTGAATGTTTATCTTGTCGCCGGCACCGACAAAAGAAAGTGAATCATTTTCAGAACTTCCATATTCTTCGGTATATTCATATTCCGGCATATCGGACACGGAATTTTTATTGTTCTCCTTGCCGGCGTCTGTCGCGCACGAAACAAAAAGGAGCAACAACAAAACCGCAGCAATTTTTTTTATCATATCACGATCCAAATTATCTAAAAATTACTCCTTGTTCTACTCGGTCGGACTTTGCTCAACGATTTCTTCCTCTTCCAAAGAATCAATTTCTTTATGATCGTCTCTCAAAGAAAAAAAAATTTCTGAGGTTTCGTTTTCCGACTGCTGAATACCGTCCGTTTCAACCTCGATTGCCATATCAGAATTTGCATTTTTATCGCTTTCTGCCAACGAATCGCCGCTTTTTTTGCAGTTTTGCGCCTTATTCAGAGCCTGTTCCGCGGCATCAACCAGACCGTTCAAAGCACTTGTTTGATGTCGCGCTTCTGTCATTTTGTTCGATATAACGAGAAGGGTTATCTGCGAAACCATTCCCTTGGCACTCGCAGCAAGCCCCTTAACTGTTCCGAAATTGTTGCCGATACAAGTTTTGAATTTGGAATCGCCCGACGATGAAGCCTCTACAAAAAGTCGTTTCAATTCACTTTCAATATCTGCAATTTTATCGGCTTTTACCTGTGCTTCGTCAGCCAGAACAAATGACATCGTGTTAGCCTTCGCGTTTAGCGTTAGCGCGACAACAATGAACAAAAAAAACAATAAAAACCTTCGAAAAGACATTGAACACCTCTATCGTTGAGCATTGCAATCACCGATACCTTCTGGCTTCGGAAAATGCAGTGGCTTTATAACACTTTTTCTTATTTTTGCAAGTTCTGAGAATTTTGGCTGAAACAGATGAAACACTGAAGTAAAAAAATGACCGGTACCAGGTACCGGTCATCCATGCAAAAAATTGCAAAAAAACAATTTCCGACTAACCAGCCGCTGAAATCGTAGCGAACTTAAAGTTCGTAAACTCAGCCTGACCTGCCGTATACATGACTTCCGTCAACAGACGATACGGAGTTTCCTTATCCATAACGATTGTTGCAACACCGTCGAATTTTACGGTCGGGTTGATTGCTTCAAGTCTTCTTTTCTTCTCAACTGCTTCAACAAGTGCCTTGTTCAAAGGAATGATGAAGTAAGCGTCTTCGCCGCCGCGTTTCTGGGAAGCTTCGACTTTGCCGTCTTTTACAACCGTAACAGGTTCATTGTCAACAACGATTGAAGACTTGGCAACCGTAATCGTAACAGTTGCCGCAGGCTGTAACAATGAAGTTGACTTCGGAATATCCAAATCTGGTCCGGGAGTAATGTTGATCGGGTCAGTTGCATAACTCTTAAGCAGGAAAACGAGCATGATCGTAAGAATATCCATCAACGAGTTGATGTTTAATTTCTGACTACCTGCGCCTTCTCTGCCTGTTTTAGATTTTTTCCTGCTCTTCAGGATTTCTTCTTCATAATTTTCCGGGAGGTATTCGTAAGTTTTGTTTTCTTCTGCCATAATACCCTCCTATGCTATACCTGCGCTAAGTACAACGTTCGGGAAAAGAGTTTTCTTCTTTTCGCCGTCCTTTTTCTCGCGGGTAGCGTCCATTATTTTCATAATGTATTTGTACTTAGTATTCGGCTCAGCAGTAATAATAATGTTTTCCTCGGCCGGATTTGCATCTTTCAAATCCGAAATGATTTCGACAAGTTTATCGATATCATAAACTTTCGCGTCAACCATATTGCCTGAAGCATCTTCTTCTTGTCCGTCAATTTTAAGAATTGTCGGACCCAACGGATCGTCTTTGTTTTCAATAACCTGATCTCTTACAAAAACAGTGATACCTCTGTCAGTCAGGGCAACTGTCAGTTTAAGAGGTTTATCGTCCGGTCTGTCTGCCGGCGGATTTGCCTCGGAAGAAGGACCGATCTGCGGTGTAGCAACGTTGACAACAGCTATTTTAACAGACTCCATTGAGGTCAACAACAACGGAATAAGAATAAGAATGAGGTTCATTGCAGCCGTCATGTCGAGATCCTGAGTGGATCCTTGTGAACGTCTCTTACCCATTTGTTATCCTCCAGTTAAGTTCGTTTTTTTATTCAGCTGTTTTCTCTCTGCTTGTAAGCAGGTTGGAAAGTTTAACCGTGTAAAGATCAAGGTCGCCCATAATTTTACCAGCAAGACCGTTAAGAACAAGGTGAATGATCGTTCCAGGGATAGCGATCATAAGACCCCAACCGGTGGTGTTCATCGCGATAGCGATACCGCTTGCAAGCATTGCCGATTTCTGCTCAGGAGCAGCGTGTGCAACGGCGTCGAATGCATCGATAAGTCCGAAAATCGTTCCGAGAAGTCCGAACATCGTAGCGGTACTCGAAATTGCGAATACGCTCGGGAGAAGGCTTGTAACTTTCGGAGCAACTTCAAGAGTAGACTCTTCCATTGCGTTCTGGATTTCAAGCTCGCCTCTGTTTGCTCTTGAAAGACCAGCTTTCAAAACTTTTGCAAGTGCTGCATTGCCCACACCGTCACAAAGTTTGATAGCCTTGTCAACATTGTTTGCCATAACAAGTTTCTGGATCTGTTTCATCAGATTTGCGCCGTTTGTGTTCATTTTAACAAACAACATGATGAACTTGTAAATCGAAACACTGAGAACATAAAGACCGCAGATAGCGATGAAGTGCATAAATGTTCCGCCTGAACGATAAAACTCAGCAAACCATTCCATAGTAAATCCTCCAAAATAAAAATTATTAAATTGAAAGCTCGTCAACCCCGACAGCTTTCCTAACCTCATCAAACAATTTTCTACGAACAAAAATGCAGTGAAATATACACAACAAAATTCCTAATGCAATTTTTTTGCGAACATCCGCCGAAAAAAACAGCAACATACTGATTATATTGCGATTATAACCAGAAATTGAAATCAAACAAAACTCCTATACATGAAAAACATTTTCTATTTCATGACCTAAAAAAAGTTCCGCCGTCAAGCGGAAAGAATCAGGTGAATCTGTAACAAAAAATCTGTCTGGTTCTTTCATCAAACCGCAATTCCGAGCGGAATTTGCATCCAGAACTCCGGCAAGTTTTTTAGCGGTATAAAACGCGGTATCAAGAATTTCGACTTTCCCTCCGAAATAATCACCGATCGCTTTACGCAACATCGGATAATGAGTGCAACCCAAAACCAAAGCATCAAGGTGATTAGCTTTCATCGCGCCGAGATACATGTCGATGATTTTTTCGGTGATTTCACCATTAAAAAGCCCCTCCTCGACAAGCGGAACAAAAAGCGGACAACTCTTTGCAACAACATCCAGATCATCTCTGTTCCTGAGCAGCGCGTTCTGATAAGCTTTCGAAGCTATCGTCGTATTTGTGCCTATCACACCGATTTTCTTCAGTTCGGGACGCGTAACAAGATATTCTGTGACAGGTTCAATAACACCGATGATTTCAAGATTCTGGAAACGGCTCTGCACAAAAGAAAGTGCCGCTGCCGAAGCCGTGTTGCAGGCAACAACGACCGCTTTTACCCCCAAAGTCATAAGCAGATTTACGTTTGCAAGCGAATACCGCCTGATCACATCGGGCGATTTGCTGCCGTAAGGCACTCTGGCGGTGTCACCCAGATAAAAAACACTTTCATTCGGCAGAAGTTTTTTGACTTCAGCAAAAACAGTCAGACCGCCGACGCCGCTGTCGAAAATTCCTACAGGATTTTGATTAGGGGAGGACACTTGCTTAGAAGAAAGTATATTTCATAAAAGGAGTAACCATGATGTTCATGCCATCGAAATCAACAACATAGTTGAATTCAACAGATGCACCGACCGAGAAATGACGCGCGAATGTATAACGCTCGAAAATCAGACCACCTCCGACTGCGATATTGCCGCTGTTGGTTTTGCCGTCAATAGCATCACTGCCTGATTTATAGGTTTTTGCAAGAGCGTAATAATCGAAATTGATAAGAACGCCGAATTCCCATCTCGGGTCAATCATCCAGGTAACATCAAGATCCAAGCCTACTGCAAGTGGATTGTAATCTTCGTACCAGGGAGAATCTTTATAATTCTGGTCAAGATCTGCGTCATTTTCGTTCGCATTGAACTGAAGCATACCAACAGAAAGCGCAATCCCGATATTAACTTTATCCTGAATAGGAATATCATATCCGAAATTAAGCTTCAAAGTCGAACCGATCGGACTTCCGGCATTGTCTCCGCCAGCTTTGCCTACATAAGCCAAGATACCGCCGGAAAACTGAAGATGAAGCCCTCTCAAAATAGGATTCAGATCGTTTCCGGAAACATCGCCCGTTGCTTCTTCGGACTCAGCTGCGAAAAGCGAAAAACTCACCAAAAGTGCTATCAGCAACAAAAACAGTTTTTTCATGTTTTCCCCCTACCCCTCTGAGTTCTTAAATACGAACGGATAGTTAACAATAACGATACCGCCGCCTTTGGGAGCAGGGAAGCGGATCTTCTTAATCTGGTCCGCAACGCAGCTTTCAACAGTCGCATTGCCCATCGTGGTTCTCTGAACCTTTGAGCTGCTGACCGCACCGGTTGCCGAAATTATGAAATTGATAACGATTCTTCCGAAAAGTTTCGGATCCTTGTTAAGTTCTTTCTCGTAGCACCATCTGATCTTTGCAAGGTTTCTTCTGATGTATGCATCAATGACTGATCTGTCAAGAGCACCCATGATAACTGCCTGACCACCGCCTGCGGAAATATCCGAACGACCTTTTCTGCCGATCTGACCAGCTGCCATACCGTATTTGCCGCTAGCACCACCGCCGCCACGTCCTCTTGTTCCGAGACCGCCGATTCCGAGAGCGTTACCGCCGCCGCCAGTACCGAAACCTCTTGTTCCGAGACCGCCTGAACCGAACTGGTCAACACCAGCAAGACCTGTTACCGAACCGAGTGTTTTTTCCATGCCGGCACCAAGACCACCGCCGCCGAATACTCTGTCAAAACTTGCAGCACCGGATGAAAGAGCGCCCATAATACCGGAACTCTGAGCAACTTTCGCGTCAAGACCTCTTCTTGCAGAGCCCTGAGCATTTGCTACACGGCTTTTCTTATCACCGACTCTACCTTCTTCACCGAGAGATTTTCTCTGAGAAGTAGCTTCGACAAGACCTTCTTTCGGTTTTTCGAGTTTTACTTTCTTTTCTTCCTCGATTTCTTCAACCTTTATTTCTTCTTCTTTGGTCTCGACAATCAGTTTTGCGAATCTGTTGTCAAGCTCGAAAATATCGACTTCGATAGGCGGAGTCTCAATAATCATATTAAGAAGAAAACCGCCGCCGATAAAAACAAGCAACAAAATTATTGCGAGCGCAAAATCAAACTGCTTGAACAATCCGCCGCCTTTGTAAGGTTCTGCCGGCGATTTCAATGCGCAAACAGAAATTGCACCGAAATTTGCAACGAGAAGTGTCGTTTCGTCAATGTCAATGCTCGTTTTTCCAGAAGCAATGAACTGTTCGAGATCGGTCTTTTCCTTACCTTTGTAAATGGCACCTTTAAATCCTTTTTCAAGGTTTACAGAAAAATTCTTGCCTGAAACAGATGCGAATTTGAATGATTTGCTCGGCAAATAAGCTTCATCAACAACACAATCCGCGCCAGTTTCTGTTCCGAGAGTGTAAGCTTTGTCGATTTTCTGCATATCAAGCAAAACTCTGTTGTCATAAACAACTCGGATCTCAGGTTCCAACTTCCCTTTGACTCCTTCATTTACCGGAACTTCCGGTATCGGAGACAAATCGTAAAGCAATCTTTTTCTCATTTTTGATTTCTCAGGCATAGTCTCGGCCTCATATTAGTGGTTAAACATTAACATCTATATACCTAATTAAGAAGATCCACAGATTTTACCAATTCTTTATTAAAATCCTGTTTGAGATTGATCAAAGAATTGAATTTTGTTTTGGATCTATCCATCAGGAAAGAGCCTGACGGTTTCTTAATCTGACCTTCCAACATAACATCTTCAAAATCGATGACTGTCTTTTCGCGGTATTTAATCAGTCGTCCTTCTTCATCGGTTTCCTGTGCCGACAAGAACATAAAAGAAAACATCAAAAACAAAACAGCAACCAATTTCTTCATAACAACGACCTCCGTATAAAAATCAACGCATCAAGTTTAGTCATAAAACTCCAAATATCAAATTTTCCTACTCTGTTTTTTCAACCGGTCTGATGTGCACTTTGTCACCCAAATAATCATTGACAATGTGGTCAGCCGGAAGATCTCTCTGCAGAGACTGGAACTTTCTGAAATTTCTCTTTGCTTCGACCTGTTTGTTCATATGATCGTTGTAAAGAACAGCAAGATTGAAAGTTGCAATTGCGTTGTTCGGATCTTTCTGAAGAACTGCCAGATACTCTTTTTCGGCATCTTCAAATCTTCCAAGACCTCTCAAAGCCATTGCAAGACCGATTCTTGCGTTCAGATTGTCTGGATCCTGTGACAAAACGACCGAAAATCTTTCATAAGCAGTTTCCGCATCGCCATATTTCATAGCAATCGAGCCAACATTGAAGTTTGCGCTTTTATTTTTCGGATCATTCGCTATAGCTCTTGAAAAATAAAGCATAGCCAGCGAGTCATCATTCTGCGCCGAGTAAAGAACACCACGGTTGTTTGCGATACCTGCATCATCCGGCTTCAAATTGTAGGAGTTTGTCGTTACCATCGAAGCAAGACCGGCATCATTCTTCTTAAAATAAATCATACCGAGGTTTTTAAGCGCATCGACATCTGCCTGATCCTGAATGAGAATTTTTCTAACAGATTGAATAGCATTGATGTAATCACCTTTTAAAAGATAGAAACCTGCAAGTGCAGAAAGGACGCCTTTGTCTTTGTCATTCTCTTTCTCAAGGAATTTCTCACAAACTTCAATCGCACGGTTGTATTCAAGTTTGTTTGCGTAAATCGCAGCCTTGTTGATAACCGGCAAAGAATATTTCGGATCAAGTTCGAGTGCTTTATTGTAAGCTTTAACAGCATTCTGGTCATCGCCTTTGCGCTGATAAGCCAAGCCCAAATTATAATGAAGAATAGGAGCTGCTGGATAAGCTTCGACCGCACGCTCGAAATTTTTGATTGCAGCATCAAAATTAGCTTTTCCGTCTTTGACTTCAAGAGCCTTAATACCTTCTTCAGTATAATATTTAGCCCAGTCTTCCGGCTCTTTCGGTTTTTCTTTTTTAACCTCTGCCGCTTCGGACTTTGTTTCCGCAGGTTTTTGTTCCTGAGTTTTTTCCGGAGCTGTTCCGCAGGAAGCAAGAATCAAGGAAAACATTACTATGCAGGACAATATTATTTTTTTCATGACTATTCTCCACCTTCCTGATTTTCTTCAACTTTTTCTTCTTCTACCGCTTCAGGTTTTGACTCCTCCGGTGTTGAAGCTGCTGCCGGCTGAGCTTCTGCTGCCGGTTGAGCAGGTGCGGGTGCTGCGGTAGTACGATTTGCAGAACTCTTTAATTTAGCTCTTTCCTCGTCCGAAATTGCCGGGAATTTGAAATCGGTGTCGATTTTTCCGATCAAGGAAGAAGTTTCGATCATATCGGAAGCAGGAACAATCTCGTTCTCGTCGTAGTATTTGCCGCCAGTAACTTCCTGGAAGAAACGAAGTTCATATTTGGCTTTTGCAACCCACTCGTTGTAAACGGAACTTTCATAACCTTTCTTCATTGCCGTTTCAAAGTAGGTAACAGCATTTTTCTGAGCACCGAAAGCCTTTTCATCGAGGTAGTTCTTATATTCCGAAATCTGTGCTTCGCTGAGCCACGGAGCGATCGGAGCATTGAACATCTGGTCGGTCAAATCCTTATAAATCTTACCGATATAGTAAAGAACCGCCGGTGTGAATCTCGGAGAAGCGGTGATTTCGATAATCTGCTCATATTTCTGCGAAAGAGAAACCGTAAGCTCGATTTTCTTGGTCATTCTCTCCTGAGAAATCTTGTTGAACTCGTCCTTTACCTTTGCAGCAGCCTTTAAATTAGCCTTTTCATCCGGGTAAAGCTCATCGGGGTTTGCATCACCGTGGTGAATAATTTTGCCGTCTTCAACGTCGAAACCGAGCTGAAGAAGTTCGTAACCTTTATGTTTCTTCGCAAAAGGAATATTGTCAAACTTGATTGACATATATTCATTGAATTCCGGAAGCAGTTCCTCAAGAAGTGCTTCGGCAACAATGTCTCTCGACGTTTCACCAAGTTCAGCTTTCTCTTTGAATTCTGCGCCTCTCGAAATCTGGAGGATTTTGTCAACACTCTTATAATATTCCTTCGTGTTGCCCTGTTCCTTATACATTTTCATTTTAGCGCCGTAAAGAGCGATGATAGTGTTGGGTTCGCCCTTTTCAACGCTGATTTTATTGACTTCGCTTACAGGTTTTTTCTTGCCGGTTTCATCGATATAATAGTAATCCTTGAGTCCTTTCATATCGGTGTGGTCTGCAACAAATCTGTCGAAACCTTTTTCAGCCTTGTCGTAGAAAGTTTTGCCCTTTCTCATCCAGATGTAACCGTAACGAAGAGCGATTTCGGCCTTTTCCTTGTCGTCTTTAGCATATTTTTCGACAAAAAGTCTGTAGTTGTCGATAGCTTTTTCGGTTTCGCCCAAGCTCTCGTAAAGAACAGCAGCGTTGTAAACCGCGTCGCCTGCGTCTTTGCTCTGCGGAGATTTCTCGACGAAATCGATGTAAAGCTGAGCCGCTTTGTCGTAGTAAGCAATTGCTTCGTAGTTCTTTGCAAGTCCGAACATGATTTTGTCTCTGTGCGGAGATTTCTTGTAAACATCGTCGGACTCTCTGAGGAACTGTTCCTGAACACGGATAGACTTGTAAAGGTCGCCGCCTTTCTGATAGTAAACGATCGCGTTGTACATAGCGACATCGTTGAATTTAGATTTCTGGAATTCGTTTACGAAAGCCATGTATCTGTCAGCCGACTCAAGACTCTTTCCGTTTTTGTGAGGAATATCAGCAGAATAGAAAGTAGCCATTTCCTTGAATTTTTCAAGGTCGGTTTTAAGTCTGTTTCTTCCGGAAAGAAGAGCCGAATTCTTCAAGAATTCTCTCGACTTATTGTTAATTGCCTCCCAGTCTCTCGCCATGTTGAGAGAGTCCATGATGAGGTCAGCCGAGAACTCGGCAAGTTCGTGTCTCGGATATTTCTGAACGATCATCTCGAAAACGGGAACCGCTTTGTCGAAATGGTTGAAAACGTAGTAAGTAATAGCCTGCTTGTAGATAATATCGACGAGGTATTTCGATCTCGGGATGTTTTTAATGTAGGTGTCGCAAGCCGTGATGAATTTCTGGTGAAGTTCCGGAATCGGTTTTGCTTTGTTTTCATCAGCGACCTTGTCTTTTTTGTCTGCATCCTTGTCGTCTGCAGCCTTTACAAGATCAGCACTGATTTCACCCGATTTTTCCTGTTTTGCCTTCGCGATTCTGTTTTGAGCCTCTTTCTTTGCTCTTTCCTGCTCAGCTTCAAGAAGTGCACCAAAGCAGCTGACTGCGCCGTAGGAAGCATCCTCAAAGTGATGACCTTTCGGATTCATGTCGGCAACAGCCTGATACTGGTCACCGGCTTCCGTGTATTTTTTATGGTCATAAAGATACTCAGCGTAGTTGAAACGCATGTCGTATGAAGCTTCCGATTTCGGGAAATATTTAAGGTATGTCGGATAAAGTTCACCGACGATTTTCCAAGTTTCAGGAGATTTCGTTTTTCTTGCTTCGTTGTGGTATTCAACCGTCAAAATTCTGAGAGCCGCTTCAGCAGTTTGCTGCGCACTTTCCAAAGTTGCTTCGTCGTTTGCGTTTGCCTTTACCCAGCGCGAGTTCGCATCAGCGTAGTTAGCGACGAGAACAACGATTTCCTTTCTGACGGCATCTTTGTTGTTGAGTTTTTTGTAGCACTCAACGATCTGTTTCTGCCAGATCGGGCCTTCAGGTCTTTCGGGAGCTTCTTCCTGAAGTTTTCTGTAAATTTTGATCGCTTCTTCAGATCTGTCCTGATCGAAGTAGATCTGAGCAAGTCTTTTAAGAACGGCGATGAAATATTTCTGTTCTTTTACGATTGTCTTGAAATATTTTTCCGCTTCGTCAACCGAACCTGACTCGGCATAAGGAGCGACCATATCGTTCAAAGCATCTTCTTTCAGCGAAAGGTCGTTGATTTTTTCAGCGACTTCAACAACCTGCTGGAAAAGTTTTACCGACTGCTCGTATTCGCCGACGTTATACATACACCAAGCGTATTTATAAAGTGCGAATCCGTAGAATTTGTTGTCGGGATATTTGTCGATAATTGCTTTATAATTAGGAATAGCCTTGAAAACGTTGTTGTTGTTGAAGAAATATTCGCCCATTTCAAAATAAGCGTCGGAAGCGAACTTCGAATTGTTGAACTTTTCGACAACGAGTGTGTAGTAGCGGACTGCTGCAAGAGCCTGGCCGGTTTCCATCAAGTTCGAAGCCATGAAAAAGTAAACTTCGTCCAAATTTTGGAAAGTCGGATACTTTTTAATGATGTAATCGCAGATTTCGATAGCTTTTTTGTTCCATTCAAGCGATGCATCAAGGTTAAGTTCCGGCATCGGAGCGTTCGGGTCGTTCATTTCGTAATACTTATCGATTTTCTTGTTGTATTCGTCCATGATAACGGCCTTGATGCCTCTTGCTTTTTCCCAGTAAAGTTCAGCAAGTCTTCTGTAGATTTCAGCTTTTCTCGGACCTTCGGGGTAATCTTTGATAAGTTCGTTGAGCTGTTTGATTGACTCGTCTCTCATATGCATCGACTTGCTGTCGGTTTTAACCGAATCAGCTTCGACACGAGCCTTCGCCGGACCTGTGGAAGCAGGAGTTTCATCAGTTCTTTTCTGCCTCTGAGCAAAAAGTGCTGTCGAGAAAGAGAGAACTAACAAAACAACCAAAAGAGTTCTTAATGTTTTGTTATTTGACATCTTTAGAAACCTCTGATTAATTTACAATTACTCTTTACACAAATTATCGACATTGAAGAAGTAGTAACCGAGTTCATCTTCCCAATATTCGCCGTCAAACGGATAGTAGTAGGAATTCTGCGGAACCGAAGGATTCATTTCGGTCTTTTTCTGAACCGTTTCTTCCTCTTCCTTTACCTCTTTGCCGTAAAGCTCTTCTTTTTCGGCCGCCGATTTCATACTATCGGTCATCTCGAAACGGATTGCTCTCATATCAGCGATAAGCTGGCTGAGTTCGTTGTTGAGGTTCTGAACCTTCTGAACAAGCCATACACCTGCTTCGTTTCTCAAGGTCGTGAGCTGGTAAATCATTTTTTTGGAAACATCCTGAGCAATTACGCTGTTTTTGAAAGATTCCGGCGCATTTTCGACAATTGCGAGTTCTCTTTCGATTTCCTTAATATGGTTATATTTTCTTATAAAGAGATTTTCGGTAAGAATTGTTCTCAAAACAGCTTCCGGCAGTTCTGTATTTTCGCCAGCCTGAGCCTGTTTGTACATAACAAGGAGTTCCTTATAAATGTCGAGACCGGTTTTGGTCGAAACATTTTCAAGCCATGTAGCCATTTTCTTCTGATAATCGGGGTAAACGCTGAAGAAGTAGTCGATGACGTTGTTTACTTCGTCATACTGGCAGAGGTTGTAATAGGTAACCGCTTCAACGACATTGACTTCCGGGAAATAAATATCGGTGAAGAAAGGTGATCTGAGGGTTACAACCGTTCCGAGCGTCGCATCGAATCTTCCGATCATAAGAGAAGCCCATGTTCTTGCAAAAAGTGATTCGAACCACTGAGCGTTGTCTCTTCCGACATTCGAGAAGTAGTTGAGTGCGACGTTGAACATTGCGACTTTGTTTTCCGACTGCCAAGCAGCAGCGTAGTAAAGTTCACCGAGTGCAAGTTCCGCCATACCTTTCAGTTTTTTGATATCGGTGCCGATGTATTTGTCGTTCGGCATTTCCTTGATTTCGGTAAAGCTCTTCATTGCGTCTGCAAACATCTGCTGACGAACCTGAATGACACCGAGGAAATATTTCGCTTTCGGATAGAAAGAACTGTAGTCCTTAACCTGCGAGAACATCTTCAGAGCCTGCTCGTCCTGGCCGTTGTAGAAATTGATTTTGCCAAGGTAGTAGGTCAACTCGTTCGCGAACTTCTTGGGAAGCGCTTCATAGTCGACGTTTGAAAGAACGGCGATAAGCACTTTTTCGTCTTCCGTTTTGTATGTAACGGCAAGAAGTTTCAGAAGACTTGATACGAAGTAGTGCGATTCCGAACCTTCGAAAAGGATTTCAGCGAGCTGATATTCGGAAGCCTGATAAAGTCCCATTCTGAAAAGAGACTCAGCGTAATAATACCTTGCGGTATCATGCAGTCTGTCCCACTCGTTGTTTTTCATGATCGCATAAAAACCAACGGCAGACGTGAAGTAATCTTCGCTGTTGTATGCTTTGACGACTTTCGTGATAGCCTCAGGCATACCTTCGACGAGAGACATATCAATCTTCTCGTATTTTTTCATTTCTTTTTCACGGACAGTGAGCTGTGAAGCGCACGATGCCAGAAACATCACCGTGAAAGAAACAAGAACAAGAGTCAGTAGTTTTTTCATTGCAGCACCCCACTACTTAGCAAAGGGAAGGAACATGCTTGCATTGATCGTGAACAAAAAGTCTGTCTTGAGGTATGATGAGCTGCCACCTTCCTGTTTCGGGCGTTTGTCCTTCATGATGAACCAGTCGAAATTCAAGCTGAGACTTGCGTTTTTGCCCAGGAAAATTTTCGGTGCAAACCCGACCTGGAATGCAACGTCATTGTTGTTCATCTTGTCTACGCCTTCACCGTCTGCAACTGTTCTGTAGTAGTAAACACCGACAGAACCGTTGAGGTCGAATTTCGGGATGAAATCACCGAAAACGCTGAGTTTGCCGTAGAAAGGAGTGAAAACCGCACTTACACCGCCGGTAAGCATGAGATTGCTTTTTGCGACATAAGCATCAGCCTCTTTCGCCTGTTTGAGGGTTTCGTTTTCCCACGAAACAGCGCCGTAGAGGAAACGAGCCTGCAAACCTATATATTCATTAAAATGATAGGTAGCTCTGATACCGACAGCAAGAAGGTCTTCCCAATCGCCGCACGCGAAACCGATGTCGATTCCGAGTTCGAAACGTTTGTCTTTCGTGAAGTCTTTCTTCTGAACAACTTTAATCTGTTTTTTCTTTTCGACATTAAGGTCTCTAAGCTCTTTTTCAGCTTCCGAATCGGCAATCGCAGCGTTGGTGTCAAGCTGCGCCGTCTTCGGCGCATTGGCATTCTGAGCTTCTTCAGCAGGTGCCGCTGCGTCTTCTGCCGGTGCTTCCGCAGCCGCAGTAGGATCTTCAGGACCGGACGCGCCACCGTCTAAATCGAAAAGATCGTCAGCAAAAACCTGAAAAGAAAAAATTGCGACAAAAGCGAGTGTTAAAGCGACTAATTTACTCTGTTTCATGACTCCTTACCTAAATGAATTGTTAAACCACACAAAAAGTCGGAATGCAACTTAGTTAATTTGAAAATAATGTCAAGAATTTTTATAAGGCAAAACAACTTTTTATCCCTTTGATTTCATTAAACTTTTCATTTTTTTGTGACTCTTTTTCAAAAAAAAGCGCTGTTTTTTTTGACGTATCGGATTCTTTCATGCCGACTCCATCCGCGAGATAAAAAAATCAATAGCTGAAAAAAATCCGTCAGCTTTGTGCACATCATAAAAGCCGTCATCGAAACGCGAAAAAAGCAATGCAAGCACCAGAAGCGCCGACGATTCCGCAAAAAGTCCGCCGCAAGATCCCGGTTTTCCGCTTTCACGGTGCGAAAGGGCGATTTCACTTATTTTTCCGGCATCAAAAATCAGTTTTCTGGCAAGATTTTCAGAAAAATTATTTTCCGCAGTCATTTTTCTGACAAAATCAAGAAGCGCACCGTTCGCGATCTTTGAAACGACCGTCGCAATCTGAATCTGGCTTGTACCCTCATAAATGGAAGTTACCCGCGCATCCCGGGCAAGCCTTTCGACCGCGACTCCGCGCAGACAACCGTTTCCTCCGTGGATCTGAAGCGCGTCGTATGCAACTTTGTTAGCGGTTTCGGCGGCAAAAAATTTGACGAGCGGAACCAAAAATTCTACTTCGGAACGGATTCCGCGCTGTTTTTCCGTATCCCCTGCATGCTGCATCGCGTCGAATTCCGATGCTGTAAAATAAAGCAGAAGCCTGACGGAGCGAATACTTTCCCGCATTTTGTCAAGCATCGCCGCGACCTGCGGAATTACGGCGATTTTTTTGCCGAACTGCACTCTGTTCGCCGCGTATTGTTCAGCCTCGTTCAGGGCCGCCTGCGCAATTCCCAGCGCCTGCGCAGCGACCGAAAGCCTTGCCGAAAGAAGAAGTTCCACCGCGTATTTCACTAGCCCGAAACGCCTTTTTCCGAGAAGTTCGCACTTAGCGTTTTCAAAACGCACGGTGCAGGTCGGAGAACCGCAAATCCCGATTTTATCAAGCGTTTTCAATATCTTACAACCGTCATCCGCATTTTTTTCACGGATAAAAAGCGAAAGTCCGCGCCCGCCTGAAACATTTTCCTCGCTCCTCGCCAGAACAAGCATCACGTCGGCACCGCCGTTCGTGACAAAATGCTTCGTGCCGCTGAGATACCACACGCCGTTTTCTTCGCGGGCGACCGTTTCAGCTGCCTGCAAATCGCTTCCGGCGCGCGCTTCGGTGAGAGCCACCGCACAAGAAAGTTTTCCACCTGCGATCCCCGGCAGAATACGGTTTTTCTGTTCCTCGCTACCATATAAATATATAAGCTGCCCGATTTCCGCGAGCGAAACCAGAGTCATAAGTGATGCGTCTGCACGGGAAATCATCTCGACTGCAGCAGCATCCAAAAGTTTAGGAAGTGATTTTCCGCCGTAATTTTCGGGCAGAACCGCTCCGACATAGCCTGCATTCCGGAGATTTTCGATATTTTCAAGCGTTTCCTGCGGCAACAGAACAGAATTGCCCTCAAGCTTCACCCCTTTTTTGTCGACCGATGCAGCGTTAGCGGCAATTTTCCCGCCGCAGATTTCTCCGATTTTGTCAAGAAAAGCGGAATATTTTTTTAAATCAGGCGAAAAAAGAGAAAGATCTTTCCTGATCCCGTCACAAAAAAAGTTCATTTTCTCTCCTCCCGCTTAAGTTCAATAAGCGTTATTTCCGGCGTTGCGCCGAATCTGACGGGCGGTCCCCACGAACCTGTCCCGCGGCTGACATAAAGCAATGCGCCGCCGCCCAGCTCATAAAGTCCGGCAAGATATTTGTTTGAAAGTTTCACAAGAATCGAGAACGGGAAAATCTGTCCGCCGTGCGTGTGGCCGGAAAGCATAAGGTCGAAGTGATCCTGGTCGCCATTTTCAAGCTCTGGTCTGTGCTTCAGGTAAATGTTGAAGTTTCCGCTTTTGAACTGCCTAAGAACTTTGGAATCCTCGTGATAGTATACATTCGTCTGCTCCGCGCTTCTGTCCATCACGCCGCCGACAACGATGTTGCGACCGGTCTCCAGAACTCTGCCATCCATAATTTCGAACCCGTTTTGCTCAATAAAATCAATACAGTCGAAGTAACCAGTGATAAATTCGTGGTTGCCGCTTATCGCGAATTTGCCCATCGGAGCCTCGATTTTATTCATAATTTCAGCGATTTTCTGCGGATTTGCAATTCCTTTGTCCATATAATCGCCCGTAAAAAGCACCATATCTGGCCTCAGACCGTTTATGATCGGAACGATTTTCCCGGCAAAACGCTCGTCGATGACACGGCTGAAATGGATGTCTGAAATCTGGACAACCCTCGTATCCTGTTCAATTTTCGGGCTGCAGATTTCTATATTTTTAGTAACGACATTCTGCGCAAGCCACCATCCTGCCGCAACAGTGTGGAATGCAAGCAGAAAAAGCACAACGAAAAGGACTTTTCTTTTGCCGGCCGGAAGCCTTTTTTCATACAAACAGGGAAAAACGCGGCGCAGGAATATGAGTATTTCGTATGAGATTCCGTATGCCACAAAAACAAACATAAAAGTAAAATAAAAATAAACCGCGAGAGCAAAAATTTCAGCCGCTTTCGTATTGAGGAAAGTTCTTTCCTGAAAAAGCGCGAAGCCAGCAAAGTTGAAAAAATACAATAAATTCAAGAGTTTTTTGATTTTCTTAAGAGTAGGAAAAGCGCTTGTCAAAGAAAAAAGGAAATATTTTGTCATCAAAACCGCGACTATCGATACAACTGCCGCGAAAGTAAGCATATTGATCCAGCTCATCGTTCCTCCGATACAAAAAACCGAAAATAATAGAAAAAAAACCAAATAAAATCAAATAAATCGAAATATGTCGGGGAAAATCAGAAGAGAGCGCTATTCAGCGTCGACTTTGCCTTCCCAAAGGAAATCAAACGCGCCGGTAATTGCAAGGTAGAAAGAATGATCATAGAAAATATCTTCGTATTCAACAATCTCTTTCTTATCATTCAAACCGTAACCATTTTCTGTCCAACGCTTGAAAATATAATCAAATTCGACACCTGCATAGTCACAGAAATTGTAAATCAGCGAGAAGTCGACTTCCATGGTTCTGTTGTTGCGGTCTGCTATAAAGTTTTCGTAGAAAGGAGCTTTGTAGTATGAGAATCTCGCCATAACATCGAAATCCCACAGACTTGCGTAAGGCATTACGAAAAATCCGAACGGATTGTATGAAGAACCGGCAAATTCAAGACCGTCGAAAATAAGTCTCGGTTTTTCACCGGTAAGTTCAGGGTTATACAAAGTTCTGTAGGAATAAGAAAATTCACCTTTGAAACCGACGGAAATGTTGTCGTTGATGTTGTAACCAAGGTCTGCACCGACTGCAAGAACAAGGTTCTGGTATGAACGCGCGCGGCTTACAAGAAGTCCGTCGACATCATAGAAAAGTTCCTCGTCGCCGTCCTCATTAACAACTGCAGATTCATAGATGCCGTTTTTTACGAAATTGCCGCCGTAACGGTGTTCCGCACTTCCGACAACGAGAGAAGCAACAGCCGTCGCATAGAAATCGCTTTCATAGTTGAAACGGACATCTGCACCGAATGCCGGAGCAGCGAACAGATCTTCACCGTCAAGCATCGTCTCGTTTCTGCCGTTGAAAACAAAAAGCGTGATGGCAAGGTCGGATTTCGGATTGAAAATAAGATCAGTTCCGACTGAAATACCCAGATCTCTGAAAGCGCCGCCCAGGAATTCTTCTTTAATCGCAGAATTCATGTAAGTGATTTCATGGTCATATCCGCCTTCGATACCGAACGGAAGTCCGAAAAGACCTGCCTGAAGGTTGACATTGAGACCGAAACCGTTGTTTCCCGATCTGTATGAAGGATGTTCCATTCTGAAAGAAACATCTTTGAGAACGTTGAATGTCAGACTGCCATCGTCTCTGACTTTTGCAAGGTCGAACAAAATCCTGCCGTTGAACATCTTGTCGCCGCCTTTCATATCAACGACCGCGTTGTCAAGACCGAATCTGTAGCTTTCATCGGTGTCGACATCGCCGCCGAAGACCTCGATACCTACCGACATCGCGCCGAAACCCGAAATACTGAAATACGGCTTTCTCTCGAAAGCGAGTTTGTTCTCGCCGTCGTCTTCGCCCTGCTCTGCGGCAGCAACAGCAGCTTCGCCTTCTGCAGGTGTTTCCTCTTTTTGCTCTGATTCAGCGGGAGCCGGTTCTTCTTTCTTTTCTTCAGCAGGCTGTTCAGCGGGAGCAGGTTCTTCCTTCTTTTCTTCCGCAGGCTGTGCAGCGGGAGCAGGTTCTTCCTTCTTTTCTTCCGCAGGCTGTGCAGCGGGAGCAGGAGTTTCCGCCTGAGCGGGAGCCGCTTCAGCAGGTTTTGCCGGTTCTGCCTGAGCAGGCTGATCTTTTTTATACTGGTTCAGATACTGCTGATACAGATCATTGGTATTGTCCTGTGCCGCCAATGAAAAGAATGCGACAAAAATCGCAAAAATTACAAAGAATTTACGCATAAAAAAACCTCCTCTTTGAAAAAATTGCACAAAAAAAACAGAAAATTCTTTCATTATTAAAACATATTGAAAAAAAAATCAAGTTATCATCCTCGTCCAACAAAAACTTTTATGATTCAGGAATTTGAATATAATTTACTGTTTTGAGCAAGGTCTTATGGAGTTGAAGATGAAAAAATTTTTGCTGTTTATCATGGTGTTTTCGTGTTTGCTGAATCTTGCCGCCGAAGAAACGCCGCAGGGAACCCCGGAGGATCCGAAACCTGCCGCAGAAACCGCACAACCTGCAGAAACGCAGAACGATGCAGCTGAATCACGGCCGGGAACCGCTGTTCAGGAAACTCAGCCTGCGCAGGCAGTCCCGGAAGAACCGGAAACTGAACAAAAAACGACTGGGGAACCGGAACCAAAACAAACACAAACTGAAGAAACGAAAACTGGATCCGCTGTCTGCAACTGCAGTGCAGCCGACCAAAAAGCAGAGAAAAAAACGCCGCAGAAAGTCTATTTCCAGCCGACCGTAGGAATGGGAATCGGCGCTTCACTGCTGAGCCTGTCTGTAAATACAGATCTTGATGTCCTGCTGAAACACACAGACGATGACACAAATATCTACTTCGGTTTTGATATCGATTTCAGATACACCCCGTATCTGGATGATCATCCGATATATGAAGTTCCTCTCCAGCTGAACCTGGCTTTCGATTTCAAAACCCGCAGCAACAATGTAGCTTATGTAGCTTTGTGGTTTTCAGGCGGCATAGATCTCGCTTTCGGGTATCTGTATTACTACGATTACAATGAAAATCTCGAAGACAAGGACAAAGACAAGATATTCAAGCTTCGACCGGCATGGGGAATGGGACTTGACCTGCTTTTCAAAAACAATTTAGCTATCAAACTCGGCTTTGACAGCTTTTACGGCAAATACCCGAATCTGCTTTGTGCGGTAGGCTATAGGTTTTAACAGAAAATTTTCGGAGGGGAAAATGAAAAAAATCGTCATTTCATGCAAACTGCCGGGCAAAAGATACGAAACTCTGCTTGCCGACAAGAATTTCGAAACAGTTGTTCTGAACGAAAACGAACATAAAAATCTGCCTGAAAGCCTTGAAAAACTGAATCCTGACGGCCTCATTTCGATGCTTTCCGACAAAATCGACGCCGCTCTGCTCGCAAAAATGCCGAATCTGAAGGTCGTTTCGAACTATGCAGTCGGCTTCAACAACATCGATCTGGCTTACTGCCGCGAGCACAGAATCACCGTAACGAACACGCCCGGAGTTCTCACCGATTCGACTGCCGACATCGCGATCCTGCTTCTGCTCATGACTTCAAGACGCGCGGTCGAAGCCGAAAAATACGCAAGAGAGGGCAGATTCAAAGGCTGGGCGCCCGAACTTTTCAACGGAGTGTCGCTTGACGGCAAGAAATTCGGCGTTCTCGGAATGGGAAGGATCGGTTTTGCCACGGCGAAAAGGGCGAAAGCGTTCGGTCTCGACATAATTTACTGGAGCAGACGCAGAAACGAAGCGGCAGAAAAGGAACTCGGCGCAAAATACTGCGAATTTGCCGAACTTCTGAAAGAGTGCGACTTCCTTTCGCTTCATCTGCCTTATGTGCCGGAACTTCACCACATGATCGGCGCAAAAGAGCTCAGAATGATGAAAAAAAGCGCGATAATCATAAACACCGCCCGCGGCCAGCTTATCAACGAAGCGGCTCTCGCCGACGCTCTCGAAAAGAAAGAAATCTACGCTGCAGGATTCGATGTTTACGAATTTGAGCCGAAGATCAACGAAAAACTTATGACCCTTGAAAACGCGGCTCTTCTGCCTCACATCGGAAGTTCGGCCGTAGAAACACGTTCCGAAATGGCGAGAATGGTCATCGACGACTGCTGCGCCGTTCTTAGCGGAAAAGCTCCGGAAAATCTTGTAAAATAAATCAAAAAGCCGTTTTCAGGAGGATCCAATGAAACTTATCGGTGCCCACATTTCGGCGGCCGGCGGAGTCGAAAACGCTCCCAAAAACGCGGCTGAAATCAAAGCAACAGCTTTCGCTCTCTTCACGAAAAACCAGAAACAGTGGTTCGCTCCGGCGCTTTCAGCTGCTTCAATCGAGGCTTTCAAAGAGAAATGCGCGGAGCTTGGTTTTGCGGCAAACGCGATCCTTCCGCACGACAGCTATCTCATAAATCTCGGGCATCCGGCCGATGAAGGGCTTCAGAAATCGCGGACTTCATTCACTGACGAGATGAAACGCTGCGAGATCCTCGGGCTTGACAGACTCAACTTCCACCCGGGAAGTCATCTGCGCGAGATCACCGAAAGCGAGTGCCTTTCAAAAATCGCGGAATCGATAAACATCGCGCTTGACAAGACAAAAGGTGTAACGGCGGTCATCGAAAACACGGCGGGACAAGGCTCGAATGTCGGATACAGATTCGAACATCTTGCCGAAATCATTGACAAAGTTGAAGACAAATCGCGAGTCGGGATCTGCATCGACACCTGTCACGCCTTTGCCGCGGGTTACGACCTTGCGACTGCTGAAGCGTGCGAAAAAACTTTTGCCGAACTCGATAAAACCGTAGGACTTAAATATCTTCGCGGAATGCACTTCAACGACGCGAAAAAAATGCTCGGAAGCAAGGTCGATAGACATGAAACTTTGGGCAACGGCGCAATCGGGATAGAGTGCTTCAAATGGCTCATAGAACAGCCTTTCACTGACGATATTCCGCTGATTTTGGAGACTCCTGAGCCTGAAAAGTGGCCGCAGGAAATAGAACTTCTCAAAAGTTTTGTAAAATAGGAGGCAGCATGAGACTTCTCGTAACGATCCTTTCGCGTCAGACTGTCGTTCAGGCTTCTCTTATACGCGAAGCTTCCCCTGATATCATAATTTTTGTCTCGACCGTAATGGCGCAGGAAAACGACTGGCACAAAAATATTCCGGTTCTGGTAAAGCGCGCTGACGGCGAAGACATCAGATATATCAATGTTTTTATTGAAAAAAATATGAATCTCGGCGAAATCATCGAGATGCTCAAAAGGCATGTCAGAAGCGTTTTCGACGAATACGGGATCACAGAGATCTACTGCGACGCCTCCTGCGGAAAAGGGATCCACAGAATCGTTTTCGCCGAGTATCTCAAGCGTTTTTCCGAAAAGCAGGATCTCGATTTTTTCCTCGTTTACTTCGATCTCGATACGCGCCAGATAAATAAGATAGCGATAAAGGAGCAGTCTTTCCGCGAATACAAATCTTCTGTTTCGATCGACTGGCACTTGAAAGAGCGTCTCACACTTTATGGAGCAGAACTCACTGATTTTCTTACGATTTATGACGGCAAAACGAATTATTTTGCAGAAAACGCCGATCAGTTCGAAGAGCTTTACACCAATCTCTGCAACTCAATGAATCTGCGGGCTTTTTTCTCGTCATACGACAACATGAAAACGATCATCGACCTCAAAGGGGAACTTCACGATTTTATGGTGAAAAATTTCCGCGACGAGCAGATAGACAAGTTTTTGCAGAGGATCTTCGGCGTAATGCCCCACCTTCGCCCCGAAATAAACGAGGCAAAGAAGGAAATAAGGGTAAAACTTACCGATTTTTTTAACGAAATGAGCCATAGGAAAGAGCTTCAGACTTTTTCCGATTCCTTCGATTTCAGGACGACTCTTGCAAGCTGCCAGAAAAAATTCAATGCCGAAATGCCAGACGCGGTCATCAGAAAGATCCTTCCGCTTGCCGGAGAAGTCGACAAAGCCGACCTCAGAAGCGATGTCCAGCATTTTTTAGATGTTCTTTTTTCCAAAATTTCGGAAAAAACGACCTCTCTCGCCGATGTCAAGAGCATGGATGTAACATCTGCCGTTTTCAACCGTTTCAAACAGAAGTATGTCAAGGAAATCGAGCGCGAAAGCACACTCAACACACGCTCGCAAATATCTGTAATTTTTGAAAAAATCATAAGTTACGCCGTATGCCGCGCGATGGAGAAGTATCCGCTCCTCAAAGAGTCGATCGCATCGGTTTTCCAGAACGTGAAACTGAGCGGTAAGGCAAGTTCGCTCATCGAAATCGACACTCTCGTCGTCTTCAAAAACGGATACCTCCACATTCTCGAGGCGAAAAGCTCGCACGTCTCCAACAAAGACCTCAATTCGCGGATCCTGGTCATGAAAAAATATCTCGGCGAAAGCGTCGGAATGGACATCGTCTTCCCCTTCACCGCGCACGACATCCGGATGTTCGTGGAAAAGAACGACCCTTTCATCCGCAAATTCTACAGCAAAGGCCTGAAATCGGCGGCCGGCTGGGGCACATTCTTCGCCACGACCGACAAAACAGTCACCCCGATCGACAGAATAGCCGAAAGACTCCGCGACCTCGCGATGATGTACAGCTGATTTTTCAGACTTTTTTGACATAAATTCAATAGTATGCTACAAGAATTGGTTTTGGGAGGAGTTGTTTTTTATGAAGTTGCTCGTTATTTCGGACACACACGGTGAAATGCCGCTCGACATAAACAAAATCGATTTTGATGCCGTAATTCATGCCGGCGATATAGGAAGTCTGTCTTTTTTCAGGAATCTTGATGCGTCAGCAGGCGAAAAAAATCTGTTTGCGGTTTACGGAAACACCGATTTTATGCTTTGCGAATATCTTCCCGAAACGCTTGCACCGCAGATCGGCAATACAAGATTTTTTATAGTCCACAACCTCACCGCACCGCACAGGATCCTGCCGGAAAACGAAAACCTGATGCAGAAAAACAATTCTGAAATCGTCGTTTTCGGTCACACACATATTCCGGCTGTTTTAGAGCGCGACGGCAGAATTTTCATTAATCCCGGGGCACTCGGCAAAGTCGGCCTGACAGGTTACAGAACATTCGCGACCGTGGAAACAGATGAATCCGGAAACGTTTCGGCTCAGATTTTTGATGTTGATACAAAAAATATTCTTATTTCAAAAAAATTCAATAAAATCAATGGTTTATTCAAGGAGATTTAAAAAATGAAGAACCTTTTTTGCTTGTTTTCTGTGATTTTTTCGCTTTTTATTCTTGTCTCTTGCGGCGGCAACGAAAATTCCCAGAACGACTCCTGGGGAGAAAGTTACACTGTTGGAAACGACGACATCTCGCTTTCGTTGAGACTGGCCGGCCGGGACAACAATGCAAGCAGCGGAAATGACATAGATTGCATGAACATCAACTGCATCGAAAAACTTGCCGCCATCGCGTTTAAAATAACCGACGGAAAAGGTGAGGTCGTTTTCCAGAAATCGGTAAAAAGAGAAGAACTTAAGGATCTGAAAGAACTCACAGGAATCAAAGATGCCGAAAATGCAACTCTTACCGTCTCGATTTTTGAAGCAGACGATACTCTCCAGGCCAACATGAACACGGTAACCTGGGCAGGCAAGGTAACCGGACTGAAGTTTAAAAAGGGAGAAACGACAACTGTCGACCTGCTGCTTTATCCTCAAAGTCAGAACACTCAAAAGACTATGCCTGAAGGGCTTAACGTTCCGAGATTCGGGCATACTTCAACGCTCCTTGCCGACGGCAGAATACTTGTCGCCGGAGGTTTTACCGCATGCGGCTCAAACGGCAAATGCCAGGCAACCGACAGCGTGGAAATCATCGATATGGAATCCGGCACGGTTGAAACCCTCGCAAACATGACCGAAAGAAGAGCGATGCACAAGGCCGTTGCCATGGGTGACGGAAGTGTTGTTTTTATCGGCGGAGTCCAGGGATTCAGCGCTGTTCAGCAGGAAGAAGCTTTCGAAGGTTTTCCGCTCCTGCCTTACAGCCAGATGAACGCAGTCTCTTTTATTGAAAGATATATGCCGAGCTACCCGAAGCACAATATGAAACTCAATAATTTGGGAAATGAAATTGAAAACAAAACCCAAAAAATCGACTCACAAATTCCGTTCAACATTTTCCAAAGCATCCTTACAAGAAAAATATCAGACAACCAGTTTGATGTTTATCTGGTCGGCGGATTAGATTCTGAAAACCAGCCGTCGAACAAATCCTACAAATTTTCGTTGACACTGAACGGCAACGGCCAGCTTTCGGTAAGCACCCCGACAGAACTTGCTGAAAGTTCAGAGCCGATGCTTCTTCCGTCTATCGCATACAGCGACGGTTCAATTCTGGCAGTCGGCGGCAGACCGGCCGATTCAGAATACGCGGCTTCACTCATTTCAGAAAGCAGCAGCGAAGATAAAGGTCAAAACAGCGGTTACAACTTGTTTTTCGCAAGCAGCATCGGCCTGAACAACAATTTGTATACTTTCGGCGGATTCAACACAAAAGACGGCTCAATAACAGAAACAGAATACAACAAAGTGCTGGAATGGAACGCTTCATCAGAAGTAAAGGCCGGCAGCAAAAATATGATGACGAGAGACCAGACAATAGTCTTTTCTGACATTACCTATGACGAAGCAAACGACAGATTTATCGTTGTCGGCGGAACGAATGCTTCAGATATTTACCAGGTTGTAAATGCTACAAGCCTTGAAGTTTACGGAACCACCCCTAGCCACCAAATGTTTGACAACAGAGTAATGCCGGGAACAGTGATAATCCCCGCAGGAATTATCTCACCGAATCCTGTCGCTATAATTACCGGCGGTATCAGCGAACTTGGCAGCACAGGAACCGCAGTAAAAGACATCGAAATCAATATAATGTAACTATCAGATTCTAAGTTCTAAGAAAGAACTCTTTTATTTTTTCAGAAACATAAAGAATTTCTTCGTCAGTCAGATGCTCGCCTATAGGAAGCGAAAGAAGCGTTTTTGACTCTCTGACGGCACGGTAATCACGGCAATAATCCAAATGCTCGGCAAAAGCAGGCTGCTCCGGCAGCGAATGAGGATAGTGAATTCCGGTCTCGATGCCGCAATTTTTCAAGAATTCCCGCAAGTCATCGCGTTCTTCAGTTCTGATGACAAACAGATGCCACGCGTCAAGAGTTCCGGGATAAAATTCAGGAAGAACGATCTCTTCGACACCGGAAAGTTCTTCAATATATTTTTTTGCGACACAGTTTCTCGCTTCGACCCACTCGTCCAAATGTTTCATTTTGACATTGAGGACTGCCGCCTGAAGAGTGTCCATCCTTGAATTTATTCCAGGAAATTCATGGAAATACTTCAACGCTCTTCCGTGATTGCAGAACATTCTCGCTTTTTTGGCCTGTTCTTCGTCATTGAGAAGTATCGCTCCGGCATCTCCGGCAGCACCGAGAACTTTTCCCGGATAGAAGCTGAATCCCGCGCCGTCGGCGAGAGTTCCGACTTTTCTTCCGTGATATATCGCGCCGTGAGCCTGAGCCGCATCTTCGAAAAGTTTCAGATCGTGCTTCTCAGCGATTTTTTTAAGCGCTTCCATATCCGCCGGATGACCGTAAAGGTGAACTGCAATGATTGCCGAAGTATTCGAATTTATCAAAGATTCCGCACTTTCCGGCGAAATTGTAAAATCCTCTTTTATATCCGCAAAAACAGGCTTCAGGCCGTTCGAGACAACTGCTTCGGCAGTCGCGATAAAAGTGTTTGCCGGTAGTATCACCTCGCTTCCGAGCGGAAAATCGTGGATTTTTACAAGAGCCGTAAGCGCGTCAGTTCCGTTGCCGCAGGAAATACAGTGCCCTGCGCCGCAATAGTCCGTGAAGCTCTCTTCAAATTTTTTGACTTCATCTCCTTTTATAAAATCGGCTTCTGAAAAAACCGCCTGGACTGCGCTGTCGATTTCGTTTTTGAGCAGAGAATACTGCTTTTTAAGGTCTAAGAATTTAACTTCCATGGCATTCTACGCGTTTACAAGATGGGTTGTTGCAAATTCAGGCTCGCTCGTCACATTGAGCCCGAGCTTTCTGAGTCCCATTTCGTCGCCCGGAGTCGGAATGTGGGTAAGATGGACTTCGCAGCCGCGCAGGTCTTTCAGTTTTTCCATCGCAAAAGCGGCCGACGGATTGTAAGCCGCGCTTATCGCAAGGGCGGTCAGAGTCTCCTCGACATCGAGACTGACATTCCCGCGCATGAAAATATTCTGCTTCAAATGGGCGACCATCTCCGTGATGTGATTCGGAATCAAAGGGATTTCCTTGGGAATTCCCGCAAGTTTCTTAACCGCGTTTACAATCATTGCCGAAGCCGCGTGCATGAAAGGCGAGTTGCTTCCCGTCACGAATTCGCCGTTTTTAAGCTCGATCGCCGCACCGGAATAAGTTCCGTCGCTCCCTTTGCCCTTGACTTTCGCGTCGAATGCAGCCTTTTTCGCATACTCGGAAACCTCTCTGTCGGAAGGTTTTGCGCCGATATTCTTCATGATCATTTCGGCACGCTGCGCGGTTTCCTCGTTTGTAAGCCCCATCGCGTATTCACAGGCATATCGGTAATATCTGCGGATGATTTCCTGTTTTGAAGCCTCCTGCACCGCCTCGTCGTCGATGATTCCGAAACCGGCGCGGTTGACGCCCATGTCGGTCGGAGATTTGTAGACCGAAGGCTGCCCCGTGATTTTCTCGATTATCCGTTTTACAAGCGGAAAAGCTTCAAGGTCGCGGTTGTAGTTGACGGCGATCTTGCCGTAAGCCTCGAAATGAAAATTGTCCATCATGTTGACATCCTTGAGATCGCATGTCGCAGATTCGTAGGCGACATTTACAAGGTGTTTGAGCGGCAGATTCCAGATCGGAAAAGTTTCGAACTTCGCATAACCTGCGTTCACGCCGCGCTGGTTTTCATGATAGAGCTGGCTGAGACATGTCGCGAACTTGCCGCTTCCCGGGCCTGGGCCGGTAACTACGACTATCGGTTTTTCAGTCTCGATGAAAGCGTTTTTACCGTAACCTTCCGGGCTTACGATCGTATCAACATCGGTCGGATAGCCTTTCGTGAAACTGTGGGTATAAACTTTCACGCCGCGCCTTTCGAGCTTGTTCTTGAAGGCCTCTGCCGCAGGCTGGCCGTTGAAACGGGTGATGACGACAGCTCTCACGGTAACTCCGCGGTCGGTGAAATCGTCGATCGTCCGCATCGTGTCGGCGTCGTAAGCAACACCGAAATCTGCACGGATCTTTCTTTTCTCGATGTCGCCCGCGTAAATACACATGATAACTTCTGCATCGTCCTTGATCATCTGCAGAAGACGCATTTTAACATTCGGATCAAAGCCCGGCAGAACACGCGCCGCGTGGTAATCGAACATGATTTTGCCGCCGAACTCAAGATAAAGTTTGTTGTTGAACATCTTCACGCGCTCAAGAATCTCGCGTGACTGCTCCTCCAGATACTTTTCGTTGTCGAACCCGATTTTAAAGACCATCCTTGCCCCCATTTCTGAAACTCCGCGGCAAAAAACAGATCGCCGCGAAAATCGCTTACCTTAAAAACAACTCAAAAACGGGATTCAATATATAAAAAAATTTTCCTTCATTGCAAGGTAATTTTTACGTTTTTACTAAAAAAATCACCCTACTTATTTATAAGAGAAATCTACCGCAAAAAAGTTTTGTTTTTTTTGTTGAAAAAAATTTTTTTGGTGTTAAAATTCTCCCCGTGTTTTTTTGGCTTGTGATATTTGACAGACAAGATATGGAGGTTTGAGATGAAAAAATTACTTTTAGGATTAGTAGCGGTTCTTTTCATGATTTTCATGGTTTCTTGCGGAGACAGTCCTACTCCCTATGGCAACGGCAACAATGGCAACGGCAATGACAATGACGCTGACACCGATGATGATTCCGACAATGACACTGACACCGGTGATAACGACACAGACACCAATGCCGACACAGACGCTGACACAGACACTGACACAGACACTGACACCGACACGAATTCAGAATGCCAGTATGACAAAAAAGGCTCACCCTGCCAGACAGATGATCAGTGCGGCGCATGCATGATCTGCGTTTCTGCAGGTGCTGACGGCGGAAAATGTGATAAAGGTTGCACATCAGACAGTGAGTGCACGATACTGGGCACGAAATGCAATCAAAAACTTGCACGCTGCGTAAACATCGTTGCTTCAGGCGGTGCATGTTCCGAAGCAAACTGCCCGACCGGTTGCTGCTATGCAGAAAAAGGTCTTGCAGGTCTTAAATGCCTCACGACTCCTGCAGTAGCAACATGCGGTATGTGTCCGCTTAACGAGATTTATTCTCCGGAAGATCAGGCATGCCTTGACGCAGCTTGCTCAACGACTGCGGATAAATGCTCGACACTTAACTCCAGTTCAACAAATCCGCCTGCAAAATGCTTCAAATGCGAAAGCGGTTCTTACATCTGCAAAGCAAACACCTCGACATCGGGTTGCTCGGCAGGAACAGTCATCAACGCTGCACAGTGCGTTCCGGCTGGTCAGCAGTGTGTTGAAGGCGTAAGCGAATGCTGCTCCGGTATGCCTTGCGTTCAGGGTTACTGCTACTAAACGAATCTAAAAATCCAATCAAAAATAGTTTCCCCTAACTTTCAAGCAAATCAGTTTTCATAGCATTTTAAACAATCCAGGTCATGGTTTTTGCCGACGGACATTTTAATCAGATCAGCTCTGTCTATGTCTAATTGATAACTGCCGGAAAATCATCATTTTACTGCTAACAAATCAAATGCCTGGAATCATCCACAGACCATGATTAAGAGCGAAGATAATCCAAGATACCCGAGATACATTTTCGCTCTCTTAATTGCGTTTTAAAAGACTACGGACAAACAGAGAATAAAAATTACGACTACAGATGTTTTGTTTTCGGAGCTTAAATTAGGCAGTGTCGGAAGAACAGGAAAAAGAAAAGAAAGACTACGGTTCCCAGAGTGCAAGGCAGGTATCAGGCGAGAAGCAGTAGCATACGAATTCAAGAGCCGAGGTAGCCCAGTCAGGAAGCGGGAAACTTTCTTCAGCCAATTTCGCAAGCAGCTGACATCTGTGCTGGGATACGACCTTATAGCATTTGCCGCTATACCACTGATAGTTGTTGTTGTCGGCGTCGGCAACGCAGCCGCAGGAATAAAGTTCTGCTTCCGAAGGATAAGGAGTGCAGATGCCGTCTGAATGTGCGTCATTCAGGCACTTGTTCGGATCGCACGGATCGAATGCAACCGTGTCGGTATCGCCGGTATCAGTGTCGGTATCACCGGTATCAGTGTCACCGGTATCAGTGTCGGTATCACCGGTATCAGTGTCACCGGTATCAGTGTCGGTATCGCCGCCGTTTTCTTCTCCGTCTTCCTCATTTCCCGAGTTTGCCTCATCGCCGGTCGAATCAGTGTCGGCTTCATCATCTGAATCAGCCTTTGCCTCGGTATCGGCAGTTTCTTTTTCTTTATCTGCTGATACATCTACAGAATCCGGATTGTCGCCGCAGGCAACTGCAAAAAACATTGCGCTGATAATCATCAGCGAAACAAAAAGCCATTTTTTCATTTTACCTCCATGATTTCAATTTAAAGCAACCCCAAAAAATCTCAATATTATACTTATAAAAAATTAAAAAGCAACAGGTATTTTGAAAAAAATTAAGGAATTTCGATATTTACCTTGACAAAAATGCTTTTTCTGCTATAATTTTCATCGTTCTTCGTGAACATTTCTTTGAAAATGGGGATGACTTGGTTTCGACAGGGAGGCTGGATTTTCCAACTGCATGCCGAGGCGCCGCTGGCCTCGTTAAAAGCGGCAAAACAAGAAACGCAAATAATAATTTTGCATTGGCAGCATAAGCCTGCCCGTCCTACTGCGGCATGTCCGCGGCTTCAGCAAGGGCGACAAATAGCGGAATAGCGACCCGAGCCTTTTTCGCAGGGCGAGGGAAGCGAAATCAATTGCGAAAAAGTGCGAGAGATCCTGCTGCTGGGAGCTTGAACACTCACTAAAACAGACAGCTAAGCACGTAGATGTTAGACTTTCCCCCTTTTTGGACGCGGGTTCGATTCCCGCCATCTCCACCATTTTTTTCAGATCAAATTTTGGATTTCAGAAAAAACTTTTCCGATAGGTTCGTTTATTTCAAGGTCGTTCTGCGGATCGAGCTTGTAAACAAGGTGCTCTTTGTTGATTATCACAAGGTGTCTGCCGCGGAAATAACCGACATAAGATGCCGCGGGATATACCGAAAGCGAAGTTCCGCCGATAATCAGCATATCGGCTGACGAGATCGCCGAAATCGCCTTCGTCACCGCATCCGCCGGAAGTTGTTCCTCGTAAAGCGTGACATCGCAGCGGATGATTCCTCCGCAAGCGCAGTGCGGGACTCTCTCTTTCGATTCAAAAATATAGTCTGCCGGATACTTTTTTCCGCATTTCGAACAGTAGTTGCGTGTAGTGGTGCCGTGGATCTCGTAAACGTTCCGGCTTCCCGCCTTCTGGTGAAGCCCGTCGATATTCTGCGTTACTACCGCCTTCAGCTTTCCGCGCTTTTCAAGTTCGGCGAGAAATCTGTGCGCCGCATTTGGCTGAACATTCCGCGCGTCCATTTTCTGTCTGTAAAACTCGAAAAAAACATCGGGATGATCCTCTAAACAGCTGTGGCTCAGCAGATATTCGGGGCGGTATTTATCGAACTGGACGTCGTGCTGGTTGTATAAGCCGTCCTTGCTTCTGAAATCGGGGACGCCGCTTTCGGTAGACACTCCTGCGCCGCCGAAAAAGACTATGTTTTCAGATTCTTCAATAAAATCACGCAGTTTTTTAATTTTTTCTTCCATTTCATCCCCCTGCAAAAATCGAAAAACGGATAATTATACTCAAAATCCGTAAAAATGCGAAAGAGAGGGAATTTGCGGAATTTTATTGAAAAGAATTGAAATAAGTTCTAAATTTCACGGTAATTTTTGGAGGACGGAAAATGACTGATTCAGGGAAAAACAGATTTTTCGCAGGAATCGACCTCGGCGGGACTAAAATTCTGACGGTCGTGACCGATTCAGAAAAAAATGTTCTGGCTAAGACAAAAATTCCGACAGAGGCGACGCGCGGAATCGATACAGTTTTAGACAATATATTTAAATCACTTGACATTTCATGCAAAGAATGTGGAATAGCGCCCGAATCGCTTTCAGGGATCGGGATCGGCGTTCCCGGACCGGTAAACTACGAAAAAGGGCTCGTATATGACTGCCCGAACCTTGCCGGTTGGAAAAATATCGAAGTGAGAAAAATCATAAGCGAACGCCTCAATGTTCCCGTTTTTGTCGAAAACGACGCCCGTGTCGCGGGACTTGCAGAGACAAGGCTCGGAGCGGCGAAAGGCTTCCGTCATGTTTTTTACATCACGATAAGCACCGGGATCGGCTCTGCAATAATAATTGATGGAAAAATTTATCACGGCGCGGACGGCGCGGCGGGCGAATTCGGACAGATGAAACTGCTTGACGGATCTATTCTGGAACAGAAATTCGCAGGTCCGGCGATAGAAAGGCTTTTCGGACTCCCGACAACGCAGCTTGCAGGACTGATCGAGAAAAACGACGGCGGTGCAAAGGCCGCACTCGGATATCTGACTCACGGGATCGGAACATTTCTGGCGAATGTCGCGACACTTCTCAACCCGCAGATAATCGTTGTCGGCGGCGGAGTCTCGCAACTCGGAGATCTGATCCTGGATCCGATCAGGGAAAAAGTTGCCGCGAAAGCCTTTTCAATAGCGGCGAAAAACGTGAAAATCGTTCCCGCAGCGCTCCACACCGATTCAGGCGCGATCGGTGCGGTCGAACTGCTTTTTGACTAATCAGGAGAATAGGATGTATCGTTTAATCAGCTTGCTTGGAATAGGAGTTTTCGTCCTCGTGGCGTGGCTGCTCAGCGAAAACAGGAAAAAAATCAACATCAGACTCGTCGTTTACGGCCTGCTGATCCAGTTCGTTTTCGCCTTTTTCGTCCTCAAAACCTCGCCCGGAAAAATCATTTTCGATTTTCTCAACAAATGTTTCACGAAAATCACGAGCTTCACGACCGAAGGCTCGCAGTTCGTCTTCGGCGGGCTTCTCGACAAATTCTCGTTTGCTCTTTCGGTGCTGCCGACGATCATTTTTTTCTCGTCGTTTTTCGCAGTCCTCTACTACTTCGGGATCCTCCAGTTTTTCGTCCGGATTTTCGCGTGGGTCTTCATGAAACTCCTTAAAACAAGCGGCGCGGAAAGCCTTTCGGCGGCGGCTAACATCTTCATCGGGCAGACAGAAGCCCCGCTTATCGTAAAACCTTACATCAAAACGATGACGAGAAGCGAACTTATGTGCCTTATGACAGGAGGACTCGCAACTGTCGCCGGCGGAGTTCTCGCGGCTTACATCCAGATGGGAATCGACGCAGGACACCTGATCGCGGCAAGCGTCATGAGCGCGCCGGCTGCGATAGTCATGGCAAAAATCATGGTGCCTGAAACAGGAACGCCGCAGACGGCGACACAGAGCGGGATCAAGATAGAAGTCACCGACAGAAACGCACTCGACGCCGCGGCAAGAGGCGCAAGCGAAGGTATTTTCCTTGCGTTAAACGTTGCAGCCATGCTCATCGCCTTCATCGCATTCGTCGCGATGTTCAACTACATTTTTTCCCTTTTCGGCACTTCGATCGAGGATGTCCTCGGGCTGATTTTCAAGCCTCTCGCTTTCCTTATGGGCGTTCCGTGGGAAGAGACATCGCAGGTCGGCACCCTTCTCGGACAGAAAACCGTTCTCAATGAGTTCATAGCATACAGTTCGCTCGCAAAAATGAACGCCGACACGGCGACGATGCTTTCGGAAAGAAGCACGATAATCTCAATATATGCGCTTTGCGGATTCTCGAATTTCGGCTCTATCGCGATCCTTCTCGGCGGCATCGGAGCAATGGTTCCCGAAAGACGGAGCGAGATCGCCTCGCTTGGCATAAAAGCGCTTATCGCAGGCACGTTCGCCTGCCTTCTCACCGCGAATATAGCCGGAATACTGGTTTAGCGGCATTGCAATTATTGTAAAACTCTCTATAATTTTCTGTTTTTTGATTTTTTATCAATTTTGCGAGGTAATGTCTCATGAAAAAATTCTTTCTATGCATTGCGTTATGTTCACTCTTTCTGATTGCCGGATGCGGCGGCGGTTCAGAAAACGACGGAAAAACAGATTCAGGCGAATCTGCTGACGACAAAGATTCCAAACCGGACAAAGATTCTGCCGATTCATCATCTGACAATGACACTACCGACTCCGAATCTGACGACGATGTTGCCGATTCCGGTGATATAACAGATTCCGGTGACAGCTCCGATTCAGGCGACGACCCTGATTCCGGCGACAGTTCAGCCGATTCAGGCGACAGCTCCGATTCAGGCGACAGTTCGGCTGATTCGGGCGACAGCGGCGACTCCGGTGACAGCGGTGATTCCGGAAGCAACCCGGGACAGGCTGAAATCGAAAAAGCGTGCAAAAACAAATCGACTTTGAACGGCGTAAAAATGGACTGCTCCGTTAAAAAATGTCAGGAATTCGTGTTCTGCGATTTCGGCGGAGCTTCGGGCGAAGGAACTGTCGCAGCATGCAAAGACGGCAAGGACAACGACGGTGACGGTTACGCAGACTGCAAGGATCCTGAATGCCAGGAATACCGTTTCTGCAAACTCGGCGGAGCAAGTTCCGAAGAAGCGGAATGTTTCAAACTCATCGATGAAAAAGGCGGGACCGAGGCATGCAAATCGGACAAATGCAAAAATCAAGAAGTATGCAAAGATACCAAATCTATCTGCACTCTTGCAAAAGATCCTTACAAATACGACAGCCGCGACGACTGCAAGTGCGGCTATGCGAAAAGCAAGTATCTTGAAGAGACTCTCGACCCTGCGACCAGCAGCACGGATGATTTCTGCGGTTTCATAATCGGCAACAACAACATCGCAGAATACATCGAGGAAACAGGAGCTTCAGACCTTCCGAATGTTACCGTTCTGAAAACTGATATCGATCTGGGAACACAGAAAAACTGGATACGGCTGAATAACAGCTCAACATTCAGCGGAGTGTTTGACGGCAACAACAAAAAAATCCGCGGCAATCTGTCCTGCGGCACTTATCGGAACTGCGGTTTATTCGTGAAAACAGAGAACGCAAAGGTAGCCAATCTGAATATCGGACTCACGGTGCGCGGAAATGTTCTTGCCGGTGCCGTTACGCCGAATTCCGAAAATTCGACTTTTAAAAACATCGTATCGACTTCAAAAGTTTATGCGAACAATAAATCATCCAGCGAATATTCGGCAATCGCAGGCGGTATCGTCGGAAAATCGAACAACGATGAAATTTCGGACATATCGGTCTACGGAACAGTTTCGGCTGAAGCAGCCCTAACTAAATCGAAGGCGATAGCGGGCGGTATTGTAGGATTCGGATTAAAATCCCAAATCAAAAACACCAAATTCTCTTCAAGCGTTACAACCCGCTTAAACTTAGGTGTTACTAATTACGTAATTAACTGCGCAGGAGGAATCGCAGGATTTCTTGAAGACAACGCCAGTATCGAAAATGCCGAGGTCAACGCCAATGTCGAAGCTTCGTCAGCTGCAGCACTGACAGCTTCTGCGGCAGGGGGAATACTCGGCTGTACTACAAAAATCGAGACATCTGACAGTAGCGGCAACTATATCCTGACAACAGATAATACCATCATCGGGACATCCGACATAGGTGGAATTTCGATAAGAAATGCAAAAAGTTTCGGAACGGTATATGCTTTCAATAATAATAATACTGATGCAGATTCTTCAGTATACAACTTCGCAGGCGGAATCGTCGGATACACCAAGCATTCCTCTAGTGCTCCATCCGTAGTAAGCGGCGCAGTCTCAGATTCAGATATCTTCTGCGAGCATTTCAAAACAAGTTCTGCATATTGTCAGGCAGGAGGAATAATCGGCACAGATTCTTACAGTTCCCTGAGAAGCGTTTCATTCAACGGTTTTATCGGAATAATCGAAGGCTCTCTTAACTACGCAGGCGGAATTGCAGGCTACGGATCTAACACGAAAATAGCCAACGCATCGGCTTCTGGAGAACTCAGTATGAATTCTTCTTCAACAAACAGCATAACCGTTCATGCAGGTGGAATCATAGGTTATGCATCAACAGGCTCAGCCGTGGTAAACACATACAACAACATGGTGATCCGCTGCGAGATGGAAAATTGCACGAAGGTAAAAGAAGGCACTCTTGCCGGTTACGCATCAAATACAAAATTCTTTGAAAACTACTGGAATCCAAAAACTCTGCCCGACAAGGACGAATCTCTGGTAAAGCGTGTAGATTCCATGGCAAACAACACGCTTGTCGACGCATCGAACCTCAGATACGACGATTCAAAGGATCATATTATCGAAACAATCGATGAAAATCATGCTCCAGCGCTTTTCGACCGTCTGCGCTACAACATAGGCGTTATCGAAGTGGGCGGAACGGCTTCACCGAATCTGCCTTATGCGGACGACTATCGCACTTGGACGACTTACACCGATGCAAACGGCGTCAAATGGCCGATCATCGATCTAAAAAGCAAGATCAGGCTGGAAGGCGGTCTCGACGTTGATTAATCTGAAAAATCAGGATTTTTTCTCCGGCATTTGAGCCAGGATATTCACAAAACTTCCGACATCGCTGCAAATATCCTCAGGTTTCGCATAAAGCGGAATATCTCCGACAGGAAACGAGAGGATCCTGCATTTTTTATGGAATTCCCAGAAAACAACAGGCATACTTTCACTTCTTGAAGTTATGCATAAAACATCGATCAAATCAGAATAATACGACAATTCCTCAAGAGTCGCCGCACCGTTCCACTTTATGATCCCTTTTTGTGCTGCCGCTTCGGCTTCAGCGCTCATACTCCCGTCGCCGAATGCAAAGAATGTCACATCTTTTCTTTTGTCCAGAACTTTTTCCGCAATCTCAAGGTAAAAATCGAACCCCTTGACTTGTTCAAGCCTTCCGACAAAGGCCACATTCAGATTTTGTCTGTTTATTTCGAACGGTTTTTCAGGTTTTTCCGGCTGAGGAAGAGAAGAATATGTCGGCAGAATTTCGATATTCAGTCCGGGAATTTTATTTGTTACGATTTCGGAAAGCCTGTTGCTGTTCGAATAGATTTTGCCGGCGTTTTTCAGCGTCACAGGCAGCACAAAAGGAAAATTTATAAACTTGTTTACGTCTGTTCCGAGAAGCCAGACATCGTATTCTATGCCGCAAAGTTTTTTCAGAAAATATGCGGAAAATCCCGCCGGGACAGCCCAGCATGCGAAAATTTTCTCAAAATCGTGTTCTTTCAGCAGTTTTTTCGCGTTTGAGATAAAACCCGACAACAGTTTCAGCGTTACGAACAAGGTTGACGGCTGATAAACTCTTCTTCCGGCCAGATAGTCGTGATCCCATTCGAAATAGTGGACAAAAGCTCCGTCGATTTCTGTATCGAAACCCTTGCCACGAAAGGGCGCTACGACATGGAATTCGGTTTCGGGATGCGATTTCACGTAGTCGAGAATGAATCTTCCACGGAAATCTTTTTCATTTTGAGGAAAAGAGTGGGCAAGAATGAGGATTTTGTTTTTCATAGATGCCCTGCCCTTTTGAAGAGAGCTCTGCTCAGATGTCTGAACGCAAGAACCGGTCCGCCCTGCTCCGCGAGCCAGCGGAATTTCGATAAAACATAGCGGATTTTATAGAATTTTTTAGCGAAGAAACCGTTTTTCGAGAAACCGTATCTTTCATCCAGAACTTTCTGCTCGTCAACCGCCCGTCTGTCGATGCGCTCGCGCTTTGTTTTCTGGTTTTCATGTCTTCTGAAAGCGCCAAAAAAGAAATCGGTTTTTATAAAAATATCGCGTCCCTGATTCAATATCAGGTTGAAAAGAAAGTCGCTGTCCATAAGCTGATGCAGGTTTTCATCAAAAGCACCGAATTTTTCAAAAACTTCCCTTTTCCAGAACATCGACTGAAGATTCGAGTCAAACCCTTCGTATGAAAAATGCGGCACTCTCGGCTTAGGCGCGGAATAGGTCTTGTCGATCACGTTGTCGAATTCATCGATTTCATACCAGTTGCCGTAGACGATTTTTTTATCCGGAAATTTTTCGAAGACTTCCTGCACTTTTTCGAACGCGCCCGGCATGTAGACGTCGTCGCTGTTCTGCCAGCCGAAAACGTCGCCGGTCGCATGAGCGAAACCTTTGTTCAGCGCGTGACTCTGTCCGCGGTCCTTTTCCGAAACCCAGTAGGCGATCTTGTCTTCATATTTTTTGATGATTTCGACCGAATTGTCGGTGGAACCGCCGTCGATCACTATGATTTCGGTCTCAACACCCTGATTGATGACCGAAAGGAGCGTTCTTTCCAGAAATTCGCCCTGATTGTAACTCGGGATCACGATCGAGAATTTCATAAAATCTCCGTAAAAACCGCAAATCACATAAAGACGCCGTATTATGACGTCTCTACAAAATCATTAATATTTATAATGATCGGCCTTATACGGTCCCTCGACCTTTACGCCGATGTAATCCGCCTGTTTCTGCGTGAGCTTTGTAAGGCTGACACCGAGTTTCGCAAGGTGGAGACGTGCGACTTCCTCATCTAAGTGCTTCGGAAGGATGTAAACGCCGAGTTTGTATTCGTTCTGCCAGAGATCCATCTGCGCCAGGACCTGGTTCGTGAAGGAGTTGCTCATTACGAAGCTCGGATGTCCTGTCGCGTTGCCGAGGTTGACGAGCCTTCCTTCGCTGAGAAGGATGATCGAGTGTCCGTCGGGGAATTCGATGCGGTCGACCTGCGGTTTGATGTTGATTTTTTTGATCCCGGGGATCGCGTAGAGCGCATCGACCTGGATCTCGTTGTCGAAGTGGCCGATGTTGCAGACGATCGCCATGTTTTTCATCTTCTTCATGTGGTCTGCGGTGATGATGTCGCAGTTTCCCGTTGCTGTAACGAAAATATCGGCAAAATCAACAACTTCTTCAACTGTTCTGACTTCAAAGCCTTCCATGCTCGCCTGAAGCGCGCAGATCGGGTCGATCTCCGTGACGATTACTCTCGCGCCGAAACCCTGCATCGATTTCGCGCACCCTTTGCCGACATCGCCATATCCGCATACGCAGACGACTTTACCTGCTACCATGATGTCTGTTCCGCGTTTGAGGCCGTCCGCAAGCGATTCCCTGCAGCCGTAAAGGTTGTCGAATTTCGACTTTGTGACCGAATCGTTGACGTTGATCGCCGGGAAGAGAAGAGTGTTTTTCTCGAGCATCTGGTAAAGTCTGTGGACACCCGTCGTGGTTTCTTCACTTACACCCTTGATTTCCTTAACGATTTTATGCCATTTCTGCGGATCTTTTTTGTATTCCTCTTTCAGAATGTCGAGTATCGCCTGAGCCTCGCGGTTTTCCGCTTTTTCGTCGAAAAGAGCGGGATTTTCTTCGCAGGCATAGCCTTTGTGGATGAGAAGCGTCGCATCTCCGCCGTCGTCAACGATGAGCTGCGGTCCAAGGCCACCCGGGAACGAAAGGGCTTTCAGCGTGCACTGCCAGTATTCTTCGATAGTTTCCCCTTTCCACGCAAAAACGGGAACACCCATGTCCGCGATCGCGGCAGCGGCGTGATCCTGAGTCGAGAAAATGTTGCAGCTTGCCCAGCGGACATCTGCGCCGAGAGCGACCAAAGTCTTTATCAGAACGGCAGTCTGGATCGTCATGTGGAGACTTCCCGTGATCCTCGCCCCTTTGAGCGGCTGTTTTTCAGCATATTTTTCGCGAAGCGCCATAAGTCCAGGCATCTCGATCTCGGCGAGAGCGATCTCCTTGCGCCCGAAATCGGCCTGAGCGATGTCTTTGACCTGATACTCTTTCTTCATTGTAACCTCCTTAAAATATTATTGTTTCAAACAGTTTTGCATTTTTCTGAAGCCGGACAGATTTCTCCGATCGGACATTTTCCGCATTCGTGCTTTGCCGGCCGGCAGACGGTCTGCCCGAGCGTGACAAGTTCCTGATTTATCTCTTTCCAGTATTTTTTCGGAAGAGTTTTTTTGAGAGCCTCTCTCGTTTCTTCCGGTGTTTTCGTTTTGACTAGTCCCCACATGTTGGAAATGCGGTGAACGTGAGTATCGACGCAGATTTCGTATTTGTCAAAAGCCTTGATAAGAACCAGCGAAGCCGTCTTCACTCCGACTCCGGGAAGGGTCGTAAGTTCTTCGAGCGTCTGGGGAACAGTACCGCCAAACCTTGCGACGACAGCCTGAGCCAGTTTTTTGAGATTTTCCGCTTTCGTTCTGTAAAAACCGACCGGATAGATAAGTTCCGCGATTTCTTCGGTTGAAAGTTCAGCCGTTTTTTCGGGCGTATCGGCTCTCGAAAACAGCGATTTCGATGCTTTTGTCGTAACGGCATCCTTAGTACGAGCCGAAAGCATTGTAGACGCCAGAAGTTTCCACGGAGAATCGTGACCCGCCGCCATCAGATCGATGACAGGCGCATAATCAAGTTCTTTCACCCACTTTCTGAGTGCAGAAAAGGCTTTGTCGATCTCTATTTTATGTGATTTTTGTGTCATTTCGACGATTTTTCCTTGCCGGAAAGCCAGTGCGAGATCTTCGCAACGATAATATCGATCGCGACGGTATTCTGCCCGCCTTCGGGAATGACAAGGTCGGCGAAACGCATAGTCGGCTTTACGAAATCGCGGTAAGCCGGACGCACCATCGTGAAGTAACGTTCACGGATCTCCTCGAACGAACGTCCGCGCTCCTCCATATCGCGACGGATCCTGCGCATAAGACGTATATCCGCGTCGGTATCGACAAAAATTTTGATGTCGAGCATGTCTCTCACTTTTTTGTCGTGAAAAGTCATTATCCCTTCAAGAACGACGATGTCGGCAGGCTCGATAAGCTCGAATTCCTCTTTACGCGAATGGGTGACGAAATCGTAAATCGGCTTTTTTATCGGCTTGTTCGCCTTCAGATCGTCAAGCTGCTGCCTGAGAAGCGGAAAATCGATCGCGTCGGGAATATCGTAGTTGTTTTTTTCGCGCTCGGCGAGTGTCTTCCCGGACAAGTCGTTGTAATAACTGTCCATTTCGATGATTACGACCCTTTCGTCATTTGAAAAGGCCTGTTTGATATTTTTCGCAACAGTTGTTTTTCCTGAGCCTGAACCTCCGGCGATTCCGATAAAAAGCGGCATGACTTCCTCCCAAAAAATTGACGCATTACTATAATTACAACTTCTTTCAAAGCAATAAAAATAATAGATTTCGGACTCGAATTGACTTTTTTCATTTGAAATTTACAATCTTTCGGTTGTTTTTTGGAAGGAGTAAGGAATGAAAACTTCCCTGAAATCGGGATTCACGAGCAAGTTATTGAATTTATTTTTATTTTTCATCGTATTGTTTCCGTTTTTCCTTTTTGGCGAAGAATCTCTTTCGCCCACAGTCGATGTCACTTTCAAAAAATCGGATAAAAGCGTGGTTTATACAATAACTTACGGAAAAAACACGAAATTCAACGACAACGAAGCCGCTCCATACAAATTTCTTTTCCTTGATGCAGAAAAAAAGGAACTCGGCAGGATAGAAAAAGACTTTTTCGTCAAAAACAAAGAAAAAAAGGCGGTTTACACCTCGAATTTCGGTGAAACTTCGGCAAAAATCACCCTCGCGGTGTGCCTTTACAACGAAAAAACGGGACTTGCCGAAAAATGCACGGTCAAAAACTTTAAGTTGGATATAAAATAGGAGAAAAAAATGAGCTTGATCAGAAACATTACAAAAGCGGTCAGAAACGAAGTCCGCGACTACGTTTTGAAAATGGTGGAAAACGAAAAGGAAAATTCGCAGAATATTAAAAAACCTGAAACGGAAACCGAAGCGAAAAAAGAAGAAACAAAGCCTGCCGCAGAGCCTGAAATAAAAAAGGAAGAGCCGAAGGAAGCAGCGAAACCGGCAGAAACCGCCGCAGAAGAAACGGTTAAGGAAACAGTTCCGGCAAAAAAGGAAAAACGGGAAATCATCTCAATAATCGAGCCCGAATTCATCCGCTTTTCATATAAAAAAGCTGCAGGCAGCATTACGGTTTCTTCCGAAACCGCCGATCTTGCGCGCCAGCTTCCGCTTGAAGAATACGCTCTTTACATGAAACTTTACTTTCTGGCTGCCGAACAGAAGAAAAATTACGGCTACTGGAGCAGTTCGCTTAAAAGAAAAATCGGTCTTGACGATCTGACTGCCGCGGAATTCAACGGAATCGGCGAAAATCTTGCCGCTTACGGCCTGCTTCTCATCGAGCGTCTCAACGAAACGCAGCGCACTTTCGTCCTTTACATCCCGTTTGACGAAGAGACAATGGTCAAACTCGAGGCGGCGAAACAGCCTGAAAAACCGAAGAAAAAATTTGAGAAACCTGCTCCGGCCGCTAAAAAAGAGGTCAAAAAAGAGGCTGAGAACACGACACAGCACGAGGAAGACATTCCCGGAAAGCATGTCGAAGGAATGGAAGACGACGAGATGTATAAATCCTACAAGACTTTCGTCAGCCTGGAGATCGACAAGGCGAAAATGCGCGTCGGAAGGGCAAATTTCGACAAAATTTATATGGAAGCGGTCAAATATATCGACAAGAAATACGGTTTCAAAGTCCTTTCCGATTCGGACAAGTTCAAGGAATATCTGACGAATTACTACATTTCTGCGTTCGACATCCCGACTTTTGAAAACTGGAAAAAAACAAAAGGCTAAGCGGAGTGAAAAATGCTTAACGATATGAAAATTCTGATGAAATCGCTCAGCGACATCGACATAAAGGTGATGCTCTGCAAAACCGCGTTCGAGTGGGAGCTGATTGCGAAAAAATACAGCGAACTCCGCGACGAAATCGAGGCTTTCTGCGCTTCTTCAGGGCTTCCGGAAGATGTTTCGGCCGCTCTGGAAAACACGCGTGCAGCCCTCGTCCAGAAAAAAGGCGAACTCCCGCCGCTTGATTTGTCCGATTTTTTCAAATAAATTCAAACGATTAGCCTTAGCAACCAAAAAAAATCATTTTTTATTTGACTTTCAAGAAATTTTTACTATAAACCTTGCCGCTGATGGGCGCTTAGCTCAGCTGGGAGAGCATCGGCCTTACAAGCCGGTGGTCGCAGGTTCGAACCCTGCAGCGCCTACCACTCTTTCACAATCGAGACGCGGTCGTAGTTAAGTCGGTTATAACGCCGGCCTGTCACGCCGGAGGCCACGGGTTCGAGTCCCGTCGACCGCGCCATCTTTTTTGTTTCCCCACAGTTTTTGTCGAATTGAAAAGCAGAAAAGTTGTTTTTCTATGTTTTGATCAGTTAAAACTCAGAAGTTTCGTTTTCCCTGAAAACAAGCGTCTGATCGAGCGCATCGAAATATTCATTCCGAGGCAAGTGACCGGTCTCGTTCATTATTCCGAGTATTCTGAACAGGCTTTTATACCAGTTTTCACTGATGTTTTTCGTCAAAAACTGATAGTGGTACTTGCTCGGCCCGGGAATTACCGAAGCCAGATAAGCCGATTCGAGAGGGGTCAGTTCAAGCGGATCCTTGCCGAAATAGTAGTCGGCCGCCTGGGAAATCCCGAAAATCCCGGGAGCCCACTCGATTATGTTGAGATAAATTTCAAGAAGACGTTCCTTTGAAAGCGTGGCATCAAGCTCTATCGCGAGCAGGACTTCCCTGAATTTGCGCAGAAGCGTCTTGTCGCGGCTCAGAAACAGATTTTTCGCAAGCTGCTGCGGAATGGTCGAACCGCCGCGCATTTTGTGATTTTTTATGTTGTCCTTGACAGCAGCGTCAAGTTCCTGGAAATCGATCCCCTGATGGACGAAAAATCCGGCATCTTCCGAAACGACTATCGCCCAGATCAGGTGATCCGGCACAAGGCTTACCGGCGTAAAACGCGGATTCCGCTCGCCGACGACGATCGTCCTTTTAATGCCGTCATTGTTCGTGAAAGTATATTCAAAAGTTCCTTTGAGATAATCCAGGCGGTCGGAAAGCTGTTTGGGCCCGATGAGGTTGCCGGTCACCGAAAAAACAGGCTGCTCGTCATCCTTTTCGGAATATGAGACGAAAAGTTCAAGATTGCCTCCGAAAAGATAGTTCTCGAAAGTTTCGTCATGGATCAGCGTTTCGAGCTTGTTCAGGCTGACTGATTTTGTTTTAACTGTAAATTCCTTTGAACCCTTGCTGTAACTGCCTGAAAATATTGCATCGATTCCGCCGAGCGAAATGTTTGCGTCAGTTGTCGAAACTGTCTTTTCCCCCAGATTCCCTGCAATTTCACCTGAAAAACGGAAAAGCGGGATCGTAAAAGGATGCAAATCGACGACAGGGTGAAAAAAAGAGAGGTCTTTGACGGTTATATCGTTTTTCAAAACAATCCCGCTGTCTGATTTTTCGACATCGATAACGGCATTGACGTTTCCGCTCGGGATGTCGAACGCCGTTTTGTTCTTGATTATTTCGCGGTAACTGCTCAGATCCATTCCGTCAAGACGGATCACAGCCTTTTTCGATGCCGGGGAAAACGTTATCTCGGTCTTTCCGCTCCTCCCCTCTTCGTTTTCCTGAAGGAAAATTTTGCCGTTTTCGGAAGAAACATCCGATTTTATTAAGAATTTAAAGCGGTTTTCGTTAAAAAAGATATCTGCTTCTGTTGCGAACGAAAACGATTTTTTAATTTTCTCGTTTCCCGGCTCTTTTTTGGCACCTGTGACGTCATCTTTTTTGAATTTGTCGATAAAACCCAACAATTTCCGATAATTGCCTGCATAGAAATGAGTGTTTGCGCAGTTAACGTCAATTTTTTTATTTTCCGAAAACAGAAACGAGCCGAAACCGCTTATGCCGCACTCTTTCATCTCGGCGAACTTTGTTCCCGAACAGGAAATTTCGATTTTTTTGAGAGATATTTCCGGATTCGTGAGAAAGACGGAAAAATGAATATCCATACCTTCAAAACCGACTTCGACACCGTATTTTTCTTTAACGGAATCAACGATATGGCGCGATATTTCGTCTATTTTTCCGCCCGAAAATTTTACAAAACCGTAATATAAGGCAAAAACCGCGCAGAGAGTTATCGCGGCAAACAGAATAAGCCTGGAGAGTTTTTTTGTCTTTGCGCTGACTTCCCTTCTTTCCGGAACCGCTTCGGCAGTTTTCTGTTTTCCGCGCTGTTTTTTTCCCAAAATTCCTCCGCCGGAACAAAAAAAAGCGGGAAAGTATACGGATTTTTGAAAATAAGGCAATCCGAACCTTCAAAACAGTTTTAATTTTTTTGAACAAAAATATGTTTTGCGTATAATATTCCGCTTTTTAGGAACTTTTATGGAGTGAGAAATGCTTAGGATTTACAATTCGATGAGTGAGAAAAAAGAGGATTTCGTTCCTTTAAACGGCAAAAACGTCGGTCTTTACGCCTGCGGAATGACGGTTTACGACAAGCCGCACATCGGACACGCAAGGAAGGAAGTCGCGATCGATCTCATCGTAAATTATCTGAAATATTCAGGATATTCAGTAACTTATGTCAGAAATTTTACCGATATCGATGACAAGATAATTGCCCGTGCAAACGAAAGAGGAATCGATTTCCGCGCTCTCACGGAAGAAAATATCGACGCTTTCTACAAGGCGATGGATGCTCTCGGCCTTGCAAGACCTGACGTTGAACCCAAGGCTACGATGCATATTCCCGAAATAATTTCGATGGTCCGGAAACTTGTCGACAAAGGTTTCGCATATCCGACATCCGACGGCAGCGTTTATTTCGCAGTCGAAAAGTTCAAAGGCTACGGCAAACTGAGCGGCAGAAAACTTGACGAAATGATAAGCGGGACCCGTTTCGACGTCGAGGAAAGCAAACAGAATCCGCTTGATTTCGCCCTCTGGAAAGCTTCGAAACCTGGCGAACCGAAATGGGAAAGCCCGTGGGGCGAGGGAAGACCGGGCTGGCACATCGAATGCAGCGCGATGAGCACGAAATATCTCGGCGAATCGTTCGACATCCACGCAGGCGGCAGAGACCTCATTTTCCCGCACCACGAAAACGAGATCGCCCAGGCTGAATGCGCGACAGGCAAACCTTTCGCGAAATACTGGGTCCACAACGGTTTCCTCACGGTCGAGGGCGAAAAAATGAGCAAATCGCTCCACAACTTCATCACGGTAGAAGACGCGCTCAAGCAGTATCACCCCGAAGTTCTGCGCTACTTCATGCTTTCGACGCATTACCGCACGCCGATCGACTTCTCGATGGCAAACCTCAAAGATACCGAAAAGAAGATCTGCTACTTCTACAACACTCTGAAAACTTTGAACCAGTTCGCGGCAAAGGCTGCAAAACCGGCCAGAAATGAAAAAGCCGTTGAATTTATTAACGAATTCAAAGAAGCGATGGACGATGACTTCAACAGTGCGAGAGTCGTTGCAGCACTTTTCAACCTTTTCAAGCATCTGAACGAAGTCCTTGTTTCCAAAAAGACAAGACCTACTCCCGACGAATGCGCGGGTTTTGCCGAAGCGATCAAAGAAGTCGGCGGAGTCATGGGAGTCCTTCTCAGAGATCCCGATGAAATCACGAATGAAATCAAAGAGATACAGATCGTCCGCTACGGCATTTCGAAAGATGAAATTGAAGAAATCATCAACAAGAGAAAGGCTTACCGCGCCGAGAAAAACTTCGAAATGGCCGACAAAATGCGCGAAGAACTTCTTGAAAAAGGAATTTCCATCCAGGATACACCGAACGGAACTGAGTGGAGTTTCAATTAATAACTTTTTGACGGAGGTCAAAATGAAGCAGTTTGCAATGATTTTCACCGGTTTAGCGATGATTTTTCTTGTTTCATGCAGCAACAGCATCGAAAGTCAGAACACGTCTGACATCAGCGACACTGCGGCCGACACCGGTGACACTGCGGCCGACACCGGAGAAGGCGGCAGCTGGGAAGCAAAATACCAAAAGGCCGACGAACACGCCGGGAACGTTTCAAAAGATGTCATCAAGGCAAACAACAACCTCGGAATGAATATTTTCAGCAGACTTGCAGCTGAGGAAACCGGCAAAAACCTGATGATTTCCCCGCTTTCGATTTCAATCGCAATGAGCATGGTCTCAAACGGCGCTTCAGGCGACAACATAGCCGAAATGAAAGAGGTTCTCGGTTTCGGGAACATGGAGTTTCCCGAAATCAACTCCCAGTTCGCGCAGCTTATCGCAAGTCTTGTGGAAGCAGACAAAGACCTCGTGCTTTCGATTGCAAACTCCGTCTGGATGGATGACGAGTTCGCACCTGATGTAAAACAGGATTTTGTCGATGTCCTCACCGAATTCTACGACGCGGCCTTCTTCACGGAAGATTTTCAGGACGAAGCGACTGTCGGAAAGATAAATTCATGGGTTTCCGAAAAAACAAAAGGAAAAATCGATAAAATAATTGAAAAAATCGGTCCGAATGCAGTCATGTATCTCATAAATGCAATCTACTTCAAGGCGGCATGGACTACATCTTTTGACAAAAACAGCACCTACGAAGGCGCATTTATGCTTTCCGACGGCACTGAAGCAACGGCAAACTATATGGGATTCTCCTCCGATCAGGAACCGCCCGAGTTTTACAGTTATTCATCGGACTGGGACGACGAAAACGGATATTCCGTCGTCAGGATCCCCTACGGACGCGATGTTTTCGCTTTTTACGGCATAGTTCCGAGCTATAACAACAAAACAAAAATTGACGATTTCATCGCACAAATCGCCGCTAACGGTTTGGATTCCTATCTCTCTCAGCTTGAAGAGCGCGAATTTCCGGTTCAACTTCCGAAATTCAAGTTCAAATACGAAAAATCGCTCGTTGACGTTTTCAAAAAACTCGGCATGGAAAAGGCTTTTGTCGACGGATCACTTATGAATATCGCCGGAGAACCGCATGCACCTTTCATTTCCGATATTTACCACAAAACTTTCATCGAAGTTAACGAAGAAGGAACAGAGGCGGCGGCAGTCACGGTGGTTGAAGTCGGCGAAAAGGCAATGCCTTCAGGATTTTACGCAACACGTCCGTTCGTGTTCGTGATCATGGACGACAGGACTGGATCCGTTCTTTTCATCGGCAAAGTCGAGAATCCGGCCGCAGAGGAATAACAGCTTTTAAAAAAGGAGGAAAATATGGAAAAAGTAAAACTTCTCATCATCGGTGCCGGTCCCGGCGGATATGTCGCTGCGATCAGAGCGGCGCAGCTCGGTCTTGAGCCTGTTGTGATCGAACGCGGATTTCTCGGCGGAACATGCCTCAACCGCGGATGCATCCCGACGAAAGCGCTCATTTCGGCAGCCGAGACTTTCAACTCAATACTCAGCGCAGAGGCGTTCGGAATCACTGCGAACGCTGAATTTGACTGGACAAAAGTAAACGAGCACGCTAAAAATTCGGCGGCAAAAAACAGAATGGGGATCGCATATCTCTTCAAGAAAAACAACGTCCGCCACGTTCAGGGCGAAGCTGTTTTCACTTCTCCGCACACAGTAAAAGTCGGAGAAAACGAATTCGAAGCGGAAAACATCATCATAGCGACAGGCTCTGTTGTCCGCGATTTCCCGAATTTCTCGATCGACAACAGAAAAATCATCAGCTCCGACCAGGCTCTTTTCCAGGCCAAGCTGCCGAAAAGCCTCGCTATAATCGGCGGCGGCGTGATCGGAGTCGAGCTCGGATTCGTCTATCGCACTTTCGGAGTCGAAGTTACGATAATCGAAGCGATGAATACTATCATCCCGATGGAAGACGCAGACGTTTCCAAAGAACTCACAAAAGAGTTTAAGAAGAAAAAAATCAAAATAATTACAGGCACTTCCGTTGAAAAAGCTGAAAAAACAGATGAAGGCGTAACCCTCACTCTCGCAAACGGAAACGTTGTCCAGGCCGAGCAGGTCCTTTCATGCGTCGGACGTTCTCCGAACACTGCAAAACTCAACCTCGAAGCCGCGGGGATCACTCCCGACAAACGTGGATTCATCCCGGTCGATGAATTCTGCCGCACGAACGTTAAGGGAATCTACGCAGTCGGTGACGTGATCTTCACCCCGATGCTTGCCCACACTGCGGAACACGAAGGAATACTTGCAGTCGAGCAGATCGCCGGAATGAAAGACCTTAAACCGATAAATTACCTTTACAATCCGGCATGCATCTACTGCACTCCGTCGATCGCGTCAATGGGTCTCAAAGAGGCTCAGGCAGCCGAAAAAGGACTTAAATTCAAAGTCGGCAAATTCCCCTTCAGCGCGAACGGAAAAGCGGTCGCATCGAACCACACGACCGGTTTCGTGAAAGTCATAATCGACGAGGAAACCCACAAAATTCTCGGAGTCCACATCATCGGAAACGGCGCGACAGACCTCATTTCGGAATTCATTCCGGCAATGAACGCTGGTATCACCGCGGAAGAGATCATCGAATCGATCCATCCGCACCCCACCCTTTCTGAAGCGTCTTTGGAAGCGCTGCTCGGTGCTCTGGGTCGGGCAATCCACATTTAATTCCGTAACGAAGTGACGGCGTGACGACGACACGTGACGAAGTAACGACGTGACAGCAGCGCAAAACGACAGCGCAAAACAAAAAATCTTTTATTTATTTGTTTTTCTGATATAATATTTAGCTTTTTGTCTGTTTTCCATTTTTAATTGGAGGATATTATGAAGAAAAAACTCATTGTTGTGCTTGCGATGCTGGCGTTATGCTGCCTTTTCACGGCTTGCGGAAGTGACGAAGAAGGAGTCAACGCTGACAATTCCGATGAAAACTCGGAGGAATCTTCAAAAGACAACAAAGACAACAAAGACAACAAAGATGACAAAGCCGATTCGGGAGATTCGGAGGATTCAGGCGATTCCGGGAACAGCGACACAGACACCGAGGCAGATACCGAAGAAGAAGGTCCGGCCTGCATTTGCGAAGAAGATCCCAGCGGCGACAACGACGGCGACGGTATTCCGAACAATATCGAAACCTGCGCAGACAACGACGGCGATCTGATCCCTAACTGTCTTGACCCCGACAGTGACGGCGACAACTTCCCTGACAGTCAGGAATGTCCGGCTCAGCCCTGCGTAGATACAGACGGTGACGGTGCTCCCGACTATATCGACCGTGACAGCGACAACGACGGTCTTCCGGATAAAAAAGAGAAAGAATACGGCACGGATCACCTTAACAAGGATACTGACAATGACGGCGACGATGATCTGGCTGAAATAGCTTACGGCGCAGACCCGCTTAATGACAACGACCACATCCCGGTTGGAATTTTCTATGTCGTTCTTCCTTACGAAGCTCCTGATCATGTAACGAGAAGACTTTCTTTCTCGACAAACATCGAAGCTATAGATGTTGCAATCTTTTTTGACGATTCAGGTTCAATGAAAGATGAAATCACCAACCTCAAAGAAGAAATCAAAGATAAAGTTATCGGTGCAATCGCCGATAAATTTGCCGACAATCCGAACTATGCTGCCTTCGGTCTTGTCCGTTTCGGCTTTGAAGATCCTTACTCTGTTGAACAGACGATGACAACCGATGCCAACCTGGTTCAGAATGCAATAGGAAGCCTGAAAGGGGATCAGGAAAACGAACTTGGAATTTATGCGATGTATCTTGCGGCAAGCGGCGAAGCTTACACCGGAACGATACTTCCGTGTATGGGGCAGCAGTGTCCTCCGCAAAATCCGATAATAGGCTGGATGATGCACAACGCTGTTTACAATGTTCAGAAACCTGACTGCTCAGGTCCCGACAAACTGGGAACAATCGGCGGGCTTTGCATGAGACAGAAATCAATGCCGATCTTCATCGTAATCACGGACGAGGATTCCGATGAATGCCTGCCTTATGATGCATCAGCATCTCTTTTGCAAGGTGACACCTGCAAATTTGACCAGAACTCGAAACCTCTCACCAAAGTGATGGCTCTCGGCGCAATGGGCGGAATCGGCGCTAAATTCATCGGAATCGATTCCGGATTCAAAAAATGTGAAAGCAATAACGGCAACAGTGGCAGCAACACCAGTTGCCCTGAAGAAAAAACCTACCTGCCAGGTCATCCTGACAAAAACACAAAAGGTTTCTTTATGTATTTTGCAAAATATACCGGTTCTTTGAATATGAAAGACAGTAAACCTTTCATCTATCATACCGAACATCGTGACGGAACAGGCATCGGCGGCAACATCACTGAGGCCATCTCATCGCTTACCGAATGGATTGAAATGGATGTCACCACCGCCGGAATGGCAGATCCGGATCAACAGTGCAACGGCCACAGTGCAGCAGATTTCGTCGTTTCCTGCACGCCGTATGAAGCAAATCCGCCGGATGGCGTTGCCGGAATGGACGAGACCAAATTTTTAAAAATCAAACAGGGAACAGAAGTCACTTTCGATGTCCATTTCCACAATGATTTCTGTCTGAACAATTCAGACAAATGGGTTCAATACGAAGCTTCAGTCAAAGTTATCGGCGGTAAAGAAGAGGCTGCGGAAGACGGAACGACAACTTTCAACGGTTCATACCTTTCAAGCCGTGCGGTAACAGTCATTATTCCCGAAGGAACGATCAAATAACATTTTTTTCCAACCAATTCACATAATTACAAGAAATCCGCAATAATTTTTCTATTGAAAAAGTGCGTTTTTCCGACAAATTCAGAATAAAAAAAGAGCCGGACTGAGCCGGCTCTGAAAATCGGGACTTGGCAGGAATTATTTCTTTGCCATGAGAACTCTTTCCATTCTCTTCAAGCCTTCTTTGACGTCAGCTTCGGTGATGTCAAGGAACGGTCTGAATCTGATCGAATTGTCGCCGCATGCAAGAACGATCATGTTCTCTTTGTTCATGCAGTCGTCGATGAATTTGTTTCTTGCTGCGCCGTCTTTCATATCGAATGCGCAGAGAAGACCTTTGCCGCGTACGTTGAAGATTTTGCCTTTCGTCTTCTTGGAAAGTGCTTCAAGTCCTTCGAGAAGGATTTTTCCCATTTTCGCTGCGTTTTCAACAAGCTTTTCTTCTTTTATGATCTTGAGGTAACGAGCGGTTCTCTTCATATCGACGATGTTGCCGCCCCAGGTGGAGTTAAGTCTGCTCGATTCAACAAAAACGTTGTTCTTGACCGAAAGGACTCTGTCGTTTGCAAGGATACCGCAAACCTGGAATTTCTTTCCGAAGCAGATGATGTCGGGTTTTACGCCGTAGTGTTCGTGAGTCCACCATTTGCCGCTGAGACCGCCGCCTGCCTGAACTTCGTCGAAGATAAGGAGGAAATCGTATTTGTCAGCGAACTTTCTGAGTTCCTGAATGAACTCTTTTCTGAAGTGGTTGTCGCCGCCTTCGCCCTGAACCGGTTCAATGATGAGACCGGCGATCTGGCTGCCGAATTTGTCGCATGCGTCCTGGATCTCTTTGCAAGCGATTTTTTCTGATTCGATGGTCTTCTTCAGATTTTCGCCTTCAAGCGGGAAAATAGCTTTCGGATTGGTGATTCTCGGCCAGTCGAATTTCGGGAAATACATATATTTTCTCGGGTCGGAAGTGTTGGTGAGCGAAAGGGTGTAACCGGTTCTGCCGTGGAAAGCCTGTTTGAAGTGGATGATCTTCATCTCGTTTTCGTCGATTCTGACACCCTTCTCAAGGTTCTTTCTGAACTTCCAGTCGAAAGCGGTTTTAAGTGCGTTCTCAACTGCAAGGCCGCCGCCGTCAACGAAGAACATCTTCTTCATGTAAGCAGGTTTTGCGGTTTCAGCCATAGCTTCTACGAATTCAGCCATTGTCGTAGTGTAGAAGTCGCTGTTGGAGATTTTGTGAAGAGCTACTTCACCGATCTCTTTGATGAAATCGTCGTTGTGAAGTTTCGGATGGTTGAATCCGATAGGCATCGAAGCGAAGAACGAGAAGAAATCGAGATACTCTTTGTTGTGTTTTGCATCATACATGTAGCTGCCGTGGCTTTTTTCGGTGTCGACGACCATGTCGTAGCCGTCTTTGAGGATGTACTTGCCAAGGATCTCGTGAACCTGGGAAGCCTTCATTCCTTTGAGTTCAGCCGGTTTTACTTCTTTAACTGTCTTTGCGCAGCATTTTTTAGCGCACGGTTTCTTTGCCGGAGCAGCTTTTGCAGCCGGGGTCGCTTTCTTTGTTGCCATTTTCAACTCCTTAAAAAAATTATTAAAAAACGGGACACCAAATTTTACAAAACAAAGAACGCCTGAGACATAATATTTTTTTTATTTTATTGCAACAAAAAACGGCGCAATCATGTGAAAATACCTAAAAATTATGGCACAATTATAAAAGACTCATATAATATCACCGCTTTTGTTTAATTTTCGTGAGGTCCCGTCATGAAAACTCTTCTTTCCATTCTGCTGATTTTCTTTTTTATTTCGTGTGGCAACACTGTGGAATCTATCTCAGACGATGATTCAACGACACTCCTGCCGGACAGTGACGAAGACACTTTTGAAGATGAAGATTTTGTCGCTGATGACGAGACTGACAAAGAACCTGATAATGATTCCGATAATCCTGAAAATGATGATATTGAACCGGAACCTGATCCATGCGAAACAGAGCCTTGCAAAGGTGTCGAAAATTCGACCGGAGAATGTTTCTCAGCCGGGAATACAGGTTATGTCTGCAACTGTGAAAAGGGTTACGCATGGTTCGGCAAAGAAGACGGATGTCTTTCTATAAAAAACTTTGTAGGAACAGTCTGCACCGGCCAGACGAAATGCTACGACATGGAAAAAGAGATTCAGTGTCCGAAAGAAGGAGATCCTTTTTACGGGCAGGACGCTCAATATGCGAAGATGAGAAAATGTCTTCCGAGAAACTACACCATCAAACAGTACGATGACGGAGAAACGGTCGTTGACAACAACACCGGACTTGAGTGGCAGCGTGGTTTTGAGTCAGGCAGCAATCCTTGGGGAGCAATAAGTTTTTGCAAGTCTTTGAATTTGGGCGGAAATAATTGGCGAATTCCCTCGCCCAGCGAACAGTTTACGATAATTGATGCCAGATATTTCAATCCAGTAGTAGATGAAATTTATTTTCCCGATACTCTGCCGGAATTTTTTTATTCCAGTGATTATAAGATAGAAGCCGGTTTTACCTATCGGAATATTTACTTCGGAGGCGTGGATTTTGAATCCGGGACGATTAAACATTATTTTGGGACAGATCATCCTTCCCCGTTTCCGGACGAAGGAGGTTCATACGATGAATTTGAATCCGGTTACATCCGATGTGTCAGATCCCAAACAGAGGAGACAAGCTGCACGATGCGTATTCTGGCAACTAATTTGACAACCGATGAATACAGTATCAAGTTGGATCTCTCAAAAAATCTCGTTATTGCAAATATCGCAGAGCAGGGTAAAAACTGGTCGGAAGCACTTTCATACTGCGAAAATCTGACATATGCCGGAATATCGGACTGGAGACTTCCGAACAGAAATGAAATGCACTTTTTTGCTTTGCCTGACGCACCGGTCTGGACATCTACAACCGCGCCGCACGATCCTGCTCAAGCAGTGGTTTTATATGTAGATACTTATTATGCAGGTTATTCTTATGCGGAAGAGCCCCCTCTTCGAGTATCGTTTTATCCCAAAGAAAGTTCTGTCAAAACATTCTGCGTAGCCTCGAACCCGTGCGGAGAAGGAGAACTCTGGGCAGGAGAAAAGTGCGTTCCGTTCGCCGATTTAGGAATTGACGATGCCGGATGCGAATGCCTCCCTCTCTACGGCTGGGATCCGGAAAAACAACGATGTGTCGAACAGTAAGTGCGGCGAGAAATTTTACAAACGAACTGAACACAATAGCAAAAAAGCATGGCGCAATCGTGAAAATTTACTTGACAAAACATAGCGCAATCGTGAAAAATTGCATTTCAGAACCTGCTTTTTCGTGCAAAATTGACGCTTGCTAACTTGCTTTTTCGTGATTTGAATGTAGTTGTAAACTTCTGCTAAATGTCCGGGAAACTCCGCGTTATTTACACGTCATAATATCGAGGATAACTTCGTCGGTTTTTTCCATTCCTTCCGAAGCTACAGTTGCCAGATTTTTGATCGTCTTTTCGATATCGCGCTCGATTATTCCGTCTGTTTCTGAGATCTCGATGTTTTCGATCGCTAAAAGTGCGCTTTGAAGTGCCGCGTTGATCGTAGTCGAGACTTTAAGGGCGCATCCAGCCTTCGCGCCGTCGCAGATCATGCCGGAAATGTTTCCTATCATGTTTTTGATCGCGTAATTTATCTGCGTCAGGTTTCCGCCCATGAGGTATGTGATTCCGCACGCGGCTCCTGTTGATGCTGTGACTGTGCCGCAGAGAGCCGAAAGCTTGGACATGAATTCTTTCAAATGAATTGCTATCAGATTGCCGAGATAAAGCGCACGGATGAGTTTTTCCTCGCTTGAACCGAGTCTTTCGGCAGTCGCTACTATCGGCATCATAACTGTGATCCCCTGGTTTCCGCTGCCTGAATTGCTCATGACGGAAAGCGTGCATCCTGCCATTCTTGCGTCGCTTGCCGCAGCGGTAAGAGCCATTGCATAGTTTGCAAGGTCATCGGCGAGCAGACCTTTCTGAACATTGAGACGCAGAGTTTTGCCGACACGCAGACCGTAGTCGCCGCTCAAGCCTTCGAGTGCGATCTTTTTGTTCATTTCGGCGCCTTCGAGGACATAGCGGATCTTTTCAAGCGGGACTTTGTTGATAAAATTCCAGATCCCTTCGACTGTCATGTGGTATTCCTGCGTTTTCTGGTTTTCGTTCCAGTCAAACGAGAAGGCGTTGCACGATTTCTGCGAGATTATTTTTCCGTTGAGTTCGGTGAGAACGATATTCGTGTGGCTTCCGCAGATGACGGTTCTCGCGCACTCTTTGCCGCTGAAACATATTGCTTCGATGTAGAGTTTATCTACTTTTTCCTTCATCGAAACGGCGATCTCACCTTTTTTCACCATCTCTTTTGCAGCCGCGATGTGTTCTTTTGTAACTCCGCTCAGCACTTCAAGTTCTTTCGACGGATCTCCCCCCTTGATTCCGAGCGCGGCCGCGATCGGAAGCCCGACCATGCCTGTTCCCGGAATTCCGACACCCAAGCCGTTTTTCATGATGTTACCGCTGAGGGCGATTTCGGCTCTTTCTACCGGTCTATCCAGAAGTTTCGCGGAAGTTGCCGCAGCAAGCGCAACGGCTATTGGTTCTGTGCAGCCGAGAGCCGGCACGACTTCACTGTTGAAAGCGTCGATGTAAAGCTGGAAATCCATCTCTTCCTCATTGTTTTCGTTTATGTTGCTGACTACTTTGAAATCGGTGAAAACACGGTATTCGTAAGCTTTGAGATGAATGTAAAAACCGTGTTCAAAAATGTCTTCGGTGCTTAAAGTGTACTCGCGCCCCGAAATAAGCTCTTTGAAGCGGACGAAAGTCCCTTTTTCTCTTTTTAGACCGAGAGCGAAATCGAGGTTTATCCTCCTTAATTCGCCGCTTCCTTTGTCGAGCCAGGCTGCGCTCTGCTTGATCCAGCCTGATGTTTCGGCAAATCTGTTGTGGTAGAAAACAAGAACTTTGCTTTCACCCCAGCCGTTCGAATACGCGAAAACGTTCTCGTCGACCGTGCCGTCCGACTTGTAGAAATCGTAGAAGTGGAAGTCGTTGACGTGAGCGAAAAGATGGCGCAGATGCAGAAGCGGAAAGATCTCGCGCTCATGCCGCTCCACAAGTGCCTGATTGACGGTCTCGTTTTTGTAGGCGCGGCGGTATTCCATGCCGTATTTTTCGGAAAATCCCTCGATCTGGCCGTGTCCGAACATCGGAAGTCCCGGCATCGTTATCATAAGAAGCGTAACTCCGAAGTATTTGTCGTTGTCTCCGAACTGCGCGACAGCCGTTTCCTCATCTGGATTGTTGAGGAAGTTGACATATCTTTCGAGAATGTGCGGGTCGAATTCGAGAACGCTTTGGACAGACTGCCGATACTTCGCGTTTTCCTCGTTTTTCATGAAGTTCATAAAGGCGCTGTTATAGACGCGGTGCATTCCCAGAGTGCGGACAAAATAACCTTCCATAAGCCAGAAAGCCTCGGCTAAAAGCAGTGTGTCGGGTGCTTCTACTGCGACTCTGTCGACGACTTCACGCCAGAATTCTTTCGGGAAAAGTTTGTTGAATTCTTCGGTCGTAAGTCCGTGTTCGGCGCGTGATGCAATGTCTCCGCCGCTACCCGGTTCGGGGAACCAGAGCCTGTGATAGTGCCTTTTTGCAAGCGTCATCGCCGCGTCAAACCTGATTACGGGGAAATTTTTCGCTATTTTTATGATCGTCTGGATCACCTGTTCCCTGACATCGGCACGCATGTAATTGAGCTGAGCCGTATCGTTCCAAGGCATGCAGGTCCCGTCGTTTCCGTGGTATATGTAGTCGGTTTTTCCTGTCCTGAAATCGACCCGTTTGAAAGTTACCGCCGCATCGCTTTTCGAATAGTAGTGGTCTTCGATATAAATTCCGATATTCGGGTCACTGGAAAGGTTTTCGCCGTTGTAGGAGTAGGCAGGGAAAGGCGGCTCGTCCGCAGAAATGAACCATTCGGGATGCTCCGAGATCCACTTCGAATCAATTGCCGTGTGGTTGGGGACCATGTCGCTCGCAAGCCTGATCCCGTGCTTCCACGCCCTTTCGCGGAGATTCTGCATCGCCGCTTCTCCGCCGAGTTCAGAGGCTATTTCGTAGTCGTAGAGCGAATACGCGCTTGCCGCCGCCTCGGGGTTTCCCATTATCTGCTTGATCCTTTTCGATGCTTTGCTGCGCTCCCACAGGCCTATCAGCCAAAGTGCCGTAAAGCCGCGTCGGGACAAGGTTTCAAGCTCTTCGTCGGGAATTCTGTCTAGCGTGTGGATGTCGGCTGAATACTGCTTCGAAAGCTGGTCGAGCCAGACAAAAATATTTTTTGCGATCATTACGACTCGCGGCATCCAGAGCGAATCTTTCGAGAAATTTTCGTTCTCAGGATCGCCTTCGCCCCAGCCGGAAAGAGCGTCTTTTGTAAGTGCAGGGAAATTACCGCTTCCGCCCGGCCCGAAGACAGGTTTTGTCTCCTCTTTTATGATGTCTGCCGAAAGAAGGAGCATTTTCGAAAAACGTGCCGAGATTTTAACTCCCCAGTTCTTGCGGATAAATTCAAGCTGCCCGGCCAAAGAGTCCGGTGAAGCCTTGAACGGAGCCCGCAGAAGGTCTAGAACAGAAATTTTGTCGCCTCCGAAACCGATTTTGGGATTTCCTGCAAAAAATCTCTCAGCGATATCGAAAAATCTGCCGTAAGTTGGATTTTCCGCAAGTTTCGCATCTCCGAAAAGCTCGTCAAATTCGGAAAAAGCGGGGTTTTCGTTAGCGATCTTAAGCAGAAGAACTTCTTCAAGTTCCGCAAGTTTATTGGGAACGCCGTTTGTCGAAGCGGCCAGGAACTCAGCCTCAGACATCCCGCCCGATGCGACCGTGCTTGTCGGGAACTCCCTGACAAAATCAAGAAGGAGTTTTTTGAAAGCGTCCTCTCCGATCTCACGCTCTGCAGATTCAAAAAGTTTTTCCGAAAACTGCGGAAAGATCTCAGTCCTGTAAAGGTGAAAAACGAAGTGGCTGATCTCGTCGATAAGCCCCATCGCATAAAGGTTTCCGGGAGTTATGTGCTTTTTGCTTTTTTCGGCGGCATACTTCGAATTAAGTTTGTACGCGAAATTTTTCGCAGCCGCAAAATCTGCAAAAACAACGTTTCCCGTAATCGAAAAAAGTTCTTTTGAAAGTCCGAAACGCTCTCTCGATGTGCGTTTTACGTGAAAATGATTCTTCTGCATATTTTTTTCCGAAATTATTTTTTTAAGAAAGCGCTTTTTTTACCAAGCCGCTTGCCGTTTTTCCGTCAAACTGGCCGTCGTATTTTTTCTTGAGTTCAGCCATTACAGCACCCATCTGACGCGGTGACTTGTCGGGAAGAGTCGCTACGATTTCAACAATAACTTTCTCGAGTTCTTCTTCAGAAAGCTGCTTCGGAAGAAGCGATTCGAGTATCTCTTTTTCACGTAGGCTCTCGGTTTTGTCCTTGCCCATTTCTTCCATCAGCGCAAGGGTTTCGTTAACGTTTTTGAGGAATTTCTTGATCATCGCGATTGTCTCTGCATCGGTCGTTTCGCGGTTTCCGTCGTTTTTGCCGACCATGACAGCCTCTGCGACCAAAGTCGAAAGGAGATTTCCTTTGACCGTATCTTTCTCAAGTTTTGCCTTCATCATCATTTTTCTAAGTTCACCAAGCATCATTTTGCACCTCACTGTTTAAAACCAATTAAAAAAGAACGAAAAAGTATAGTTGCAACTTTTTTGATGTCAAAAATAGAACTGTCTAATAGTCATCTTATTTCGTGATTTTATGTGCCGAAATGAAGCCGTAAGCGTCAGTGGCGCTGAAGACCGCTTTTTTGATCGCTTCGCTTACGACTTCTGCCGCGATAATTCCGACCAGATCGGTGTCCGTGCTGACGTTTCCGACTGAAAGAGCGTAAATACTGTCGCCGTCAGCCGATGTATGGACAGGATTTATCGACCTTGCGTAGCCGTCCTGCGCCATTCCAGCGATTTTGCAGAGTTTTGCTTTCGGAAAAGCGGCGTTTGTGATGACGATTCCAAGCGTTGTATTGCCCGCGAACTTGTTTTCTTTCGGAATTATGCTCTTTTTCATGTATTCGGAAGTGCTGCGAAGCCCGGTTTTATCCTCGGTGAGAA
>Ga0310690_10000147_pt1 | contig 162586 bp, 151 predicted proteins | sample AusTroGonzalo_MG_2_FD_207661 | JGI IMG/M metagenome (GOLD analysis project Ga0310690, IMG submission 207661) | Bovine rumen microbial communities from tropical cattle in Woodstock, Queensland, Australia - Gonzalo_04 (v2) (version 2) | ecosystem: Host-associated > Mammals > Digestive system >... | reverse complement strand
CAAGAGCGAGTACAATTTCAACTGGTATGACGGTTATTCAGACGCCCTGAATTACACACCTACCCATATTCTGAACGCCGAGCTCCAGAAGCTCCTGTTCAAGAACAAGGTCACCCTGGCCCTCAAGTGCTACGACATACTCGGACAGGCCAAGAACCTGAGCGTGTCGGACAACTCCAACTATCACTCCGAAGTTATCAACAATACCCTCGGACGTTATATCATCCTTTCGCTTACCTGGCGTTTCGGAACCTTCGACAGAGACAAGATGCGTCCGCGCGGAATGGGCCCCGGCGGTCCCAGGGGCTTCGGTCCCGGCGGCCCGGGCGGCAGGAGATAATACAAATTACAGGCGGAACACATCAAATGTCCCGCCTTTTTTGTACCTTTACACATTGTGAAACAGAGATTTCTCGAGCGGATATTTGTCTTTTTTCTGGTATTGTCGGTAACGGCTTGCAGCAACGCACGTTACGCCATGGGCCCTGCCTCTGCCGACATAGAAGCGATTCCTGGTTATGAAGGGACAGTCCGCGCCGTGTATTATAAAAGCAGCGAGCCGGACCTGGATCATCGTCGGATGACCGTTTATCTCCCGAAGGGCTATAATGACAATCCTGCCAAACGCTACCCGGTAATGTATGTGCTGCACGGGGCGCGCGGCAACGAGGTAACCTGGATAGAAAGAGGCGAGTGCCTGATTACCCTGGACTCGTTGAGGGCGGCGGGAGCGGCCCGCGACTTCATCCTGGTCCTTACCAACGAAAACAACTATTTCGGGAAGAAGGATTACAAGGACGGCCACGCGGTGAATGCCGTGAGGGCGTTCTGGACGGTGGACGGCGAAACGGAGTCCTTCTTCATTAAAGATATAGTCGCCACAGTGGACAGCATGTTCCGTACTGTTCCGAGAAAGGAGGCCAGAGCTATCGCGGGCATGTCTACGGGAGCTTTACAGGCTTTGTATATCAGTGCCAACAATCCCGTCGAATTCGACTACATTGGCCTGTTCTCTCCTTACGCGTACGACCTCTGCGCCCAGTTGCGCTATCCATCGTTCTATACTGCCCTCGGGCGAAAGATGCGCCGGCAGTTCGAGGAGGCTCCGGCTTACTTCGGAATAATGATAGGGAAGACCGACTTCTTCTATCCCCATATGCTGCTTTTCGACCGTTCTCTTACCAACAGGGGCTTCAAGCACGAATTCGTAGTAACTTCGGGCGGTCATGAATGGTACAACTGGAGAAAATACCTCATTCATTTCTACGAAAGGTCATTCAAATAGATATTGCTTTTTCACTTGTAAATGCTAAATTTGTGAACTATGGCAAAGCATTTCACATTACCCTATGAAGGCGGGTTGATTGAGGACAACATCCCTGCTGGTATCCTTCACACCTATGAGAAAATCTGGACCAAAGTTTTTGCCGAGTCCAGACCTGCGTCTTACGAAATCGCGGATATGATCGTGGCCGGAATCAAGGCCAGCCAGGACCGTCCTTTCCGTCTCGGTCTCACTACCGGTACTACCCCGATATCTCTTTACAATGAGCTTACGCGCCGCTACAAGGCGGGAGCCGTATCGTTCAAGAACGTCGAGGTGGTTTCTATAGACGAATACTATCCCTGTTCCAGGGACGAAGTCCAGAGCCGTAACGCACGGCTCCACGATGCTCTTCTGGATAATGTGGACATACCCAAGGAGAACGTTCACATTCCCGACGGCAGCGTGCCCCAGAGCGAGCTGTCCGCCTACTGCGCCCAGTACGACGCAATCGCCCGCGACCTCGACCTTCTGGTGATAGGCGTCGGCGAGCAGGGCCAGGTCGGCTTCAACGAGGCCGGCTCGAACGACAAGACGCGCACCCGCACGGTCCGTCTGTCCTACGCTTCCCGCAAGCGTCAGTCATCCAACTTCAACAACAATATGGCCGACACTCCGGACAAGGCTATAACCATCGGCATCAGCACCATGCTGTCCGCCAAACGCATAGTCCTTATGGCCTGGGGCGAAGACAAGGCTGCAGCCGTCAAGGCGATTGCCGAAGGAGAGATAGACGCCTCCTGCCCCGCATCGTTCCTGCAGCGCCACGACCATATTTCCTTCTACGTTGACGATCCCGCCGCTTCCATGCTTACCCGCGTGGTGGCGCCCTGGCTCGTCGGCCCCTGCGACTGGACCCGCAAATTCGTCCGCAAGGCGGTCGTGTGGCTCTGCCAGACCGTTCACAAGCCTATCCTGAAGCTCACAGAGAAGGACTATCTGGACTACAACCTCGGCGGACTGCTGGAGAAGTACGGCTCCTTCGACAAGGTCAATATAGACGTATTCAACGATCTGCAGCATACCATCACGGGATGGCCAGGAGGCAAGCCCAACGCCGACGACAGCACCCGTCCCGTCAGTGCAAGCCCCTATCCCAAGACCGTGCTTATCTTCTCGCCCCATCCCGACGACGACGTCATCTCGATGGGCGGTACCTTTATCAGGCTGGTAAGCCAGGGACACGATGTGCATGTGGCCTATGAGACTTCCGGCAACGTGGCCGTGAACGACGACTTCGTGCTGCAGCAGATAGACGCCGCATATCAGCTGGGCTACGCCGACAAGTTCGAGGAGGTGAAGGCCCTTGTGGATTCAAAGGCCCCCGGAGAGCCGGAACCCCGCGCCCTGCTGAATATCAAAGGCGCAATCCGCCGCAGCGAGGCCCGCGGAGCCGTGCGCTCTTTCGGCCTGAACGACAACACCAACGTCCACTTCCTGAATCTGCCTTTCTATGAGTCCGGCGGCATCAAGAAGAACCCTAGGACCCAGGCTGACGTGGACATCATCAAGAAACTCATTACCGATGTCAAGCCTCACATGATCTTTATGGCCGGCGACCTGGCTGACCCTCACGGCACGCATCGCGTATGTACGGAAGCCGCCCTCGAGGCGCTGGAGCAGCTTGACCGCAAAGAGTATCCATGGCTCGCCGACACTCATGTATGGCTGTACCGCGGCGCCTGGATGGAGTGGGAGCTCGGCCGTGTGGACATGGCGGTGCCCCTTTCTCCGGACGAGGTGGTCAAGAAGCGTCACGCTATCTTCCGTCATATCTCCCAGAAGGACATCGTTCCGTTCCCGGGTGAGGACTCCAGGGAATTCTGGCAGAGGGCCGAGGAACGCACATCCAACACCGCACGCCTTTACGACGAACTCGGCATGGCCGAGTATCAGGCAATGGAAGTATTTTTAAAACTTTATTAGAATATGAAGCTTATTATCCGTGACACGAAAGAGGAGGCCTCCGTATGGGCCGCCCGTTACATCGCAGCCAGAATTAAAGAAAAAGCCGCACGCACCTCCGACCCCTTCGTGCTCGGTCTGTGCACCGGTTCCACCCCTATCGGGACATATAAGGAGCTTATCCGTATGGTCAAGGCGGGCGAACTGTCCTTCAAGAACGTGATTTCCTTCAATATGGATGAGTATGTGGGACTCCCCGTCGAGCATCCAGAGAGCTACCACAGCTTTATGCACAAGTACCTGTTCGATCAGATCGACGAGCCTGCAGCCAACATCCACATCCTGAACGGAAACGCCCCGGACCTCGATGCGGAGTGCGCCGCTTATGAGGCTGCCATAGAAAAGACCGGCGGTTTCGACCTGTTCCTCGGCGGAGTAGGCGAAGACGGCCACATCGCTTTCAACGAGCCTTTCTCCTCACTGGCATCCCGTACCCGCGTAATCACCCTTACGCCTCAGACCAGGGAGGTCAATTCGCGCTTCTTCGACGACGATCCGGAGAAAGTGCCCGCACAGGCCCTTTCCGTAGGTGTCGCAACCGTTACTGACTCAAAGGAGGTCGTCATCCTGGCTTTCGGCTCCAAGAAGGCCCGCGCCATCAAGGACGCAGTCGAGGGATCCGTCTCCCATTATTGTACGTTGAGCGCGCTCCAGCTGCATCCCGCAGGCACTGTAGTCTGCGACGACGATGCCGCCGGCGAACTCAAGGTCAACAGTTACAGGTATTTTAAGGCTACCGAGTAGGATTATTGTCTATGGCGCCCTGATACATCCGTATCAGCTCCTGGATAGAATCCTCAAGATTGTACCTGGAAGCGGATTTGACGTATTCGCGACTCATCCTTTCCCTTTCTTCCGGGTGCTCGATCCACCAGTCTATTCGCTCCGCCAGGGCTTTACTGTCGCAGACAGGATAAAGGCTTGACGGAGTGATTGCAAATTGGCTGGTGCCGATCAGGGGACCTTCTCCGATTATGGGCACGGCGCCTTCTGCAAAGGCCTCCAGACAGGACAGCCCCTCTACTTCTACCCATGCGCAGTGAACGTAGAGGTAGGCGTTCCTCGCCAGGTCCTTCAACTGGTCGTGATCGTAGAAACCAAAGTTGGGCTCCTTTGCTATGACACCCTGTCTTACGAGCCTGGCAGCGAGTTTCCGGTACTTACGGTTCTTGGGGCCGTCTCCGGCGAACTGAAGCTGTATGCGGTCGGCATACTTGCTGTAGCGCATCGCCTCCATCAGAGTGTTCTGCGATTTCTCTTTGGCAAGCCTGCCGATGCAGAGAATGTTGATGGTCTCGGGAAGTTCCGCCCCAAGCTTGCTGCCATCCATTATCTCGGGGAACTCCATCCCGTTGGAGATAGTATGCATCCTGGCCTTGAACTTATTGGCCAGCAGATAGTTCCTGACCTCGTTGGTGGGGCAGTGTATATCGCTGCAGAAATTGAAAACCAGTTCCCTCCAGAAGTACAGGATAATGGGATTCAGGAGGTTGCGTTTGGGCATGCCAAGATTGGCCGTTATATTGTGGGGGAAAAGGTGGAAGGTCGCCACACAAGGCTTCCCGGCCTTTCTGATGTATTTAAGAATAGCGACTTCCAGCGGAAGAGCTTCCTCGAGGTGTATAACGTCCGCCCATTCCACCGCCTCCTGAAAGGCCTTTTTACTGTTCTTGGCGAACATAAAGCCGTTGGCTTTGATTATCGGCTCGAACAAAGGGATAATAAAGTGCTCAAGGGGAAAATCGGGCTGGGGACCATCCGGGTCGGGATTCCGGACCGCCATCAGGCGGGCGTCCACTCCATGCTTACGTAAATTCTCGAGGTTACTCAGAACGGCAACGCTCAGTCCGTTACCGGGATTATATGCATTGTTACAAACAAGAAGTACTTTCATCAGCAGTCAAATAGTCCGCGAAGGTAGCAAAAGCTTTTGAATGCTGCAAATTCGCAAAAAAAGATTAACTTTCGGAGATGAAAACAAAACGCTCCCCATATCTTCTGCTCTGGGTTCTTTCGGCCGTATCCGCAGTGCTGCTCAGCCTGCCCTGGCTGCTGCCGCACAGCGGTCTCCTGATGCTTTTTGCCTTCGTGCCATTGCTGCTTGCGGATTATATTGCAAGCGGGGCCGGAGTCAAGCGTTTTTGGATATGGCACTATTCCACCTTCGTGCTGTGGAATGCGTTCACGACCTTCTGGGTGTGTAACGCCACGGTTGGAGGCGGCATCTTCGCCATATTGGCAAACGCCCTGCAGATGTCGCTGGTCTTCGGCCTTTTCCGCCTCGCCAAGAAGCGTCTGGACGGAGTGCTGCCATACATATTGCTCGCAGCCGCCTGGATAGCATGGGAGCGATGGTATCTGACAAGCGCCGAGATTTCCTGGCCCTGGCTGGTGCTCGGCAATGCTTTCGCAACCAGTATAAAGGATGTCCAATGGTACAGCGTCACAGGCACCCTGGGCGGCTCACTCTGGGTATGGTGCGCCAATCTGGGCATCTTCGGACTCATCATAACTCTTGCCAAAGGACGTTGGTCCAGCCTTACCAAGTGGGCCAGGTCGGCCCTGGTAGGCGGTCTCGTGCTGGTGCTGCTGGGACCTCTTGTCTGCTCGGCTATCATGTACAACAGTTATGAGGAACGTTCCGAGGGTAAGGTGGAGGTGCTCATCGGCCAGCCGAACCTGGATCCGTACAAGAAGTTCCGTTCGATGCGGCAGCAGGACCAGAACGCCTTGCTGCTGAACATGTTGGAGCCTCGCCTGAAAGAGAGCCCGGCCGACCTGCTGCTGGCTCCTGAAACCTTCACTTCCGACGTGATTCTAAACGACATAGGCGCTTCTCCTACCGTCGCGCGTTTCGGAGCCTTCCTTCAGAATTATCCTCAGACCGACTTCCTTTTCGGCTCCGTCACCAACGATATTTACAATACCCGCTCCGCCCCCGGACTGCTCTGCTATCCTTACGGCGACGGGTGGCGGGTGCCGCACAACAGCGCCATAATGCTGGCCCCCGACGGCCGCACTGAGGTGTTCCACAAGAGCAAACTGGTAGTGGGAACCGAACTCACTCCTTATCCCAAGATATTCGTACCTCTGGACCGCTGGCTATCCGGAATAATGGGCGTCAGCGCCCTGATGGCCCGGGATGTAGGGCAGGACGAGATCACCGCGATGCACCTTTCCGACGGTACGCCGCTCGGCTGCGCAGTATGCTACGAATCGGTTTACGGTGAATACTGTACCGGATATGTGAAGAAGGGCGCCCGATTTATGACTGTCATCACCAACGACTCCTGGTGGGGCAATACCCCCGGCTACAAGCAGCACCTCAGTTACAGTTGCCTGAGGGCCCTGGAACTCAGGCGCGACCTGGCCCGCTGCGGCAACAGCGGCATAAGCTGCTTCATCGACCAGAAAGGCGATATCCTTCAGCAGGGGCCCTGGTGGGAGGAGGCGACCATGCGCGGCAGCGTCAATCTTAACTCGGAAGAGTCGTTCTTCGTGCGTCACGGCGACATTGTAGGACGGGTGAGCGTGCTGGTGATGCTTTTGATGCTGGGCCTGCTGCTCGTGCGCTTGTTGCTCCGCCGGAAATAGTTTTGTATCTTTGCAAACTATGCTGGCAGAACTCATAAAGGCAATACTTATCGGAATCCTTGCTTCCGCACCTCCCGGTCCGGTGTCGCTGCTGGTAATGCAGAAGACCTTCTGCCATGGCCGCCAGGGCGGTTTTGCCGCCGGATTCGGTTCCGCCGTAGTCGATACCCTTTATGCAGTCGCCAGCCTCTTCGCTTTTATGATGGTGCAGGGATTCATCCAGCAGCATCTGGTAATTATTCTGGTGGCAGGCGGAGCTCTGGTGATAGCCGTGGGCTATTTCATGCTCCGCAGGAAACCGCTGCAAACGGTCAGGGTAGAAGACACAAGCAAGACCAAGGCTATACAGTTTGCCCTTCAGGCTGGAGGCTGCGCTCTTGCCAATCCTGGAGCCCTGGCCTTTATGTTCGGCCTTGTAGCCCTTTTCCGCCTGGATATAAGCTCCGCGCTCACGCCTACCTGGATACTGGTGCTCTTCGTGTTTATCGGGGCCCTCGTCTGGTGGTTCTCTTTTGCCTTTGCCGCTGACAAGCTGCGCGAACGTTTTACCGTTAAAACTCTCAACCGCATCAACAAGATAGCCGGATACGCCGTGATACTCTTCGGCGCAGCGCTCATCGTGCGCGGGATTTTCCTGATGATATGAAAGCTAAGAAATCCATAATGAAAAACTGGATAGCCAGGAACCTGATCCTGGGCTTCCTGTTCGTGCTGCTGATTGTAGCGGCGGCCAGCATTTTCCTGTCTATACGTACCCGCCACGGTAAAGAGGTCACGGTTCCCGACCTTTCCGGAATGAGCGTCGCCGATGCGGGCCGGGCCGCTTCCGCAGCGAAGCTGAAGGTGGTCGTGGCCGATTCCATCTACATGAAGAGGGTTGCCCGCGGAGCGGTGGTGAGCCAGCTTCCCAGAGCCGGTTCCAAGGTAAAGCCGGACAGGAAGATAGCCCTTACCATCAATTCCCAGGTGCCCAAGAAGGTTACGATGCCCAATCTGATCCACGTGTCGCTGCGGCAGGCCAAGGCTGAGCTTTATGCCAAGGGCCTGGTGCTCGGAAGACTGATCTATGTGAGCGATATCGCCACCAACAATGTGCTTAACCAGCAGTACCGCGGCCGCGACATCGAGCCGGGCAAGCAGCTTTACAGCGGTTCCGCAATCGACCTGGTGCTTGGACTCAACGGCGCGGACGCCATGACCTACGTGCCCAATCTCAAGGGATACAAATATCTTAGCGCCATAGACGCCATCCACGACAACTCGCTGAATGTCAGTGCGGTGGTGTTCGACAAGGAGGTCCGCACCTATGCCGATTCCCTTGCTGCCACCGTATATTCCCAGCGCCCGGACGCCACAGGCATTCCCGTGGTGATGGGAACCTCCGTAACCATCTTCCTGAAGCTGAATGCAGACGCACCCAGGCAATGAGCCCGAGTTCCTCGACGAGGAACAGGAAATGTTCGAGCATTTCCGTATGGAGGTCGATCCCGGCCAGGCACCGTTGCGCATAGACAAATACATGGCGGACCACATGGAGCACACCTCCAGGCACAGGGTCCAGTGCGCCATCAAGGAGGGTTTCGTGCAGGTGGGGGACAAGACCGTCAAGGCAAACTACATAGTCCGCCCCGGCGACATAATCCGCTTCGTAATGCCCTACAGGCGCAGAGGAGTGGAGATTAAGCCCCAGAAAATAGATCTGAACATAGTTTACGAGGACGACGACGTGCTTGTGCTGGACAAGCCTGCAGGCATGGTGGTCCATCCCGGCCACGGGCATTACGAGGGCACGCTGGTGAATGCGCTGGCATATCATCTCGGCATATCCCAGGGCCCCGATGAGGGAGACGACCGCATGGGCGTCCTGGTGCACCGTATAGACAAGGATACCAGCGGACTGCTGGCGGTGGCAAAGAACGACGAGGCACAGCTTAACCTGGCCCGGCAGTTCTTCGTACATTCGATCGAGCGCCGTTACGTAGCGATAGTCTGGGGAGACCTGAAGGAAGACGAGGGCACTGTGGATTCCAACCTGATGCGCGATCCGTCGGACCGCCTGCGTTTCTGCGCTACGGACGACGAGGAAAAGGGGAAACATGCGGTTACGCACTGGAAGGTACTGGAGCGCCTGGGCTTTGTGACTCTGGTGGAGTGCAAGCTGGAAACCGGCCGCACGCATCAGATCCGCGTGCACATGAGCAGTATCGGCCATCCGATTTTCGGGGACGAGCGCTACGGGGGAACCCAGATACGTCAGGGAACTATCTATTCCAAGTACAAGCAGTTCATACACAACTGCTTCGAGCTATGTCCGCGCCAGGCACTGCACGCCCGTACACTGGGATTCGTTCATCCCCGTACACACAAATTTCTCTCTTTCGAGAGCCCTATACCGGCAGATATGGGCGCCCTTCTGGATAAATGGCGCCGCTATTCCTCGGAAATGACCGGGGATTCTAGAACAGAGTAGGATGATTCTCCTCGAGGCCGCGGAGCACACGCTCCATGACGGCCTGGCGAATAAGGGCCGAGCGGGAACGGACCTTGAAGCGGCGGCAGTACTCGTCTATTGCGGACAACTCGTTGTCGTTGAAGAGGACGGCCTTGCGATGTACGCGGCGCATCGACTCCCGCTGTTTGTCGAAGTACGCCGGATCTACACCCTGGATCTTGTTTTTATTGCGCTTGCCCATAGTACTCGCAAATATAATGAATTATTTCCTCAAGTGATTCAATTTCAAGGCGTCTGCCCAAAATTTCTCCGTCCGTGTCGGTGAAATACAGGCGAGGGGTGGACATTACACCGTACAGTTTGATGTAGTCCGATTCGATTTTCGGATCCCAGGCATGGACTATTTTCACCTGCCTGTTGCGGAATTTGAAACTGCTGCGGAAGCGGCACCATTCCTTTTTGTCCTGTCCGCAATAAACGGCGTAGAACCTGGTAGGGAAGGTTATTTTCTCCAGTACCTGGGGCATCAACTGCGCCTCTAGCCTGCACTTGGCACAGCTGGTATCGAAGAAGAACAGTATGGAGTAATACCCGTCCTGAGGTATGGTGATACGGCCGCCGCAAGGCTTGTAAAGAGTGACGACCGGCGCCTTCACCCCCAGCAGGGTGGAACGGTTGAAGGTGGCGAAAAGTTCCGCATCGAAGCGGTCGAACTCGCTCCGCATCATAATGATTCCGGGCTGGAACCAGTTGTCCCACAGATGAATGGCCACGGCCTCCTCGCCCATTACCGGCGACTCCCTGTAGTGGTCGTACAGCCAAAGCGCTATGTGCTGCGTGGTAACGGAATCGCTTACGGAACTGATAAGAAAGTCGCTTTCGGCCTTTTTTACTTCTATACTCTCCTTCGAGATGGCCTCCGTATAGCGCTCCAGCATGCCGTCCAGCTTGGCGAGTGCCAGGCTGTCCGGATCCTGGGTCAGGAATCCGGAAAACAGGGAGAAACAGAGAGCCAGCAGTATTTTCATTCTACAGGAGGAAGCGTTACCCCTTCCGGCAGGAAGAGGGAAGTGTCGCCATGGTGTCGCAGGATGTCGCGTACCGCGCTGGAGGAGATATGGGCGAATTCCTGGGCGGTAGGGATGATGATGGTCTCGATGTCCGGAGCGATACGGCGGTTGGCGTCTGCGATCGCGCGCTCGTTCTCAAAATCGAGCATGTTTCTCACGCCTCGGACTATATGGTTGATACCGAGCGAATTGCATACGTCAACAGTAAGCCCGTCGTACTCGATTACCTCAACATTCTCCATTCCGGCAATTGTCTGCCGTATAATATCCATTCTCTGTTCGTTGGTGTAGAAACCGCGCTTGTCCTGGTTGACGCCCACGGCAACTACGACCTTGTCGAACATGGTAAGTGCACGCCGCAGGATGTTCAGATGGCCTGCGGTGAAAGGGTCAAAGGACCCTGGAAACAGAGCTGTCTTGTGCATAACGCACAAATATAAGGAAAAATGTAATTCCTTTAGAATATAAACGCCAGAACGTCGTCTATGGTCTTCACGTAGTGGAAGTTCAAGCCTTCTACATAGATGGGCTTGATGTCCTCGACGTCCTTGCGGTTGTCCTCGGAAATCACTATGGTATGGACGCCGGCGCGCTTTGCCGCCAGTATCTTTTCCTTGATGCCCCCGACCGGCAGCACGCGGCCGCGAAGGGTCATTTCGCCCGTCATGGCGATACCCTTGCGGACCGACTCGCCGCGCAGGGCGGAGACCATGGAACTCACCATCGTAATACCGGCCGACGGCCCGTCCTTGGGAGTGGCACCCTCAGGCACATGCACGTGTATATCCTTCTCGGAGAACGATTTGGAATCGATTTTAGCGAGTTCGGGATGGGCCTTGATGTACTGGTATGCTATGGTGGCGGATTCTTTCATCACGTCTCCAAGATTGCCGGTCATGGTCATCACGCCCTTGCCTGCGCTGACGGAGCTCTCCACGAAGAGGATTTCGCCTCCCATCTGAGTCCAGGCCAGACCTGTAACCACGCCGGGGGCCTCGTTGCCCTTCTGCAGGTCGTGGAAATTGGTCGGCAGTCCCAGATATTCCTTAAGGTGTTCCGGCTTGATGGTAGAGGGGTACTCTTCTCCCAGCGCTATCTTCTTGGCAGTTACTCGGGCGATCTTGGCAATCTGCTTCTCCAGTCCGCGCACTCCGCTCTCATGGGTGTACTGGTCTATTATCGCCTTGATGCCTGCGGCGCTGATTTTCAGCGTCTTGCTGTCGAGTCCGTGCTCGCGCAGCTGCTTGGGCAGCAGGAACTGCCTGGCTATCTCAGCCTTCTCCTCGGCAAGGTAGCCGGACACGTTGATAAGCTCCATACGGTCCAGAAGGGCCGGTTGGACAGGCGACAGGCTGTTTGCCGTGGTGATGAACATCACGTTGCTCAGGTCGTAGTCCAGATCCAGATAATTGTCGTGGAAGGTGGAGTTCTGTTCGGGATCCAGCGCTTCCAGCAGTGCCGACGAAGGGTCGCCCTTGAAATCGGAGCCGAGTTTGTCTATTTCGTCCAGCACGACCACGGGATTGGACGTACCGGCACGGGCGATTCCGTTCAGGATACGGCCCGGAAGGGCTCCAACGTAAGTCTTACGGTGACCGCGGATTTCCGCCTCGTCGTGCATTCCGCCGAGGGAGATACGTATGTACTTGCGTCCGAGCGAACGTGCGATAGACTTGCCCAGCGAGGTCTTTCCGACTCCCGGAGGCCCGTAGAGACAGAGAATCGGCGACTTCATGTTCCCCTTCAGCTTAAGCACGGCCAGATATTCGATAATGCGGTCTTTAACCGTATCCAGGCCGTAATGGTCATGGTCCAGCACCTCCTGGGCATGCTTGAGGTCCAGGTTGTCCTCGCTCATCTCGCCCCACGGCAGCTGGAGCATGAATTCCAGATAGTTATACTGAATGCTGTAGTCGGGAGAATTGGGGTTGTATTTCTGGAGCTTGGCAAGCTCCTTTTCGAACGCCTTGGCAATCTCCTCCGGCCACTTTTTCTCCTTCGCCCTCTCGCGGAACTTGTCGAAATCTTCCTGCTCGTCCATGCCAAGCTCTTCCTGGATGGTGCGCAGCTGGCTGTTCAGGTAGTATTCCCTCTGCTGCTGGTCCAGTTCGCTCTTGACTTTCTGGTTAATGTCCTGCTTGAGCTTTATCAGCTGGAGCTGTATGTCCAGGATGGTCAGGAGCTTCATGGCCCTGAGCTTCAGGTCGTCGTAGGAGAGCAGCTCCATCTTGTCCTTGAAGTTCTCCACTTCCACGGTAGTGGCGGTAAAGTTCACCAGGAACTCGAAGTTGTCGACTGCCTTGATGGCGCCGATCGATTCGCGGGAAGAGAAATTGGTGGTCCTGAGTACCTGTATGGCCTTGTCCTTCAATGCTTCGGAGAGGGCCTTGATATCAGTGCCGGAATTGTCGTAGCTGCGGTCGCGGCGGTAGAACACGCGGGCTGTGAAATAAGGTTCCACATCCACAATGGTGTCTATCTCTATGCGCCTGAAGGCCTGCAGTATGGCGGTAATGGTGCCGTCCGGCATCTCCAGAGTCTTGAGTATCTTGCAGACAGCGCCGTATTTATAGAGATCCTCCACTCCGGGATCCTCCACTGCGACGTCAGTTTGGGGCACAGCCCCGATGAAGAAGTCATGCTCCTCCGCGTGCTGAATGAGTTTTACTGATTTCTCCCTGCCTATGGTTACAGGGTACACCGTTCCGGGGAACAGGGCCGCGCCGCGCAGTACCAGGATGGGCAGCACGTCGGGCAATTCGTTCTCGTTGAGCCTAAAAGGCACTTCACCCTGTACTACAGGAATGATATTTATATCTTGCTTCATATATATAGTGTCAAAATGTCAGTAAAATAGGGCATAATCAGCCGGGGGAATAATTGGTCAATCTCCGTGCCAGAAGAAAAGCGCAAAAATATTTTGATAGTTGAAAAATTAGCTCTAATTTTGCGTTCCCAATTGATTTAAGGGAAGATAACAACCTAATTCAGTATATTTATTATGACAAAAGCAGAAATCGTCAGTGAAGTTGCAAAGGCAACTGGCATTGAAAAAGTAACAGTCCAGACCGTTTTTGAAGCAGCAATGGAATCTATTAAGGAGTCTGTCGTTAAGGGTGAGCCCGTTTATCTTCGCGGATTCGGTAGCTTCATCATCAAGCACAGGGCAAAGAAGGCTGCTCGCAACATCACCAAGAAGACCACCATCACTATTCCTGCACACGATATTCCCGCTTTCAAGCCCTCCAAGGCTTTCGTTGCAGAGCTTCAGAAATAATCAATCCCCTATCATATGCCTAACGGAAAAAAGCATAAGAGACACAAGATGGCGACGCACAAGCGCAAGAAGCGTTTGCGTCTCAACAGACACAAGAAGAAATAGTCGCGAAATGCCCGGCGGGAGATCCGGCGGGTTTTTCGTTTTATAACGTCCCAAAATGGAGTCCGAAAACCTTGAAAAAGACCTTGTGGTCGACGTGGGCTCGGCAGAGGTTCGTCTGGCGTTGCTGGAGAACCATCGCCTGATCGAGCTCAACCGAGAATCGAGCCAGGGTCACAGCTTCTCGGTGGGGGATGTTTATCTTGGCAAGGTCAAGAAGATACTTCCCGCCCTGAATGCTGCTTTTGTGGATATAGGCGACACCAAAGAGGCGTTTGTCCATTACCTGGATCTGGGATTGCATTTCGATGCCTTCGACAAATTCGTCAGGGACAGCAATCCCAACCGGGATATGGCGGAGTTGTACTCGAGCATCAAGATCGGCGAGCCCCTCTCCAAGGAGGGCCGCATTGAGGATTACCTCAAGCCCGGGCAGCTCATCATAGGACAAATCGTCAAGGAGCCCATTTCCACGAAGGGATCCCGGCTGACTGCAGAGATTTCATTGGCAGGACGCAATATTGTACTGCTCCCTTTCGCAGAGAAAGTGAGCGTTTCCCAAAAAATCTCCTCGAAAGAGGAAAAGAAAAGACTCGAGACTCTTGTAGGCAATATCCTGCCCAAGAATTACGGAGCTATAATCCGCACGGCTGCAGAAGGCAGCTCGGCCGCAGTGCTGGTGGCGGAACTCCGTTCCCTCATTGAGAAATGGGAAGGCGCCTGGAAGACCATCTCGAAGAACAAAGGCAGAGGACTGCTCTTCACGGAGTACTCCAAGACCACCACGGTTCTGCGCGACCTGCTCAACGATTCGTTCACCAATGTCTATGTGAACGATCCCAAGATTTACGAAGAGACGCGCAAGTACATATCCCTCATTTCTCCCGAGCAGGAGAAGATCGTCAAGCTCTACGAGGGCAAGGAACCTATCTTCGACCACTTTGAGGTCACCCGTCAGATAAAGAGTTCCTTCGGAAAGGTGGTACCGATGAAGCAGGGCGCATATCTGGTCATAGAGACCACCGAAGCCCTGAACGTCATCGACGTGAACAGCGGCATACGTGCCAAGACTAACGACCAGGAGGAAAACACCTTCGAGGTGAACAAGCTGGCCGCCGAAGAAATTGCCCGCCAGCTGAGGCTGCGCGATATGGGCGGAATCGTAATCGTGGACTTCATCGATATGGATTCCGTAGAGCACAGGAACGACCTGTTTAAATACATGTCGGAGCTCATGGCAAAGGACAGGGCCAAGCATAACGTGCTGCCCCTCACCAAGTTCGGCCTTATGCAGATCACCCGGCAGAGAATCCGCCCGGTTACCGAGATCAACACCACGGAGAAATGTCCCCTGTGCCATGGCACAGGCAAGATAGCCTCCACGGTGGTTATCGACGAGCAGGTAGAACGCAAGCTCGCCGACCTTGTGGAGAGAACGCATCTCCGACAGTTTACGTTGAAGCTCAGCCCTATTCTGGGTTCTTACCTCACCAGGGGCTGCTGGAATTCATTCGTAGCGAAGTGGAAACGCAAGTACAAATGCAAGCTGAACGTCATCGAAATGACGGAACACAGCATCCTGCAATATGAATTCTACGACAAGAATGGAAAAGTGCTCGAGTAATCGGGCACTTTTCTTTTAAAACAGTTTCTTATATTTGCGTTATGATTAATGTCAAGATAGAAGACAGCTGGCGGGAGGCGCTGGCGGAGGAGTTCGAAAAGCCCTACTTTGCTGACCTTGTGAGGCAGTTGCACAACGAGAAGGCAGCCGGAGCCAGAATCTATCCCCCGGGCTCACAGATTTTCCGGGCCTTCGACCTATGCCCCCTTCCCGATGTCAAGGTGGTAATCCTCGGCCAGGATCCCTACCACGGTTACGGTCAGGCTATGGGTCTGTCTTTCTCCGTGCCCGACGGAGTGCCTGCCCCTCCTTCGCTGAAAAACATTTTCAAGGAGATAGAAGACGACCTCGGTGTCAAAATGTCAGGCCGTCCCAACCTGGAGTCATGGGCCCGCCAGGGAGTGTTGCTGCTGAACGCTGTCCTGACTGTCAGGGCGGGGGAGCCCACCTCTCATGCCGGAATCGGCTGGCAGACCTTTACAGATGCCGTTATCCGTTGTATATCAGACAGATGCGAGGGTGTGGTCTTTATGCTTTGGGGGAATTACGCCCGTTCAAAGGCACCCCTTATAGACTCTTCCCGCCACTTCGTTCTGCAGGCCGCCCATCCGTCTCCGCTCGCCCGCGGGGCGTTCTTCGGCTGCCGCCATTTCTCGCAGGCCAACGCTCTCCTGCGCTCCGAGGGGCGCGAGCCTATCGACTGGCGTCTTTAAGGTAGGAGTCGGTTTCCTCGCGCGGGGCTACCGTAGTCTCAAGAATAACAGTGTCCCTGTCTGTGGGCACCAGATAGAATTCCGGGCATTCCGCCGGGACCAGCATGGTCTCGCCGGCGGCAAGCGGGAAACGGGCGGTCTGGCCGAGTACCTCCAGCTGAACCGAGGCTTCGCCGCTCAGGCAGGTGTAGAGGATGAAGGAGTCGAAGCGCTCACCGTAGATATGCAGGGGATCGGTCAGCTGTAGACAGGTTACGGTAAACTCCGGAATATCAATAAGTTTGCGAACGGTATCACCTTTGTGGAAATGCGGCGCTTCCGGGGCCTCCCAGGCTTTGTAGTCGATAAAATCCAGAGCATCTTCCAGGTTCAGGCTGGTGTCGAATTCCTCGGGACTTACTTCTTCTCCCCAGCCGCAGAGACAGAAATCCAGGGGGGATGATTCGCTGACCTCGATAAGTTCCACGTCTCCGAATGCGGCGTGCGGCACTCCCGGGCGAATATGGAAGAAGTCTCCGGCCTTTGGGGAGACGCAATTCAGCAGTTCCCCAATACTGCCGTCCAGGCATTTGCCGTACACCGCGGCGGCGTCCGTGTCCTGCCGGAAACCGATGAAGAGGCCGGCGTCTTTGCCCGCACGCAGCACGTACCACAGTTTCTCACGTCCCAGGAAATCGTAGCGCTGGACGGCCGTTTCGGCGTCAGGATGAACCCGGAGCGGCATTTTACCCTTGACGCGAATGTGCTTGACCTGCACCGGGAACTGGCGCCCCCAGAAATTGTAGACATTGTCTCCGACCACTCGGTCCATATAGGTATCCATCACCTCGCTTATGGCGTTGCCGGCCAGCCAGCCGTCGCGAATCAAGGAGTCCCGGTATCCCAGGTCTGCCAGTTTGAACTCGTCGCTGCCCCAGGAGTAGTCGTCCTGCAAAGAGCAGAACCTGAACGGATACAATTTCTTTTCTTCCATTTTCCCAATTATAATTGTGCAAAAATACAGAAAAATCAGTAATATTGTGGAAAGATAACATGTGATATGAAAGGCGTAAATATATTTTTGGCCGACGGTTTCGAGGATGTAGAGGCCCTGGCGACCAACGACGTGCTCCGCAGGGGCGGAATAAACGTAAGCATTGTTTCCATCTACGACGAACCTTTCGTCGAGAGCTCCCACGGCATTACCGTAAGCACCGACAACTTGCTGGAAGCGATGGACCTGGGGGCTGACGGAGTTGGCGAAAAAGACGTGATGATCTTTCCGGGAGGCATGCCCGGAACCCGCAATCTGGCAGCCTGCGAGCCGTTGATGAAGGCGATGAAGGCCCATTACGCGGCCGGCGGCACCGTTGCTGCCATCTGTGCGGCTCCCGGCCTTGTGCTCAGCCAGCTGGGGCCGGTACTCAAAGGTAAGGAAGTTACATGCTTCGACGGTTTCGAGGATAACCTGCAGGCCGAGGGAGCCGTTTTCGTCCCCATGCCTGCCGTGCGCTCGGGCCGCATCGTCACCGGCCGCAGTGCCGGTCATGCGGTGAGTTTCGCCCTGGAGATCCTCGGCCTGCTGAATCCTGCCGCCGTGGACCAGGTTCGTCATTCCATGTATCTGAAAACCATCTGATATGGACAGCATCAGGATAGACAAATACCTCTGGGCTGTACGACTGTACAAAACCCGGAGCGAGGCTACGGACGCCTGCAGCGGCAACAAGGTGCGTATAAACGGAGTAGTAGCTAAGCCCAGCAAGGCGGTGAAGATAGGGGATACCGTAGAAGTGCACAAGGGGCCTGCAGTGCTGACTTATAAGGTGCTGCAGCTCAGCGAGAACCGTATGGGAGCGCAGCTGGTGTCCGATTTTGCCGAGGACCTTACGCCGGAGAGCGAGAGGGCAAAGTTCCACATGCCCCATGAGACTATAGTCCTTAAGCGAGACCGGGGCTCGGGCCGTCCTACCAAGAAGGACCGCCGGGAGCTGGACGCTTTGCGCGAGATGCTGGAGGATTAGAAACTCAACTCCGCTTTGCCGACAGCAGGGAGATCGTAAGTCCGATGGCGGCGACGCCGAGGACGGTCAGCAGGACGTCAAATACCTTCAGGACAACCGGGTAGGCATCTACGATGAAGCTGCCCGGCATCTTTACGAACCCGAAGCGCTGCTGGAGCAGGGCGACGGTGATGCCCACAACGAGCCCCACGGCCATTCCGACAAGCGAAATAAGCCATCCTTCCATCACGAAGATGCGCCTGATAAGGCTGTCGTCCGCACCGAGCGACTGCAGCGTGGCAATATCGTCGGTCTTTTCTATAATCAGCATAGAGAGTGAGCCGTAGATGTTGAGGGCGACGATCAGCACTACGAAAAGCAGGATAAGGAATACCGCCAGCTTTTCATATCTCATCATCTTGAACAGGGTGGGCTGCTGCTCATACCGGTCCAGCAGCCTGCAGTCCTTGGAATAATCCCTTTTGAAGCGGCGCAGGGCACGTTTGCCGTTGTCTTTAAGCATCAGCTCGACTCCGCTGACTTCCTCCCCTTTGCTCCCCATAAGGCTGCGCATCACATACAGCGGCACGATTACCAGCTCGGCGTCCATGTCGCTGCTGACGCTCATCAGACCGGCAGGGAAGACCTTGGAACTGCGGGTGGATGCCATGGGGTTGGAGACGGAAACCTTTCCCTCGCGGTCGGGATAGTACATCGTCATGGGGCTTACGAAGCGGGGGTGTATCCCCATTTTCCGGGCAAGGGTGGATCCTACGATCGCCATCGGAGCTTCGCCTTTGTGCAACTGTGCAGTTCCTTCGTAAATGTGGGACGCAAAGCCCTCAGATTCAATAAAAGCGTCTTCCACTCCGCGCGCCCGGGCAATGCTCTGCTTTTCGTCGTAGGTCAAGAATACATTGTCTTCCAGCATGAACCGTATTTGGGCCACCCTGTCGTCGTACATCAGGTGGTCTATAAGCACGGAATCCGGCTCGAAGTGGGAGGCCCCGTCGGAACTGACCATCATGAGGTCCGGGCTGAGGTCACCTAAGTTCTTCTCTATCAGGGAGTCAAAGCCGTTGTAAACACTCAGTATGAGCACCAGCGCCGCCGTACCTATCGCCATACCTATGGCGCTGATGGCGGATATCACATTGATTACGTTATGCGATTTGCGGGCGAACAGATACCGTCGTGCTATGAACAGCGGGACGTTCATTTGCGCAGCAGTTCGTCTATATGTGCGGCGTAGTCCAGGGAGGTGTCCAGAAGGAAGTCGATTTCGGGCACTATTCGCAGCTGCGAGGCCACCTTGCGCCCAAGTTCGCCGCGTATGGCCTTCTTGTTCTCCTCCAGGATGCGCATGGCGGAAGCCTGCTTGTCGGAAGGGAAGATGCTCACGAACACCTTGGCTATGCTGAGGTCGGGGCTTATGCGTACCTCGCTGACCGTAATCATGGCTCCGCCGAACGCGGCCATGCCCTTGCTGCGAATGATTTCGGCAAGGTCGCGCTGAAGTTCCCTGGCAACCTTGAGCTGCCTGGTTCCTGCGGGCTTGTTATCCATTGATCTTTATGATGTAATAGTCCTTCTTACCCTTCTGGGCCAATATGTATTTGCCGTCGATGATGTCGCTTTCGCTTATCTGGCCGGCGATGTCGGTAAACTTCTCCTTATTGACGCTGAATCCGTTGCCCTGAATCATCTTGCGGGCTTCGCCCTTGGACGGGAAGATGCTCGTCTCCACGGCGAGGGCGTCCAGTATTCCGAGAGGCAGCTTGCTGCGGTCGACCTCGAAGGTCGGTACGCCGTCGAATACATCCAGGAAGGTCTTTTCGTCCAGGCTGCGGAGGTCGTCTGCGGTAGCCTTGCCGAAGAGTATGCCGGAGGCCTTGACCGCGTTTTCGTACTCCGCCTCACCGTGGACCATTATGGTGACCTCGCGGGCCAGCAGTTTCTGGAGTTCGCGCCTTTCGGGGCACTCACGGTGGGCGGCTATGGCATTCTCTATGGTCCCGCGGTCGAGCATGGTGAATATCTTGATGTAGCGCTCGGCGTCGGCGTCGCTCACGTTCAGCCAGAACTGGTAGAACTGGTATGGGCTGGTGCGTGCGGGATCGAGCCATATATTGCCCTTCTCGGTCTTGCCGAACTTGCCGCCGTCGGCCTTGGTGATGAGGGGACAGGTGAGTGCGAAAGCCTCGCCTGAACCGGTACGGCGTATCATTTCTGTGCCGGTGGTGATGTTGCCCCACTGGTCCGCTCCGCCGAGCTGCAGCTTTACGCCCTTATTCTGGTAGAGATAGAGGAAGTCGTAGCCCTGCAGCAGCTGGTATGAGAACTCGGTGAAGGACATTCCCTCCGAGGAATCGCGGCTCAGGCGCTTCTTCACGGAATCCTTGCTCATCATGTAGTTGACGGTGATCATCTTGCCGATGTCGCGGGCAAAGTTGATGAAGCTGTAGTCCTTCATCCAGTCGTAGTTGTTCACCAGCTCGGCCTTGTTGGGGGCGTCCGAATTGAAGTCCAGGAACTTTGCCAGCTGTGCTTTGATGCACTCCACGTTGTGGGCAAGGGTGGCCTCGTCCAGGAGATTACGCTCCTGGCTCTTCATGGACGGGTCGCCTATCATTCCGGTTGCACCGCCTACCAGTGCGTACGGCTTGTGGCCGCATGCCTGGAAGTGCTTGAGTATCATTATGCTGACCAGATGGCCTATATGTAACGAATCGCCGGTGGGGTCTATTCCTACGTATGCCGACGACGGGCCTTTCATAAGTTCTTCTTCCGTTCCGGGCATAATATCGTGGATCATTCCTCTCCACTTGAGCTCCTCAACAAAATTCTTCATACTATCGCGTTTTATCAGACCGCAAATTTCAACAATATTTAGTAAATTTGCAATCCAATACGAAATTTTATCTTGTTGTTATAAGTATGAGAAAACAAATTGTTGCGGGTAACTGGAAAATGAACACCACAGTTCCCGAGGGCGTCGAGCTCGCCAAGGCGGTACTTGCCCAGTCCGTAGAAGTTCCGGCCAATGTCAAACTTATCGTTGCTACTCCCTACACGCATCTCTGCCCCGTGGCCGAGGTCCTCAAGGGCGGCAGGGTCGGTCTTTCCGCAGAGAACTGCGCAGACAAGGAAAAGGGTGCCTACACCGGTGAGGTCGCAGCCAACATGCTTGCTTCCGCCGGATGCCAGTACACTATTCTCGGTCACTCCGAGCGTCGCCAGTACTACGGCGAGACCGACGAGAAACTCGTCGAGAAGACCCGTCTGGCACTCGCCAACGGCCTGGACGTCATCCTTTGCGTGGGCGAAAACCTCGACGAGCGCGAGGCCGGCCGTCATTTCGCAGTCTGCGAGGCCCAGATCAAGAACGTGCTCTACAACTTCAGCGCCGAGGATATGAAGCACATCATTGTGGCATATGAGCCTGTATGGGCCATCGGAACCGGCAAAACCGCTACCGCAGAGCAGGCGGAAGAGATTCACGCCTTCATCCGCAAGACCATTGCAGACAAGTTCGGAGCAGCCGTGGCCGAGGATACCACCATACTGTACGGCGGTTCCTGCAAGCCTTCCAACGCCAAGGAACTGTTTGCCATGAAGGACATTGACGGAGGCCTCATCGGAGGCGCCGCTCTCAAGGCAGACGACTTTATCGCGATTGCAAAGTCATTCTAAGACTTGGACTACGGCCGCATAGTGGCGGCTTTCGTCACATAACCATAAAGCCTCGCCCCAGATGCGTTTAGCTTCGAGGGTGAGGTTTTCTTTTGACCTCTCTCCGGCCGGTGTGCTCCAGATTATGGTGGCCGCTACCTTTTCTCCGGCCTTTTGCGGTATGGCGTCCAGGCTGACGACAAAATACTCTAGCATGGTGTCTGTATGGGCTCTGAACTCGCACCTTTTCTCATTGAAAGCGAGCTGGCAGAGGTCGGGGGAGTAAACGAATACTTTCTCGCCGTCTATTTCCAGACGTACTGTATTGTCCGACAGGAACGCCGCCTGCTCGGTTACCCCCGGCAGGTCGCAGGCGCCCAGAAGAAGCGCAGCCAGCAGCAATATGAACGAACGTTTATTCATGAGCTACGCGTATCTGTTTGATAATGACGTCTGTAGATCCGTCTTCATAATATACCCGGGCTTTGAGCGTGCCACTCATGAGCGGACGCCAGAACCCGGAGGCGTCGGCGCTTATCTTCTCTTCATCGAAGTACCATTCCACCTTCAGGGCTTCCTGGGCGTTGTATACGCGGAGGGGAAGTTTTGAGCCTGTCTGGAAACTGCCGTCCGGAAGCCGCCCCTCCACGTTAAGGTAGATGAACGGGCGAACGCCCTTCTGGCTGCTCTTGGTAGTAAAGCTGACGGTCTCCGAATAAACGGCTCCGTCTTGGCATACCGCCTTAATAACAGTGCGGTAGGAGGTCGCAGGGCTCAGCCCCTCAATAATCAATGAGAACCGTCCCTCTTCTGTGGGCTGCACTGTGGCGCTCCCTGAGCCGCTCTGGCCGCTGACCGTACTCCACGACACCTGGCATTCCTTTACGGAAAGGCTCGGGTCGGTGCTCCAGTTCAGTATGGCGGCGTCCTGGAATACGCTGTTGTCTTCTATAGAAATAGGTGTAATTATGCGGAAGCGTATGCTGCCGTCAGAAAGCTTTTCTATTCCGCAGACTGCCTGGCTGGAGGTGGTTCCGCTCCAGAACCGGAACGCCGGATCGGTGTCGGATGCCAGGGACGTACGACCTTCCTGAGGGAAGAAAACGGTTTCGAGCGAAGCGGAGTTGGGTACTGCTTCCACGATACGGGCGCACTGGTGGTCCGGGCGGCAGTTTACCTGATTGTTCTGCCAGCGTTCTGAGGCACTCAGGTTCCTTCTATAATAATCCGAATACCAGCTGTTGTTGGACGAACGGTCAATATGGTAAACTAAAAGTCCGGCGCCGCCTGAATAAGCGTCCCAGCCGCTGCGGTCGCGGCATTCCAGGAGGAAGTATTCATCGGGAACGTCACTCTCCAGACGCAGATATTCCTTACTCCTGCTGACGGGCCTAAGGGTAATTACGCCCTCTCCGGCCTCTACCGGATTGCCTATGCCGAGCTGTTCCAGTTCGATGGCGCAGAAATTGGGTGGCGTGTCGCCGCCGTTGTTTTCCAGACCTCTGTCCATCAGGCTTACGGAGCCCCATACGCCCTTTGTGGTTCCTCCGCTGCCGTTATTATCTGTGTCGTAAAGGTCCTGGAGGCCGAAATGATGGGCGAATTCGTGGCAGAATGTACCTAGGCCCGACTTTCCCGGGCAGACCATAAAGCAGTCCACGGTCTTGCCGCCGATTGAGAAGGTGCCGCCCCTGTCGTGCATATAGCCCTGCTGGGGCCAGATGCAGAACACTCCGTCTCCTTCGGCCTCGCTGCCGCCGGCGGTAATAAGGCATACAATATCTATATATCCGTCACCGTCGTTGTCGTAAACCGAGAAACTGCCTCCGGACTGGGTGCAGGCTTCACGGACCGCCGACCCTATACGTTCGTCTTTCCCGCTGGTGGTATTTGAGCCGTACCACGCCATGTTGCGGGGAAGCCTTACCGTGGGGAGCAGTTCGAAGCTGAAATTGCGGTGAGGATGGAACTGATCGTTGAAATAAACCTGGGCTCGGTTGACTTTGTTGTCTACATCGGCGGCCTTGTCTTCAAAACCGATGTCGCTGAATTCCACTGGCAAAACGGCTACCCTGTACCCTTGAGCCCCAAGGCTCCAGGATATCACCAGGATGCTTAACACAGTGGAAATCAGCGACTTCACGATTCTGAAGCTGTTTAGATGCAAAAGGCCGGTAACCTCGCGGCTCCCGACCTTTAAACGTGTACTAAAACCTAAACCTACTATATAGATGCAAAAGGTTTTAGAAACGTTGCATCAAAAATGCAAAAAAATTATTTTTTTATTTTTTTGCGACTTCCACGGAAACCTTGCGGAATTCCTTAAGGTCCTTCATGAGTTCGAGGGCGATCTTACGGGCGCGTGCGCCGGCGGCTTTGTTGCCCTTAACTACCTGAGCCTCAGCATTGGCCTTGAAGGCATCGATGTTGGCGTTGATTTTTTCTACAAGTGCTTTCATAAAAAAAAATGTATTAAAAATGTTTGGTGTTAAAGTGTCTGTAATTCGTTGCAATATAGGAAAATAATTTGAATTAACAACTTTTTTCAAAAAATTACTTATTGTAACGGTGAATTATCCGCTTTTTCGGCCTTAGTATTAAGTTCAGTCATTGCTTTTTGCCCTCCGGCGAGAGCCCAGGTCTTGATACCCCCGATTATCCTTTCGCTCAGTTCCGGAATCCTGGGGAGCTGCTCGATGCTGAACGGGCCGAGAACGAAATTGACCTGCCCGCCCTCGGAAAAATCATGTCCGACGCCTACGCGTATGCGTGCGTACTGCCGGGTTTCCAGCAGGTCTTCGATACTGAACAGGCCGTTATGGCCTCCGTCGCTGCCGGACATCCTCATGCGTATGGTTCCGAAGGGAAGATTGATGTCGTCGCAGACTACGATGAGGTTCTCTATGGGAATATCCAGCTCATTCAGCCAGTATCGTACCGCGTTGCCGCTCAAGTTCATGTAAGTGGACGGCTTCAGCAGATAGAATTTCCGGCCCTTTACACTTATTTCCGCCATATCGCCGTAGCGGCCGGTGGAAAAAAGAGCATTGGACGCCTGAGCCCAGGCGTCCAATACCATAAATCCGATGTTATGTCTGGTGCCTGCGTACTCAGCGCCTATATTGCCGAGACCGGCTACCAGATAACTCTTGTCAGACACGATCAAGAAGCTTCTATGCCTCCTCGGTAGCGGCGACTACAGTGTTGCGGGTAGTCTTGACGCCGCAGATGATGGCATCCTTGTCGGTAGTGACGGTGATGTTGTCGAGCTTCACGTCGCCGGCCTTGATCCTCTTGTCCAGTCCGAGGGAAGAGATGTCGATGGTGACTTCGTCGGGAAGGTTCTTCATGGTAGCGCTCACGCGGATCTTGCGGGCGTTCTGATAGAACTTACCACCCTGCTGTACACCGACTGCATGTCCGCTGATAACGATGGGAACCTCGATGTTGATGGGCTTCTTGTCGTTCACGGCGAGGAAATCGACGTGCAGGCAGGCGTCGGTGACGGGATGCCACTGGAGCTCGTGAAGCACGGCGGCGAATTTCTTCTTGCCGTCCAGTACGAGGTCGATGATGTAAGCCTTAGGGGTGTCGGTGACAGCCTTGAGGTCCTTTGCGTTAACAGTGAAGAGTACGTTTTCTACGCCGCAGCCATAAAGGTTGCAAGGGACGAGTCCCTGCTTGCGGAAGGCCTTGAGGGCCGCTTTGCCAGCTACCTGACGGGTCTGGCCGTTCAGTTCAAAATGTTGCATTTCTTTAATTGTAAAATGTGTTACTCATCCCGGATCGGGTCCGGGACCCATTGCACCAAAACTCACAGAGTTTTCAAATGCGGGCGCAAAGATACGTATTTATTTTGATTTACAAAGATTTACCCCAGCAATTTTTCACTTCTGGCAATAAAGTCTGCAAGCGCCTTGCCCTTGAGCATTCCCTTTCCGAGCAGGGCCAGGTCCACCACCTGGCGGAGCAGGTCGCCGGTGCCCTCCCTGTCGGCCCAGATGCGTGCGATTACAGGATTCTCCATATTGACCTTGACGTCGTACGCCTCGGGCATGCTGCCATAGAAGTTCATCCCTCCGCCTAGTGCGCTCATTTCGCGCCAGCGGCGCATGAATTCGCTTTGGGTAAGTACCATCGGAGCGGCCTCGGCCCCAAGGTTTTCGGGCTCGACGCGATATTCGTTGCCCTCTGGGAGCGCGCCCTTGAAGAGCTCCTCCAGAGCCTTCTTGTCCTCGTCGCTCATTTCCGGCTTCACCTTCTCCTCCTTGGGAATCAGGTTGTCGGCGGTATCACTGTCCACACGGGCGAAGCGGCAGTCTTTCAGCTTCTGCTCAAGCATGTTGACGTAGTGGCTGTCCAGCTCGCAGTCCATCAGCAGCACGTCGTATCCCAGATTTTTGGCGGCCTCTATGCTGCCGTACTGCGCCTCGGTGTCGGTGGCGTACAGATAAACCACCTTCTTGTCCTTGTCGGTCTGGGTGCCCTCTATCGCCTTGCGGTAATCATCGAAGCAGAAATACTTTCCGTCGGTATTTTTCAGCAGAGCGAATTCCATCGCGCGTTCGCAGAATTTTTCGTCCGAAAGCATGCCGTACTCGATGAAGAGCTTGATATTGTCCCACTTCTCCTCGAACTGGGTCCTCTGCTCCTTGAATATCTCCTCCAGGCGGTCGGCCACCTTCTTGGTGATGTAGGTGCTGATTTTCTTGACGTTGGCGTCGCTCTGCAGATAGCTGCGGCTGACGTTCAGGGGGATGTCGGGGGAGTCTATCACACCGTGCAGCAGGGTGAGGAAGTCCGGCACTATGTTGTCCACATGGTCCGTAACGAACATCTGGTTGCAGTAGAGCTGGATTTTGTTGCGGTCTATCGCCATGCGCTCCTTGATCTTGGGAAAGTAGAGTACGCCGGTGAGGGTGAAGGGATAGTCCACGTTGAGGTGTATCCAGAACATGGGCTCCTCCTCCATGGGATAGAGGGCCTTGTAGAAGTTGAGGTAATCCTCGTCCTTAAGGTCGGCGGGCGCCTTCGTCCAGATGGGGTCGATTGAATTGATTACCTCGTCCTCGTCGGTCTCCACGCTCTTTCCGTCCTTCCATTCGGTCTTTTTGCCGAATACTACGGGCACGGGCATGAACTTGCAGTATTTGTCGAGCAGCTGGCGGATCTTGCCCTTGGTGCCGAATTCCTCGGCGCTCTCATCGTCCAGGTAAAGGGTAACTTCCGTGCCGCGTTCCTCCTTCTTGCCTGCGCCCATGGAGAACTCCGGCGAGCCGTCGCAGCTCCAGTGAACCGCCTCGGCGCCTTCCTGACAGCTGAGGGAGTCGATAGTGACCTTCTTCGCAACCATGAATGCAGAGTAGAATCCAAGGCCGAAATGGCCGATTATATTGGTCTGGTCCTTATACTTCTCCAGGAATTCACCAGCGCTTGAAAAAGCGATTTGGTTGATGTAACGGTCCACTTCGTCGGCCGTCATACCTATGCCGTTGTCCCTGATGGTCAGGGTTTTCTTCTTTTCGTCCAGCTCCACCTCGACTTTCAGGTCGCCGGTTTCGCCCTTGAAACTGCCGGCCGATGCGAGGGCCTTGAGCTTCTGGTCCGCGTCCACCGCATTTGCTACAAGCTCGCGCAGGAAGATTTCGTGGTCGCTGTAAAGAAATTGTTTGATTACCGGAAATATGTTCTCGGTAGTTACTCCGATTTGTCCTTTAGTAGTCTTAGCCATAATGCAAAATAATTAAGCCGGCCCCAGCGGGCCGGCTCAACTGAATCAAATCACGTTCCAGTGACAAATTGTCATTATTTATAAAGGAAGCGCTTGATGCTCATCTTAGGAGTCTTCTCGAAGGGTGCGAGCACCGTCTCCACCTTCGCTATCTGGCTGTAGGCAGGCAGCTGGCGGTTGGCGCCCAGGCGTACCTTCTCCGGGATGTCGGATACGGTCTCACTGTCCAGTTTCTCGCGCTTGATAGCGTCGTTGTCCAGATAGACCAGGGCCACGATCTTGCCGGCACGGTCAACCACAACTGATTCAGACACATAAGGCTGGTTGTTCACTATGGCCTCGAGTTCCTCGGGATAGACATTCTGTCCGTTCGCGGTGAGGATCATGCTCTTGGAGCGGCCCTTGATGAAGATGTTGCCCTCTTTGTCCATGATTCCGAGGTCTCCGGTGCGCAGGTATCCGTCGTCCGTAAAGGCGTTGGCGGAAGCTTCCGGATTCTTGTAGTAACCTATCGTGATGTTCTCGCCCTTTGCCTGGATCTCACCGGCAATGTGCTCGGGATCTTCGGAATCGATACGTACGGTCGCGCAGTCGACGGCCTTGCCGCAGGAACCGGGAACGAACTTGGTCCAGTGCTCATAAGCCAGCAGAGGACAAGCTTCCGTCATTCCGTAACCCACCAGATAAGGGAACTTGATGCGCTTGAAGAGTTTCTCGACTTCGGGATTGAGGGGGGCGCCGCCCATGATGAACTCGGTAACCTCTCCTCCGAAGGCCTGGACGAGTCCGTCCTTTACCTTCTTATAGATTATATTGTTGATGCCGGGTATCTTCAGAAGGAACTTCACGGCGGGCTTGTCGAGGGTGGGCTTTACCTTGCTCTTGTAGATCTTCTCCATCACCAGAGGGACGGTGACGAGCAGATAAGGCTTGACTTCGGCGAACGCCTTGAGCAGGGTTGCCGGAGTAGGAGCCTTGCCGAGCCAGTAGATGGAGGTGCCGTTGCACAGAGGATAGATGAATTCTATCACGAGGCCGTACATGTGGGCCATCGGGAGCATGGATACCATCCTCTCGCCGGCGGGCACGTTGCGCTGGCTGTAGTCCACACAGGCGCTGAAATTGCGGTAGGTGAGCATGACGCCCTTGGGGTCGCCGGTTGAGCCGGAGGTGTAGTTGATGGTGGACAGGTCATCCCAGTTGTCGGTGGGGAACTTTACGTCCTCGGGTTTGATTCCCTCGGGCCACTTGGCATCGTACAGTTCGTCCATCTTGTCGTATGCCTCCTTGTCGGCCTCTCTGGCGGCGTAGATGGCCTTCCAGCTGTCGATGTCTATGACCAGACGCAGCAGGGGCATCTTGGATGCGTCCATATTCTTCCATTTGTCTTCGTTGGTGAAGAGGATCACGCTTTCGGAGTGATTAACCAGGAAGGCGGCGCTTTCGGGAGTGAAGTCGGCCAGAATCGGTACTATCACGGCCTCGTATGTATTGACGGCAAGATAGGTCATGCCCCAGCGGGCACCGTTGCGGGCGTGCAGGGCTATCTTCTCTCCCTTCTTTATGCCGAGCTGTTCGAATACGATGTGGAATTTCTCAATCTGAGTGGCCATCTGGCCGTAGGAGAAGGACTCGCCGCCTATGCTGTTGAGGGCGGTCTTTTCCCAGTACTTGCGGGTTGCGTTCTGCAAACGCTCAAGATAATGCGGATATTTTTCCATTCTTATTGGTTTTGGTTTGTCGTTTTTGCGGCGCAAAAATAGGGGGTTGAGGGTATTTTTGCAATCCGTCGCACACGTATGTGGTGAATTATTACGATATTTGTGGCGAAATGTAAATATTTGGGGTGAAAAAGATGAAGAAAAAACCTATAGTTGCACTGATATACGACTTCGACGGCACGCTGTCGCCGGGTAATATGCAGGAGTTCGGCTTTATCCAGGCCGTCGGCTCCACTCCCGAGGAATTCTGGACCAAAAGCGACTGTATCGCCATCGGGCAGGATGCTTCCAACGTGCTGTCCTACATGAAGCTGATGTACGACGAAGCCCGCCGTCAGGGAATACCCCTCAGGCGGGACGAGCTCCGCCGCTTTGGGGCGGGAATAGAGCTTTTCCCTGGCGTAAAGGAGTGGTTTTCACTGGTTAACAAGTACGGCGCCGCCCATGGCGTGAGGGTGGAGCACTACATCAACTCCAGCGGCCTCAAGGAAATCATCGAGGGCAGCCCCATCGCATCCGAGTTCAAGCATATTTTTGCCGGTTCCTTCCTGTACGACGAGAACGGTGAGGCTGAGTGGCCCGGCATCGCTGTGGACTATACCGCCAAAACTCAGTTCCTGTTCAAGATCTCCAAGGGCATCTTCAGCTCCCGCGACAACAAGAGGGTGAACGCTTCCGTCGACGACGACAAGAAACGCATTCCTTTCTCCCACATGATCTATTTCGGCGACGGAGAGACCGACGTGCCCTGCATGAAGATCGTGGGAATGTTCGGCGGGAACTCCATCGCCGTCTATAATCCGGAGTCGGATAAGAAGCGGGCCGCAGCCATGAAACTCAAGCGGCAGGGGAGGGTGGCGTTCGCTACTCCGGCCGAGTACACCAGGGATTCCCGCACCTTCCAGGTGGTGTGCGCCATAATCGACAAGGTCAGGGCCGACTACGTAGTGGACCGCCTGTCCCGGATTGCAGAATAGGCTCCTTTATTTAATCAGATTAAGGAACTCGTTGCGCGTGCGCGCCGAGCTGAGGAACGCCCCGCTGAAGGCGGAGGTGGTAGTGATGGCGTTGGACTTCTGTACGCCGCGGATCTGCATGCAGGTGTGGTTCGCTTCGATCACCACGGCAACGCCGAGAGGATGCAGGGCTTCATCGATGCAGTCGCGAATCTGCACCGTAAGGCGTTCCTGAACCTGCAGGCGGCGGGCAAAAGTCTCCACCACGCGTGCTATCTTGCTCAAACCGGTAATCTTGCCGTCCGGGATGTAGGCCACATGGCATTTGCCGATAAACGGCATCATATGGTGCTCGCAGGTGCTGTACAGCTCTATATCCTTCACCAGGACCATCTGGCGGTACTTCTCGTCAAAAATGGCCTGACGGATTATTTCTTTGCCGTCCTCCAGGTATCCTTTGGTGGTAAACTGCAGCGCCTTAGCCACCCGCTCAGGAGTCTTGAGCAGGCCTTCCCGCTCCGGATTCTCGCCCAGCAGGCGGAGAATCTCCTTCACGTGAGCGGCGATTTCTTCAGTGGCTTCGGGAGAGTATAATTCTTCCTTGGTATAACTCATGACGCAAAAGTAGTCAAAAAAATTTGCACTAAAGAAATATTTTATATCTTTGCGGCCTAAACCGCTAATCGATTCAAGATATGTATTGGACACTAGAATTAGCCAGCAGCCTGGACGATGCTCCATGGCCGGCGACAAAAGACGAACTCATAGATTACGCTAACCGCTCCGGTGCCCCCGAAGAAGTCATCGAGAACCTCCAGGAGCTCGAAGAGGAAGGCGAGATATACGAAACCATCGAAGACATCTGGCCGGACTACCCGACCAAAGAAGATTTCTTCTTTAACGAGGAGGAATATTAATTGTAAGTTATTAATTTACAATGTGTTATAAAAACGATCCGGTTTTCGCCGGATCGTTTTTTATTATCGCCTACTTATGCCACATATTCATGAGTTGCCAGTATGAATACTGTGGACCGGAATTATAATAACCATAGGAAGGCTTTGATTCTTCCGTCTTGATTATTTGAGGATTGATTACTTTCTCCAGATCATCTTCGTCCAGTAGTTCTTCGACATCATCTATGAAAGGATCTATAAAATCGGCCTTGGATTCCATCCAGGTTATTTCGTCAATCATTTTCTCATCTTCAGAGAGTCCTAGTCTCTCAAGATGGGCTTTAAATGCGATGATATAATCTCGGATTATTCTGGAAATCCGCCATCGATCGGCCTCAAAGAGAAGCTCTTGGACTTTTCCCAATTCAGCCTTCTTGAGGGCCAGGAGCCGCTTTCTTTCTTCCTCTTCGAGGCGTTTCCTTTCTTCTTCCAGTCGCCTTCGTTCTTCTTCTAATTTCCGTTGACGTTCCAATTCATCCCGTTCATCGGCAATCCCTTCCAAGACTTCGATAATATGCTGGATCTTATCCTCCAATCTCGTGTTCTTGGTATCCTGGGCCGCACACAAATCATAGGAAGAGCCGTAGTGGTGTCCATATCTGTCACATTCAAATTTCAATACGCCGCTGCCCACGGTATGATAGCGGTCTTTGGTACCGTCGGCATTGGTTGCCTGGCGGTAAACTTCTCTTAGAAAAGTTTGTATTTCATGACCGCGTACGCTGATGAAGGTGGTACATTCTGGATGATACTGGCTCTTGTCATTGACTATTCTCAGGTTATAACCTTTGACCTTGGCTGCCTTGATGATGGTGGAATAGATGCGGAGAGCCCTGTTCTCTTGTTCTTGTGACACTCGCATGGATAGCCATTTGTCCGCCTTGCATTGAAATGGATTCTTGGCATTCCATGGATTATTATCGCGGAAATTTTTCTCGCGAAGTTTTGCTTTCGTATCCAGAATAATCGGGTCTTTTGCATATAGGACGTCCGGTACTCGATAGAGGGGGTCGATTCCAGTTTCTTCCAAAGACAGTTCCTTGGTTGGATACTTTCCGCTTTGATCTTTCTTGGCTTCCTTTTTCTTAGGTTGTACCGAGAAATGCTTCTTTATGATAAATTCATCGGTATTGATTAAGGCCGAATCATTCTTTGTCTCGGTCAATGCTGTCTTCTGTGCTGGTTTTCCGAATTTCAAAGCACTCCAATATCCGCTGGATGGTCGTGGGATGTCGTATTTATCGCAGAGGACTTTCAACTCAGCCTGCTTAAGACCAAGGTTTATTTCGGTTTTCCCGACACCGTCGGTCCACATCATGTCGTAGATTTGTTTTCTTGTCAGTTCCATGGCTATCTTCGATAATAACTTGAGTATGAAACGGGTTTAACTTTTGATTCTTCAACCCACTTGATCAATTCATCCTCAAAGAAGTAGATATTATGTTCCCGTTTGTAATGGGGGATTTCTCTGCTATTGACAAATCGTCGTACAGTGCCGACTTTCATCTGAAGGATCTCCGCCGCACGTTCAATCAGGATAGGCCGATGCTTATCGGCTCCCAGTCCCAATCGTTGTTCAATATGGTCCAGGACCGCACGCATTTCAGCGACTTCTTCGATAAGATAGTTTACCGCTTTTGGAACAGCACTCATTGTGAGCTCCTCTTTTATGACTTCTTCCATAAAATGTTAATTAAGATTATTTTTCGCTAAATCTACGAAATAATTCGAGATTTAGCAGAAAATGTTTAACTTGCACCATCAAAACGACAGGACTATGATTATTGGCAGAAAAGAAGAACTCAGGGAGCTTAATGATGCTTTCAAGTCGGAATACTCCGAATTCGTGGCGGTGTATGGACGTCGCCGTGTGGGAAAGACTTTCCTCGTGCGGGAGGCGTTCAATTATGAATTCACTTTTCAGCATACAGGCGTGGCGAGGGAGAAGATCACCGGTCAGCTTGCCGCTTTCCGCACTTCTTTGATTGACTATGGTTACAAGGATTGTCCGGAGCTTGCCGGCTGGCCCGATGCTTTCAATGCCCTGAAGATTGCCATCAAGTCCAGCCGGAAGAAAAAGAAGGTGATCTTCATTGACGAGATCTCTTGGATGGACACACCCAAGTCCAATTTCGTTTCCGCCCTGGAGCATTTCTGGAACAGCTGGTGTAGCGCCCGCAAGGATGTTCTGCTGATTATCTGCGCTTCCGCCACGTCCTGGATCATCAACAAGGTCATCAAGGACAGGGGAGGACTCCACAACCGTGTGAGCACGCAGATCTATCTGATGCCTTTCACGCTGAAAGAGTGCGAGGAGTACCTGCAGAGCCGGAATATCCGTATCAACCGGTATCAGCTTCTCACGCTCTATATGGTGATGGGAGGACCGGCTTACTATTGGAGCCTGCTGCAGCGTGGAAAGTCGGCCGCTCAGAACATCGACAATCTCTTTTTTGCAGAGAACGGGAAACTGCGTGGTGAGTACAATGCTCTTTATGAATCTTTGTTCAAGAATCCGGACCGCTATATAAAGATAGTGGAAGCTTTGGGAGACAAGGCCAAAGGACTCACGCGTCAGCAACTTATTGATGACTATGGCTTGGAAAACAACGGTGTCCTCACCACCTGTCTGGAAGAACTGGAGCAGTGTGGGTTTATCCGTAAGTATGCCGCCATCGGCAAGGAGAAGAAGGATGCCCTCTTCCAGCTTATCGACAACTACACACTTTTCTATTATAAGTTCATCAAAGAGTCCGGCGGTGATCCGGCTTTCTGGAGTCATTCCCTCAATTCAGGCGTGCAGCGAGCCTGGTCCGGCCTTGCCTTCGAGCGGGTCTGCCTGCAGCACGTGGGGCAGATCAAAGCAGCGTTGGGCATTGCCGGCGTGATGACCCGACAATGCTCCTGGCGTTCCGACCAGAAGAATCCGGGACCGGGAGAGAAAGGCGCACAGATTGATCTTCTAATCGACCGCAGAGACGATACCATCAACATCTGCGAGATGAAGTGGGCATCAGAAGCGTACGTCATCGACAAAGATTATGATGAGAAGCTCCGGAACAAGGTTGCGGCCTTCATCCGTGAGACCGGCACCAGGAAGTCCATCCTCATTTCAATGGTCACTACCTACGGCGTGAAGGAGAATATGTACTCCGATGCAGTACAGTCCCAGGTGTTGATGGACGATCTCTTTGCATAGAAATCATTTTCCGCTAAAAGTCTCTCGAAAAGCAGGATTTAGCAAAGGATTGAAACAGTGCTACTGGTATTAGAATAAGGGCTACGAGTTATGCCATGTTTTATTTCTGCTTATTATAAGACAAGGAAGTGTGAAATTACTCATGCCAGATTTGGGGCCAGACCATACCGACACAGCCCAACCCCTTGACAATCAATCGGCGATCTTTCCTCCGCAACCAATTTAACGAAGAGGAGTATTGATTTGATAGTCAAATAATTATGAAGATTAGCCAAGGTTTTTGCCTTGGCTTTTTTTATGTATAATACGGTGTTTTTTGTTTGGAGTGATTATCCAAAAGTCTGGTTAAAGGAATTGTTCTCCTTCAGGAACTCCACGAACTTCTGCGCTGCATTCTTGTGATAGCTACCTTTCAGGTAGTGGTAGCAGCCGTCCATGCGTCCGTCTGGATGGGAGATGGGAACGGCCTCGAAACCCTGCACCTGATGGATGGCTTCTTCCGACAGGATGGTCACCAGCGGGCTGCTGCCCACCAGGTCCAGCAGGGAGCGGACACTGTTGATTTCCAAGCGGATGTCCAAATTCACATCCTGTGCGAAGAGGACAGCCTCCAGCGTGTCACGTGCCTGGAGCCCCTTGGACGGCAGGGCGAGCGGGAAGCGGGAGAGGTCCTGGACGGACACCTCCTTGCCGACGACCCTCAGTTCTCCCATGCGCCCGATCAGGCAGAGGCGGCTCTGAAACAGCAGGTGCGACTCGATACGGTCATCTCCAAGCGGTGATTTATAGGTGAGGGCCACATCCAGTTCCCTGTCCAGCAACTTTTGCCATAAAGCTTCTTTTGATGTGATTACCAAATCCAACCTGATACGCGGGTACTTTCTGTAGAAGTCCAGGACCGTCTGCTTGAGCAGCGGGCCGAAAGAATACGTCGCTCCCACACTGAGCGTACCCACCTTGAGCGCCTTCACATCCCGGATCCGTTCGGCCCCTGCCCGGGCCTCCTCCAGAACCTGAACGGCGCAAGGGAAAAACTGCTCGCCGTAATCGCTGAGGGTAACGTGACGTGTATCCCGGGTGAGCAGTTCCACGCCCAGTTCCTCCTCCAGTTTCTGGATCTGTTGGGAAATGGTGCTCTGAGTGATAAAAAGCGATTTGGAGGCCAGGGAAAAGCTGCCCAGCCTACCCACTTCCACAAAATATTTCAACTGCCGTAATTCCATAACTAATACCGATTTATCCGCAAATATAGGCATATTTATCGTTATTATCTATCAATTTTATCGAAACAAACCTTATTCATAAATAAAATCGGATGCACCTAATACCTACCTTTGCGGAGCAGAAAGAAAACAACGTTATGAAAAAAGCTACAACCGTATGGGCAATCCTCGCCTTGGTTGCCATTTCCTGCACCCAGGAGCGCGTAAATGTAAACCGTCTCGTAGAGAATTATGCCCAGGTAACCATCCCCGCACCGGACCTGACCGGCATTACCGACAACGGAAAAGAAGTCTTGAAACTGTACCGGATGGCCGCCGATGAAGTGGACAAAATCTACTGGCAGCAGTATTTCGGTCCCAAAGAGGAGTTCCTTTCCTCGCTCTCCACGGAAGCGGAAAGGCAGTACGCCTCCATCAACTACGGCCCCTGGGACCGCATCGACGGGAAAGCCTTCCTGAAGGGATATGGCCCCAAACCCGCCGGCGCCGGATTCTATCCTGCCGATATGACCGAAGCGGAATATACCGCCTTTAACGCCCCTAACAAGCAGAGTCCCTACACCTTGGTCGTACGTGACGGAGATGCACTGAAAACCGTCTGGTATCATGACGCCTATGCCCAGTTCATCGCCAAGATTGAAGGCTACCTCCACCGTGCTGCCGACGTCACTATCAAGGAAAGCGTGAGGCATTATCTGCTCCACCTGATGGAAGGTCTCAAGACCGACGATTACTACGAAAGCAACAAGGCCTGGCTGGAAATGAACGACAGCAAGATGGACCTCGTGTTAGGCCCCATCGAAGCGGTGGATGACGGTCTCTACGGCACTAAGGCATCCTATGGAGCCTACGTTCTCCTGAAAAACCTGCAGCGCACCGAAGAACTCAACGCCCTGGCGGCACGGATGCCGGAGTATCAGAAGATGCTTCCGGGTGATTCCGCCAATCATAATTTCGTCCCCGGTGCCGAGTCCGACATCTTCTCCTGCAACGTCCTGTATTGCAGCGGCTACACCAATGCCGGCTATAAAGTCATCGGCATCAACTTCCCTTATGATGCAAAGGCACAGGAGGAACTGGGCACCCGCACCATCATCTTCGACAACATCATCCGCGAGAAGTTCAACCGCACGGTCCACCCGGTGGGCAGCGCCCTGCTGGAGGAGATCCACCAGCCCCACGTGGACGCCAGCGCCTTCTACTGGCTCATCGTTTTCCGCGAGATAGCGAAAGGCCTGGGTGTGAAGGAGACCGTGAACGGGAAGGGCACCGTAGCCGAAGCTCTGGGAAATGAGGCCCTTGCCCTGGAGAAAGCCAAGTCCAATGTGCTGGGCGCCTGGCTGTGTGCACAGGAGGCCGAAGCCTACAACATTTCCGCACTCTTTCAGAAAGAAGACGTGCTCACCACCTTCGTCACCAACACCATCCGTTCCACCCGTTTCGGTGCGGCCGATCCCACCGGCATCGCCAATATCGTCGTGTATAACTACCTGCTGGAGAGCAAGGCCATCGTCTGGAACCCTTCCGGCCGCTATAGCATCGACTATGACAAAACCTGGCAGGCCCTTGAAACCCTGGGCGCCAAGATACTGGACATCCAGGCCCACGGTGACAGTGAGGCTGCCCACGCCTCCTTGGCCAAGTACGGTGTAGCCGGTCCGGAGAGCCTGTCCGACAAACGCGTTCTGGAGAATGCCGGTATCCCCGTGGACATCCGCTTCACATACGAATAATCTGTCAACGCAATCGAGTCAATACCATGTTCAAGAATTTCACTGGTTTTAGTCTGGTTTCCGAGATGCACAAGTTGCGTCAGAGCAATAGATTCAACCCCAACATATTGAAAAAGAAAAGCATCGGCCTCTTTTTTGTCGCCGTCATCGTCCTCGTCCTTTGGTTCCTGCCGACGGAGAGCTTCGGTATTGACGGCCTCACCCAGGTGCAGCAGCGGATTATCGCCATCTTCGTCTATGCCACGCTGATGTGGGTGTTCGAACTTGTACCCGCCTGGGCCACATCAGTCAGTATCATGGTCCTGTTGCTCCTGTTTGCCTCCGACTCCGGCATCAAGTGGATCTGCAACCCGTCTGCTGTCGGGCAGCTTCTCAGCTACAAGCAGGTGATGGCCAGTTTCGCCGATCCGGTGGTGATGCTCTTCATCGGCGGTTTCGTCCTGGCCATTGCGACCACCAAGATAGGACTCGATGTCCATTTGGCACGGGTGCTCCTCACCCCGTTCGGGAAGAAAAGTGAAAACATCCTGCTCGGATTCATGCTGGTGACGGCCCTTTTCTCCATGTTCATCAGCAACACGGCCACCACCGCCATGATGCTCACCTTCCTCACACCTGTATTCAAACAGCTTCCGGAAGGCGGCAAGGGACGCATCGCCATGGCCCTCAGCATCCCCATCGCCGCCAATCTGGGCGGTATGGGAACACCCATCGGCACACCTCCCAACACCATCGCACTCAAGTATTTGAACGACCCGGAAGGCTTGAACCTCGGCATCGGCTTCGGCCAGTGGATGATTTTCATGGTTCCGCTTGTCATCATCATGATCCTGATTGCCTGGATGATCCTGAAGAAGTTCTTCCCCTTCACCCAGAAGACCATCGAGCTCAAGATTGACGGCGAAATGAAGAAGGACCGCAAGAGTACCCTCGTCATCGTAACGATGGCCATCACAATCCTCCTCTGGATGATGGACGCACTCACCGGTATCAATACTTACACGGTAGCCCTGATACCCTTTGCGGTCTTTGCCATGGCCGGTATCATCAGCAAGTACGACCTGGAAGAAATCAACTGGTCGGTCATCTGGATGGTTGCCGGCGGCTTCGCCCTGGGTTACGCCATGAATGGCTCCGGCCTCGCGGCTCTCGTAGTCCGTGCCATTCCTTTCGGCGACTTCTCTCCGCTCCTGATTGTCATCCTCTCCGGCCTGCTTTGCTACGGCCTCTCCAACCTCATTTCGCACTCTGCCACGGCAGCCCTGCTGATGCCCATCCTTGTGGTGGTCTGCACGGCCATGGGAGATAAACTTGCAGCCATCGGCGGCACCTCCACCGTCCTGATTGGTGTAGCCATCGCTTCCAGCAGCGCTATGATCCTGCCCATCTCCACGCCCCCGAATGCCCTGGCTTACGCCACTAACCTCATCCAACAGAAAGACATGGCCCGCATGGGCATCATCATCGGCCTCATTAGCGTCGTACTGGGTTACCTGGTACTGTTCGCCGCCGGTTCACTTCATATTGTCTAACTGATTAAGCACGCATATACAATGAATAAGAAGACTTTGATCCTGACCACTCTCGCATTGATAGTAGTTGTCTCCTGCAATGAAACCAAGTCCCCGTTTACCCGCAGCGTAGCAGATTACGCCGTGGTACCCATCGAAGCTCCCGACCTCAGCGGCATCACAGATAACGGCAAAGAGGTGCTGAATCTCTACCGCTTCGCTGCCGACGAGGTGGACGCTATCTACTGGGAACAGTACTTCGGCGACAAGGAGGCCCTGCTTGACGGTATCACCGACCCTGTCCAGAGGACCTTCGCCGAAATCAACTACGGTCCCTGGGACCGCACCTCCGGAAAATCCTTCGTGGAAGGTTATGCCGATGCGCTTCCCGGCGCCGGTTTCTATCCGGCGGACATGACAAAGGACGAGTTCGATGCCTGGGACAACCCCGAAAAGAACAGCCCTTACACCCTCATCCGCCGCGCCCCTGACGGTTCCCTGGAGGCCGTCTGGTACCACGATGCCTACAAAGCGCACATCGACAGGATTGGCAACTACCTGAAGGCTGCTGCCGATATCACCATCAAACCCAGCGTGGCCAAGTACCTGTTGAGCAAAGCCGAAGCCCTCAAGACCGACAAGTATTACGAGAGTTCCATGGCCTGGCTGGACATGGACGACAGCAAGATGGACCTTGTCATCGGCCCTAACGAAGTGACGGACGACCAGCTGCTGGGCATCAAGCGCTCTTACGAAGCCTTTGTCCTGCTGAAGAACCAGGCCCACACTCAGGAACTGATGCAGTATGTCTCCCGCATCGGTGAATTTCAGGAGGACCTTCCCGGAGAAGCGGCCTACAAGACTTTCCAGCCCGGCGCCGGTTCCAACATCTTCTCCTGCGACGCCCTTTACTATGCCGGCAAGGCCAACGCCGGCGTGAAAGTCATTGCCCTTAACCTGCCTTTCGATACGGATGTCCAGCGTGACCGGGGCACCCGGACCATCCTGCTGGAGAATATCATCAGAGCCAAGTACAACCATATCGTCGGCCCCACCGGAGAAGTCCTTCTGGAGCCCGATGCCGCCGAGCACCTGTCTCCGGACGCGTTCTTATGGAACATCGCTTTCCGAGAAGTGGCTCATGGCCTGGGCGTTAAAGAAACCGTGAACGGCACGGGCAGTGTGGAAGAGGCCCTGGGAAGCGTGGCTCCCACCCTTGAGGAAGTAAAGGCCAATGCGGCCGGAGTCCTCCTCGTGTGCAAGCTCCAGAACCATTACGACATCCATCACCTTTTCACCAAAGAGGATGCCCTTACCACCTTCTTCGCCTCCATTCTCCGCTCCGAGCGTTTCGGAGAGAGCTCGGCGCTTGGCCGTGCCAATATCATCATCTATAACTATCTGGGTCAGGCCGGAGCTTTCTATCGCAAGGCGTCCAACCAGTACTCGCTGGATCTGGGGAAGATGGAGTCCGCCCTTTCCGACCTAACCGCCATGGTGCTGAAGATGCAGGCCACCGGGAACAAGGCTGCTGCCGAGCAGTTTGAAGCACAATACTCCAAGCGCAACGCCGACTACGATGCCGACCGCTTGTACCTGGGCCTGGAAAAGATTCCCGCCGACATACGGTTCGAGTTCAAACGATAACCGTTCTTTTCTTTCTGCAAGCCCCGGTACCTTGTGTGCCGGGGCTCTATTTGGGATATTTCCTCCAGGATCTTCACATTCGCCGCCAGCCCTATCACAAACCGGCCGGCGCCCTCGTGGCCAGGTATTAGGGTAGCCTAAAGTTCTCATTGAAAAAAGGCCACAGAGCGCTGTGAGGGGCATTATCCGCTAAGAAAGACGCCATCAAGAAGATGGAAGAGGCGTTCAAGAAGAAATAGTCAGGATTTTGTTGAAAACTATTCTTTATTCGTCGGAATAAATGTATATTTGCCACGGATTATCGTCCGAATTTTTGTTGATTTTGACTGAATATTCGTCCGAATTTTTGTTGTATGAAAAGGGAGATATACGCGAAACTGCTTGAGTGGAAGTCTCGTAGAGACCATAAGCCCCTCGTCCTTGACGGTGCCCGTCAGGTAGGCAAGACCTACATTCTCAAAGAGTTTGGCAGCAAGGAGTACAAAACGCTTTCCTATGTAAACCTGGACAAGGATGCCGTCGCCAAATCTATCTTCGAACCAGACCACGACATCCCGCGTATCATCCGCACCCTTTCTGCTCATACCGGTGTGGACATTGTGCCGAAGGATACCCTCATCGTCATAGACGAGATCCAGGAAAGCGCTGCCGCCCTCGGCTGCCTCAAATACTTCAAAGAAGACTTCCCTCGGTACGATGTGGCCGTTGCCGGTTCACTTCTGGGCATCTCCATCCACGAAGACCAGTCTTTCCCGGTCGGAATGGTGGAGCTGGTCCGTATGTTTCCGATGTCCCTGCACGAATTCTTGAATGTCACCGGCAACGAGAAACTTACCCAGCTCCTGTTGGACTGTGACTGGGCTGCGGTAAACACGCTTAGCCAGAAATACATCGACCTTCTGCGCCAGTATTACTACGTGGGAGGAATGCCTGAGGCTGTTGCCGGTTACATCGACGGGAAAGGGCTGGGGGCCATTCGTATGATTCAGAAAGACATCCTTGCCGGCTACAGAAAAGACTTCTCCAAGCACGCCCCCAAGAAAGAAGTTCCGCGCATCGAAATGGTTTGGGATTCCCTGCCTTCACACCTCGCCAAAGAGAACAAGAAGTTCATCTACGGAGCCGTCCGAAAAGGTGGCAGGGCCAAAGACTTTGAAGTGGCCATCACCTGGCTCAAAGACGCCGGGCTCATCTACAAGATCCACCGCGTCTCCAAAATCGAGTACCCGCTCAAATTCTATGAAGATTTCGATGTTTTCAAGGTATTCCCTCTGGATGTGGGTCTACTGGGTGCGATGACAGATGTGCCGGCCTCCCAGATGCTGGTTGGTGACAACATTTTCAAGGAATTCAAGGGCGCGTTCACAGAGTGCTACGTGAACGAACAGCTGGCCCGCATCCAAATCCCCACATTCTACCACTCATCCAATGAGTCAGAATGCGAGATAGATTTCGCCGTCCAGACAGAAAAAAGAGTCATCCCAATAGAAGCCAAGGCTGAAGAAAACGTCAAGGGCAAATCACTTAAGACCTACATTGACGAACATCCCGCCCTCAAAGGCCTCCGCGTCTCGATGAAGAACTACATCGACCAGGACTGGATGGAGAATCTCCCGCTCTACGCAATCGAAGCCTATCTTCGCGCCGAAGGCATACCGGTTCCGGAGCAAGGGGAATAAAGTATCAAATCATCACTTCCTCCAGACATCGTGGGGGAATTATAAATTACTATTTACACTTAAGGGCAGACGGGACGAACTGAGCTTCCCATGCATACATATTGGGTACTCCAGGATGGCAAATTCTTGAACCTGCCGAGACTGACGGCGAAATTGTCACCTTCTTCATCACGTTGTGAAGTCCAATAATAAGCCTGCAGCCCTTTGTCTTTGTCAAGACTCATATTAGTGCGCTGTCCGGCGGCCGGAATATAGATAGACTTCCCGTTGATCTTGCTGGTTACCTTCCATCCGCCGGGATTGTCTCCAGACCATTTGTCGTAGTCTGACGGCACCATCTCCCAAGTGCACTGTTGCATGAGTTCCTCGAACTCCTTGATAGTAGGCATCCTCCAGGACCCTCCCCATTTCACGTTGGCGACGTCATATTCGTTTTTAAGTATCAGGCTGCTATCGTAGATACGGGAGAGTGCTGCATCGCGCGCAGCATCGTCAGTACCGATTCCATTGAACACTTGATAACTTTCCCAGTTATAGTAAGTTCCGTCGGGTTTGTCTGAAGTTTCTCCCCATCCATAATAATTTCCAAGGTCCTTTTCGTTCGACGCCCCTACGTTGATGCTCGCCCACTTTACACTTAGACCAAGGTCGACCGCGTACTTGTCATAGGGATTCTTATCAGATTTACCTTTTTCGCAGGATGAAAACACAACGACGGCACATGCCGCTATGATGAACAATACAGATGACTTTTTCATGATAATCAGGATAATAATACAATTTGCTATAATGAAGTATCTCTCTCTGGACAAAGGTAATAAATTATTTGTAAGACAGTAGCCACATTTCTTTAATTATCTATTACCGAACTTATTTGGGCGGCAAAGAATACTTATTACTGCCCTTTGACATCTGAGAGAATATGACGGGTTGCAGCCAGTAATTCCGGAATATTGTTTTTGATGGTATCAAAGAAGCCTTCGGCATCTATGCTGCCGTATTCGTGTGAAAGGAAATTCCTCATTCCGAAAACGGCGTTCCAGGGAACAGAATTGTATGGAGCAAAGAATTCTTTTCCAATTCCGATATTGCATCTTCCAGAAGGGAGATAAGTCGTTTTTTCTCAGGATACATATACGACCTCCTTCTCTACGTTTGCGCGAAAATCGTCTTTGAGTTTCGCTTTGCTGGAAATGAGATCAATATGTCTCCCGAATACTGTTTCCAGTTGTTGGGATATGATTGAATAGGTGAGCAGGTTAGGCTGCTTAAGGGCAATAAAGATATCTATATCGCTGTCAGGGCGTCCTTCATTCCGGGCAAAGCTGCCGAATAGACCCAGGCTCTCGATATTGTATTTCTCTTTGTTGTATAAATAGTAAACTTTTAGAAGGGATAGAATCCGTTCTCTATCCAAGGTATCCGATTGAGATAATCGGTCTGCCGTGTAATTATCGCAAATTCAGGAAAAGGGTGATTACGCCGGTGTTGATGAGGTCCACGAACATCGCGCCGACGATGGGAACGATAATGAAGGGCTTGACTGAATACCTGTATTTGAAGCATACGGCCGACATGTTGGCCATGGCGTTGGGCGTGGCGCCGAGGCCGAAGCCGCAGAGCCCGCTCACCAGGACGGCGCTGTCATAGTCTTTCCCCATCAGCGGGAATGCAACGAAGGCTCCGTAGAGCGCAATGAAAGCGACCTGGGCCATCAGGATCAGTGCCAGCGGCAGTGCCAGCGACGCCAGTTCCCACAGGCGGAGACTCGCCATCGCCATCCCCAGGAAAAGCTGCAGGCAGACATTGCCGATGGAGACTATTTCCCCGACGCTGAGTTCGCCCTCCCATTTGGGTGACAGGCCGAAGATGTTGCGGAGTATGCATGCAACCAGAAGAGCTCCGAAGTAGGTGGGGAAAGTGATTCCCGTCATCGCCAGGAGCTTGCTCAGCCCCGTCCCCAGGGCCAAAGCGATAATCAGGACGCAGGCTCCGCGAAGGTAATTCCTGAAGGTGTCGCCCCCGATATTCTCCTTATGGGACACCCCAGATGCGACTTCCGTCGTGCCGGAGGCCTGCTCCGACGGTTTTTCAAGGTGATGCCTTTGGATGAGCGCCTCGCCCAGGGGGCCGCCAAGCAGCGATCCGGCCACCAGACCGAAAGTGGCGGCGGCCATAGTGATGGAAGACGCTCCGTCAAGGCCCAGTTCTTCCAGGAGAGGGGAGAAGCCGCCCGCAGTCCCGTGCCCGCCGCTCATGGGGATGGATCCGGCCGCCATTCCGAAGAGCGGATCCAGGTGCAGGCCTTTGGCTATTCCGACCGATATGAGGTTCTGGGCTACGATCAGCACCGTCACGAGGACAATCATCATTACCAGGGGTTTCCCGCCTTTGCGGAGCACCTTGAAATCCGACTGGAACCCCACTGAGGTGAAGAAAAGCATCATGCAAAGGTCCTTCACGGACCCTTCGAACGTACATTCGACGTCGAAGACGCCGTACAGGAGAAGGGTAAGCAGGGAAATGAAAAGACCTCCCGTTACCGGAGCCGGAATGCAGAATCGCTTGAGGAATGCGACCTTGCCGGTAAGGAACATCCCCAGAAAGAGGGCCAGGACTCCGACCCCCGCGCTCGCATACGCATCCAGCGCCAGTAGCCTTTCTATCATGATGGACTTTGTGCCGGTAGTAGCGCCTCGACCGGGAAATAACGATTGAACAAGAAACTCATGGTATTACAAAGGTAGACATAATATCGGTATATCACAATCTGCAAGAGTAATACTGCATTATTCTCAAAATGACGAGAAAAATGCTATCTTCGCGTAATAAATGAGAAACAATGAAGAGTATTAAACTTGTACTGATTGCACTGATTGCTATGGTTTCAATGAATGGATTCGCTCAGGAACAGGACCGCTGTCAGGCCGTTCTGGACAACATTTTAACGCGCAAAAGCGTCCGTTCCTATACGGACCAGCCCGTCACGCCCGAACAGGTGGAAACTATCCTCAAGGCTGCAATGGCCGCTCCTTCAGGGATGAATATCCAGCCCTGGCGCTTCGTGGTGGTAAGGGAGCAGTCCATAAAGGACTCGCTTGCCGTGGGGTTCAACAAGATGATAGCCAAGGCTCCGGTAGCGATAGTCGTGTGCGGAAAGACCACAGGCAAGCTCGGCGGCGAAAACAAGAACTGGACTGCCGACTGCGCTGCCGCTACCGAGAATCTGCTGCTCGCCGTGGAGGCTATGGGCCTGGGAGCCGTCTGGACGGCCTGCTATCCATACGAGGAAAGGATGGATCCCACCATCAGGGTGCTCGGACTGCCGGATAATGTCAAGCCGTACTGCATCGTCCCCATCGGTTATCCTGCCGGCAACGACAAGCCCAAGGACAAGTGGAAGCCGGAGAACATTCACTACGACAAGTGGTGATATGAAAAAGGCGTTGCTACTGTCGTTAGTTCTGCTGACGGCTTTTGCCTGCGTGCGTAAACCCGTCCTGCAGAACGGAGATCTGGTTTTTGTCGGACTTCCGCTGGGCTACGATGCCGAGTCTGGCACCATAGACGCCGCCATATCTTCGTCGACCGGTCAGGAAGGGGTTATGAACCTTATCCATGTTGCCATCGCCGAGGTTCAGGCAGACAGCGTATGGATTATCGACGCGACCATTGCGCACGGGGTTGACCGTCATCCGCTGGATACTTTCTTCAAAGATTTCACCCTCCCGGACGGCAGCTACCCGGAGTTCATCGTCAAACGCGTTAAAGGGGTGGATGTTGATGAGGCGGTAGAAAGGGCAAAGAGCTTTTGCGGCCGTGCATACGACATACGTTTCCTGCCCGACAACGACGACCTGTACTGCTCGGAACTGGTTCAGAAAAGCTATCTAAACGCTTCCGGCGGGCAGGTTTTCGAAAGCGAACCCATGAATTTCGCGGCTCCGGACGGAACCATGCCGCCCTACTGGGACTGGCTTTTCAGCCAGCTGGGGATGGAGGTCCCGCAAGGGCTGCCCGGTACCAATCCCCAGAGGATGGCTGAATCTATACTCCTGTCGGACGTGCCCGTTAAACTGCAGTGATCAACAGGTTAGCAGTTATATCCCTCGTTTTCTCGCTCTGTTGCTCCGTCGTACGGGCGCAACAGCCGGAACTGTCCGTATCCCTTCCGCTGCACACTATCCACAGCGGGGAAGTGACGGTTCCGCTGGGCCTTCGCTATACCCCAAGTCACGGCTGGGCGCTCGAAGCCGGAGCGGAACGGGAAGACGACGCCGGCAACCGTGTGGAGTTTACAGACAGCACGATTCTCTGGCCACAGGGACATATTGTAATGCGTACCGGAGGCATGCAAGTATATGACGCTCAGGATAATATTGTAAAATCCCTCGGCTTCGAAAGGCTTCCGGACGGCCGTCTGTCAAGGCTGCTGGCGCTCAGGGACACAGTAGAATTCTCCTACATCGCAGACGGTATATTGCTCCGACGCCCGGGAGAAGGGGAGACGGAGTTCCGCTTCGACAGCCTAGACCGTGTGGTGTCCGTCGCCTGTCGCCGGGCCGGCGGCTCTTGCTTCTCCCAGGAACTTGATTACAGCAGCGATACGCTTATGGTCCTTGCCTCCGACGAAACGGGCTTGCTGGCCAGTTCCCTGTTTATCGGGGCACCGCAGGTTGACCGTGTAGAAGAATATGACGCTTCCGGATCGATCAGACGCAGCACCGCTTTCCACTATCAGGGCGGACTCCCAGCTGGAGAAACGATTCAAGTTTACGGACGTTGGGAAGTGCGTCCGGTATCTTCCAGCCGGAGATTCAGATACAGGCCCGGAAGCATTTATCCCTCAGAAGAAACTCTTCATACCTCCGACGGACGGGAAAGCAGAGCTACATTCAGCTACGCTTCCCGCCGCCCCGGCGCCCTGCTGTCCCTTACCCGCTGGGAGGGGGACCGGGCGATAGATTCCACCAGGCTGGTCTATTCCGACTACCCGGGTTGGGAGGGGAGAACCATACAGCGGCCGTCGGCAATCCTGTACGGCCGTTCCGGAGAGCGGCTGGATACCTGCGCACGCCTTATTCCCTACGACTTCAACGGCGTACATACCTATCGCACCAGGTGGCTGAAGCGCGTCAGTCCGGATCCCAGTATCTTACGACAGCTTATATTCAGCCCGCTTGCCGCCCTTCAGCGGAAACTGAAAGCGTTCATCTACAGCACGGGACTGTCCTTCGACGCCGATCCGATCGAGGGGGACGGTTTCCTTTTCGACCAGGACGGAGCCTTCCTGTCCAGGATACGGGGAGCTGACGGTCAGGTGCTGTTCTGCCAGGGCTTCGGCCGGGAGCCCGTCAAGGCGTCGCTCGCAGACCCGGATTACGATTCTGCCATGATAGACTACGGCTGCAGTATCCAGATGATTACTCAGGAAGACATGGACCTTTCCATGCGCATCTTCGACGCTTGCAATCCCGATAACCACGGGCTCTTCAGGGGCTGCCGATACCTGTACAGGGAAAGCGGCTACGGGGGCCTGATAGATCCGGCGGTAAATGCCATGCACCAGGTCTTCAGCAGAGTCTATTACATAAGCAGTACGCTTAAAGAGGGAGTGCTTGCGCACAATAACTTCAATTACGGTAATCTTCTATGGGGAGCCGCCGCCCGCGCCGCCGGCGTTCCGCTGTGCATTACCATTTTCGGCTCTCATTGGAACAACTTTTTCCTGTCGCCCGACAACAGGTGGCATCTGGACAGCAGAGACGATATCCTCTCCATCCGTGTAGGATATAACTTCTATTCCTTACCTTCTAGCGCCGGACGGTAATGTGGAAGCAGTTCTGCTTCTTTTCGTACTTCACAAAACAGGCGTCGCCCTTATCGTGAAAATCCTTCAGCACCTGGCTCAGAGTGGCGCGCAGGTACTCCGGAGGCACATCTTCGTATGGCCGTCCCCTGAGGTCGGGAATCTTGACGTAACGCCAGTAGGAAAGGTCGAAGGAGGTGCCGTAGCGATGGGTGGAGTTCTCGGAGGCGTTCACGTTGCGCTTACGCAGTCTGGCGATGTCGTCCTCGGTGCGCAGCACGGAAGTGACCACCAGCTTGTACGGGTTGAGGCCCTTGGCGCTCAGTGAATCCTGGAAAACCCTCCCTATGTCGTCCAGAAGCTCCTTGGCGGAAGGGATGAGGTAGGGGATCGAGTGGGTGAGGGAGTCTATGACGTAAGTGTCTGTATCCTCCAGTTTTACCAGCTGCGACTTGAGCTTTTCCGCCTCCTCCCGGTCGGCCACGGGAGAGACTCCGATGGCTTGGGCGACCTCCAGCTGGACGTCGTTCATGTCGTTGAACTCCTTGGCGAACTTTACGTCCCAGATACGTACGGGATGGTTCTCTATGGGGCCGAGGGCAAGCCACCTTCGCTCCTGCACGCAGGACCTGGCACTGAAGAAGACATACATGGCCAGGCCGGCAAACAGCAAGACCGCGAGCACTTTCAGCAGGGATCCCAGTCGTTTCATGGCTGTAGCAGGATCGGGCCAAGCTCCCCGAAATCGTCTATTACGTAGTGGGCGCCGGCTTCGGTTAATGCTTCGCGGTTGGAGTTACCGTAGGTTACGCCGCAGGTCCGGGCGCCGGCTCCGAGCCCCATCTGTATATCCACGGGCATGTCTCCTACCACCAGGGTTTCGGAGGGGTCACAGGACAGGTCCTGCATGGTCTTCAGCACCGGCTCGGGATCTGGCTTTGTATTGGTAACGTCATCTACGCCAAGCACATACGGGATAAAGGGCGCGATTCCCATATTCCGCAGGAAATCGTTCAGCGACTTGGACCCGCGGGCGGAAGCGACCGTAAACCGGACACCTTTGCCGCTCAGGACCTCCAGCGTCTCCCGGACATTGGGAAAGAGTCCGGGGACTATATCGCCCTTCATCTCCTCGAACACCTCACGGTAAGTCCTTTCCCAGACAGGAAGGGATTCAATGGGGAAATCGGGATAAAGCCTGAAGATGGCTTTGCGCAGGGGCAGCCCTATTCCGCCGGTTATGGTTTCGGCGTCGATTATGGGGTATCCAAGCCTGCGCATCGCCTCCTGGTTGGTGCGCACGACGAGTTCCCTGGTGTCGGCCAGGGTTCCGTCGAAGTCGAGGATTGCAAGTCTGTAACTCAATTCAGTCGCTTGAGTAGTTCTTCTGTCTGGGCTTCGTAACCGGGCTTGCGGAGCAGGGCGAACATGTTCTTCTTATATGCCTCTACGCCGGGCTGGTTGAAGGGATTTACTCCGAGCTGGTAGGCGCTGATTCCGCAGGCGAACTCGAAGAAATACAGCAGAGCGCCGAGGTTGTATGCATCCACCTTCTCGAAAGCGACCTGGATCTGGGGTACTCCGCCGTCCATGTGTGCCAGAACGGTACCGAGCTCGGCCATATGGTTGCAGTGCTCCACGTTCTTGCCTGCCAGGAAGTTAAGCTGGTCCAGATTCTGCTCGTCGGCCTCGATTACGACGCTGCGCTGTGCTTTCTCCACATGGAGAACGGTCTCGAACATGATGCGCGAGCCCTCCTGGATGAACTGTCCCATGGAATGGAGGTCTGCGGTATTGTTGACGCTGGCAGGGTAGATACCCTTGCCGTCCTTACCCTCGGACTCGCCGTAGAGCTGCTTCCACCATTCTGCTACGTAGGTGAGTTTGGGATTGTAGTTTACGAGTATCTCTACGCTCTTGCCGCATTTGCTGTGCAGCAGGTTGCGCATGGCGGCATACATGACCGCCGGATTGTTTTCGGATCTGACCGCCATTTCCTTTTCGGCCTCCCGGGCGCCCTCCAGCAGACTGCGGACATCAAGGCCTGCAGCGGCTATGGGCAGCAGTCCCACGGGGGTAAGCACGCTGAAGCGGCCGCCGACGTTGTCGGGGACCACGAAGGTCTTGTAGCCTTCCTGGGTGCTGAGGGTCTTGAGTGCGCCGCGCACGGCGTCGGTAATTGCTACGATGCGGACGGCGGCTTCCTTCTTGCCGTAACGCTCCTCGATATACTGTTTGACGATACGGAATGCCACGGCCGGTTCGGTAGTGGTGCCGCTCTTGGAAATCACGATGCAGGCGACATTGCGCTCGGCGGCAAGGTCCATCAGTTCAGCCAGATACTCCTCGGAGAGGTTGTTGCCGGCGAATACCACCTCGGGGGCGTCCTTCTTCTTCAGCTGTTTGGCGAAGTTGTGGCTGAGGGCCTCGATTACGCACTTTGCGCCGAGGTAGCTTCCGCCAATGCCTATGGCGATGACCAGGTCCACGCCGCGGGACTTCCAGTCGGCGCAGATGGCGTCGATATCGGAGAGCATTTCGGCGGAGATTTCAGAAGGAAGGTGCTTCCAGCCCAGGAAATCGTTGCCGGCTCCGTTCTCTTTGTCCAGCACGTCCCATGCCTTCAGAGCCTTCTGTACATATTCTTGATAGTCAGCGCCCTTGACGAAGGGTGCACATCCGTTTAAGTTGATTTTTACCATATTATGTGAGTTGTTTTCTTGATTTTCCAGTGCCGGGCACGCCACTTTTCCGCTATCGGAACAACAACCCGCCGCAATCATCATGGCGGCGGCAAGAACTGACAATCCGAAAAAGCGCATAATTGTGTCGTATCAGTTCTGCAAAAATACCAAAAAAAGATTATATTTGCGTTACCACATTATGAAAAAGTACATTATAGCACTAGACCAGGGAACCAGTAGTTCCCGCGCCATTATTTTCGACCACGACGGCACTCCCGTCGCAGAAAGCCAGAAAGAATTCACCCAGTATTTCCCCAGCCCCGGACTGGTTGAGCACGACCCCGAAGAAATATGGTCCAGCCAGAGTTCGGTGATGATGGAGGCGATAGAGAAATCCGGCGTTTCGGCGCAGGAAATCGCTGCCATAGGCATTACCAACCAGCGCGAAACCACGATAGTCTGGGACGCGGAAACCGGAAAGCCGGTGTACAACGCCATAGTCTGGCAGGACCGCCGCACATCCGAGTATTGCGACCACCTCAAGGCCCTCGGGCTCACGGAAAAGATCCAGGACAAGACCGGCCTGCTCATCGACGCCTATTTCAGCGGCACCAAGATACGCTGGATACTGGAGAATGTAGAAGACGCCCGCGACCTGGCACGTGCCGGACGCCTGCGTTTCGGAACCGTCGACAGCTGGCTTATCTGGAAACTCACCGGCGGCCGCGTCCACTGCACGGACGTAACCAACGCCTCCCGGACCATGCTCTTCAACATCCACACCCTCAAGTGGGACGAGGAGCTGCTGAACCTGCTGGGCATACCTGAGTCCATGATGCCCCAGGTGCGCTCGTCCAGCGAGATCTACGGCCTCTGCGAACAGCTCGGCGGCGTTCCTGTCGCCGGAGCGGCAGGCGACCAGCAGGCGGCCCTCTTCGGGCAGATGTGTACCGAGCCCGGAGACGTCAAGAATACCTACGGTACCGGCTGCTTCCTCCTGATGAACAGCGGCCCCAAGGCCATCAAGTCCCAGAACAAGCTGCTCACCACGATAGCCTGGAAGATAGGCGACAGGGTAGATTACGCCCTGGAAGGCAGCGTCTTCGTGGCCGGCTCCATCGTGCAGTGGCTGCGCGACGGTCTCGGGATAATCAAGAGCTCCTCGGAGATAGAGGCCCTTGCCTCGCAGGTGCCGGACAGCGGCGGCGTTTATCTCGTGCCGGCCCTCACCGGCCTGGGAGCCCCTTACTGGGACCAGTATGCCAAAGGCACCGTAACCGGAATCACCCGCGGTACCACTGCCGCCCACATAGCCCGTGCCGCACTTGACGGCATAGCCTTCGAGACCATGGACGTGGTCGATGCAATGCGCAAGGACGCCGGCGTCGCCCTTCGTTCGCTCAAGGTGGACGGCGGCGCTTCCCGCAACAATCTTATGATGCAGTTCCAGGCCGATATTCTCGGCACCGACGTGGTACGCCCCGTGGTAACGGAGACCACCGCCCTCGGAGCGGCCTACCTGGCCGGTCTTGCGGTAGGCTACTGGTCTTCTCTGGAGGAACTCCGGGAGCAGTGGCGCGCAGAGCGGGTTTTCCGCCCCGAGGCATCCTGGGAGACCGTAGGCAAGGCCGTCCAGGGCTGGAAGGATGCAGTATCCAGAACTCTAACCAAATAAGCTTTATGGAACTTTTTACCAAATGTCTTTTTGAATTGATAGGCACCTTCGTGCTTATCCTGCTCGGCGACGGTGTGGTGGCATGTACCACACTCAAGAAATCCAAGGGATTCGGCGGCGGATGGGCCGTCATAACGCTGGGATGGGGTTTTGCCGTAATGTGCGGCGTATTTATCGCAGGACCGTATTCGGGTGCCCATCTGAATCCGGCCGTGACTCTCGGTCTGGCGGTGGCCGGCCAGTTCCTCTGGAGCGAAGTGCTGCCTTACATAGCCGCCCAGATGATAGGAGGCGTGCTCGGAGCGGTTGCGGTTTACCTGTTCTACAAAGACCACTTCGACGCAACTGAAGAGGCCGACGCCAAGCTCGGCGTATTCTGCACCATGCCTGCCGTTAACAACAGATGGCGCAATTTCTTCTGCGAAGCCCTGGCGACCTGGCTGCTCGTATTCGTGATCCTGGTCTTCTCCACCAAGGAGAACGTGGTGCTGGGTATGGGAAGCCTCGGAGCATTCCCCGTCACCTGCCTCATAATGGCTATCGGTATGTCGCTCGGCGGCGCTACCGGTTATGCCATCAACCCTGCCCGAGACCTCGGCCCCAGAATCGCCCACGCCTTCCTGCCCATTTCCGGAAAGCGCGACAGCGGCTGGTCCTACAGCTGGATTCCTGTCTGCGGTCCCCTTGTAGGAGGGGCTCTGGCCGCACTTTGTTTTATCCTTATCTACTAATGTCATGAACAAGATGAAGGTACTCGTCGCCTCGGCGGCAATGCTGGCCGCCGTTTCCTGCGGCAAGGAGCCCAAAGTGCTGGTACTCTACTATTCCCAGACTTCCAATACCAAAGCGGTCGCCGAGCAGATAGCGGCGAAGCTTGGTGCCGATACGGAAGAAATCGTTGCCCTGAATCCCTACGACGGGGATTTCCAGGCCACTATAGAACGTTGCCTGCAGGAACGTGCTGAAGGAGTGATTCCGGAAATCCAGCCTCTGGCCAGCAAGCTTGCAGACTACGATGTCATATTCCTTGGCTACCCGGTCTGGTTCGGAACTTATGCTCCTCCCGTCATCGCCCTGCTGAAGCAGGTGGACCTGAGCGGCAAGAAAGTGGTGCCCTTCTGCACCTTCGGAAGCGGCGGCCTGGACTCCAGCGTACGCGACCTCCGTGCCGCGCAGCCGGGAGCGGAAGTGCTCGACGGATATGGAGTCCGTGCGGCCCGTATGGACGCCATGCCGAAGGAGATCGATCGCTATCTTCAGGCGACCGGTTTCATCAAGGGCGATTATGTGGAGCCCGAGGCATTCCCCGAGCTGCAGCCTGCCGGTGAGGAAGAGGCTGCAATCTTCGATGCGGCCGTAGCCGGTTATCCTATGATTCATGCAAAGGCCGAATCCGTGGCCAAACGCAGCGTGCCCGACGGCACAGAATACCTGTTTACGGCAAAATCTCTTCCCCGCGAGGGCGACGACAGAGTCCCTCCCGCAGGCGAGATGAAGGTTTACGTGCTTGTAGAAGAGGGGCAGGCCCCGGTATTCACTCAGGTAGTCCGCTAAATCGGGTCTGAAGGCCGCTCGGTTGTAGTGCGGCCTCAGCCTGCAACTATTTTCGCATCGCAGTAAGCGCAACGGGCTGTCCCGTCGTTGCTTACGCGTATGCGTACGTCCACCTGTTCGCAGTTGCAGATGCATTTGGGATTGGAGCAGCGGCCAGGCACGTCGGCGGAAGGCTCCGGCGACCAGTTGTGCGCAGGGTCGTTTTTCCATTCCAGGAGCTTGGATATCAGTGCCATACGCACGAACTTACCGTTCTCTACCTGACGGAAATAGGCTGCGCGAGGGTCCGCATCGACTTCCTGCAGAATCTCGTTTACCCGGGGCAGGGGATGCAGCACCGCCATTTCCGGCTTGGCCAGGGCCATTTTGGCCGAATCCAGCACGAAACTGTCCTTCACCCTGTCGAATTCGTCTTCGTCCAGGAAGCGCTCCTTCTGCACCCGTGTCATGTAGAGCACGTCGAGCTCCGGCATAACCTCTTCTATCGTATGCACCTCGCGATAGCTGATGCCCACTTTTTCGCACACATCCTGTTTGATGTAGTCGGGCAGGCGCAGCTCGTCCGGAGCAATCAGAATCACCTTTATGTCCTTGTAGCGGGCCAGGGCCTTTATCAGCGAATGGACAGTGCGTCCGAAACGGAGGTCGCCGCAGAAGCCTATGGTTATGCCGTCTATATGTCCCAGCTCCCGCTTGATGGTAAGCAGGTCCGTAAGCGTCTGGGTAGGATGGCTGTGACTTCCGTCTCCGGCATTGATGATGGGCACCGGCGACACCTGGGCGGCGGCCAGAGGCGCTCCCTCGATGTAGTGGCGCATGGCGATGACGTCGGCGAAACAGCCTACCACGCGAACCGTATCCTGCACCGTCTCGCCCTTGCTCACCGATGAATTGCGGGCGTCGGAGAAGCCCAGGACGTTGCCTCCGAGCTCCATCATTGCGGCGGTGAAGCTCAGGCGGGTACGGGTGCTGGGCTCATAGAAAAGCGTTGCGAGCTTGCGGTGCGCGCAATGCTCCTGGTAGATCTCCCGGTTGCGGATGATGTCTTCTGCCAGGGCGACGATTTCGTCGGTTTCGGCCTTGCTCAGGTCGGTAGGGTCGATCAGGTGTTTCATAAACTGTTGCGGAATTCTATGATACTCTTTTTCTGCTTGGGTGCTATATATCCTTCTTCTGCAGCCACTTCCACAAGGGCGTCCAGGTTGCTCAGGGAATAATTAACGGTGCCGGCGGCGGCGAGCCTGTCCAGCCCTTTCCGTATGCCGTAGGTGAAGATGCTCACTATGCCGAGCACTTCTGCGCCCTCCTCGCGCAGGGCGTTGACCACCTCTATTGCGCTGCCGGCGGTGGAGATAAGGTCCTCTACGACTACCACTCTGGCGCCCGGTTCAAGCCGCCCCTCGATACGGTTCGTGCGGCCGTGGCTTTTGGCCTCCGAACGGACGTAACCCATGGGCAGTCCGAGTATCGTAGCGGTAATGGCGGCGTGAGCTATGCCTGCGGTCGAAGTGCCCATAAGCATCTGACAGTCAGGGAAATGCTCCCGTATCAGCGAAGCCAGTCCGGCCTCCACTTTCTCGCGCACGGCGGGTGCCGACAGGGTGAGGCGGTTGTCGCAGTAGATGGGGCTCTTGATACCGCTGGCCCAGGTAAAAGGGTCCTCTGGACGGAGAAAAACGGCTCCGATGGAGAGAAGTGCTTTTGCTATTTCTTTTTCCATATTCTTAGCTTCGTTCACATTGTCAGGCGGACTGCACGCCGAATTCTTCCAGGCATCGTTCGTACGCGGCTACCGGATCCGCCGCGGCAGTTATCGGACGCCCGACGACTATGAAGTCGGAACCGAGTTCGCGGGCCTGCCCCGGAGTCGTAATTCGGACTTGGTCGTCAGCTGCTGCGTCCGCGAAGCGGATTCCGGGAGTGACCGTCAGGAATGTAGAGCCGCAGGCTTCCTTCACAAGTCTGGCCTCGCGGGGCGAGCAGACCACTCCGTCCAGTCCCGCACAGCGCGCGTTCAGGGCGTAGTGCTTGATAGCCTCGTCGATGCTCGTGCCTATGAGCAGCTCCTTCTGCATCCGCTCCTCAGAGGTCGAGGTAAGCTGGGTGACCGCAAGCAGCAACGGCCTGCTGCCGTCCGGCCTGGTCAGCCCTTCCAGGGCCGCCCTCATCATATCCCCGGTACCTGCGGCATGCACGTTCACCATATCCACATCCAGCTCCGACAGCACCCGCATAGCCTTGCGCACCGTGTTTGGAATGTCGTGGAGCTTCAGATCCAGGAAGATGCTGTGCCCCCTGCGCTTGATTTCCCTCACTATCGTGGGCCCTTCGGCATAGAACAGCTCCATACCGATTTTTACGAAAGGCTTACGCTGCCCCTCAAAGAGGTCCAGAAAGGCGAATACCTCCGCCGCACTGCTGAAATCGCAGGCCACTATTACATCCTTACGCATCCGATAATATCGCTGAGTTTTTCAATTCCAAGCTGTTCCATAAGGCCAGGCAGGTCGGCCACTATCTCCTTGCAGGCGAAGGGGTTACGGAGGTTTTCCGACCCTACCTGCACGGCGCTTGCACCCGCCATCATCATTTCTATCACGTTCGAAGCCGTAGACACGCCTCCGCAGCCCATGACAGGCACTCTGCAGGCACTTGCCACCTGGTTGACCATCCTCAGGGCTATAGGGAAGATGGCAGGACCGGAAAGCCCTCCGGTGCGGTTGGCAAGCACCGGCCTGCGCGTCTTGATGTCTATACGCATGCCCAGGAAAGTGTTCACCAGGCAGAGCCCGTCGGCTCCGGCATCCTCGCAGGCGCGGGCTATGGCCACTATGTCGCTGACGTTGGGGCTGAGCTTGACCACAAGGGGCTTGCCGGTTACTGCACGCACCGCCGCCGTGACTTCAGCCGCCGCGGCAGCGCTTGTGCCGAAGGCCATTCCGCCTCCGTGCACGTTGGGGCAGGAGATGTTCAGCTCGATTATGTCTATGCCTTCACAGCCGTCGGCCACCCGGCAGGCCTCGCGATACTCTTCCATCGCGAAGCCGCTGATATTCGCAATGATACAACCGCCGTACACGGCCCTCAGCGCCGGTACTTTTTCTCCGACCAGAGCATGGACGCCCGGATTCTGCAGCCCAACCGCGTTCAGCAGGCCGGCCTCGCATTCTGCGATCCTCGGGGTGGCGTTGCCGAAGCGCGGCTCCAGCGTGGTGCCCTTCAGCGAAATGCCGCCAAGCACGTTCAAATCAAAGGAGTCCGCAAGTTCCATCCCGAACCCGAAGGTGCCGCTGGCCGGTATAACGGGATTCTTCAGGCGGATGCCGCAAAACTCTACAGATAAATCCTTTACCATAAGATATCCTCCTTCCTGAATACGGGCCCGTCGGCACAGACGCGTGCCGCTCCGGCGGCGGTTTTAATGCTGCAGCCGTAGCAGTAACCGGCCCCGCAGCCCATGCGCTCTTCCATGCTGAGCTGGCCGGGGCCTTCCAGTTTGTGGCAGACGGCGCGCATCATGGGCAGCGGGCCGCAGGTGTAAAAGAAGTCGCAGGCCGGCAGGGGAGCGTCGGTGACAACCCCCTTGATGCCAAGAGAGCCGTCCAGGGTAACCACGACGGGTTCTATCCCCAGATCACGGTACTCGTTCAGCAGCACCAGGTCAGCAGCGGTGTTGAACCCCAGCACCACGTTAACCTGCCTGCCTGCTGTCAGAAGTGCCTTGCTCAACAGGTACAGCGGCGCCGAGCCCAGCCCTCCGCCGAGCAGCAGGGCACTGTGCCTGCAAAGCTCCACGTCGAATCCGTGCCCCAGCGGAGCAAGGACCTCCAGCGCCTGCCCCGGAACCAGCTGCGACAGTATCTTTGTTCCTTCGCCTACCGTCTTGTATATCAGTACGATACGCCCGTCCAAGCAGTCGCATACCGATATTGGGCGACGGAGGTATTTACTGGGCACCTCAAGCTGTACGAACTGCCCCGGAGAGAACGCGGGAAGCCCCTCTCCCGCCAGCTCGAGCCTGTAGCAGTTCGGCGTGACGGGCAGGTTGGAGAGTATCTCCAGACGTATTTTATTTATACTCGGCATCTATCGTAGAAACGGTGAAGCTGATTTCTTCCAGCACGTCCAGCAGCACCCGGACAGTCTCCAGGGCCGTAAACGTAGTAACATTGTTCTCCACGGCTATGCGGCGGATGTCGTAGCCGTCGAGGTGGGCGGACTTCTGGTTGAGGTCTATAGTGTTGATGACATAGCTCACGTGTCCCTTGCGTATGGACTTGATAATGTCGTCGCTGCCCTCGTTTATCTTCCGCAGGGTGCGGGTGCGGAGCCCGTGCTCCTTGAGGAAGCGGGCGGTACCGCTGGTGGCCTCCAGATTGAAGCCCAGCTCGTAGAAGCGGCGTATAAGCGGCAGGGCGGCCTCCTTGTCCTTGTCGGCAATGGTCACGAGTACGGTACCGTAGGGGCGTACCGTCATTCCGGAGGCCTGCAGCGACTTGTAGAGGGCGCGGGTGAGCGTCTTGTCGTAGCCAATGGCCTCTCCGGTGGATTTCATCTCCGGCGAAAGGTAAGAGTCTATGCCCTTGATCTTGCCGAAGGAGAAGGCCGGAGTCTTGACGAAGTGGCGCTTCCGCTCCGGGAAGTACACCTCGTTGATACCCTGTTCCTTAAGGGAGTGCCCCAGCATCACCCGGGTGGCTATCTTGGCGATAGGTATGCCCGTGCTCTTGGAGATGAACGGCACGGTTCGGGACGACCGGGGGTTCACCTCGATAACGTACACGTCGTCGTTCTCATCCACGATGAACTGAATGTTGAAGAGTCCCTTAATGCCTATGGCGCGGCCCAGCTGCACCGTGTCGTCGATTATCTGCCGCTTTACCTTTTCGCTGAGGCTGAAGGAAGGATAGACGCTGATGCTGTCACCGGAGTGAATACCGGTACGCTCCACGTGTTCCATGATTGCTGGGATGAAGACGTCGGTGCCGTCGCAGATGGCGTCCACCTCGGTCTCGCGGCCCATTATGTAGCGGTCCACCAGAACGGGGGAATCCTCATTGATTTCCACGGCGTTGTGCAGATAGTGGCGGAGCATCTCCTCGTTGCCAACTATCATCATGGCGCGGCCTCCGAGCACGAAACTGGGGCGCACCAGCACGGGATAGCCGATTTCGGCGGCGGCCTTCACTCCGTCCTCCACGTTGGTGACGGCACAGGCCTTGGGCTGGGGAATGCCCGTCCTGCGCAGTATAGCCTCGAAGAGCTTGCGGTCTTCGGCATTGTCTATGGCCTGGAGGTCGGTGCCTATCAGCGGCACCTTGAATTCCTCGAGCGGCGCAGCCAGGTTGATGGCGGTCTGTCCGCCCAGGGTAACTATCACTCCGTCAGGCTGTTCCAGATTGATTACGTTCATCACGTCCTCGGGCGTGAGGGGCTCGAAATAGAGTTTGTCGGAGATGGTGTAGTCGGTGGATACGGTCTCGGGATTGTTGTTGATAATGATGGCCTCGAATCCGGCTTCGCGTATTGCCTGTATGGCATGTACGGTAGAATAGTCGAACTCCACCCCCTGTCCTATCCTTATGGGGCCGGAACCTAGCACCAGTATCTTCCTGCGTGCACTGCGGAGGGATTCGTTCTCGCCCTCGTAGGTGGAATAGAAATAGGGTACGTAGGTCTCGTGCTCACCGGCGCAGGAGTCTATCATCTTATAGACCGGACGTATGCCCAGGCCCTCCCTATAGCGTATCATCTCCACCTCGCTCATGCCGCGCAGTTTGCCCAGGTACTTGTCGCCGAAGCCCATGCGCTTGGCTTTAAGCAGAAGCTCGGCACCGAGTTCGGGGGCGGCCTGGATTTCGCGCTCCAGACGCACTATATTGTAGATCTTCTCCAGGAAGAGCATGTCTATCTTGGTGCGGTCGTAGATGCGCGCAAGGTCTATCCTCAGCCTGAGCAGCTGGGCAATGGCGTAGATGCGGTCGTCCGTAGGCCTGGAGATGTAGTCCAGAAGCTGCTCCATGCTCCAGTCGTCGAACTTCTTCTTCCAGATATGGCAGCAGCCGTTTTCCAGGGAACGCATCGCCTTCAGTATGCTTTCCTCGAGCGTGCGGCCTATGCTCATTACCTCGCCGGTGGCCTTCATCTGGGTGCCGAGCTCGTTGGACGCCTCCGTGAACTTGTCGAAGGGGAAACGTGCCACCTTGGCGACCACGTAGTCTATGGCCGGCTCGCAGCAGGCGGGCGCATCGGCAATGGTAATCTCGTCCAGGGTGAGGCCCACGGCGATCTTTGCGGTCACGCGGGCAATGGGGAAGCCGCTGGCCTTGGATGCGAGGGCGGAAGAACGGGAGACGCGCGGATTGACCTCGATGAGGTAGTATTTGAACGACAGCGGATCCAGGGCAAACTGTATGTTGCAGCCGCCTTCTATGCCGAGGGCGCGTATCAGCTTAAGGGCCGAATCGCGCAGCAGCTGGTACTCCTTGTCGGTCAGCGTCTGGGCGGGAGCCACCACCATGGAATCGCCTGTGTGAACGCCCACGGGGTCGATATTCTCCATACTGCAGACCGCGATCGCAGTGTCCGCGGAGTCGCGCATGACCTCGAATTCTATCTCTTTGTATCCCTTTATGCTCTTCTCCACCAGCACCTGGTGCACAGGGGAAAGGGCAAGGGCGTTGGGCATAAGTTCCAGCAGCTCTTCCTCGTTGTCGGCGAAGCCGCCGCCGGTGCCTCCCAGGGTGAAAGCGGGCCTCAGGATAACCGGATAGCCGATTTCGGCGGCGACCTTCACACCTTCTTCGACGCTGTAGCATATCTCCGAAGGGATGACGGGCTCGCCTATGCTGATGCAGAGTTCCTTGAACTTCTCGCGGTCCTCCGCCATCTCGATGCCCTCGAAGGAGGTGCCGAGAATCTCCACCCCGCATTCGTCCAGCACGCCCTTGCGTGCCAGCTGCACCGCGAGGTTGAGACCGGTCTGCCCTCCGAGGCCCGGAACTATGGCGTCGGGGCGTTCGTAGCGTATGATCTTGGCGATGTATTCGAGCTTTAGCGGCTCCATATAGACCTTGTCCGCAATGTGGGTGTCGGTCATGATGGTGGCCGGATTGGAGTTGACCAGGATTACCTGGTAGCCCTCTTCTTTAAGCGCCAGGCAGGCCTGGGTACCGGCATAGTCGAATTCGGCGGCCTGTCCTATGACTATCGGCCCCGAGCCGATAACCATTACCTTGTGTATATCAGTCCTTCTTGGCATCCTGTTGTTCCTCCATCATGCTTATGAATTTGTCTATCAGGTGGATAAAGTCCCTCGGGCCGGGCGCGGCCTCGAGCTGGAACTGTACTCCGAACACCCTGTCATCACGGTTCTCGAACCCTGCCACATAGCCCTCGGGCACCGTGATATGGGTGGGCTCGAGAGGTGTGCCCTCGACGCTGCGGAAGAAGTAGCTCTGGTTGAGCACCGCAATACCTATGCGGCCGTTCTCCAGTTCGCGTACGGGATGGTCGCCGTGTATGCCGCAACCCATCCACTCGGGCTTGGCTCCATAGGCGCAGGCGATGATTTCTGCTCCCAGACCTATGCCGCAGACCGGCAGCCTGCCCTTCAGTTCTTTGAAGAGGGCGTTCACCTCCGGCACCTCGGGTACGTTGTCGGGCCCGTTGGACAGCAGGATGCCGTCGGGATTATACGCCAGGATGTCGCCGGCCGGGGTGTCGAAAGGCACTATCGTTACATTGCAGCCCTTCGAGCCCAGCAGGCGGAGTATCGAATGTTTGATGCCGCAGTCCACCGCGACCACGTGGAAACGGTGGTTGGGAGTGCGGGTGAGCCAGCGTTTGCGGCAGCTGACCTGCTTTACAGCACGGCTTCCTGCGGGGGTTTTGCGTATCAGTTCAAGAGCTTCTTCCACCGGCATGTCGGCATCCACGATAGCCGCCCTGGGGCGTCCCATCCTGCGTATCTGCTTGGTAAGCTGGCGTGTGTCCACCCCGCTCACGCAGGGGATGCCGTGTTCTTCCAGCTCCTCTTCCAGAGTCTTGGTGAGACGGAAGTTGCTGGGGGTGTCGCAGCACTCGCGAACGACGATGCCGTCCAGATAGGACAGCTTGGATTCGTAATCCTCGTCGGTGATGCCGTAATTGCCTGCCAGAGGGTAGGTAAGTACCACTATCTGACCGGCATAGGAGGGGTCGGAAATGATTTCCTGATACCCCACGACCGAAGTGTTGAAGACAATCTCGCTGACTCTGTTGCAGTCCGCTCCGAAGAGTATTCCGCAATACTCGGTACCGTCTTCAAGCACAAGTTTTTTCCTGGGTCGAATCATACACTAAATAACCGTTATAATAAGTCTTTACAATCTTTCCTTGTACCTTCATCCCGTCGAAGGGGGTGGACTTGCCCATCGACAGGAAACTCCTGCTGTCTATGGTGAACGGAGTTTCCAGGTCCGCCTCTATCCAGTCCTGAGGGGCGTCCGGAAGCCGGAATATCCTCCTGGGTGCGGAGGACAGGGCTTCTACCAGCCTGTCAAGGCTGATCAGGCCCTTGAGCACCAGCCCGGTGTAGAGCACCGGAAAGGCCGTTTCCAGCCCCACTATCCCCATTGCGCTGCCTTCCAGGCCCTTGGATTTCTCTTCCGCAGAATGGGGGGCGTGGTCGGTTGCGATTACGTCTATCGTGCCGTCCCTGAGGCCTTCAACCAGGGCCTCGCGGTCTTCCGCGCCGCGCAAGGGAGGATTCATCTTGAAGCGTCCGTCTTCCCGTAGGTCCCCGTCGCACAGGGTAAGGTAATGGGGCGCCGTTTCGCAGCTCACCGGCAGGCCGCTTTTCTTTGCCTGCCGCAGCAGCTCGACGCTTTCGCGGGTGGAGATATGGCAGACGTGGTAGCGGCAGCCGGTCTGGGCCACCAGCTCCAGGTCGCGCGCTATCTGCCCCCACTCGCTCTTGGAGCATATCCCTTTGTGGCCGTGGGCCCTGCAGTACTGCCCGTCGTGTATATAGCCTCCCCGGAGAAGGGTGTTGTCTTCGCAATGGGCGGCCAGGATTACGCCGGCGGCAGCGGCTGCCCGCATAGCCTCGCGCATCATTTCCTGGTCCTGCACGCCGCTGCCGTCGTCAGAGAACGCCACGCAGCGGCCTTTGAGCGCCTCGAAATCCACCGGTTCCAGTCCCTTGCGCCCCTTGGTTATAGAACAGTAGGGGAGGACACGGATCACGCTGTCCCTGTCTATGGCGGCCTGCTCTGCGGCCAGGTTCTCCGGACAGTCGGGCACAGGATCCAGGTTCGGCATTGCGCATACCAGGGTGTAGCCCCCGCGCGCCGCGGCCATGCTGCCGCTGCGTATGGTCTCCTTCCAGGTCTGGCCCGGTTCACGCAGGTGGACGTGAAGGTCTGCAAAGGCGGGGAGTCTTACCATTACACTGCTATTCAAAAAAAAGGACAGCTTAAACAGCTGCCCTGATGTCATCTATATAATTTTTGATATGAATATGCCGTTGGCCATTTCAATGCGCATTTGTGCAAAGATATGAAGAAACATCTGAATTATGAAATTTTTTTATAAACAATTTTTTGTGGAAAAATAATGGGATTTTTTCTATGCCGAATCCCCCTAAAAACGTAAATTTGCGTCCAAGTGTGTATACTGCTATGGAAAAAATCTACTCTGGAAAGACCAAGGACGTTTATTCCTTGGAAAATGGCAACTATTTACTCAAATTCAAGGATGATTGCACCGGAAAGGACGGTAAGTTCGACCCGGGTGAGAATTCTGTAGGCCTCACCATCGAGGGCGTCGGAGACGTCAACCTCCGTATGTCCATCTATTTCTTCGAGAAAATCAACGCCGCCGGCATTCCTACACATTACGTGTCGGCCAATCTCGACAACACCACCATGGAGGTGCTTCCCGCCAAGGTCTTCGGCCATGGTCTGGAAGTAATCTGCCGCCTCAGGGCCGTAGGCAGCTTCTATCGCCGCTATGCCGAGTACGTAGAAGAGGCCGCCGAGCTTCCGGAGTACGTAGAAATGACCTTCAAGAACGACGCTAAGGGCGATCCTCTGGTGACCAAGGACGGTCTTGTAGTCCTGGGAATCATGAGCGAGAAGCAGTACGACGCCATCAAGGCGGAGACGCAGCGCATCACACGCATAGTCGCGGACGAGATGAAGGCCCGCGGCATGGAGCTCTACGACATCAAGTTCGAATTCGGTTACGACGCCAAGGGCGACGTGATGCTGATAGACGAAATCGCGTCCGGAAACATGCGCGTTTATAAGAACGGCGAGTATATCGAGCCGATGACCCTTTCCAGACTCTTCTTCGAAAAGTAATGAAAGTCAGCGTCATAATGGGCTCCGGGAGCGACTGGGGGGTGATGTCCGCCGCCTGCAGCACTCTCGATGAGTTTGGTGTTCCGTACGAAAAGAAAGTCATAAGCGCCCATCGCACCCCGGACTTCTTCGTAGAATATATGAGGAGTGCGCGCGAGCGCGGAGTGGCGGTCGTAATCGCCGGAGCCGGCGGGGCCGCCCATCTTCCCGGCATGGCCGCGGCGCTCACCACTCTGCCCGTCATCGGAGTACCTATAAAGAGTGCAGCCCTGAACGGACTGGATTCACTGCTTTCGATCGTACAGATGCCTTCGGGTGTTCCCGTGGCCACAATGGCCATAGACGGGGCCAGGAATGCGGCTCTGTACGCAATCTCCATACTGGCGCTTGGTGACGGGGCCCTTGCGGGAGCCCTGGAAGCCTTCCGCGCCAAACAGAAAGACAAAGTCCTGCAGACAGAAATCTGATGAACAACATACACCGCATCTACGTAGAAAAGTATTCGGAGTTTCAGGTAGAGGCCCGCAGCCTTCTGGAAGAATTCAACGAAAACCTTTCTCTGGGGCTGCGTTCCTTGAGGCTCGTAAACGTTTACGACCTCTTCGGCTTCAGTGACGAACTTCTGGAACGCTGCCGCTACAAGGTTTTCGGGGAGACGGTCACGGACTGCGTCAGCGACTCCATCGCCCTGGAAGGAAAGAAATATCTGGCCGTGGAGTACATTCCAGGGCAGTTCGACCAGAGGGCGTCGTCCGCCGTGGACTGCGTCCACCTCATCGACCCCGACGCCGACGTTCAGATACGCTCCTCGCGCCTGCTCATTTTCGACGACGATTTCTCCGAGGAGGGCCTGGCCGCCGTCCGCCATTATTTCATCAACGCCGTGGAGTCCCGCGAGAAGGACCTTTCCGTACTTCTTCCCCCGGGAAAGGCGGAGGTGAAGCCGATGGAGGACCTGGACTCGTTTACGCAGCTGCGGGAAGAAGAACTGGAAGGCTTCTGCCGCCGGCACGGACTGGCGATGAACGCGGACGATCTCCGCGAGGTCGTCAAATGGTTCTCCCGGGAGGGGCGCAATCCCAGCGAGACGGAGCTCCGTATACTTGACACCTACTGGAGCGACCACTGCCGCCACACCACATTCAACAGCGAACTGCTGGACATCAGGATCGAAGACTCTTTCATCAAGCCGGCGCTGGAGGCGTCGCTCCGGCAGGCCGAAACCATACGCGCCGAGCTTGGACGCGAGGGCAAGCCCTTCTGTCTCATGGAACTGGCCACAATAGGGGCCCGTTACCTGCGCAGCAAGGGGCTTCTGGACGACCTGGAGGTGAGCGGCGAGAACAATGCCTGCAGCATCTTCGTAAACGTGGACACTCCGTCCGGCGACGAGCGCTGGCTGCTTCAGTTCAAGAACGAAACCCACAACCATCCCACGGAAATCGAACCTTTCGGCGGCGCTTCGACCTGTCTGGGCGGAGCGATACGCGACCCCTTGAGCGGCCGTGCCTACGTCTATCAGGCAATGCGCGTCACCGGAGCCGGCGATATCTGCCGCAGCGTTTCCGAAACCCTCCCGGGCAAGCTGCCCCAGATGGTGATCAGCCGCAAAGCCGCCGCCGGTTATTCCAGTTACGGCAACCAGATAGGCCTTGCGACCACCCACGTCCGCGAAATCTTCCACGAAGGCTATACTGCCAAGCGCCTGGAGGTAGGTGCGGTAGTGGGCGCCGTCCGTGCTGCCGACGTAATGCGTGAAGAACCCGTCCCGGGCGATGTGGTGCTGCTGCTCGGCGGCCGTACCGGACGGGACGGCATAGGCGGTGCGACCGGCTCGTCCAAGAGTCATACCGGCAGCTCCCTGGAGACGGCGGGCAGCGAGGTCCAGAAGGGCAACGCCCCCGAGGAACGCAAGCTCCAAAGGCTTTTCCGCAGGCCAGAGGTCACCCGTCTGATAAAGCGCAGCAACGATTTCGGCGCCGGAGGAGTGAGCGTGGCCATAGGAGAGCTTGCCGACGGCCTGGACATCTATCTGGACCGCGTGCCGGTCAAGTACGCCGGACTTAACGCTACCGAGCTGGCGATCAGCGAGTCGCAGGAGCGTATGGCGGTGGTCGTTGCGGCTGCCGACAGGGAAGAATTCGAGCGTCTTGCCGCAGCCGACAATCTGGAAGTCACTTATGTTGCCGATGTTACCGACAGCGGCCGTATGCGTATGTGGAACGGCGGCAAGCTGGTCGCCGATCTCAGCCGCGCCTTCATCGACACTACCGGCGCTCCCCATTATGCCCGTGCCACGGTGCAGGCGGTGGAGCGCAGGGATCCCTTCGCCCGGACCCCGGAAGGGGCCGGTATCCGGGAGCGTATGGCCTCCCTGATGGGCAGCCCCAACGTGGCCTCCCAGCAGGGTATGGTGGAGATGTTTGACTCGACCATAGGCCGGTCCACGGTGCTTATGCCGTACGGAGGTCTCCTTCAGGCTACGGAAACCCAGGTCTCCGTGCAGAAACTGCCGGTCGAGGGGACCGATACGGCCAGCGTCATGGCCTTCGGCTTCAACCCCGACCTCAGCAGCTGGAGTCCCTATCACGGTGCGGCCTATGCTGTGGTCGAGGCCTGCGCCAAGGTGGTCGCGGCAGGAGGAGAGTGGTCCGGAATGCGATTCTCCTATCAGGAGTATTTCGAGCGCATGAAGGACGAGCGCAGCTGGGGCAAGCCGCTTGCGGCACTGCTCGGCGCGCTCCGGATGCAGACCGAACTCGGCCTGCCTTCCATCGGCGGCAAGGACTCCATGAGCGGCAGTTTCGAGAAACTGAATGTCCCGCCCACCCTTATAGCTTTTGGAATCACCACCGTAAAGGCCTCCAGGGTGATTTCTCCCGAATTCAAGTGGGACGGCAACAAAATTTACCTGCTGCGCCCGGCGGCGCTTGACGACTATATGCCGGACACCGCGGCCCTTAAGTCCTGCTGGGACTTCGCCCATTCCAGGATCGAGTCGGGCGACATCGTTTCCGCATGGGCGCTCGGCTTCGGCGGCGTGGCTGAAGCGCTGGTGAAGATGTGCCTCGGCAATCGTTTCGGCGCGTCTGTAAAGATAGATGAATCAGAGCTTTACCGCCTGAGCTACGGCTCTCTGGTGGTGGAATCCTCCGTGCCTCTGGACCATCCTTCGGCGGTGCTCCTGGGTGAGGTGCTGGAGGAGGACGAGCTGGTCGTCAACGGAGTACGCATGTCTCTGGACGGTCTGAAAGCCGCCTGGGAAGGGCGCTGCTCCAGGGTGTATCCCGTTACCGTGCCGCCGGCGGATGACAGGCTGGCGCCGGGGAACAACCGGCTTGTAGCTGATGGCGGCCAGCCTTCCGTCAAGTCCGTCCTGCCCAGGCAGCCCCTCCGCAGTCCCGCAGAGAGGGTGGAACGGCCGGTGGTTTATATCCCGGTATTCCCGGGTACCAACTGCGATTACGATACCGCCAACGCGTTCAGGGCGGCGGGGGCCGAGGTGTGTACCGGAATTTTTCGCAATCTCACCTCCGCTGACGTCCGCGCTTCCATAGCCGAAATGGCCTCCAGTATATATGCCTGCCATATTCTGGCCCTCGCCGGAGGCTTCTCCGCCGGTGACGAGCCTGACGGCAGCGGCAAATTCATCGCCGACGTCCTGGGCAACTCGGACGTGGCCCGGAGCATCGAAGGCCTGCTTGGCAGGGGAGGCCTGATACTCGGTATCTGCAACGGTTTCCAGGCCCTTGTGAAGAGCGGCCTGCTGCCGTACGGCCGTTACGGAATGCTCCGCCGTGAATCCCCGACACTCTTCCGCAACGACATCAACCGCCACGTCTCCCGTATGGTCACCACGCGAGTCGCATCTGTGGCTTCCCCCTGGCTCAGCGGTTTCAAACCGGGAGACCTGCATACCATAGCGGTCAGCCACGGAGAAGGCAAATTCGTGGTGTCGGAAGAGCTTGCCAGGGAGCTGTTCGCAAACGGCCAGGTGGCCTTCCAGTATGCCGATCCGGTATCCGGCGAGCCCACCATGGAGCCGCCTTTCAACCCCAACGGCTCCTGCTATGCCATTGAGGGCATAATCAGCACGGACGGCCAGATTCTCGGCAAGATGGGCCACTCGGAGCGCTACGCCCCGGGGCTCTTCAAGAATATCGATGAGGACATGAGCCAGCCTCTCTTCCAAAACGCAGTCAACTATTTCAGGAAAAAGAGATAAGTATGAGAAAGGGTGAGTTAGTCTTCGAAGGAAACGAAAAGCAAGTTTTCGCTACCGATGTGCCGGATCAGGTGATATTCCGCTACAAGGATGTCACGGTGGCATACAACAACGTCAAGCGGGCCCGCTTCAAGGGTAAGGGCGCCCTGAACAGCCAGATCTCGGCCCTCCTGCTTAATTACCTGAACGAGAACGGGGTGGAAACCCACTATATCAGCTCCCTGGGCGACCAGGAGCAGCTCTGCAGGATGATCGAGATAATCCCCCTGCAGGTGGTGGTGCACAACCGCATCGCCGGTACTTTGGCCTACCGGCTGGGAGTCGAGGAAGGCTTCAAGCCCTCCAATACCATAATCGACCTGCGCTACAACAACGACTTGCTGGACGACCCCCTCATCAACCGCGACCATGCTGTAGCCCTGGGACTGGCGACCTATCAGGAACTGGACGGGATGTACGATATAGCCCGCCGCGTGAACGATCTGCTCAAGCCTCTCTTCCACAAGGCCGGAATCGAGCTCGTGGATATGAAACTCGAGTTCGGACGCGCCGCCGATACCGGAGCCATCATCATCTCGGATGAAATCAGTCCCGATACCTGCCGGCTCTGGGATGAGGCCACGGGAGAGCGCCTGGACAAGGACCGCTTCCGTCTGGACCTTAGCCGCGTGGTGGAGAGCTATCAGATAGTTTTGGACCGTTTGACCAAAGTAATCAATTCATAATATGGGTGTACTTGCTGTATATGGCGTAGAAAACGCATCCAATTTCATTTATTACGGCCTGCACAACCTGCAGCACCGCGGTCAGGAAGGCGGAGGTATAGTTACCTTCGACGACGAAGGAGTCAGCCATCGCTACCGCGGGCAGGGTCTGCTGAGCGAGATATTTACCAACGGCGAGCTGAATCATCTGCCCGGCCGCCTGGGAATAGGCAGCGTAAAGTATGCAAACGCGGCCAAAGGAGGGCTTAACAATGTGGAGCCCCTGTTCTTCCGGCACCATTCGGGCGACTTTGCCATAGCGGGCGAGGGCAACCTCATCAACTCCCGCCAGGTGTCGCAGTACCTGGAGCGTCACGGTTCCATTTTCCAGACCGATACCGACAGCGAACTGCTGGCCCACCTCATCAAGAAGAATAATGCCAAGGTGGACCGTATCTTCATGATAGTAAAGGCTTTGAACATGATAGAAGGAGGTTTCACCTTCGTCATCATGACCAAAAACCGCATATACGCCTGCCGCGACAAATACGGTATCAAGCCGCTCTGCATCGGCCGGCTGGGCGACGGTTACGTGGTGAGCAGCGAGTCCTGCGCCTTCGATATCATGGGTGCCGAGTTCATCCGCGACGTGCATCCTGGGGAGATTGTCTGCCTTGACCATCACGGCATACGCAGCACCCTGTACTCCCACTTCAACCGTCACCGCATGTGCGCCATGGAGTACATCTACTTCGCCCGTCCGGACAGCGACATAGACGGCTGCAACGTACACGCCTACCGCAAGGAGGCGGGCCGCCGGCTCTACCGTGAGTGCCCTGTGGAGGCCGATATGGTCGTCGGCGTGCCAGAGTCCAGCCTGAGCGCTGCCATGGGCTACAGCGAGGAGAGTGGGATTCCTTACGAAATGGGCCTGGTAAAGCACAAATATGTGGGCCGCACCTTCATCCAGCCCGTCCAGTCGCTTCGCGAGCTGGGAGTCAAAATGAAGCTGTCGCCGGTGCGCAGCATAGTCAAGGGCAAGCGTATCGTGCTTGTGGACGATTCTATAGTTCGCGGCACTACGTCCCTCAAGATTGTCAAGCTGCTCCGCGACGCCGGCGCCACCGAGGTGCACGTACGTATCGCCAGTCCCATGATGCGTTTCACCTGCCACTACGGGGTGGACACCTCTACTCCCGAAGAACTGCTCTGCTCGCACCGCACCCTGGAGGAGGCGCGTCAGGCAATCGGGGCCGACTCCCTGGGCTACCTCAGCCCGGAATCCACCCGCGACTCCTGCTTCGGCTGCGCAGATCCCTGCCAGGCCTGCTTCACGGGCGAATATCCCACTTTACTTTACGACGAATCAGTAGAACCTGAGTATGGCGATTAATTACGAAAACGCAGGCGTGAACCTGGAGGCGGGCTACGAAGTGGTCCGGAGAATCAAGTCCCACGTAGCATCTACCGCCCGCAAGGGCTCCATGGGTGGAATCGGCTCCTTCGGGGGTATGTTCGACCTCTCCGCCCTCGGCCTCAAGGAGCCGGTGCTGGTGAGCGGAACCGACGGAGTGGGCACCAAGCTGAAAATAGCTTTCGCGCTCGACAAACACGACACCATAGGCATAGACGCCGTGGCGATGTGCGTCAACGATGTGCTGGCCCAGGGCGCCGAGCCCCTCTTTTTCCTGGATTACATTGCCCTGGGGCATAACGAGCCGGCCAAGGTAGAGGCCATAGTTGCCGGTGTTGCGGAGGGCTGCCGCCAGGCCGGTTGCGCCCTCGTAGGAGGGGAGACCGCCGAGATGCCCGGAATGTACGAGGGCGGCGAGTACGATATCGCCGGTTGCACTACAGGTGTGGTGGAAAAGTCGCAACTTATTGACGGAAGCAAAGTTAAGCTTGGCGACGTGCTCATCGGAATAGCATCCAGCGGGGTGCATTCCAACGGTTTCTCCCTGGTCCGCAAGATAATTGGCGACGCCGGCCTGGACTGGAAGGATACCTCCGTTCCCGAGTTCGGGGGCCGCGGAGTAGGCGAGGTGCTGCTCACTCCCACCCGCATTTATGTGAAGCCGGTGCTGGATGTAATACGCAACTGCTCCGTCCACGGGGTGGCTCATATTACCGGCGGCGGCTTCGACGAGAATATCCCCCGCGTGCTTAAGCCGGGCCAGGGGGTGAGCGTGACTGAGGGCTCCTGGGAGATACTGCCTGTATTCCGTGCCCTGGAGCGTCTGGGAGGCGTGCCTCACAGGGAAATGTTCAATATTTTCAATATGGGTGTGGGAATGGTGCTGGTGCTCGATGCTGCGGAGGCTTCTAAGGCCCTGGAGATACTTCGCTCGCACGGCGAAACCGCCTCCGTAATCGGAGAAGTCACCGACAAGCCCGGCGTAAACATCATCCCCTCTCATTTGTCATTCTGAAAGAAAAAACAGTTTGTCATTCTGAACGAAGTGAAGAATCTACAAAACATCGCGGTCTTCGCCAGCGGCAGCGGAACCAACTTCGAGGCAATCGCAAGCGCCTGTGAGGACGGCCGTATCCGGGCGTCCTGCGTGCTGATGGTCTGCGACAAGCCCGGCGCTCCGGTAATCGACAGGGCAGCTCGTCACGGGGTTCCCGCATTCGTGTTTTCTCCTCGTGACTATGAGTCAAAGGAGGCTTTTGAGAAGGAGATTGTGGAGAAGCTGGATGCTGCCGGAGTGGATCTGGTCTGCCTTGCGGGTTATATGCGCATTGTGGGCCCGGTCCTGCTGGAGGCCTACAGGGGGCGCATTATCAACATTCATCCGTCGCTGCTGCCGTCGTTCAAGGGGGCGCACGCGGTTGAGGACGCCGTGGCCTACGGAGTCAAGGTTTACGGTATCACGATTCATTACGTCGATGAGACGCTGGACGGCGGCCGCATTATCGCCCAGCGCGCCTTCGATTACGACGGCTCCGACCCCGCCGAAGTTCATCGCCTCGGCCAAATTATTGAACATCAATTATATATCGATACTATCAACAAATTATTATGAAGAATGCCGGTATCCGTTTCGCAATCGTAAGCACCCTCGCTTGTAGAGGGAGGGGCCCACGGAGTGGGAGGGCGAGGACCGGAGGTCCGAGGATGGAGAAACGGATACCGGCATTCTTTAATAAACAGTTAGAATAATGCGAGCGTTAGTAAGTGTGAGCGACAAGGCGGGACTGGTGCCGTTTGTCAAGGGTTTAAAAGAGTTGGGCTGGGAAATAATCGCCACCGGCGGGACGCAGAAACTGCTGGAGGCCGAGGGCGTTAAAACCGTCGGGATCAGCGAGGTAACCGGATTCCCGGAGATCTGCGACGGCCGGGTAAAAACCCTCCATCCCAAGGTCCATGGCGCCCTGCTCGGCCGCAGAGACCTCCCGAGCCATCTTAAGGAACTGAAAGAGAACGGAATAGAGTTTATAGACATGGTATGCGTCAATCTCTATCCTTTCGCGCAGACCATAGCCAGGCCGGGAGTGACCATGGAAGACGCCGTAGAGAATATCGATATCGGCGGCCCCTCCATGCTTCGCAGTGCCGCAAAGAACTGGAAAGACGTAACGGTAGTCTGCGATCCGGAGGACTATGACCGCGTTCTGGAGGAGATACGCTCGAACGGCAACACCACCCCTCAGACCCGCCTGGAGCTGTCTGCCAAAGCTTATACCCATACAGCAGAATACGACTGCCGCATAGCGACTTACATGCGCGCCCAGGCCGGGCTGGAAGAGCGTCTCTTCCTGGAGTACCGGCTTAAACAGCCACTGCGTTACGGCGAGAATCCCCACCAGTCGGCATCATTCTATGCCTCTATGACACCCGAGCCTTTTTCCCTGGCCTCGGCCGTTCAGATTCAGGGTAAAGAACTGTCTTACAATAATATACAGGACGCCAATGCGGCCCTGAACGTGGTACGTGATTTCGAAGAGCCCTTCTGCGTGGCACTCAAACACATGAACCCTTGCGGAGCGGCTGTAGGGAAGACCTTGGAGGAGGCCTGGCAGGCAGCCTACGAAGCCGACAAGGTGAGTATTTACGGAGGCATAGTAGCGGTGAACCGTGAACTGAGCGCGGAAGTGACACTCGGCATGAAACCCATTTTCCTTGAGATAGTTATAGCTCCTTCATACTCTCCGGAAGCGCTTGAGATCCTTTCCGCTAAAAAGAACCTCCGGGTACTGCAGGTGGATATGACACACACCGATGCTCCGGTCCAGCAGTACATAGGAGTAAACGGTGGTCTGCTGGCCCAGCAGCTGGACACGGCTGTTGAGACCGTCAGCGCCGGGCAGTGTGTTACCAAAGTCAAACCTACAGACGCCCAGCTGGCCAGCATGCAGTTCGGCTGGAAGATAGTCAAGCATGTGAAGTCCAATGCCATAGCTGTGGTACGCGGCAATCATACCGTGGGCATAGGCGCAGGCCAGACTAACCGCGTGGGCTCCGCCCATATAGCCCTGGAGCAGGCCCGGGAGGCCGGCTTTACCGGGGACCTGGTGCTTGCATCGGACGGATTCCTTCCCTTCGCCGATACTGTGGAACTGGCTGCCCGATATGGGGTTACGGCTATAGTACAGCCTGGCGGCAGCATACGCGACGAGGAATCCGTCGCTAAGGCCGACGAACTCGGTATCACCATGATTTTCACGGGAATAAGACATTTTAAACACTGATATGAAAGTATTGGTCATCGGCGGTGGCGGCCGCGAACACGCCATAGTTGACGCGCTCAGCCGTTCATCCAAAGTTTCTCGTATCTTCTGCGCCCCCGGCAATGCGGGCATAGCCTCCCAGGCGGAGTGCGTCCCGATAAAGGACACGGACGTATCGGCCCTCCTGGCATTTGCAGTCAAAGAGGCCATAGACCTCACTGTAGTGGGCCCTGAGGCTGCACTTTCCGCCGGCGTGGCCGACGCTTTCCGTGCCGCCGGCCTGCGTATCTTCGGCCATACCAGAGCCGCCACCAGGATAGAGAGCAGCAAGGAGTTCGCCAAGAAGCTGATGGCCAAATACGATATCCCCACTGCCGCCTACCGCAGTTTCTCGGATTATGAGGATGCCCTGGATTATGTGCTTTCACGTCCTTTCCCCGCAGTACTCAAGTACGACGGACTTGCCGCCGGAAAGGGGGTGGTAATCGCGGAAGATGCGGACGATGCCCGCACCGCCCTTGCTTCGATGCTGCTGGACCACAGTTTCGGCCAGGGCCGCGTAGTGGTGGAAGACTATCTGGAAGGTCCGGAGTTCTCGTTCATGGCTTTCGTGGACGGCGAGAGGGTGTATCCTATGCCTCTGGCCCAGGACCACAAGCGTGCTTTCGACGGCGACCTCGGGCCCAATACCGGCGGGATGGGGGCATATACCGGACTGCCGTTCATTACGGAAGAAGACAGGGAATTCGCTCTGAATCAAATACTTCGCAAGGCTGCCGCAGGCATGGTGGCCGAGGGCTGCCCGCTCAGCGGCGTGCTCTACGGCGGTCTCATGAAAACCCGCGACGGAGTAAAGGTCATAGAGTTCAACGCCCGTTTCGGCGACCCCGAAACCGAGGTGGTGCTCCCTCTTCTGGAGAGCGACATCGCCGACATTTTCTGTGCCGTAGCCGACGGCGTACCGGCGGCCGAACCGGTCTGGAGCGACGCCGTAACCATGGGCGTCGTGCTGGCGTCCAAAGGCTACCCGGGCTCGTACGAGAAGGGTTATCCCATTGATATTCCGGAGGATATGGACGGAGTGCAGCTGTATCAGATGGGTACTGCCCGAAAGGACGGAAAGCTGGTCACCGGCGGCGGGCGCGTACTCATGCCGGTATGCAAAGGCGCGGACCTTCGTGAAGCCCGCGCCCGTGTGTATGAAGCCGCAGCCATGATACGCTGCGACAATCTCTTCTATCGTTCAGATATAGCGCACCAGGCGTTGTAGGTGTTCTCCATCAGGCAAGCTATGGTCATAGGACCTACGCCTCCCGGGACGGGGGTAATCCATCCCGCCACCTCGGATGCGGAGGCGAAATCCACATCTCCCGTCAGTTTGCCTTCCGCTGTGCGGTTGATGCCAACATCAATAACTATGGCGCCGGGTTTCACCATGTCTCCGGTGATAGTCCCGGGCCGGCCTACCGCCGCCACAAGAATGTCTGCCTGAAGCGTAAGGGCTTTAAGGTCAGGGGTTCTGGAGTGCGCGACGGTGACGGTGGCGTTACGGTCGAGCAGCAGTTTCGCTACCGGCTTGCCCACGATGTTGCTGCGTCCGGCGACCACGGCCCGCTTGCCCTCAATGGCCTCTCCGGTGCTGTCTATCAGCTTTATTATGCCCTTCGGCGTGCAGGGAACCGGGCATGGGCGGCCGAGCCAGAGTCTTGCCACGTTCGAAGGATGGAAACCGTCCACGTCCTTTGCCGGAGCTATGGCGTCTATCACCCTGTCTTCATTGATCTGCCTGGGCAGGGGAAGCTGCACCAGGATGCCGTCGACGGAGGCGTCTCCGTTCAGTCCGTCAATCACTTCCAGCAGCTTGGCCTCGCTTACGTCTTCTGGAAGCTCGATCAGCCTGCTGTCCATGCCGGTGAACGCCGCCGCCTTGATTTTCCCGTTCACGTAGGAACGGCTGGCCGGATTGTCTCCGACTATGATGACTGCCAGGCAGGGAACGCGCCGTCCGCTTTCAGCAATGGCAGCTATCTTCACCTTGAGGTCTTCCTTAAGCGCGAGGCTGACCGCCTTGCCGTCGATTATCTTGCTCATATTACCAGTATCGATAGAATAACGCTATGCTTTCCATACCGCCGAAGAACTGCTTCAGCAGGTAGCTCTCGTTGGGGGAGTGGATGGTATCCCGTTCCAGGCCGAAGCCCATCAGCAGCGGGTCTATGCCCAGAATTTTCTGCACTTCCGCCAGTACGGCAATGCTGCCGCCTCCGCGCGCAGGCACGGGCTCTATGCCGTAAACCTCGGCTATGGCCCGGCTGGCAGCCTTATAGGCGCTGCTGGAAATGGGGATCAGGAAGCCGTCGCCGCCTTCGCAGGGTTTGACCTCCACCTTGACGCACCTGGGTGCCAGGGCCTTGAAGTGTTTTTCGAACAGTCGGGTGATTTCGGAGCTGCGCTGATTAGGCACCAGGCGCATGGAAATCTTGGCGTGGGCCTCGCTGGGCAGGACAGTCTTGGCTCCTTCTCCGGTGTAGCCTCCCCAGATGCCGCATACGTCCAGGCAGGGCCTGATTCCGGTGCGCTCCTGAGTGGTGTAACCCTTCTCGCCACGCACGTCGCGTATGTCGAGGAACTCCTTGTACTCCTTCAGGTCGAATGGAGCTTTCGCCAGCATCCTGCGGTCCGCCCGGGACAGTTCCACCACCTTGTCGTAGAAGCCAGGAACCGTAACCCGGCCGTCGGCGTCGATAAGGGTGGAAATCATTTCGCAGAGCACCTGGATGGGGTTGGCGACGGCTCCGCCGTAATGCCCGGAATGCAGGTCCTTGTTGGGGCCGGTCACCTTGACTTCCAGATAGCTCAGGCCACGCATTCCGCAGTTGATGGAAGGCACCTTCTCGCTTATCATGGTGGTGTCGCTTACCAGGCAGATATCGGCCGAGAGCATACTCTTGTGGGCTTTTATCCAGGCTGGCAGGGAGGGGCTGCCGATTTCTTCTTCGCCCTCGAAGAGGAATTTTACGTTGTGCTTCAGGGCTCCGGTGCGCAGCAGGAACTCGAAGGCCTTGATATGCATAAAGAGCTGTCCCTTGTCGTCGTTGGCTCCGCGGCCCCAGATGGCCTCGGCTCCGGTGGCGTCGGGCCCGATTACCGGTTCGAAGGGGTCGGTGCGCCATTTTTCCAGCGGCTCGGCGGGCTGCACGTCGTAGTGGCCGTACACCAGGACGGTACGGTCGGCGCCTGCCACTTTTTTCTGTCCGAAGACCACCGGATGCCCGTCGGTCTCATAAACGGCGGCGCTGTCGGCCCCGGCCTCCATCAGCAGTTCAGTCAGCCTGTCGGCGCAGCGGTACATATCGGCCTTGTGCTCGGCTTTGGCGCTCACGGACGGAATGCGCAGCAGCGAAAACAATTCTTCAAAGAATCTTTCCTTATTCTCCTGTATGTATTTTTTCATGTTGTAAAGTTAAACAATTATAGTTAAATTTGTGCACCTAACGTAATTATATGGCACTCATAAAATCAATCTCCGGCATCCGTGGAACCATCGGAGGCCCCACCGGGGAGAATCTGACCCCCGTCGATATAGTAAAGTTTACCTATGCATACTGCCACTGTCTGCGCGAGCGCAAGCAGCCTTTCGGCGACCGCTACAAGGTCGTGGTCGGCCGTGACGCCCGCCTCAGCGGCGAGATGGTGGAGCAGCTGGTGGTCGGCACCCTGATCGCCTGCGGCGTGGACGTGGTCCGCTGCGGCTTCGCCAGCACCCCTACCACCGAGCTGGCAGTCACTTTCAGCAAGGCCGACGGAGGCATCATCATCACCGCCAGCCATAATCCCCGCCAGTGGAACGCCCTCAAGCTCCTTAACGAGCACGGAGAGTTCCTCACCGCCGTCCAGGGCCAGGCCATTCTGGACTGCGCCGACAGCGGAGAATTCGATTTCGCCCCGGTCGACGATCTGGGTGTCGTCGAGGACCATGATTTCACCGACGAGCATATAGATGCGGTGCTTGCTCTGCCCGCGGTTGACGTGGAGGCCATCAAGGCCGCTGGATTCAAGGTGGTGCTGGACGCCATCAATTCCGTGGGAGGCATCATCATGCCGCGCCTGCTCAAACGCCTGGGTGTCAAGTGTATAACCCTTAACGGCGACCCTACCGGCGACTTCGCCCACAATCCCGAGCCCCTGCCCGCCAACCTTACAGACCTCAGCGCCACCGTGGTGCGCGAGAAGGCCGACCTGGGCATCAGCGTCGATCCGGACGTGGACCGTCTTGCCCTCATCTGCGAGACCGGCGACCCGTTCGTTGAGGAATATACCCTGGTGGCTGTCGCCGACTATCTGCTCGACGATGCCGTCGCCCGCGGCGTCAATCCCCTTGCAACCGTGTCCAACCTCAGCTCCAGCCGCGCCCTTCGCGATGTGACCGAGGCCCACGGAGGCACCTACTACGCGTCCGCGGTAGGCGAGGTGAACGTCACCACCCTGATGCACAAGGTAGGCGCCCTCATCGGCGGCGAAGGCAACGGAGGCGTAATATATCCCGCTTCCCACTGCGGCCGCGACGCCATGGTCGGAGTCGCCCTCATACTCAGCCAGCTGGCGCACAAGAAAATGACGGCCAGCGCCTACAAGGCGACCCTGCCTCAGTATTTTATCGCCAAGAACCGTATCGACCTGAGCGACAAGGCCCTGATAGACCGCATCCTGGACGAGATGAAGGAGCACTTCAAGAAGGAGAAGGTGAACACCATAGACGGAGTGAAGATCGACTTCGAGGCTTCCCGCCGCTGGGTGCACCTCCGCCGCTCCAATACCGAGCCCATCATCCGTATCTACTCCGAGGCTCCTACCGCCGCCGAGGCTGAGGCTCTCGCTTCGGAGGTGGTCTCCCTGGCACAGCGTATCATAGCAAATGTTTAGCTTCCGCACCACGCCCATAGGCGAACAGCCCGACAAAGGCCTCACCGAAGGGCGTGTGGCTTGTTTCTGTACGCCTAACTGCTGGGACAGCGCGTCCCAGACCTACTTGTACGACATTTTCCGCGCCAGGGGCAACCTGGTGCGGGTTTTCGGTCCTTCCGGGGCGGAACTGGATCCCGCCGCCGGACATATAGACTTCAGTGCCGAGGATCTGGAAGGCCTGGATGCGGTAGTGGTGGAGATTCAGGATGTGGGTTCCCGCTACTTCGGCTATACGCGCGACGTCATGCGTCTGCTGAGTTTCCGCGCCCGTATGGAGGAGGGGCCGTCGGTATATATCGTCGACCATATCAATCCTGCCGGCAGGGTGGTGGAAGGCACAATTCCCGTGCTGGAACCCGACCTGTGGACTCCGCATGTGGCTCATCGTCACGGGCTTACGCTGGCCGAGCTGTGCAACCTGTGGTGCTCCGAGATAGACGCCCGCTTCCCCCTGCATATCATTTCCGCCCTGGCCGGGGGAGTAGGGAAGGACCTGCTGCCCTGGACCATAGCTCCCGCTCCCGATATGCCGGGACTCTTCTCCTGCGACATGTATAGCGGCGGAGCCCTTTGGAGCGCTACGTCGGTTACGGCCGGCCTCGGTACGCCCCGCCCCTATGAATACGTAGGAGCGCCCTTCCTGAGCAACGGCTCCATCCCGCCCAGTCCGCAGGGAGTATTGATGCGCCCGTGCTCCTTCACTCCGGCATCCGGCAAGTACGCGGGGGAGGTGTGCAACGGCTACCAGATTATCCTGCTGCCGGGAGCGCAGTACCATTCGCTGCTGCACACGGTCCAGCTGATGCGCTGGTTCGCCGAAAGAGATTCCCGCTTCGAAATCACCCCGGAGCTGCTGGACCGCATAGACGACCCTGTCATCGCCGAGTACCTCCAGGGCCGCATCACCTTCGACATCGTCCAGGAACACGTCAAACTGGAAGAACAGAAGTGGATACGCAAAGCCCGCCGCTTCCTCCTCTACGACGACTCCCCGTACAGGATAAAATAGTTTGCATTTTTGCAAAAATGTACTAACTTTGCGGCCGCATTAAAAAACTATAGTTTTATGAAACAAGGAATCCATCCCGAAACCTACCGACTTGTAGCTTTCAAGGATATGTCCAACGAAGACGTGTTCATCACCCGCAGTTGCGCCAACACCAAGGAGACGATAACTATCGAGGGCGTTGAATATCCTCTCGTGAAGCTTGAGATTTCCAACACTTCTCATCCTTTCTACACCGGCAAGATGAAGATCGTCGATACCGCCGGCCGTGTGGACCAGTTCTATCAGCGTTACAAGGCCCGCAAGAAGTAAAAACTTGCGACTCAATAGGTGAACGAGACCGACCCGAAACCGGGCCGGTCTTTTTTTTGTCCCGGGAAATAGCTACATTTGGAGTTGCAAGCTGATAACCATTATGACTAAATGGAAATATACGCCTCCCGAGGCGGAACCTTTATCCTGTCTGGGCCTGGAAATGCTGGCTTCCAGTACGGATTTCAATTACGATAACGGAACAGAATATTTCGATTATGAAGACGGTGGACTTATTTAAAAGAGTAGCTGCCGCCTTCGTCGCGGCCCTTACGATCGCTGCCTGTTCTACAGTTCAGCCTGATTACCCCGAGCCGGCTGAAGCCCAGCCAGCTGTATTTATCATAGGTGACCCTGGTACCCGCGCCCTGCTCGGTTCCGACGAACACGGTCACTTCGGCCAGTGGCTGGCCGGAGACAAGATGGGCACCTTCGTTACATCTTCCAGCGGCACCGGTTACGGATATTCCGTCATTACGCCCGGAAACCCGGCCACGGTTGCCGTTTACAGCGGCAGTACTTACAAGACCTTCAAGGGAGGAGAGGTTGTGCGTGCGTACTATCCGTCCAGCAATTCCGCCTCCTATAATTCTGTGGAAATGGTCATACCCGCAGCTCAGACCCAGTCCGGCAGCGATTTCAACTTCGACGCCATGCCCATGGTGTCCGGCCAGTACACCATCCCCAAGGCGCTGGACAAGAGCACGTATCCGGTAGTAGGCGAGCTGATACTGGCCAACCTCGCATCGGTTGCCGAGTTCCGCGTATTCTCCAGCAATCCGGAGTATGTGGATGAAATCGTAACCAAAGTCACCTTCGATGCCAATGCCTCCATCGCCGGTAGCTTTACCAAGAGTATCGCCTCGACCGATCCGTACGATCCCTCTACCCTGGAAATCTCCGGATACACAGAGACTTCCGTTTCCACCACGGTTTCCAATTCGCTCGACCTGGGCTCCTCCCTCGACAATGCCTATTCCATTTTCATGGTGGTTGCCCCCGGCACTTATGGCGGCAGTATAACGGTCACCACGGACAAGGCGACCTACAGGTTCCCGCTCAAGTCCAGCCAGACCTTCAAACGTTCCGTGGTGCGCTCCCTTGGCGTCGATCTCGGGACCTGTACCGACAGAACTGCCATCAGCAATGCCGGACTCGTTACCGTTACAAAGACCGTCAAGGAGATACTGACTGCGATGGGCATGGGGACGACCAGCAACGGAACGGTCGTGAATCCTTTGACGGTGGATGATGTGATTACCATGTCCACCACCGGCACCGGGAACAACGCAAAGGTTTACGGCAGCGCATCGGAATGGCGCCTCTACACCTCCGGCAACGGCAACTTGATTATCTCTGCTGCAAACGGCTACGAGCTACGTTCGGTAACTATCACCCATACCAAAACTTCCAGCAGCGCGGCCAATTACAATTTCGGCGGCCCTGCTTCCGGTGTGGCCCAGTCGGTCTCCGGGAAGAGCGTATCATTCAGTCTGATTTCCGGAAACATGAGCGTGAAGGGCGTTTCGGTGTCCTATGTGCCTGTTGACGGCGGTCCGAGCGTCAGCACCGGTGGGGCGAAGAACATTGGCTCCTATTCGGCAACGCTCACTGCGACTTACAAGGATGTAGATGTATCCAAGGCCCCTCAGGACAAGGGTTTCTACTGGGGAACGTCACCTTCGGCCCTTACCAACGAGCTTTACGATGACGAAAACCTGGTGACCACTTCCAGCGGTTCCTACGAAACGCTGCTGCACCCGCTTCAGGCGAATACCACCTATTATTACCAGGCCTTCATGACGGTGTGGAAAGACGGCAGCTACCAGACTATTACCGGAGACGTCATGAGCTTTACCACCACCGAGGCCAGCGCCTTTGGTACGGCATATCTTAGTTGCTACGAGATGCCCGAAGTGGTCACGACGGTTTCGTCCACCGGACCGGAGACCTTCGGCACAACTGCCTGGTATGCATTCCAGACGAGTGTTTCCACCCGTATGGTAGTCACCCACACATACAGCTATAACAACAAGATATACCGCAACTACACCGCCTGTGTGGACCAGACCAAACGCTGCCCTGTATGGACCGCCTATGTCATGCACGGCGGGGCATACCCCAACAATGGTGTAAAGCGTGGCAGTTTTAGCGAGCTGACAAGCTACGACCCGGCCATACCGGCGTCCTGGCAGTCCAGCGGCTCCACCTCCGACTACAACAACGGAGAAGGTTATGCCCGCGGCCACCACTGTGCGTCAGAAGACAGGCAGGCCTGCCGTGACGCCAACGACCAGACCTTCTACTACACCAACCAGTCGCCTCAGTGGCAGAACGGCTTCAACAGTGGTGTATGGGCTACACTCGAAGGTGCCGTCCAGTCCAGGGCGGGTTCCCTCAGCGCCTCCGATACACTTTACGTTGTAGTCGGCACCCTATTCGAAGACGGCAATACGGGCTCCAGTAACGACGGCGGTACCGTAGCCCGCCCCAGCCATTTCTACAAGCTTCTGATGATGTGTCATTTCGACGGCAGCGGAAACGTGACTTCTGCGTCCACGTCGGCATGGATATTTGAGAACAAGGCGAACACCGGCGGCTATTCGGACTCCAAGTTCAAAACCACCGTCGATGCAATAGAAACCCGCACGGGCTTTAACTTCTTTGCCAACGTTCCTTCGGAAATACAGGAGGCCGCAGAATCGGCATTCAGTGACATATTATAGACAGTGAGTGCAAAAATATTTGCAGATTAAAATATCTTCACTATCTTTGCACTCCAATCCGCTGGGTTCGTATAACGGTTAGTACTCAAGATTCTCAATCTTGCAATAGGAGTTCGATTCTCCTACCCAGTACTAAAAAAAGAAAGACTGAAACAATTTTTCAGTCTTTCTTTTTTTAGTACTTCTTAACCCACGCAGGCTGCCGCCTGCGACCCCTGTCAGGGGTATTTCGACCTCCGGTCGGTCGCTTTCAGCGACTTTTTACGTTTCTTCGAACCTGCGGCATCAAGTACTTGGTCACATTCTTTTTTTCTACCCGCTGAAGTCGACGTCGCTGAAGGCGAGGGAAGGGATGAGCTTGGTGGCGCAGGGGCGGAAATCGGAGCCGGCGGCTATAAGGTTCTTCCAGAGGGTGAGGAAGTTCCCGGTGATTACCATTTCGTGGACCGGACGGACGGGCCTGCCGTTCTCGAACAGCTGCCCGGAAATGCCGTAGGAGAAGTCTCCGGTGGTCATATTGCAGTTGCCGCCGTTGAAATCGGTCACCAGGATGCCGTTGCCGCAGCGGGCCATCAGGTCGTTCCTGTCCAAGCCCTCCGCCGGCCATCCTGCCAGACGGGGCCGCACTGCATCCTCGCAGGTCCCGGGAATCCCCAGTTTGGCCGACATATAGGTGTTGACGAAATAGCGCTGCACCACTCCCTCCTTGATTATTGCCCCTTCGGCCGTCGCAACGCCTTCGGAATCAAAGAGTTTGGCCCCGGCTTCGCCCTTTCTCCAAGGCTCGTCCAGAAGGGTAAGGCCGGAGGAGAACAGTTTCCTGCCCTCACTTCCAACCAGAAAAGAGTTGCCCTGCTGGATGGAATTTGCGTTCAGGGCGCTTATCAGGGGAGACACCAGCCTGGATGCGGTTTCGGCTCCCACTACCATATTGTACTTTCCGCTCGGGGCAGCGCTGCTTCCTATCTGCGAAGCGGCGCGCAATACAGCAGTGCGGCCGCAGTCGGAGGCGTCGAAGTCCTTAAGATGCGTACTCGCCGTCCACCAGTAGTCGCTGTATTTGTTGCCCTTGGCGTCCTCTATCGTCACCTCCACGCCGTAGTCGAAGGAGGTTTCGCTATGGCGGCACTCAAGTCCTTGGGTATCAACTTCGTAGATGTCGTATTCGGAGTCGCTGTACTCGCCCTCTTCGGACACGAGGCGGAAGGAAGATCCTTCGATTTGCTCCGGATGACAGGTAACGGCGGCGTCGAGGGCCATGCGTGTGCGGTCTTCCGGAGCGACTCCCTGCCAGGCGTCGTCGTACAGTTCCATCTCGCGGCCTGTAATGGCAGTGCGGCAGCACCGCTCGGCATCGGGCAGCCTGCGGAATTCGTCCGGCCTGAGCATGCGGACGGTATCGACCGCCTCGCGGATGAACTTTTGCAGGGCATCCCGTTCCAGTTTGTTGATGGAGAAACTGCCGTATCGTCCGTCGGCAAAGAGGGCAATGCTCATGCTGCGGTCGGCGCAGCGGGTTACCTTGTCGATCTCTCCGTCAAGCGTGGCGACCAGGTTTTCGATGCTCTTGGTCAGCGTAATGCGGGCCGCGGAGGCTCCGGCGTCCTTTGCGAACTCCAGGCACTCCCTGGTCAGCAGTATTTCTTCCCGAGTAATCATTCCCCTCCGACAGTAAGATTCTTGATAAGCACGCTTGGAATGCCGCAGGACACCGCCACGCTCTGTTCCTTGCCGCAGGTCCAGGTGCCGTCGTCTATCTTAAGGTCGTCCGCTACCGCCACTATGTCGGCCAGCGCCTGCGGTCCGTTGCCTATTATGTTGATGTCTTTGACGGGTGCCGTAAGTCTCCCGTTCTCAATTAGATAGCCCCTGTTGACATAGAAGGTGAAATCGCCTTCCCCTATACGCACTTCGCCGTTTGCGAACTTGTCCACGTAAACTCCTTTGCGCACCGAGGCTATAAGGTCCTCCAGGCTGCCGTCGGTTCCGCTTTCCATGTAGGTGGTGCGCATACGGGGGATGGGGTTGTAGCGGAAGGATTCGCGGCGGCCGTTGCCGGTGGGGGCGACTCCGTAATAGGCGGCGCTGATGCGGTCGTGGAGGTAGGATGTCAGTATGCCGTCCTGCACCATGTAGGTCTTCTGCCCGGGCACACCCTCGTCGTCGTAGCGTAGCGAGCCGCGGTTGCCGGGGATGGTCGCATCGTCCAGTATGTTAATGCCTTCCTTGCAGATGCGCCGCCCCATTTTGTCGCAGAAGATGGACTGTCCCTTTCGGTTGAAATCGGCCTCGAACGCGTGCCCCATGGCCTCGTGCAGCAGTATTCCGGAGGCTCCGGCCGCCATCACCACGCTCATGCGCCCGCCCTTGGGACGCCTTGCCGCGAAGCTGTCGTCCAGCCCCTTGACCGCCTCGTCCGCCAGTTCCGCTATGAGCTGATCGCTCAGCATCTCGCGTCCGCAGCGCAGGCTCCGGGAAACCGCCCGCTGTTCCGTGCGGCCGTTGTCGCCGAAGATCAGTGTCATGCTTATGCTGCAGAGCGGCCGGCTGTCTTCCGTCAGCTCGTCCAGCGAATTGTACATCAGTATGTCGCTTTCGGACCAGGAGAGCAGGGCAATGACTTTCAGCGTCCTGGATTCGCGTTCGCGGACTGCGGCCTCCAGCCTTTCCAGCCAGGCGGCAAGCTCCTTTTTGTCGGCTTCCGCCCAGACCTGCCTCATCTCGTACAGCTGAGGGGGAACTTTATTCCCGGACGGTACGCCGAAACTGCCGCTGCGTCCGGCAATGGAGCGGGCGGCACGTGCGGCGTCCAGCAGGGCGGACATTTCGGTGGATTCGGAGTAGGCGTAACCGGTCTTTTCGCCGTCCAGCACCCGTACGCCGCATCCGTAATCAAGATGGAAACCGCCGGAGGCTACAGCTCCGTCGCGCAGCAGCAGGTCGTTATAGACGGTCTGCTCGAAGTAGAGGTCGCACCAGTGACCGCCCTTCAAGCCTTCGGAAACTATGTCGCGGAGCTGCTTCCGGCTCAGGCCGAAAATCTCCAGATTACTCGCCCTCATCTACGGCCTCCTCCGTCAAACTCCTGATTTTCTTGAACTTGTCCTCGTCCTTGATGATGCTGCGCTGGTTGTTTCCTTCGGCAATAAGGGTGAAAGTGTTGCCAGAATTGTCGGCAATCATCCAGCGGTCGCAGATGGGCATATAGATTTCGAAAAGATACTTCAGCCCTGAGGCGTAGCGCCGCCTGAGCACATTCTCCGGGATGTTGTGGCCGCCAGTGGAAACCCTGTCGCGCACCCTCTGGATGGCGATTTCCGGCGACTGCACCCAAAGGTACAGGATAGTGATCAGGTATCCTCTTGAGCGCGCTTCGTTGATGATGTTCACAAGGGAGCGGGTGGCCAGGGTGGTCTCTATGCTGAAGTCCGAGCCCTGTTTGAGCAGGTACTCGATTCGCATCAGCATGTGCCGGCTGGCGGAAATCGACGCGATGGACGGGTCGAAAGGCGAAAGGCTCTTGGCGAACTCGTCGGAGTTGACGAATTCGCGGCAGTCCAGTATTTCCGGCAGGAAAGTGTACGACGCCGTGGTTTTGCCGGCGCCGTTGCAACCTGCTAGAATATAGAGTCTTGGCATTTAGAAACAGTTTCTAATGAGTTACTCCGTAGCCGAACAGGGCGAAGTCGCCGAGCAGCGGATCCTCCGGCCATATTTCCCGGAAACGCGCCGTTATGTCCTGGGCGGTCACGATGTCCTTCTGTTTGCGGCGGGTGAGCTTGAGCGCGGTAGCCTGGGCATGCACGTGTACGTCCAGCGGCACCAGAAGATCGGCCGGGCTGCTGTCCTGCCAGAGGCCGAGGTCCACCTTGCCGTCGTTGCGCACCATCCAGCGCCTCATCAGGTTAATCTTCTTGTCCGGAGCCTTCGGGTCTTCCTTGCGGCGGAAAATGATGGAACGAATCTCCTTGGCGGACAGCGATTCCAGGGTGTCGTGCCAGGTGTACCATTCGCGCAGGCGGCCGCAGATTCCGGCAATCTCGCTCCACTTTACGGTGCGGTGCAGGGAACTGTCGTCGTCGCGGTAGGAGCCGGACATAACGTAGTCGAGCGGCTTCCACTCCATCTCCTCGAAGAGGCGTTCGCAGTCACGGCAGATCATGGCCCTGCGCCCCCACGCCAGGTGGGAGGCGAAGACGGCCGCTATCTCCACGTCCTGCAAGGACGCCCCGCGGCGCACGAATTCCCTGGGGAATGCCACGGGGTCGTCCTCGAAGTACTTGAGGTCGTTATACTCTTCCGCCCATTCGCGGAGCAGTTCTGCAGTCTTTTCGGTCATTTAAGAAGTTGCAGCTTCGAGTTTCTTAAGCATAGAGAACATCACCAGTCCGGATACGACGCAGAGTGCCATCAGCACGCACCAGTTGACCCACAGAGGGACGTGGTCCCACATCATGGAAGGAATGGAGCTGAGGTAGTTTCCTATCGCGGTGGCGGCGAACCAGAGACCCATCATAAGACCCTTGAACTTAGGCGGGGCGACCTTTGACACGAAGGAGATGCCCATAGGGGAGAGGAGCAGCTCGGCGAAGGTCAGCACCAGATAGGTCGAAATAAGGTAAGTGGGCACGACGGGATCGGGGGATACTCCGCCGAGGGCGGTGAGGTCGGACGGAGCCGGCTGGCCCTTGGATGCGGCTAGCATGATGAGGTAGCCGAGTGCTGCCACGAACATTCCCAGACCGATCTTGCGGGGGGCGGAAGGCTCTTTGCCCTTCTTGCCGAGTGCTCCGAAAATCGCCATCGAAATAGGCGTAAGTGCTACAACGAAGAAAGGATTGAACTGCTGGAACTGCTGGGGAAGGATGCTGAAGCTCTCGGGCATGCCGGCATAGATGGCCCAGGCGCCCGCCCAGAGGGCTGCAGTCGCGATTCCGCATATAATCTTTCCTCTGGAGCTGTCGCTCTGGAAGATGCCGAAGAGCGTATAGATGGACACGGCTATGAGGAAGAGCGGCCAGATGCTGAAGCCTATCCTGGTGAATCCGCTTACCTCGCTCTGGGTGTAGTCACGGGCGAAGTAGGTGAGCGAACTGCCGTTCTGGTGGAAAGCCATCCAGAAGAAGATCACTACGGCGAAGACGAAGATGAGGGCGACGATACGGTCCTTGGTCTGCTTGGGAGTGAGCTCCTGAACGGGGGCACCAGCGCCCGCCTGCGCCTGCTTGGCGTTCACGTCGGCGTGCTTGAACCAGCTGCGGCAGCTGAGATAGATAGCGATGGAAACTATCAGCGACACGCATGCAACAGCGAAACCGAGGTTGTATGCGGTAGCCAGGTTGTTGATGTAGTAATGGCTGAATTCGTTCAGGTTCATGGCTGCTATATCGCTGCCGGGCATTGCGGCCTGCAGTGTCTGGAGCAGTCCTGTATCTTCCAGTGTGCCGTTCAGGTACTGGTGCGCCAGGGCGGGGATGTCGGCCTTGTAGATGAGGCCGGCCTTGGACAAATGGCTGTTGGTCAGGGCCGTGGCTGCCGTGGGGGCGAACATCGCGCCGATGTTGATGGCCATGTAGAACAGGCTGAACGCGGAGTCACGCTTTTCGGAATACTTGGGATCGTCGTAAAGATTACCCACCAGCACCTGCAGGTTGCCCTTGAACAGGCCCGTTCCTACTGCTATCAGCAACAGGGCTCCGATCATCAGGGCCAGGGCGAAGCCGCGGGCCGCGAAGGCATCCGTCGGAATTGCCAGGCACAGGTAGCCGGCGAACATCACGCAAACGCCGGTGATGACGCATTTGCCGAAGCCGATCTTGTCTGCGAGCCATCCTCCGATGACCGGCATGAAATATACTGCTGCCAGGAAAATGGCGTAGAACTGGCCGGCCGCTGCGGCGGAGAAACCGAATTTCGCCTGCAGGAAGAGCAGGAAGATGGCCAGCATGGTGTAGTAGCCGAATCGTTCGCCCGTATTGGCGAGGGCGAGAGCGAACAGGCCTTTAGGTTGTCCTTTGAACATCTTTCTTAGTTTTTAAATTTCTCAAAAATACGCATTATCCCCCGAAAGTTCAAGAAAAATTTTTATTTTTGTGTTGATATGGGTTTTATTCTGCAGTTTCTTCTGCGCCTGCTGGCGCTGCTTCCTCTGAAGGTGCATTATGCGCTCGGGCGCATTCTGTCCTGGATAGTGGAAAAGGTACTGCGTTACAGGGTATGGGACGTGAGCGTTAATCTGGCCCGCAGTTTCCCTGAACTCAAATACGACGAACTCAAAAGCCTGCAGCACAGGTTCTACCGCCACTTCGGGGAGATGATGGCGGAATCCGTATGGTTCGGCGGCTGCCGCAACCCCGAACGCCTCCGCCGTCAGCATCTGGTGGAAATCGAGAATCCGGAGGAACTCAACCGGGTTTACGAAAAGGCCCCCAGCGTCATGGTGCTGATGACGCATTCCGGCAACTGGGAACTCATCGGCGGCATGCATTCCTACGACTACAGCGGTCTCCCCAGCAAGGTAAACGAAAACGACTTCTTCGTCATCTACCGCCTTCAGTCGGTCAAATTCTGGAACCGCATCCTCAAGAACAGCAGGACGGCCCCCCTGAAAGACCGCCGGCACTACCGCGGATATCTGGAATCCCGCCAGGCGGTGCGTTTCGTGCTGGAGCACTCCGACGAAAAGATAATCTACAATTTCATCACCGACCAGTATCCCTACGAGGAGTGCAAGGGCTACATGCGCCTGTATTTCATGAATCAGAAATGCGTTTCCATGAAGGGCGCCGCCGAGCTGGCGCACAGGATGGGTATGGCCGTGTGCTATATGAGCATGCCCCAGGAACGCCGCGGTCTCTACAAGATACGTTACCAGACCATCTGCGAAGACGCCTCCTCCATGAGCGCTGAAGATATCATGAGGCAGTACTACAAGCTGCTGGAATCCGATATCAGGGCCCAGCCGTGGAATTATCTGTGGACCCACAGGCGCTGGAAAGACGAGACCGGAGTTGAGTGGAAAGAATCTAATTAAACCATATAGATATGACAATCAAAGACTTAAAACCTTCTGTAGTGTGGAATAACTTTTATTCCCTGACCCGCTGTCCCCGTCCCTCCAAGCATGAGGAAATTGTCCGCAAGTTCCTGCTCGACTGGGCTAAAGAGCACAAAGTAGAGGCTTTCGCCGACGAGACCGGAAACGTGATCATGCGCGTTCCCGCCACTCCCGGCTACGAGAATCTCAAGACCGTCGTGCTCCAGGGCCACATGGATATGGTTCCCCAGAAGAACGCCGACGTCAAGCACGACTTCCTCAAGGATCCCATCGAAACCTGGGTGGACGGCGAATGGCTGCGCGCAAAGGGCACGACTCTCGGCGCCGACAACGGCCTCGGTGTGGCTCTCGCAATGGCTGTCGCCGAATCTCCGGACGTCAAGCACGGCCCCATCGAGATTCTCGTGACCTACGACGAGGAAACCGGTATGACAGGCGCGCAGCTGCTCAAACCCGGAGTGCTTAAGGGCGACATACTCATCAACCTCGACTCTGAAACCGAAGGCGAGCTGTATGTGGGTTGTGCAGGCGGCCTCGACGCCACTGCCAGGGCCCGCTACCGCCGCAAAAAGGAACCCCGCGCCCACGAGTGCTGGAGCCTGACCGTCAAGGGATGCCAGGGCGGCCATTCGGGAATGGATATCATCCTCTGCCGCGCCAACGCCAACCGTGCCATAGCCCGCGTGCTTCTGCCCCTGCTTGAGCGCCACGACGTGAAACTCATAGACTTGGAAGGCGGCACTCTCCGCAACGCCATCCCCCGCGAGGCGTTCGCCACGGTGTATGTGCATAAGAAGAAGGTGGCCGCGGCCAAGCGCGCAGTCGCCCGTGTAGCGGCCGAGCTCAAGGCGGAATACGCTGCCACTGACCCCAACATGCAGGTGATTTTCGAGCCTTACAAGGCGGCTCCCGGCGAGGTCTGCGACCACGAGGACTGCAAATACGTCAGCGAAGAGGCCGCCCTGCGCTTCATCCGCTGCATACTGGCATGCCCCGACGGCGTGGAGCGTATGAGCGATGCCATGCCCGGCATGGTAGAGACGTCCAACAACCTCGCTATCGTCAAGATATACCGCGGCGAATTCCTGATGAGCTGCCTGATGCGCAGCTCCGTGGACAGCGCCAAAATGGCCCTGGCGGCAAGGATGAAGTCTGTGTGCCAGCTTGCCGGAATACGTGTGCGCTTCACCGGCGGCTACAGCGGATGGGCTCCCAACGCTCACTCCGAGATACGCGCCGTCATGCAGAAAGTATATAAGAAGATGTTCGGCAAAGAGCCCCTCATCATGGCGATTCACGCCGGCCTGGAATGCGGCATCCTCTCCGGAGCCTATCCCAATTGGGACATGGTCTCCATGGGCCCGACCCTGCTGAGCCCTCATTCCCCGGACGAGCGCGCCAATATTCCTTCTGTACAGAAGGTCTGGGACTTCCTCAAGGAGGTTCTGGTCAACATACCCAAGAAGTAAATGAACAGATTGTTACGCTACGCAGTGGCGGTCCTGGTGGCCGCCATCTGCTCTTTTGGGACCTTTGCCCAGGACAAGGTCGTCAAGTCCGTGCTCGAAACTGGACGCAGCGACAACCGGGTGATGCAGCATGCCGATCACCTGTCCAACGTAATAGGCGGGCGGATAATTGGCTCCGCGGCATTGACTGAGGCCGAAGCCTGGGCGGCGGAGCAGTTCCGTTCCTGGGGACTCGAGGTGATGATACAGGAGGCCGGAGAGATACCCGTCGGCTTCAACCGCGGTCCCTGGTTCGGACGAATGCTCAGCGAGGACGGGATGATTCTGCATTTCGGTACTCCCTCCTATACCGCTCCTACCCGTGGCCGCCAGACAGGGCACGTGCTTCGCGAGCCCCGTACCCGACGAGAGCTGGAGAAGATGAAGGGCGCTCTTAAAGGCGCCTGGGTGCTGCTGGATGCGGAATCCAACGGCATGGCGATAGACTGGACGCCCAAGGCGGAGGCCAAGCGCGCGGAGGTGATCGCCCGCAACGAGGAGATTGAGCAGAAGAACAACGAGATACGCAGGTGGAACTGGGAGCATCGCGACTCTACCGCCCGCAAGCTGTTGCCTTACAAGAAAGGTACGGCGTTGTTCTACAAGGAGATGGTGGAAGCCGGAGTACTTGGGTTCATCCGTTCCGCCAAGGTGCCTCTCCAGGTAATGTACGACCGCGCCGGCTGTTACCAGATTACCATGGAAACGCTGCCGCGGGTGTGCGATATCTGTCTGGACGAGGCCCAGTTCGCGGTGATACGCAAAAAAGTGGACCGCAAGGAGAGCTTTCTCCTGGAGTTTGATATCCGCAACCATTTTTACCGCGGGCCGGTCAAATACCATAACGTAATCGGAATCCTGCGGGGCAGCAAATATCCCGGCGAATACGTGCTCGCCGGCGGTCATCTGGACTCCTACGACACCGGCTGCGGAGCCGTTGACGACGGAAACGGAAGCTGTGTAACCATGGAGGCGGCCCGCCTGCTGGCGCTATCCGGCGCCAAGCCCAAACGTACGCTGATGTTCTGCCTCTGGACGGGGGAGGAGTTCGGCCTGCTGGGCTCCAAGTATTTCGTGGAGAACAAGACTGTGCCGCTGGATAAGATTTCCAATTATTTCAACCGCGACGGCGGGCCTCTGATGGCTACCGGAATCAGTGTGCCGGAGGCCATGTACGACGATTTCGTAAAGGTCTGCAAGCCGCTGGAGGACTATTCAGACGTGCCTTTCGTAGTGGAGAAGCGCGAGGGCCCGGCCGGCCCGCGTCCTGTCAAGGCTGGCGGCAGCGACCACTCTTATTTCGCCATGAACGGGGTGCCGACCATTTCGTTCAGGGAGACGGATCCCCGCGGCTGGAATTTCGATTACCGCGAAATCTGGCATACCGAGAGCGATCTTTACGGCAAACTTATTCCCGAGTATATGGAGCATTCCGCCGTAGTTACCGCAGTCGTTATGTACGGCCTCGGGAACTTGGACCACCTGCTTTCCAGGGAAGGTTTGTACAAGGAATAGTTTTTTGTATATTTGCGAAACCAACTAATAACTGATTTTTATGAAGAAATTATTTCATGTCGCTTTGATATGCCTCGCAGCGCTGTCCCTCAGCTCCTGTATAGCAGGCAAATTCATGAGCGGTTTTGCCCTCAGGCCTGAGCCTCACGGCGTAGCCGATATCGAACGTACCCGCCACAAGGCGGATTCCCTGATGCCGGGCAGTACGGCATGGTACGACGGCCTCAAGGCCCAGGGTATTCTCAAGGACACCTGGACGACCAGCTGGGACGGCAAGAAGCTGCATGCCTGCTATGTGCCTGCCGCAAGGCCCGAGGAGGCTGAAGGAACGGCCATCGTTATCCACGGATACGGCGACAATCACTATGTATTCCTTTACCTGGTGCGTATGTACAGGGACCAGTTCAACTATAACGTGCTGTTCCCGGACCTGCAGTATCACGGCTATTCGGAGGGTGACGAGATTCAGATGGGATGGTATGACCGTCTGGACATAGAGAAGTGGATCCCTATCGCCCACGAGCTGTTCAACGACAACTTTATGGTCCTTCACGGCGTTTCGATGGGCGGCGCTACGGTCATGATGACCAGCGGTGATCCGCTGCCCAATTACGTCAAGTGCTTCATCGAGGACTGCGGTTATGCTTCCGTGGTCAAGCAGTTCAACGCCAACCGTAAGCAGAGCTTCGGATTTATTCCGCCGGATGTGCTTCAGAGTGCAAGTCTTGTTACTAAGAAACAGTATGGCTGGAGTTTCTGGGAGGCTTCTTCTTCGGCTCAGGTGGCCAAGTGCGTATTGCCTATGTTCTTTATTCACGGCGATGCCGACGACTTCGTTCCTTTCTCGCATCTTAAGATAAACTACGATGCCAAGAAGTACGGCTACAAGGAGAAGTGGGAGGTGCCCGGAGCTGTGCATGCCAACTCTTATGCCAGGTATCCGGAGGAGTATCAGAAGAGGTGTCTTGGCTTCCTTACGACCGTCAAGAAAATGCTCGCCGACGGTACCTATCCGCTCGGTGAAGGCAATACGATACCGTAAGGTAGTTTCCGGCTTCTTTCCCGGCAAACGTTATTCCTGATTATCAGTCACTTATCTATACTGACCTGGTTGTTTTCCACCAGGTCAGTTTTTGTAAATCTCTGAAAACCAATACCAGCGGTTACGCTTGCAGGACTCCGATCCCGGAGTCCTGTCCCGCTCCGCCGCTGTCAGCGAATCTGTTCGTCGATAATCTGGGCGATGTCGCGGACGGGACGGTCGGAGTAGCGGTTGAAGGTGGAGAAGCAGAGGGGACAGGCGGTGGCGATGGCGTCGGCGCGGCTCTCGTACAGGTTCTCCAGAGACTTGAGCGTCATGGCCTCACGCTGGGAGAAGTCGAGGGTGAGGCTGCCCAGCGAGCCGCCGCAGCAGATGCTCTCGGCGCGGTTCTTCGGGGCCTCGGCGATACCGGCGGCACGGCCGACCAGCTGGCGGGGAGTCTCGTAGATGCCGCAGCCGCGGCCCAGGTCGCAGGGGTCGTGGTACACGTAGCAGATATCGCTCTTCTCCAGTTTCAGCTTGCCTTCCGCCAGCAGACCGGCAAAATAGTCCATGTAGCTGACCACCCGGACTCCAGGGAGGTGGTAATCCTGACTGAAGATCCTGTAGCATATTGGGCAGCTGAGCACCAGGGTGTCTGCTCCGCTGGAGAGAATCAGCTCTTCGTTCTTGCGGATAAGCTGTTCAGCCTGTTCGATGCGTCCTGCGGTCATCAGGGGCCGTCCGCAGCAGAGCCCCTCCTCCCTGTCCATCCACACGAAATCGACGCCGGCCTTTCCCAGAACGGAACAGACCGCCTTACCTATAGCGGGAGTCAGCCTTGTCATGCAGCCGGAGAAATACAGTACCCGCGGCGCCCCTTCTGTTCCGGCAGGGATGCCGGTGGACGCGTTCCCTGTCATTCTGAGCGGACGCGAATAATCTTTCAGCTTTGAAACATCGATGCCGGAATAATCCGGTGACAGTCCGTAGCTGCGGCGGGCACGCTCGGCAATTCGGAGCAGCGGGCCTTCCACTCCTACCTGGCACACCGCCTCGCATTTGCCGCAGAGCAGGCATTTGTCGGTGATTTCCTCTATCCGTTTTTCGTTGCCCCTGCGTATCTGGCGGTTGAGGTACACCGTGCAGTCCTTAATGTTGACCTTCTTCACGCTCATGGGGCAGGCATCGATACAGACGCCGCAGCCGGGGCAGCTCAGAACCTCCATTTTGGCGAACCCGCGGCGAGGATGGCGTATCCGGAGGCCGGCGTTGCGCATGGGAATAAGCATCATCTCCGCCGGAATGTGCATGTAGCGCGTAAACGGAAGGACGAACATGAAAACGCCCAGGGCAATGCTGTACGCCCACCAGGTGGGCAGCATATTGAGGTCGTTGCCGAGGAACTGGCGGAATACCCAGTTTGCCGGAATGGTCAGGAAGGAGCCGCCGCTGATGTGGGCCGTAAAGCTTTCGGCCAGCAGGCGCAGGGGGAAGATGGCCCACAGGGAATACAGGCCTATGCGGTCCAGCAGGCTGGGACGTGTGGTGCGCCGCATTCCGAAAAGACGGGAGCGCACTCTTTTTATGACGGCCAGGACTATGCCGGAAAGCACCACCAGCAGGAAAAAGTCCATCAGGAAGAAGAGTACCGCACCGCCTATGGTGTTGTCGTTGGCTGCAACGAAGTAGTTGAAAAAGATAGGGTAGTAGAAGAGGTGTATGCGTCCGGGGCAATAAAGCATCACCTCCAGATGCCCGAGCAGAATCAGCATAAACCAGCCGAAGGCAATGCTGGAATGCATATATCCCAGCACTCTGTTGCGCTTCCATAACTTAACGTGCAGCAGGCAGTTGAGGAAGATGTCGCGGATGTTCCCGAGGGCGGTGGAGGGGGTAATCAGGGACAGCAGGAAGCGGCGCCGGTCTTCGCGCGGAAGCTGGATCAGAATGCGTACGATTCCGAAGAGGCAGTATCCCAGGACGAAGATCATGCCCGCCAGGAACGGCAGCACGAAGGGGTCGAATCCGCTTACAAACCTCTCTCTCATTGCTGCTTATAGATGCGGCACAGACTCAGGATGAGGTGCCTGGTATTGATGCCGCGGGGGCAGACCATGGAACATTTGCCGCAAAGCATGCAGGCCGAAAGCATCCCGGAGACGTCCTTCCCGCGCTGCAGCGCCAGTATCAGTTTGCGTACGCTCATTCCTGACCAGCGGGCTGCGGTACAGGTGGCGCTGCAGGATCCGCAGGCCATGCAGGTGCGCACGCCGGGCTCCAGTTTCTCCAGCTCCCGGTAGAGCGAGAGGTCTACCTCGTCCAGTTTGACGGAGGAACTTCTGGAGAGACCGAATCCGAAATCAATCATTGCCGTTGAGGTAATTGTGAATGCCGAGAGCGGCCGCACGGGCCTCGGCGATGGTCTCGGGGACCGTCTTCGTGCCTGTGCACGCTCCGGCGAAGAAAACACCCGGGCGGCGAGATTCGTTGATGCGGTAGATATTGTCGCGGCTGCGCAGGAACCCGTCGGAGTCCACCTCGGTATGTATCATTTTTGCCAGAGTCCCGGTACCGGTGTCACACAGCATACCGGACATCAGCACCAGCAGGTCGGCGCTCAGTTTCACCGGGTTGCCGGCCAGGGTGTCTTCCGCCTTGAGCACTACGCGTCCTTCCAGGTCTTCGCTGACCTCGGATACACGGCCGCGCACGAAATGCACCCCGTAGTCCTTCTGGGCGTTGATGTAGAAGTCTTCGTACTTCTTGCCGAAGAGGCGCAGGTCCATGTAGAAGCACCATATCTCCGCCTGCGGGAACTTCTCCTTCATCTCTATCGCCTGCTTGATTGCCGTCATGCAGCACACTTTGGAGCACTGCGGGTTGCCTGCCTTGAGGTCGCGCGAGCCGACGCAGTGGACGAAGGCGACCGTCTGCAGCCTGTCGGGAACACGCTTGTCTTCGGCTCCGTTGAACCACGCCTCCAGGTCGGAGTTGGTAATCACGTGATCGTAAACGCCGTAGCCATATTCCTCTTTTTTGGACGCCTCGAACAGACGGAACCCGGAGGCGATGAGTACCGCCCTGACCTGCAGGCCGGTACCGTTGGACAGCATGATGCTGTAGCCGTCCTTCAGCCGGTTCATGTATGCCACCCGGGTTTTAAGGTACACGGTCGCGCCTTCGATACTGCCGGTCAGCCTGTCTATGAGTTCGGAAGCCGGCATCATGTCGGGGAACAGCTTGTGCCAGCCGGCAACGTGGCCGCCCAGCCTGGCCGCCTGCTCCACTATTACCGGTTCCCGGCCGAGCAGGAGCAGTTGCCTGGCTGCCTCCATTCCGGCTATTCCTCCGCCGATTATAAGTACCTTCTTATTCAACATAAACTAAAAGCATTTAAGCACCGTCGGCAGGCCGGGGCGGAGTATATCTTCTTTGTTGAGTCCCAGGTACTTGGCCTTGGGGTCGTATTCCACGCCAATCTTGTCGAGGAAGGGCTCCACCGCCACCTGGTGCAGCTGAAGTCCGAGGTCCCATGGGTCGTATCCCAGCACCAGTCCGGCCAGTTCTTCGTAGGTGAAGACCGGGATCCCGAAGCCGTCGCGCCCGTAAGTTTTGCCTGTCTGCTCGGCGATGACGTACTGCCAGCGGTCCAGGAAATAGGGACAGCCTGGGCAGTTGGTGATGATGGCGTCCGGGTGGTAGGGCTCCATGGACTCGAACTTCTTGTGAGTATTGGAGACGCTGTAGCCGCGGTTGGCCTGAATGTGATACTGGCGGAAGCCGTAGCCGCAGCAGTGCCGTCTTTCCGGGTAGTCCACCACCTGCCCTCCCCAGGACTCGATGAGGCCGCAGAGTACGTACGGATACTCGGCTCCGCCGATCCCTTTGGAGGGAAACATTTTTGAATAGTGACAGCCTATATGCTCTACGATACGGAGAGGCTCGCCCGTCTTGTGGTCGACCAGAAGGTGTTTGGCACGGGCGGCGATTTCGCCTCTCCAGCGGTAGACCAGATCGCTGGCGTGGGCCAGATATTTCGGTTTGTTGAACTCGCGGCGGCAGGCTTTCCAGAGGTTCTCTCGTATCTTGGCTTCAAGCTCGGGGTATTCCCTCCAGGTTTCAAGAATCTCGGCATAGTTGCCGAAGGAGGTTATACAGGAAGCCGCGTAATTCTCATATCCGGCTTCCGTCATCAGGGCGAACTGTCTCGCCACAATCGTCATAACGGTTTCCTGAGGGATGGTGTCGCAGTGGTAGGCGATGCCGCCGCAGGTGGTGTGGTGTGGCGTTTCATGCACATCCTTGCCGAGAAGGCCGGCGATTTCCGTAAACATGCGCTCAGAAGCCGGAAAGAAATTCTGGCGTATGCAGCTGCGCACGTAGTACCATTTGTCGTCGGGTATTTCCTTCTGGTAGTCAGCCCAGATCTTCTGCTTTCCTTCGTATATCATTGATTGCCGTGAGTGCCTGAGTTATAAGAGAATGCGTGCTTTTCGTATTCTTCCGGACTCATCCCCATCTCCTTTGCCTTGATTGCGGAAAACCGTTCAACCGCCTCTATCCGTTCCGTGCCTCCGGTGACGTCGAAGATGGCCTTGAGTTCATCCAGAGTTTCCTGGGGTATGCGGCGGAGTATTCCCGGGCCTTCGCCTTTGTAGTTAGCCCCGAGACGCTCCATGTTGGCCTCCAGATGCTCTGTATGCCATTTCCAGACAGGTCCGGATTCCTTATGGTCTTCCCATTTGAATGTCTCCGGATATACGCAGTAGCCGTATTTGAGGATGTTGCCCGTAAGGATGTGGGTCAAAGGAAGAATCTGCCTGCCCTTTTCCGATTCGGTGAAGAAGCCGAGCCGTATGCTGAGGTCGCGCAGCGCCATTATTACCAGGCCGGGCCCGTTTTTGCGGGGGCAGCGGGTAACGCAGCTCATACATTCTCCGCAGTACCAGATGGTGTCGCTTTTGAGCAGGGCTTCGATGGCTTCGTTGTCGCGGGTCTGCACTATGGAGACTATCTTCCGGGGATCGTAGCGGTAGAACTCGGCGGCCGGGCAGACGGCGGTGCAGGTCCCGCAATTGATGCATGTATGGAAGCCTTCCTTAAACCGGTAATCCTTATTTAGCTCTTCGAAATAGTCCATGGAAAGGCAAAAATATAAAATAGTTGCGAATTCACAAAAGTTTGTCTATCTTTGCAGCCCCTTAAAAGGGACTAATTATTTTATTAACAAAAATTATGATCAAACAGTACGAAACCGTTTTCATTGCAACTCCCGTTTTGTCTGAATCCCAGATGAAGGAAGCGGTTGCCAAGTACACCGATCTCATCAAAGCCAACGGCGGAGAAGTCGTGTACGAAGAGGATTGGGGGCTCAAGCAGCTCGCGTACCCGATCCAGCACAAGACCTCAGGTTTTTATTACCTGATCGAATTCAAGGCGGACCCTCAGTTCGTCGCTACCCTTGAAACCCAGTATCACCGTGACGAGCGTATCATCCGCTTCCTCACCGTGGCCCTGGACAAGAACTCCATCGCCTATGCTGAGCACCGTCGTCAGGTGCGCGCCGGCAAGGCCGCTGCCCCCAAGGCAGAGGAGCCTGCAGCCGAGGTGGTCGAGGCAGAAGTTGAACCCGAAACCAATGTGGAGGAATAAGCCATGGCAGCTATCGAAAACAACGAGATCCGTTATCTGAACCCTCCTACCGTAGAGGTTCGCAAGAAGAAGTACTGCCGCTTCAAGAAAGCCGGCATCAAGTATGTGGATTACAAGGACGCTGAGTTCCTCAAGAAGTTCCTCAACGAGCAGGGCAAGATCCTTCCCCGTCGTATCACCGGTACTTCCCTCAAGTTCCAGCGCAAAGTCGCCCAGGCAGTGAAGCGCGCCCGCTCACTCGCTCTGCTTCCTTATGTTACTGACCTCCTTAAATAATTGAAGCGTTATGAAGATTATACTTAAGAAAGACGTGGCCAATCTCGGCGATGCCGGTGAGGTGGTCGAAGTAAAGACCGGTTACGCTGTCAATTATCTGGTTCCTCAGGGCTTTGCCGCAATCGGCACTCCTTCCGCTCTCAAGCAGCATGAGGAGACTATCCGCCAGAGGGCTCACAAAGAGGCTAAGAACATTGCAGAGGCTGAGGCAAAGGCCGCAAAGCTCTCCGCACAGGCAGTCAACGTGGCCGTCAAGGTCGGCGAGAGCGGTAAGCTCTACGGCAGCGTCACCGCAGCCCAGGTTGCTTCCGCACTTGCAGAGCTCGGTTACGAGGTCGACAAGAAGAACGTCGAGGTTCCCGAAATCAAGGAACTCGGCGAGTTCGAGGCCAAGGTAAAGTGCTACAAGGGCGTCTTCGCAGACGTGAAGATCAACGTCGTAGCAGAATAATTCCCGCTTGATTGAACTAAGCAGCCGACCCTCGCGGGCCGGCTGCTTTTTTATTGGTCGTTAGTCTGACGGATTTCAGCCGTTTTCCCGCCAGAATGACCGAATAAACAGTGATTCTGACGACTTTTGGCCGTTTTCCCGCCAGAATGACCGAAAAAACAGTGATTCTGACGACTTTTGGCCGTTTTTCCGCCAGAATCGTAGAAAAAAAGGTCAAACGGGCGGCTTTCTACCAAAAACCGTTAGTGGTCTTCGGAAGCAAAATAGCAATTATTTTTGATTTCTTTGGTCGCCTTGACCGAAAGTAGGATGATTTTTTTAGCTTACAGCCTGTTCCAGGTAACGGTCTCTCCGATGCCCAGGACGGTGCCGCGCACCTTGAGCGACTTGGGGTCGTCGAAGTTGATGGTCACCTTGACCTTTATTCCGCGGTTGGGGTCGTAAATCTTTGTGTCTGTCCAGTGCTTTTTCTCGGCATTGTACTTGAGGTCTTTGAAAAGGACGACCCTGTCCATAGGAACGCTGCGGAGCGATTTGTCGGGGTTTTTGGTGTCCAGTGCCTGTTTCCCGTTCTCGTCCAGCGGATCCGCCACCCAGAAAATCTGGCATTTGTAATTGCCGTCAGACTGCCTGGTGATTTCCACCTTGTAGGCATCCTTGCCTGTGCCGCAAATGTATTTGCCGATAATGTTGTCTGCCTTGTCGTTCTGCGCGAAGGCTGCCAGCGTGTAAAGCAAACTGGCAAAGATGGTAGTGATGATTCTCTTCATTCTTTTTTGATTCAGATGTTGATATCCTCCAGTTCTTCTTCGCTGCGGAGGTTGGCGCGGATGAAGTTCTGGCGGTCGACGGTGTTGTCGCCCATATAGAAGTCCATGATGTCGGCGATGGATTCTTCGTCGGCCAGCGACACGGGGTCGAGCCTCATGTTCTCGCCTATGAAGTCGGCGAACTCTCCGGGGCTGATTTCTCCCAGACCTTTGAAGCGGGTGATCTCCACGCCTGTCTTGAGGGCCGCGACGGCCTTCTCCTTCTCTTCGGGGGAGTAGCAGTAGCGGTTCTCCTTCTTGTTGCGGACGCGGAACAGGGGAGTCTGCAGTATCTGCACGTGGCCGCGGCGGATGAGGTCGGGGTAGTACTTCATGAAGAAGGTCAGCACCAGCATGCGGATGTGCATTCCGTCGTCGTCGGCATCGGTCGCCACGATAATATTATTGTAGCGCAGGTTGGCCAGATCGTCCTCCACGCCGAGCGCGTTCACCAGCAGGTTGAGCTCCTCGTTCTCCGCCACCTTCTTGCGGCTTTCCTTGTATGAGTTGATGGGCTTGCCGCGGAGGCTGAACACGGCCTGGAAGTTGGCGTCGCGGGCCTTGGTGATGGTTCCGCTTGCGGAGTCGCCCTCGGTGATGAAGATGCTGGACTTCTCGATATTCTCCTGCGTCTTCTCCGTAACCTTGTCGTTGTAGTGGAAACGGCAGTCGCGCAGCTTCTTGTTGTAGATATTGGTCTTCTTGTTACGCTCCCTGGTCTTCTTCTGGATGCCGGAAATCTCCTCCCGCTCCTGCTGGGACGATTTTATCTTGTCCTCGATGATGGGCACCAGCTCCTTGTGGATGCGAAGGTAGTTGTCCAGGTTCTTGGAGACGAAATCGTTGACGAAGCTTCGGATGGTGGGACCGATGTCTGTGGTCAGCTGCCCGTGCTCGTCGCGTTTCTGCTTCTCCCACATATAGTTGGACCCCAGCTTGGTCTTGGTCTGACCCTCGAAGTTGGGCTCCTGAATCTGTATGCTTATCGCGCCCACGATGCCCTGGCGGCAGTCGGCAGGCTCGTAGTTCTTCTTGAAGAAGTCCTTTAGCGTCTTGGCGATAGCCTCCCTGTAGGCGGCCAGGTGGGTGCCTCCGTCACGGGTGTTCTGTCCGTTTACGAAGGACGAAATGTTCTCACCGTAGGCGTTGCCGTGGCTGAGCACAATCTCTATGTCCTCGCCTTCCAGATGGATGGGCGGATAGAGCGGCTCCTCGCTCAGGTTCTCGTTCACCAGGTCGAGCAGGCCGTTCTCCGATTTGTATGCCGTGCCGTTGAGGGTAAGGGTGAGACCGCGCTTAAGGTAGGAATAGTTCTTCACCATGGTCTCCACATAGTCCATGTTGAAGTGGAAGTCGCCGAACATCATGGTGTCGGGGTAGAAGCGAACGAGGGTGCCGTTCTTCTCCTTGGTGACGTCCTTGCCGCTGTCCTTGAGGGCGCCGCGCTCGAAACTTGCCCAGGAGCACTCTCCGTCGCGGTAGGAGCACACGTAGAAACGTTCGCTCAAGGCGTTGACCGCCTTGGTGCCCACACCGTTGAGGCCCACGGACTTCTTGAAGGCCTTGTCGTCGAACTTGCCGCCGGTGTTGAGTATGCTCACGGCCTTTACCACGGAGTCCAGGGGAATGCCGCGGCCGAAGTCGCGGACAGTAACCTCGTTGTTCTCGATGGTAATCTGGATCTGCTTGCCGAAGCCCATGGCGAACTCGTCTATGGAGTTGTCCACGACCTCCTTGAGCAGGACGTAGATGCCGTCGCCTATGTTGTTGCCGTTCCCGAGGCGGCCGATATACATGCCCGGACGCATCCGGATGTGTTCTACGCCTTCGAGGGTTATTATATTAGCGTCAGTGTAGTTTTGCGTCATATCCTACAAATATAGCAAAAAAACTATTGCCTTTTGACTTTGATGACCTGCTTAAGCGCGCCAACCTGCGAAATTACCTTGTCCAGCTCCATCGAAGAGGGAACCAGGATGCGCATGGTGATCTCGTAGCTGCCGTTGCGGAAGTTCTCGTTGACCGAGAATGAACGTATGGATGCCCGGAACTGGCCGACCACATCCATTATTCCCGGCAGCACCGAATGCTCCATCTCCGTGGTGATGTTGAGTGTGGCGAGAAAACTGCCGGCGGCGGCGTTGTCCTGCCAGATCACCTTCTGTATGCGGTACGGATAGCGTTCGATAAGCCTGGCGGCGTTGGGACAGGAGATGCGGTGTATCTTGATGCCGGCGCTGCGCGTGACGAAGCCGAACACGTCGTCCCCGAAGACGGGATTGCAGCAGGCCGCCATCTTATAGTCCAGGCCCTTGACGTTCTTGGCGTTCAGCACCAGGATATCCTCGCCGGTATTGCTGTAGGGGAGGGCCTTGTCCTTTGCGGCGTGCTCCTGAACCTGAACTTCCTCCTTCGCCGGACCGGCCTTCTCCTGTATGTACGCCTTAATATCGTTGATATCGACGTCACCGCTTTCGATGGCCGCCATGAAGCTCAGCACGGACTTGTAGCCCCGCATCTTCATGTACTCGGTCTGCATGGTGTCCGGGAACTCCAGTTTCCAGTTCTTGAGCCGCCTTTCCAGTAGTTCGCGGCCTTCAGCGGCCTTTTTGCGCTCCTCGGCGTCCAGCTCCAGCTTGATCTTGCTGCGGGCCTTGGACGTCACCACCCAGTTCAACCAGTCGCGGTTGGGCTTCTGGTCCTTGCGGGTGAGAATCTCCACGGTATCGCCGGTCTTGAGCTTCTCGCGCAGCTGCACGGCCTTGCCGTTGATGCGTCCGCCTATGCAGCGGGCTCCCAGGCCGGAGTGGATATTGAATGCGAAATCCAGCACGGAGGCCCCTGCGGACAGTATTCTCAACTCGCCGGTGGGGGTGAATACGAAGATTTCCTTATCCGGGGGAGCCGGCAGGTCCTCCGGCTTGGCGTCGAAGGGGTGCTCCAGCGCCTCCCTCACCGACTGCAGCCAGCTCGCGGTGGACGCCTCCTGGCGTATCCCCTTGTAGGCCCAGTGGGCGGCGTGCCCGTTCTCCGCCTCGTCGTCCATTCGGACGGTGCGTATCTGGACTTCAAGATAGTTGCCGCGCTTGTTCTTGACGGTGATGTGGAGGGATTCGTAGCCGCTGGGGCGGGGAGTGGTAATCCAGTCGCGGAGACGTTTGGTGTCGGGCTCGTATTCCTCTGTAACATAGGAATATACCTTCCAGCACAGCTCCTTCTCCAGTGCCGGATCGGGTTCGCAGTCGATGATGAAGCGTATGGCGAAGACGTCGAAAACGCCCTCGAAGGGCACCTTCTGCACCTGCATCTTACGCCAGATGGACCAGGCGCTCTTTGTGCGCACCTTCAGCTTGTACCGGATGCCGGCGTCGGACAGCTTCTTCTTGAGGGGCTCCACGAACTCCTCGGTCAGCCTTTCGCGGTCCTTCTCGGTAGCGCGCAGCTTGTTGGTGATAGCTCTATACTGCTCCGGTTCGGCGTGCCTGAAGTAGATGTCGCCCAGTTCGCTGTTGATTTTATACAGCCCCAGCTGGTGTGCGAGCGGCATGTAGAGCATCATGGTTTCCAGCAGTTTCTGGTCCCTCGACATCTTGGGGAACATCTCCAGGTGCCGCATTACCTCCAGGCGGTCGGCAATCTTGATGACGCTCACCCGGGGATCGGCCGAATAGCTGACTATCAGCTTTTTGTACTTTTCGGCCTCCAGGCTGGTGTCTTTCGGCTTGATGGTGGCGATTTTGTTGAGGCCGTCCACCATCATCTGCACGTCCTGAGGAAACGCGCTGATATCCAGGTCTTTGCGGATCCGGCTGGCCTCATGCAGATAGACTGCCGCCGCGCACGATTCCGGAAGGCCGATTTCTTTGGTGACGATGTCGGCCACTCCGTCCGCATGCGTCACGAAGGGAGATCCGTCGTAACGGGTCTCCCCCTCGAGCGCATCGAGCGCTATGCGGCGGGCTTCTTCTATCATTCGCTAGTGTAGTTGTCGAAGTATCCCTGTACCAACACTATCGGTGTACCCTTGTCGCCTGAGCCGGAGGTGAGGTCGCAGAGCGAGCCTATGAGGTCCGTAAGCTGGCGGGGGGTAGTGCCCTCGGAGACCATCTTGCCCTTGAGGTTGGCGTCCTTCGCCTTGATGGAGGCGGAAATCGCAGCCTTGAGCTCTTCTCCGCTGAGGCCGGCGAAGTCGTTGTCGGCCAGATACTTAAGCTTGAGTTCGTTGGGCGTGCCGATGAGGCCGTCGGTGAATGCGGGGGAGACCACCGGGTCGGCGAGCTCCCAAATCTTGCCCTGAGGATCCTTGAAGGCGCCGTCGCCGTAAACCATTACCTCCACGTGCTTGCCGGTGGCCTTCAGTATGCGTGACTGAATATCCACCACCAGACCTTTGCACTCATTGGGGAAGAGCTTGACGGTGTCTTCCGTAGCCTTGTTGGAGCCCAGCAGGCCGTACTTTTCGTTATAGCCGCTGCCGTTCACGGGGGCGTTGAGGATGTCGTCGAGTCCGAGCACCACGCGGGCGCCGGCCTCACGCAGGATGCGTTTGGTGCGATTGCGGGTGTGTATGTCGCAGGCGATTACGGTGTCCGTATATTCCAGGATGGTCTTGGGTCGGTTGGCGAAGATGATTTCCGCTTCGGCGCCGCAGCCCTCTATCAGCTCCCGGTAATAGCTTACATAATCGACCCCGGTGAACTCGTGGGGATTGGAGCCGAACAGCTCCCGGTAACGCTTCTCGTCCAGAACGTCGGAGTAGGGATTTACGCCCGCCTCGTCAATCTGGTCCCAGCTTACAAGGGCGTTGCCCACTTCGTCGGAGGGGTAACTCAGCATCAGCACTATCTTCCTGCAGCCCTTGGCAATGCCCCTGAGGCAGATGGCGAAGCGGTTGCGGGAAAGGATGGGGAAGATGACGCCCACGGTGCCGCCGCCGGTCTTTGCCTTAACGTCGGCAGCGATATCGTCCACGCCGGCGTAGTTGCCCTGCGAACGGGCCACCACGGACTCGGTGATACAGATTACGTCACGGTCGCGGAGAGGAAAACCCTCCTCCTCGGCTGCTTCTATAACACTTTTGACTGCAATCTCGGCGAGATCGTCGCCTTTACGGATAATGGGGCATCTGATTCCTCTGGAAACGGTGCCTACCTTGCGCTGGTAGTTCTTCATACGCCAAATTTAATAAAAAAATTTATTATATTCGCAGTGCTCTATGAAGTTTGTTCTGGAATCTGCATTCAAGCCTTCCGGGGACCAGCCGGAGGCAATCGACCAGCTTTGCTCGGCCCTTTCCGAGGGGGTCCGGGACGTGACTTTGCTGGGCGTGACCGGTTCCGGAAAGACCTTCACTATGGCCGGGGTGATAGAGCGGCTCCAGCGGCCGGCGCTGATTCTCAGCCACAACAAGACTCTGGCCGCGCAGCTCTACGGGGAGTTCAAGTCTTTCTTCCCGCACAATGCGGTGGAGTACTTCGTGTCCTACTACGACTACTATCAGCCGGAGGCGTACATCCCCACCACCGACACCTATATAGAGAAAGACCTCAGCATCAACGACCAGATCGAGAAGCTCCGCCTGTCGGCCGCTTCGGCCCTCATGAGCGGCCGCCGCGACGTGATAGTGATCTCTAGTGTCAGCTGCCTCTACGGCATAGGCAATCCGGAGGACTTCCACTCCCAGACCATAGAGGTCTCCAAGGGCGAGCGGCGCAGCCTGACCGGCCTGCTCTACAAGCTTGTGGACGCCCTCTACAGCCGCACGGAGACGGATTTCAAGCGCGGCACCTTCCGCGTCCACGGCGACATAATCGACGTCTTCCTGGGCGGAGCCGACGAGGCGGTGCGCATAGAATTCTTCGGGGACGAGGTGGACGGCCTGAGTCTCATCGACCCGGTCACGGGAGCGCACATAGAGGAGCTGGAGCACGTCAGCATCTGCCCGGCCAACAATTTCGTGACCACCCGCGAGCGCTCGATAGCGGCCGTAAGCGCCATCCAGGACGACCTGGTGAAGCAGATCGAGTTCTTCGAGTCCATCGGCAAGGGACTGGAGGCCAAACGCCTGAAGCAGAGGGTGGAGTATGACCTCGAAATGATAAAGGAGATGGGCTACTGCCCCGGAATCGAGAATTACTCCCGCTATTTCGACGGCCGCAAGGAGGGGGAGCGCCCCTTCTGCCTGCTGGACTACTTCCCCAAGGATTTCATAACCTTTATCGACGAGAGCCATGTCACCCTGCCGCAGGTACGCGCCATGTACGGCGGCGACCATTCCCGCAAGAGCGTGCTGGTGGAATACGGTTTCCGTCTGCCAGCCGCTGCTGACAACCGTCCCCTCAAGTTCGAAGAATTCGAGGCCCTGACGGGGCAGAGGGTGTACGTCAGCGCTACTCCGGCCGATTACGAGCTGGAAAAGTCGGAAGGCCTTGTGGTAGAGCAGGTTGTACGCCCTACCGGCCTGCTCGATCCGCCCATAGAGGTGCGTCCCGTAGAAGGTCAGGTGGACGACCTGGTGGAGGAGATACGCAGGCGTGCCGAGGACGACGAGCGGGTGCTGGTCACCACCCTGACCAAGCGTATGGCGGAGGAACTGGACGAATACCTGCGGCGCATAGGGGTGCGGGTGCGTTACATCCACTCCGATGTGGACACCTCCGAACGGGTGGAGATCATAGAGGATTTCAAGAACGGACTGTTCGACGTACTGGTCGGCGTCAACCTGCTGCGCGAGGGGCTGGACATTCCCTCGGTGTCGCTGGTGGCCATTCTGGATGCCGACAAGGAGGGCTTCCTGCGGACCGCGCGTGCCCTCACCCAGACCGCCGGCCGCGCCGCCCGTAACGTCAACGGCCTAGTGATAATGTATGCCGACAGCATCACTCCGTCCATGGAACAGACCATCCGCGAGACCGAGAGGCGCCGCTCCAAACAGATAGCGTACAATAAGTTACACGGAATTACGCCGCGTCAGGTGGAAACCCGCAGCAACGTGCTGGCCTCCGAACTCGGGGGCGCCCGTCCGGCGTACGGCAGGGGAGGGGCGGCTCTCGCCGGGGGCTCCGACGGCCGGGGGCTTGCAGACGGCACCAAGGAGGTCGGCCGGGGACTTGCTGGCGGCACCACCGGACGCGTGTCTGCAGCCAACTCCTACGACGATCCGGTTTACGTCCCCAACCCCTCCGACCTCGGCAGGGGAAACGTTACCGTGGGCTTCGGGCACGACGCCTTCCGCGAGTCCGGCGCCGCCTATTCTTCCGAGGGCTTTGTGCGAGCCGACCTGGCCGCGGTGCTCCAGGATCCGGTCATCCGATCCATGTCGCGCAGCCAGATAGAAAAGATGATTGCCGACGACCGCGAGCGCATGAAGAAGTCCGCCGCCGAACTGGATTTCCCCTCCGCCGCCCGCTACCGCGACGAAATGTGGGCTCTGCAGCAGTACCTTAAGGTCTGGCGACCTTAAGGTACTGCGTACCCACAATCCCCCTGCACCCCCAGGGGAGAAGGGGAAGGTTCCCCTTCCGCTGCTTGCGCAGCTATCCCTTCTGTCGGAACTTCGTTCCTCCGGAAACTTCGTAGCTGCTGTAGAAACTGGAAGGACTAATCGTCCAGGAGGGGAGGGAGGTCGCGTTTGGCTTTGACGCCGAGGGATTCCACTTCGCGGGCGGCGCGCACGATGCTCTGGCCGCTTTCGCGCAGTTTCTTGTCGCCGGCCTGGAAGCTCTTCTGGGCGTCCTCGAGTTTCTTGCCCACCTCCGCGTATGAGTTGCAGAAATCGGTGACGCGGTCGACCATCCTCTGGGCAGCCGCCACCAGTTTCTCCTGGTTGCGGGCCTGCTCGAAGTTAACCCATGCGGTGCGGACCAGGCGCAGGAAGGGCATCAGCGTTTCCTCGCTGGTAATCAGCACGTTCTTGCGGAAAGCGTCCGACAGCACGTGGGGGTTCAGCTGACGGGCGAGAATCAGAGCGTTCACGTTGGGAACGAACATCACCGTGTAGTCCAGGCACTTGCGGCCGGGCTTGAGGTACGCGGCGTAATCCTTACGTGCGAGCCCGTCGACCTGATCCATAATCGCCTTCAGGTTGCGTGCGGACGCATCCTTGCGCTCCTCTTCGGTCTCGGCGGAGAAGTAATCGGACAAAGCATTCAGCGACACCTTGCAATCCACGACTATGTCCGTCTGGTCCGGATAGTGGAGGATGAAGTCGGGACGCATGCGCTTGCCGGTTTCGTCGTTGTGGATGACCAGGCCGAGCTCGTCGCGCAGAGTCTCTTCCCGGTCGAAGTCGCGGCCTTCCTCAAGTCCCTCGGCGAGCAGCAGATTGTGCAGCTGAGTCTCGCCCCAGCAGCCCTGCATCTTATTCTGGCCCCTTAGCGCACTGGCCAGGCGGTCGGCCTTGGCACCCACGCTGGCGGTCTGCTCCTGCAGCCTGCCCACGGCGCTCTCCATCCTGACCCTCAGGTCGGCGGCGGTATCGTTCTGAGTCTTCTTGTTAGCCTCGAAGGCGTCCTTCATATCCTTCAGATTCTTGTTGAAGTCGCCGGCTATGTTGGAAAACGACTCCTTGGCATGCTTGCTGAACTCGTCTTCGCGGGCCTTGAGCATCTTCTCGCTCTCGCTGGTAATCTGCGACTTAACCGCCTCCAGCTGCTGCTGCAGGGCCTTTTCGCTGTATTCCTTAAGCTCCGCCAGACGCTCTTCATACGCCTTACGGGCATTCTCCGCCTCGGCGGTCTTGTGCTCCAGGTCTTTCTTGAGACCCTGGATGCGGGGCAGCAGGATAATAAGCAGGGCGGCTATTACGACCACCGCGGCGATAAGGATTATTATGGAGGCTGTATTCATTGAAGGTCGGTTTTGATTTAGGCAAATTTACTAATTTTTTGCAATTGCTTCGGAAAAATGATATTTTTGAGGAATGAAAACGAAAGTCGGATTATTCATCAAGTCGCTGGTCAGCCTTTCTGACTACGTCGATCTGGACGGAGCCAATGCGTCCATCCGAAAGAACATATACTTCCGCGGCCCCAACGTTTACATTCTCGCCTGCGCCATCATCATAGCTTCGGTAGGCCTGAACGTCAACTCCATCCCGGTGATCATAGGCGCCATGCTCATCTCTCCGGTGATGGGGCCGATCCTGGGATTCGGGTTCAGCCTGGGAGTCAGAGACACCCAGCTGCTGCGCGACTCGATACGGAATCTGGCTGTAATGGTGGGTATAAGTATCGCTGCATCAGCTCTTTACTTCCTGCTGAGCCCGCTGCGTCTGGAGAATCCTTCGGAGCTGCTGGCCCGTACCAATCCGACTATTTACGATGTGCTGATAGCGCTCTTCGGTGGCTTTGCCGGAATACTTGAGATATCCAGGAGCGAAAAGGGAACGGTCCTGTCGGGCGTCGCCATCGCCACGGCCCTTATGCCGCCCCTGTGTACGGTGGGTTATGGAATTGCGGTGCTGAACTGGGCCTACGTTCTCGGGGCTCTCTACCTCTTTTTAATTAACAGCATCTTCATCGCCCTGGCCACCTTCGTAACGGTCAAATTCCTGAAGTATCCGGCCGTGGAAGAAGAGGGCAAACAGACCCGTCTGCGCAGCAGCAGCCTGGCGCTCATCCTGGTGCTGATTATAGTGCCGAGCGTCTTTTCCGCCGTGCGCATCGTGAAGGAGAGCAACTTCCGCACCCACGCCGCCAGGCTGGTCTCGGAAAACAAGACCATAGGCAAGGGGTTCATTTACGACTATTCCGTGGACCTCAATGCGAAGCCGGCGACCATAGAGCTGTTCATGGCGGGAGAGAAACTCTCCTCCACGGACAAGGAGCGCCTGTTCCAGGAGGCTGAGAAATACGGCATCTCCCGCAACCAGCTGCGATTCCGCGAGGAGGCAGTGAACGCACGCGAAAGCATCACCGAGACCGAAATTGTCCGCGGTATACTGGAGCATTCCGACAGGCAGGTCCAGCGGCTGTACGAGACCATATCGTCGCTGAACGACTCTATCGCGGTGCTAAACAGGCAGTTGCGGGAGACTCAGATCGAGCTGGAGCAGAGCCGTAAAACAGAATTGGAAGAACAATGAGAAAACGTATCGCAATAATACTGGCAGCGCTCTTTCTGAGCTTCGCCGCCAATGCGCAGGAAGTCATCAAGTGGAGCGTGGAGTCCCGTGACGCCGGAGACGGAGTCTGTGAACTGATATTCAGCGGAATAATTAAGGAGGGATGGCACGCCTACAGTACCGTCAACGAATGGTCGCGGCCCGAAGTCACCTTCGAAAAACTGGACGGATGTGCCCTGGACGGCGCTCTGTACGACATCACCGAGCCCGAAGAAGAGTTCGGGGAGAAGATATTCAAAGGGGCCTTCAAGCTGGGGCAGAAGCTGCGTTGCGAGTCGGGCGGCGCCACGGTTTCCGGCTACCTTACTTATACAGCGTGCACGGAGGGAGCCTGCGCCCCGCCGGTCGACTGGGATTTCGAGCTGACCATTCCGGCGGCCCCCGGTGGTCACCGCAGCACGATAACCGATCCGGCCTCCCACAGCAGCTCAATTGCCGATCCTGCCGGCAGTTCCAGCGGTGCCGGTGCCCTTTGGGCGCTGATCCTGGAGGCGATTCTGTGGGGATTTGCCATGCTGCTGACGCCCTGCGTATTTCCCATGGTACCGATGACGGTATCGTTCTTCCTCAAGGGCGCCTCCACCCCGGCGGCAGGCCGCTTCAAGGCTTTTATGTACGGCCTCTTCATAGTGCTGCTCTATACCGTGCCGATAAGCCTTATCATACTGATTACCAGGATAGTAGGCGGAGATGCGGTAACGGCCGACATATTCAACTGGCTGGCTACCCACTGGCTGCCGAACCTGATATTCTTCGTGGTATTCATGATCTTTGCGGCCTCCTTCTTCGGGGCTTTCGAGATCGTGCTCCCTTCCTCCCTGGTCAACAAAAGTGACAAGAATTCCGAAAAGGGCGGCCTCGCAGGCATTTTCTTTATGGCTTTGACCCTGGTGCTGGTGTCTTTCTCCTGTACCGGGCCGATAGTGGGGTCGGTGCTCATACGCTCCACCTCCGGCGAGTTCTGGGCGCCTATGGTAACCATGCTGGCCTTCTCGATAGCCTTCGCCCTGCCGTTCACCGTGCTGGCGCTTTTCCCCTCGCTGCTCCAGAAGCTCAAGGGAAAGAGCGGCTCCTGGCTTAACAGCGTAAAGGTGGTGCTGGGTTTCGTGGAGCTGGCGCTCGGACTTAAGTTCCTGAGCGTGGCCGACCAGACCTACCACTGGGGCCTGCTTGACAGGGAAGTGTACCTGGCAATTTGGATAGTGATATTCTCTCTGCTCGGCCTGTATCTGCTGGGGAAGATAAAGTTCCCTCACGACGACCCGGAACAGAAGCCTCTGGGCGTGTTCAGGCTGACTCTGGTGATCGCGGTGTTCTCCTTCGTGGTCTATATGATTCCGGGGATGTGGGGCGCGCCGCTCAAAGCCCTCTCCGGCTATCTGCCGCCGCTGGAGACACAGGATTTCGTGCTTTCGGGTTATGCCGCCGGCCAGTCAGCCGCGGCTGATATTGGAGCCTCGGCAAGCAGCGACCGTGCAACCGCCCCCTCCGCTGGGCAGAAGTACGATCTTAAAATGCCCCTGGGGCTCCCCGGCTATTTCACTCTGGAAGAAGGACTTGCGGCCTCAAAGCGGCTTGGAAAGCCGGTCTTCGTGGATATCACCGGCCACGGCTGCGTGAACTGCAGGGAGATGGAGCAGCGGGTCTGGAGTGACCCCCGCGTGCTGTCCATTCTCCGGGATGAATATGTAATAGTGGCGCTTTATACCGACGACAAGACGCGCCTGGACCGGGACGACTGGGTGACCATGCCCAACGGCCGTGTCCTCAAGGACCTGGGCCGTGCCAATTCCTATCTGGTGAGGGAGCGTTTCGGGGTGAATGCACAGCCGAACTATGCCCTCCTCGGCAGCGACGGGGAGCTTTTGGCCCCGATTCGGGGGTACAATCTGGATGTCGATGGCTTCGTAAACTTCCTGAACGGAGGGCTGGCCGCCTACATGCAGGCAGACTGAATCACCTTTAAATAATGGTGTGCACCCGGAGTATGTCGGCTCCGTGGGCGATGGCTAGGGCGTGTGCCCGGGCGGTGTCGCCGTGGGTAAAGCGCTTGTCGGCGGCGCCTATGAGAATAGGCCGGCCGAAAACCTTAAGCGCCTCAAGCTTTTCCAGAATTTCCCAGTTCTGCGCCTCAGTCTTGGCAAAACCGAGTCCCGGGTCGAGTATCCAGTCCTTTATGCCATATGAATCGGCGGCACGGGAGAAAACCTTGAAATAGCGAACAAGTTCCGGAATAATGCCGTCGGGATATTCACAGAGTGAATCCATGCTGCGGGGGTTACCCCTTTTGTGCATCGCGACGTAGGTCAGCCCAAGCTGCCCAACCGTCTGCAGCATAGTTTTGTCATCCTCCCCGGCGGAAATATCATTCACAATGAATTTACCTATAACTTCGTACGCCCGCCGTACGATTTCGGCGCTGGTGGTGTCTATGGAGATGGTCGGTGGTTCACCCGCCGCCATCAGCGCTTCCAGCACCGGCTCCAGCCGCCTCCATTCTTCCTCCACCGAAACGTCAGCGGCGCCGGGACGGGTAGATACGGCCCCCAGGTCGATGATGTCGGCCCCCTCGTCCAGGAAACGCCGTATCCTTGCGAGCGCCGCTTCCGGCTTCTCGGACCACACCCTGCTCGGCTCGTAGAAGGAGTCGGGAGTCAGGTTTATGACGGCCATCTGAGAAACTGTGTCAACACCATTTCTAATCATACTGCAAAGTTGACAATAAATTCGGAAATAATTTGCAACTTTGTCATTACTATGCTCAGAGAGGAAACGGTTTTTGGCCCCATACACAGCAGGCGACTTGGCAACTCGTTGGGAATCAACCTTTTGCCAACACGCGGCAAGATATGCAACTTCGACTGCATCTATTGCGAATGCGGTTGGAACGCCGACGGCCGCGGCGATACCGTCCTGCCCACCGCGGCGCAGGTCCGTTCGGCCCTGGAAGACAAGCTTTGCTCCATGATGCTGGACGGCACGCCGCTGGATTCCATTACCTTCAGCGGCGACGGCGAGCCCACACTGAACCCGGAGTTTCCGCAAATCATCGACGACACCCTGCGACTGAGGGACGCTTTCTATCCCGGAGCCAAGGTATCGGTGCTGTCGAACGCCACCAGGGTGCATCTGGACGAGGTTTTCCGTGCGCTGCGCAAGGTGGACAATCCCATAATGAAGATAGATGCTCCCACCGATGAGCTGGCGGCCCTGATCAACCGTCCCGCTCCCGGCTACAGCGTGGCGCGTACCGTCGAGGCTCTGGAACGCTTCGAGGGGGATTTCATACTGCAGACGATGTTCCTGAAGGCCCGTGGAGCTCAGGTTGTGCCTGGGATGCAGTGGCCGGGGGTAAAGACACCGGAACGAGTGTTTGTACCGGAACCGGTTGAGGCCGGTGAGGTCTATTTCGATTCCGGGGCGCCGGAGGTGCTGGAGCCGTGGATGGACATAGTCCGCAGGCTGAAGCCTCGCCTGGTACAGGTGTACTCCATAGACCGTCCCACACCGGCGCAGGGGCTGGAAAAATACAGTGTGGAGCAGATGCAGGAACTGGTTGCGCCGCTGCTGGCGGAAGGATTCAATATACAGTTCCGGTAGTACCATAATTTCCGATATTATTACTACCTTTGTGTGTTCGGGGTACCGGCCATAGCCGCCGGTTGAGAGAGTCCCGTAGAACTTGATACGGTCAATACCGTCGTAAGGAAATGTCACATATAGGAGAATTCGAACTCATCAGGCGTATAAGCGCCCGCTTTCAGTCACCGCCATTCAGTAATCCTGAGCAGGGAGAGGCATCTTCCGGCGTCGTAGGAATAGGCGACGACTGCGCCGTACTGCCCCAGCACGACGGGCTCGACACCCTTGTCACCACCGACCTGCTGATAGAAGACCGCCATTTCCTGCTCTCGGACATATCCCCGGAGGACCTTGGCTGGAAGTCCGCCGCGGTGAATATCAGCGATATAGCAGCCATGGGAGGGAAGCCGACGGCGAGCTTTCTCTCCATCGCTCTTCCACCCTGTCATCCTGAGCGAAGCGAAGGATCTGACTCCGCCTCCGACGGCATGGCCGAATGGGTCGACCGCTTCATCAGCGGCTTCCGCGAGTTGAGTTCCCGCTTCTGCGTACCGCTGCTGGGCGGCGACACTTCGGCGTCCCCCGACAAACTCTTCATCAACGTCACCGTACTTGGCGAATGTGCTCACGGTAAGGCAGTTATGCGCTCCGGCGCCAGCCCCGGCGACCTTGTCTGCGTCACTGGTCCGCTGGGCGATTCCGCTGCCGGCCTCAAGCTGATTCTGGAGGGCTCTGCCGACGGCCCTGCAGAAGAAATCCTCATACGCCGGCACTATCGTCCGCTTCCGAAAGTAGAGCTGGGCATGGCTCTGGCGGCCGTTCCCGGTGTCCACGCCATGATGGACATCTCAGACGGCATCGCCTCCGACCTCCGGCATATCCTGGAGGCTTCCGGGCGGCGGAACGAATCCGGCACGGTTGAGCCTCTCGGCGCGGAAATCGACCTTCTGTCCCTGCCGTTCAGCCCCGAACTCGTTAAAGTCTGCGCCGCCCGCGGCTGGGATGCGGCGGAACTGGCGGTGAGCGGGGGAGAGGATTACGAACTGCTGTTTACGGCCGCCCCGGGCACTCCTTTGCCCGAAGGCTGCGTCGTGATAGGGAGGATAACGGAAACCGGCGGCCTGCGCTGGCTGGGCTCCGATAAGGACTACAAAGGTTTTACCCACTTCTGATATGAAAGTTTACCCCCGAGTATTAACTATAGCAGGAAGCGACTCCGGAGGCGGTGCCGGCATCCAGGCGGATATCAAATCCATCTCTGCCACAGGCTCTTACGCCGCCAGCGCCATAACCGCGGTAACGGTCCAGAACACCCTTGGGGTGGAGGCCGTGCACCCGGTTCCAATAGATATCATCAGCGCACAGATAGACTGCGTGCTTTCCGACATCGGCGCCGATGCCATAAAAATAGGTATGCTCCACAGCGCCGAAGTAGTGCTGGTGGTGCGTGACGCGCTGCTACGCAACGGCGCCCGGAACATAGTCCTGGATCCGGTGATGGTTGCCACTTCCGGGCACCGGCTCATAGAAGAATCCGCAATCCGAGTGCTGACGGAAGAGTTCCTTCCGCTAGCCCGTGTTATAACTCCTAATATCCCTGAAGCAGAGATACTTGCGGGCTGCAGGATAGTATCGCAGGTGGAGCTTCCGGCGGTGGCACGGGCGTTGTCGGCAAAGGCCTCGCGCAACGCTCCGGTATCTGTACTGATGAAGGCGGGTCACCTCAGCGACGAGCGTCTGGTGGACATCTTCTATAATGCCGAAGAGGACCGCACCGTCGAGTTGCCGTCGGCCAGAATAAATACCCCCAACACCCACGGAACCGGCTGCACCCTGTCGTCGGCGCTGGCCTCCTACCTGGCCCAGGGCCTGCCCCTGGACGATGCCGCCCGTTCCGCCACAAGCTATATCCACGGAGCCATAGTCTCCGGCGCAGACTATTCCATCGGCCACGGACACGGGCCGGTCAATCATTTCTGGAAGCTATGAAGATATTATCCGACAAGACGCCGGTGGTGGTGAACATCACCAACTACGTGGCGATGAATTTCAACGCCAACGCCCTGCTGGCGGTGGGCGCATCCCCCATAATGTCCTTTTACGATAAGGAGATGGACGATTTGCTCGCAATAGCCAACTCGCTGGTAATCAATATAGGTTGCCTGGACGACGCTGAAGTCCGTGGCATGCATGCTGCGGCCGCCGCGGCCAATAAATACGGCAAGCCCTGGGTGCTCGATCCGGTGGGCGTCGGAGCCAGCAGTGCCCGCACCCAAACGGCCGTCGAACTCATTACCAAATATCATCCCGCAATCGTACGCTGCAATGCGTCGGAGATAATGGTACTGCACGGCACCGCCTGTGCCACCAGGGGAGTCGACAGCGCCGAACCGGTAGAAAAGGCCCGCAGCTGCGCCCGGGAGTTTGCCGCCGAGCACTCGACCGTCGTTGCGGTAAGCGGCGCGGTGGACTACATCACCGACGGCAAACAGGAGGCGGAGTGCAGCAAAGGCTCGCCCCTCATGGCGAAGGTGACGACCATGGGCTGCTGCGCCTCTGCCGTCTGCGCCGCTTTTGCGGCCGTGATGCCCCCGTTCGAGGCGGCCGTTCACGCCATGGATGCGATGGGAACGGCCGGACAGGCCGCTGCAGCCCGTTCCCGCGGTACCGGATCGCTGGCGGCCAACTTTATCGATGAACTCTACCTTCTGCCATGATGAGAGCCGAGCAATTGCGTCTCTACCTGGTGACGGACAGGCCGCTGTCGCTCGGACGCGATATCGCCTGGGTGGTCGAGGAGGCGGTGAAGGGCGGAGCCACCATGGTGCAGCTACGCGAGAAGGATATCGACACCAGGGAATTCATCGCCCTGGCGCAGCGGATCAAGCCCATACTGAAGGATGTGGGCGTGCCTTTGATAATCAACGACAGGGTGGATGTAGCGCTGGCGGTCGATGCCGACGGCGTCCACATCGGTCAGTCGGATATGCCGTACGATATTGCCCGGCGCCTGCTCGGACCGGACAAGATCATCGGTCTGAGTGTGGAGAATATGGACGAGGTGCTGGAGGCTAACTCCTTGGATGTGGACTATATAGGGGTGTCGCCGGTGTATTCTACGGCTACCAAGACCGATACAGCTCCGCCCTTCGGACTTGAGGGGTTGAGGAAGGCCGTGGAGCTGTCGTCGCATCCGGCAGTAGCCATCGGTGGGATGAATGCCGCCACGGCTCCGGACGTTCTTGCGACTGGGGTTGACGGTATTGCCGTCGTCAGCGCCATCTGCAGTGCGCCCGACCCGCAGGAAGCGGCCCGGAGGCTGATAGAAATTCCAGGGCGGGGACGTGGTTGACAGTAGCGGCCGGGGTTGACTCCCCGATTTTTCGGCCGACCAGTCGTCTAACGGCGGTCTTCGCCGCAGTAGCCGTAATCCCAGAAATAGTACTCGAAGCGGGTGGCCTCTACGAACGCCTGCGTCATCTTTTCGCGGGTGGCGGCATCGGCGCCTGCGGCGTATTCGTCGGCAAGCTTCAGCACGGCGGCCACGCCTTCGGTGAACGCCTCGTTCCCGTACTCCAGAATCCACTCGCGGTAGGGATTACCCTCCACGGCGGCAATCTTCAGGATGTGCAGCCCAACCTCGTTGTAAACCCACATGCAGGGCAGCATCGCCGCCAGTCCGATCTCCTTGGAGCCGCTGGCGATGGCCTCCTGAGTATGGGCGTTGTAGTCGGCCGTAACGGGGGAGGGAAGTACCTGGGTATCAATGCCGAAGCGGTCTATCAGCAGGGCGTGCATGGCCTTCTCCCCTTCGATTCCCTCCTTGGCGAAGGCTACGAACATCTCGTGCGCCACGGGCTCGGTGATAAGTTCGGCAAGCTCGAACATCTGCCGGCCGTAATTGCCGATGTAAAGTTCGTCCTGGGCAAGATAGCGGTCGAAGCGGGCGGTATCGAGGGAACCGTCGGCCAGTTCTTTGATAAACGGATGTTCTATAATTCTTTTATAAATATCGGCTGCGGAAGCCCAAGCCTGTGCAGTCCAGGAAGATACGTTCGACATTGTTTATAAATTTTTCACAAATATCGTAAAAAAACTTTTGATTTAAGCCTCGGAATTCTTAAATTGGCACGATGTAAAGCAGACAATCTTTAAAACTTTTTATAAAATATGGCAACACAAAAACTTAACGTCAAGGATACCATCATTGCCGGCGCGCAGTATGGTATGAAGAACATCCTCAACCTCATTCTTATGGTTGTCCTCTACGTCCTCACCGTATGGATTCCCTATTTCAATATCGGAACCACAGTCGGTCTGTACAAGGCAATCATCAAGATAGGCCGCGGGGAGATGATCAATCCCACAGACATCTGGGCAAAGGGTAACTGGGACAATCTCGGCGACCTTTTCCTCCTGCTTGGACTAATGAGCATGGGTATCTCCGCCGCCGCCATGTTTATGTTCGTCCCGGCCCTGGTTGTCGGAATCGCATGGGGCTTCGCGGTCTTCTTCTTCATCGACCGTGGCATTTCGCCTACCAAAGCGCTGAAACTCAGCTGGAAAGCGACTGACGGCGAGAAGTGGAAGATCTTCTTCGTTTACCTTGTACTCTATATCGCAATTGGTATTGTATGCGGTGTTCTCGGACTGATTCCCGCCGTCGGTAAGTTCCTGTCCATCATTGCCGTTATCTGCTGCTGCGCAATCGTAGTCGCCGTCGAGGGCGTGCTCTTCAAGCACTTCTCCGACAAGGCCGACGAGCTGGCCGCCGACTGCTGCTGCAAGGCCCCCGAGGCACCGAAGGCTCCCGAGGCTCCCGCCGCGCCTGTCGCAGAGGCACCTAAGGCTCCTGCCGCCCCTGTAGCAGAGGCCCCCGCTGAGCCCGAGGCTTAAGTTCCGGCAGCACGGCTGATAATCAGCTATATACGAAAAGTGACCTGGTGATAATTCACCAGGTCACTTTTGTTAAGTCGTTGAGAATCAATAGTTCTGCGCGGTGATTTCGAAGAAGGACTGGGGATGGGCGCAGACGGGGCAGAGCTGGGGAGCTGCAGTGCCCACCACGATGTGACCGCAGTTGCGGCACTCCCATACCTTGACCTCGCTCTTTGCGAAAACTTCCTGTGCCTCGATGTTGTGCAGCAGTGCGCGGTAGCGCTCCTCGTGGCGCTTCTCGATAGCCGCGACCATGCGGAACTTGGCGGCCAGAGCCTTGAAGCCCTCTTCCTCGGCGGTCTTGGCAAAACCCTCGTACATGTCAGTCCATTCGAAGTTCTCGCCGGCTGCGGCCGCGGCCAGATTCTCGGCCGTGCTGCCTATTCCCTCCAGCTCCTTGAACCAGAGTTTTGCATGCTCCTTCTCGTTGTCGGCAGTCTTGAGGAAGATCTCAGAAATCTGCTCGAAGCCCTCTTTCTTGGCTACGGAAGCGAAATAGGTGTACTTGTTTCTCGCCTGGGATTCGCCGGCGAACGCTGCCTCCAGATTTTTCTCGGTCTGGGTACCTGCATACTTGTTTGCCATATAGTCTAATGATTTATAATTACCGTGCGGTATTCGCAAATGTAATAATTTTTATTAATTTTGCCACATCTGCCGTAAAGATTATGAAGATGCGACATTTATCCTCCATATTCGCGGCTCTGCCACTTCTGGCCGCCCTGTTCTTGCTGCCGTCCTGCGACGTCAGCCTGGATCCGGTAGAACTGGAGCCGGCGCGGCCGCTGAGCCTCAGCACCAAGCAGCAGGCCTACGTGGCCGGCGGCAACAGCTTCGCCTTCCATTTCCTGGACAGGATGGAGGCCGAGGCCGGGAAGGATTATGTCATCTCGCCCCTCAGCATGCAGTTCCTCCTGGGAATGCTGCTGGACGGCGCGAAAGGGGAGACCGCAGCCCAGATCTGCAGCACCCTCGGATACGGCAGCGGCGAGACGGAGCTGGTGGACGAGTACTGCCGCAGCATGCTCAGCCAGCTGCCGAATATGGACAAAAGGACGCGTCTGGAGCTTGCCAACGCCATTTTTGTCGATGAGGGATACCCGCTTACCGACGCCTACATGTCGTCAGTTCGCAAGTACTACGACGCCGAGGTCGCCAACCTGGATTTCGCCGACATTCATGGGAGCGCAAACAAGATCAACAAGTGGTGCTCCGACCATACGGAAGGACTGGTTCCGAAGATACTCGACGAGACCGATCCCGACATGTTGGCATACCTGCTTAACGCGCTGTATTTCAAGAGCCAGTGGCGCCACAGCTTCAATCCGGCTTCAACTGTGGCAGAGAGCTTCACGCATGCCGACGGCAGCACCTCGAAGCTCAAGATGATGAAGCAGTACGAGACCTTCGATTACACGGAAACAGAGTCCTTCCAGGCGGTCAGTCTGCCCTATGGAAACGGGGCCTTCCTGATGACCGTCCTGCTGCCCAAGGGAAAGGAGGGAACATCGGCGGTTACCGCCTATTTCCGCAAGACCTCATGGGATAATTTCCGCTACTCCATGTACCCCTGCAGCGTTGACCTTTGGCTGCCTCGCTTCGAGACGTCTTTCGGCATGAAACTCAACGACTTGCTTTCTGCTATGGGGATGCCGCTCGCCTTCGATCCCAAGGCCGATTTCTCGGCCATGTCGGCGTACGCCCTGTGCCTGAGTTTCGTGCGTCAGGACGCCGTGATAAAGGTTGACGAAGAGGGTACCGAGGCCGCCGCGATCTCCAGCGCCGCCATGATGAAGAACACCTCTGTCGGCAGCGACGCTCCGCCGGTAATATTCCACGCCAACCGTCCTTTCGTCTATCTCATCTCCGAATCCAGCTCCGGCGCCATTTTGTTCGCCGGAAGATTCAGCGGAAAGTAGGATATATAAAAAAATAATCGTATATTTGCTTGCTGTTTCGCCCGAAATGGCAGGGGACCGCGGACACCGCTCCCGGAGGGAGAAGGACCGGCTGGCTCGGATCAATGAGCTAAGGTCCTGGCTTCGACCGGGTTCGCTTTTTTTATGTGACCCCGGAGAGGGGAAGATATACCCAGAACTCTTCAAATTTCATAATCTGATGAAAATAGCAGTCGCCGGAACCGGTTACGTAGGCATGAGTATCGCCACGCTGCTTGCGCAGCATCATGAGGTGTATGCCGTGGACGTCATCCCGGAGAAAGTAGAGAAGATCAACAAAAAGATTTCGCCCATTCAGGACGAGTACATAGAGAAATACCTGGCGGAGAAACCGCTCCAGCTTACGGCTACCCTCGACGGCCGCGCTGCCTACAGGGACGCCGACTTCGTGGTCATCGCAGCCCCCACCAACTACGACCCGCAGAAGAATTTCTTCGACACTTCCCATGTGGAGGAGGTGATTGAGCTGGTGCTGGAGGTGAACCCCGATGCCGTCATGGTCATCAAATCCACCATCCCGGTGGGCTACACGCGCAGCGCGCGGGAGAAATTCAGCTACCGCGAGCGGCTTGCGGACGGCAAGATGAAGGTGGTGGTGCCCAAGATCATCTTCGCGCCGGAGTTCCTGCGGGAGTCCAAGGCTCTCTACGACAACCTCTACCCCTCCCGCATTATCGTCGGCTATGACGAGATGCCCGCCCAGGCCGGCAGTCTCGCCGACGCCGCCAGGCAGTTCGCCGAACTTATCAAGGAGGGCGCCATCAAGCAGGACGTCCCCGTGCTCTTCATGGGCAGCACCGAGGCCGAGGCCGTAAAGCTCTTCGCCAATACCTACCTGGCCCTGCGCGTCTCCTTCTTCAACGAACTGGACACCTACGCCGAGATCAAGGGCCTCGACACCCAGGCCATCATAGACGGCGTCTGCCTCGACCCGCGTATCGGCTCACACTATAACAACCCGTCCTTTGGCTACGGCGGCTACTGCCTGCCCAAGGACACCAAGCAGCTGCTGGCCAACTTCAACGACGTGCCCGAGAACCTCATCAAGGCCATCGTGGACAGCAACCGCACACGCAAGGACTACATCGCCGACCGGGTACTCAGCAAGGCCGGCTACTACAGCGCCAACAGCGCATACGACTCGGCCCGCGAGCACGAGGTCACGGTGGGCGTGTACCGCCTCACCATGAAGACGGGTTCAGACAATTTCCGCCAGAGCGCCATACAGGGCATCATGAAGCGCATCAAGGCAAAGGGCGCGAAGGTAATCGTTTACGAGCCCTCGCTCGCCGACGGCAGCACTTTCTTCGGCTCCCGGGTGGTGAACGACCTGCCGGCCTTCAAGGCCCAGGCAGACGCCATCATCGCCAACCGCTACGACCCGGCCCTGGACGACGTGTCCGCCAAAGTGTACACCAGGGATATCTTTAAACGCGACTAATGCAGTACCACATCTTTTCCCCCTACAGAGTCTGCCCCCTGGGAGCGCACGTCGATCACCAGAAGGGCATAGTGACGGGTTTCGCGATAGACAAGGGCGTTGACCTGGAGTTCGACGTACGCGACGACAATCTCGTCGTACTGGACTCCAAGACCTTCAGCGGGCACATAGAATTCGACATCGCGGCCCCCACCCTCATCAAGCAGGGCAACTGGGGCGACTACGCCCGCGGTGCCAAATTCGCCCTACAGAAGCGTTTTTCGCTCCAGAAAGGCATAACCGGCGTCATCCAGGGTTCCCTGCCCGTGGGCGGACTCAGCTCCAGCGCCGCGGTGCTCATCGCCTACGTGATGGCGTTCGCCAAGGCCAACAACATCACCCTGGCCCCTTTCGAGGTGATGAAGATAGCCTCCGAAGCGGAGCGCGAGTACATCGGGCTCAACAACGGCCTGCTGGACCAGGCCTGCATAGCCCTCGGGCGCAAGGACCACCTGCTTATGCTGGACTGCGAGAGCAACGAGTACCGCCTCATCCCCAAGGCTCCCCAGATGCCTGAATTCGAGTTCGGCATCTTCTTCAGCGGACTTACCCGCAGCCTCATGTCTTCCGACTACAACCTCCGGGTTACGGAATGCAAGACGGCCGCGTGGATAGTCCAGGCCTACGAGAACGTACCCCTGCGCACGCACGACAAGACCTTCCTGCGCGACGTGCCGGAGAGCATGTTCAAACGTCACCGGGACGATATGCCTCCGCGCTTCGTGCGCCGGGCCGAGCATTTCTTCGGCGAGCACAAGCGCGTGCGCGAGGGAATCACGGCCTGGGAGACCGGCAATCTGGAATGGTTCGGCAGCCTGTCCAAGGCCTCCTGCGAATCCAGCATCCACAACTACGAGTGCGGGTCGCCGGAGCTGATCGCGATCTACGAAGCTATGCTCACCACCGACGGAATCTACGGCGGGCGTTTCAGCGGAGCCGGTTTCAAGGGGGCGTGCATCGCACTGGTCGATCCTTCCAAGAAAGAGACCATAGAGCGCGAGATTACCCGCAAGTATCTGGAACGCTTCCCTCAGTACAAGGACTCCTTCCGCGTCTTCTTCTGCAAGAGCGACGACGGGGCGCGTTTTGTGTGATATTAACAAAATCCAACATACAATGAAACTCAACAGATTTTTAATCCCTCTGGGCCTTGTGCTGCTGTTCTCCTGCAGTACCCCCAGAAACATTGTCTATTTTCAGGACAAGAAGAACGGAGATGTGCTGTCCGTGGCGGAAGCCCAGCCCATAAGGCTCAAGCCTTCGGACCAGGTGTCGATTGTGGTGGGCAGCCGCGACCCTCAGGTGGCGTCAATGTTCAACCTGCCTTATTATTCTCACAGGATTGGTGAAAGCCAGTCACTTACCAACGCAGGTACATTCGCCACCAGCAGTATGAACATATCCGGCTATACCGTGGATTCCGGGGGCTACATAGATTTCCCCTTCTTGGGTAAGGTTCTCGTGGTCGACCTGACTCGCGAAGAAGCTGCGGCCCGCATCAAGGACATGCTTATAGAAAGCCGTCAGATCAAGGATCCTGTGGTAACTGTAGAGTTTATGAACCTGGGCTTCTCGGTGCTTGGAGAGGTAACACATCCGGGACGTTACAAAATAGACAAGGACCGTTTCACCATCTTTGATGCACTCAGCCTAGCCGGAGACCTTACCATCAATGCCGAGCGTGAGAATGTAGCGGTCGTGCGCAGCGAGGGCGGCAAGGACGTCATCTATAGGATGAACCTGCTCAGGCTGGGCAGTCTTTACGCCTCTCCCGCTTTCTACATTCAGCAGAGCGACGTCATTTATGTAACGCCTAACGACAAACGCCAGCGCGAATCCACCGTCAACGGCAACAATGTCCGTTCCAGTTCCTTCTGGCTGTCGGCAGGCTCGCTTGCGACATCTATCGCAGTTCTCATAGTCGGTTTGGTAAAGTAATCGCAATATGGATAATCTCAATAACAACAACGTCCAGGTGGATAAAACCATCGAGCAGGAGAATGGTGGAATGTCCCTTAGGGAATTATGGGGGCTGTTTCTGGCCAACTGGAAATGGTTTGCACTGTCGGTGGCAATCTGCTTGCTGGCAGCAACCTACTACATCCTTAAGACTACTCCCTCCTTTGTTCGCAACGCTTCAGTGCTTATCAAGGAGGACCGCAAGTCCGGCACTGCAGCTCTCGATATCTCTCAGTCGTTCTCCAACCTTGGCTTCGGTCAGTTGAGGGTAAACGTGAACAACGAGATCCTCAATTTCACTTCCCCCGATCTTATGCTCCAGGTGGTACGAAACCTGGATCTGGACGTGAGTTACAAGGCAAAGGGTCTGTTCCATGACTATCCGCTTTATGGCAGCTCCCTGCCTATGACAGTGCGTTTCCTTTCTTTGAACGGCGGTGACCGTGCGGCCGTTACAGTAAGCCCGGTTGATTCCGGAAAGGTCAAGTTGTCCGGTTTCGCGCTTAATGGGGTAGACCTCGGAGCTCCCGGCACAGATGCCACGCCATCGCGCGCAAAGAAATTCATTATCAAGATGAAACGGAAGGTAGTCGAAAGCGAATACAACGTAATCGCTGCGTACGGCGACACCGTTTGCACCCCCGTGGGTATGATGATAGTGAACCGCGACGACAACGTGAATATCGCTCCTTTAACTGAGCCGGTTTACGTTACCCGTATCGGCTATCAGGCTATGGCTCGCAGTTGCGGGTCACGTTTGTCCGCTGCGTTGTCTAACAAAGAGGCCACTGTTATTACACTTTCGTATCGAGATGTGAACATTCAGCGTGCCGACGATGTGTTGGCAATGATCATCAATGTGTACAATGAGAACTGGATTAAGGACAAGAACACCTTGACCAACGCTACCAACGATTTCATTGCTGAACGTCTTGCCATCATCGAAAGCGAACTCGGCTCTGTGGATGAATCCATTACCTCCTTCCGGAGCTCGCACCGCATACCGGACAGCAGGACTGTGGCCCAGATGGACATGCAGCTCTCTGCCGAGGCTGGCAAGCATTTGCTGGAACTGAACAACCAGCTTTCCATCGCCCGCTTCCTTCAGGGTGATATCCGCAACGCATCGTATAGCTCCCTGCTGCCCGCAAACGTTGGTATCAACGATTCCAACACCATGTCGCTTATTAACCAGTACAACACTCTGATGCTTCAGCGCAACCGTCTGGTGGAGAATTCCAGCGAGGAGAACCTGCTGGTTAAGGACCTCGACGTTCAGCTGGCGTCCATGCGCACCGCAATCCAGACCTCGCTCAGCAATTACATCAAGTCGGTGGAGATTCAGATCAGCTCTTCCCAGAGGGCTCAGCAATCTTCCGAGGCAAGGGTTAGCAGCATCCCCATACAGACCGGTAGGCTGCTTTCCGACGAGCGCCAGCAGAAGGTCAAGGAAGCCCTGTACCTGTTCCTTCTCCAGAAACGAGAGGAGAACGAGCTGTCCCAGGCCTTTACTGCCTACAATACCCGAGTGGTGGCTTCTCCCGGCGGCTCCAGTGTCCCTGTAGCTCCCAACAAAAAGATGATATTACTGGTCGCCCTGATCTTTGGACTTGGTCTGCCGTTAGCTTTCTTCTATCTGCGTGAGACTCTCAATACCACCTTGCGTGGCCGCAAGGACCTGGAGAACCTGTCCGCTCCTTTCCTCGGGGAACTCCCGTCCATAGAGCCAAAGAAGAGTCTGCTAAAGCGCGCTGTCAAAAAGGAGGATCGTTCCGAACGCGCAATCGTTGTAAAGCCCCGCAGCAGGAACGTCATTAACGAAGCTTTCCGAGTGGTCCGTACCAACATGGAGTTCATGCACGGTAAATCCGGAGGCTGCCAGGTGGTTATGTTCACTTCCTTCAACGTGGCTTCCGGTAAGACCTTCATAGCATCCAACCTCGGAGTCGCTTTGGCAATCAGGGACCGCAGGGTGCTGGCCATAGACCTAGACCTCCGTAAGCATACCCTGAGTATGTTCGCCAAGGAGGCGAAACTTGGAGTCGCCGACTACCTCAGCGGACGCGTACCTGATTTCCGCCCGCTCATAGTCAAAGGGGCCTCGGATACGGCTTTGGATATTCTGCCCGTTGGCACAACGCCTCCCAACCCGGCAGAACTGCTGTCCGAAGAAAGACTAGGTACTATGCTCGATGCGCTCCGTTCCGAGTACGACTACATCTTCCTGGACTGCCCTCCTATCGAAATCGTGACCGACGCCGACCTGGTCGCACCCCTTGTGGATACCACGGTGTTCGTACTGAGGGCTGGACTTCTTGAGCGTTCCATGCTCCCTCAGATCGACCGTTTCTATCTGACCAAGCGCTATCCCAACATTGCCATGATCCTCAATGGTACCGAGAGCGCCGGCCATTACGGCACCAAGTATGGTTACAGGTACGGCTATAAGTACGGCTACAAATACGGTTATGGCACCGGTAACTACGGTGAATCGAAAGATTCCGAGGAAGAAACTACAGAGGCATAACCATGTGGCCGTTTACCCGTCATTACTCAATTGAAGAACGCGCCTTTCTGGATGGGGCTGTGGACTATCACAGCCACATCCTTCCAGGCGTGGACGACGGCATCCGGACTCGGGAAGATTCGCTCCGGGTTCTGGATTATTATGAGAAGGCGGGCATTAAGGAAGTATGGCTCACTCCCCATGTAATGGAGGATATCCCCAATTCTACGGCTTTTCTCCGTGAGCGTTTTGAGGAGCTGCAGGCAGCTTACGGTGGCCCCGTGATTTTGCATCTGGCGGCAGAGAATATGATGGACCAGTTGTTCGAGGACAGGCTGGAGGCTGGTGACCTTCTCACTATGGAGAATGTGGCCGAGAATCCTCTGCTGCTTGTAGAAACCTCTTACTTCAATCCTCCTCTCGGTCTGTACGATATTCTGGAACGGGTGATGAAGAAAGGCTTGCGGCCGCTGCTTGCCCACCCTGAGCGTTACGTTTACATGGAGTGGAAGGATTACGTCCGCCTGAAGGGTATGGGCGTACTTTTTCAGCTGAACCTCTTATCGCTTACAGGGCATTACGGAAAGACCGCCCAGGCATGCTCCAGGCGTCTTCTAAAGAACGGGATGTACGATTATTACGGCTCCGACCTACACCGCCTTTCACCTTTCAAGCACGCGGTAACGGAAAAGGTCCTTTCCGGCAGGGAAATCGATGCTTTGATGAAACTAAAGGGATAACGAATTATGAAGACTGTGGTTCTGGCCGCCGGTTACGCAACGCGTCTGTATCCGCTTACGGAGAATTTCCACAAGCCGTTGCTGGAAATAGGGAACAGTTCCATCCTGGGGCGTATGCTGGACGATATAGACTGCATTACTGAAATCGACGGGCATATCATTGTCACCAACGGCAAGTTCGCCCCCATCTTCGAACAATGGGCCGAAACCCGCTCTAAACCAATCCGTGTCCTCTCCGACGGCACCCACACCAACGAAACCCGCCTCGGAGCCGTATGCGACCTAATCCTGGCCATAGAGACCTTCGGCCTGGACGATGATCTGCTGGTAGTAGCTGCGGACAATATCCTGGATTTCAGTTTCAAGGGCTTTGTGGAAGCGTTCCACCGTTGCGGCACTTCTATGATCATGTGCCATCATGAGCCGGAGCTTTACAAACTGCAGCGGACAGGCGTGATAGAAGTGGATGACCGAATGCGCGTACTTCAGATGCAGGAAAAGCCACAGGTGCCGGTAAGCCATTGGGCAGTGCCTCCGTTCTATATCTACCGAAAGGAAGATTTGCCCCTTGTCAAAGGCGCCATCGCTGACGGTTGCGGCTTCGATGCGCCGGGCAACCTTGCCCATTACATGGTCGAGCACACCGTTATGCATGCCTGGCCTATGCCCGGAGGCCGCTTCGATATCGGTTCTCTGGATACCTACGAGGAAGCCAAAAAGAAATATGCGTCCCAGTAGTTCCAGGCAATAGTAGGATACCAAAAAAGAGATGATAAAAGAATTACAGAACATACGTATCTGCGTTATAGGCCTCGGATATGTGGGCCTGCCGCTGGCACGTCTGTTTTCTACAAAGTATAAAACCATAGGCTTCGACCTCAACCGCAAACGTGTGGACGCACTGATGCGCGGCCACGATGCCACAATGGAGGTGAGCGACGAACTCCTGCGCGAAGCTGTTTGCGAACACGGCCTCAAGTTTACCACCGATTTGGAAGAGGTCAGAGGATGCAACTTCTACGTGGTTGCTGTCCCTACGCCGGTGGATGAGAATAACCGTCCGGACCTGGACCCTCTGCGCAGCGCCAGCGAAACTGTCGGAAGAGTAATAAGCAAGGGAGATGTAGTAGTTTATGAGAGTACCGTTTACCCCGGGGTGACGGAAGAAGAGTGCCTGCCAGTGGTCGAACGTGTGTCTGGGTTGAAGTTCAATGTCGATTTCTTTGCCGGGTACAGCCCCGAGCGTATCAACCCGGGAGATAAACTGCACACGGTGGAAAAGATAAAGAAAGTTACATCCGGTTCTACGCCGGAAATAGCCGACCTCGTGGATGCGGTTTACAACAGCGTGTTGGAAAACGGAACTCATAAGGCGTCCAGTATCAAGGTCGCCGAAGCATCCAAGATTATCGAGAACAGCCAGCGCGATGTGAATATCGCCTTCATGAATGAGATAGCAAAGATTTTCGATGCGATGGGTATCGATACCCACGACGTGATTGAGGCCGCCGGCAGCAAATGGAATTTCATAAAGATGAGTCCGGGCCTTGTAGGTGGCCATTGCATTAGCGTAGATCCTTACTACCTGATTCAGAAGGCTCAGGTTTACGGTGTACTGCCGCGCGTCATGATCAATGCACGCCGTCTTAATGACGGAATGGGTGCATACGTAGCGGGCCAGGTCATCAAATGCATGAACAAGAAGGGGGTTATGGTCAAGGATAGCAGGATACTTATCCTCGGTATCACATTCAAAGAAAACTGCCCCGACATACGCAACACAAAGGTCATTGATATTTACAATACCCTTTCAGAGTACACAAAGAACATTACTGTTTTCGATCCCTGGGCCGACAGGGAGCAGGTGAGGCAGGAATGCGGTGTGGATATTGTCAATATCCTCCCCGCCGGCGAACGCTATGATGCCTGCATCCTTGCAGTCGCTCACAGAGAATTCCTGAAGATTGACATCCGTTCGCTAGTCGGGCCGGGAGGAGTCGTATACGATGTTAAGAGTGTCCTGCCCCGCGAAACAGTCGATGCGAGGCTGTAATATATTGAATAGCAAATAACAACAACCATTGATATGAGTATCTTCAAAGACAAAGTTCTAATGATTACCGGAGGAACAGGTTCCTTTGGCAACGCTGTCCTCAAACGTTTCCTCCGTACTGATATTGGAGAAATCCGAATTTTTTCACGTGACGAGAAGAAGCAGGACGATATGCGCCACGAATACCAGGCTAAATACTCGGACGTGGCACACAAGATAAAATTCTTCATTGGAGACGTCCGTGACCTGGAGTCCTGTCGCGCCGCCATTCCCGGGACCGATTATATCTTCCATGCTGCGGCTCTTAAGCAGGTTCCTTCCTGTGAATTCTTCCCGATGCAGGCCGTCTATACGAATGTAATTGGCACAGATAACGTCCTTACGGCTGCTATCGAAGCCAAGGTAAAGGCGGTTATCTGTCTCTCTACAGACAAGGCCGCCTATCCCATCAATGCTATGGGTATTACCAAGGCCATTGAAGAAAAGGTCGCCATTGCCAAGAGTCGCTACTCTGGAGACACTAAGATTTGTTGTACTCGCTATGGTAATGTGATGTGCTCCCGTGGATCCGTCATTCCTCTGTGGATTGACCAGATTCGTAACGGCAACCCTATTACCCTTACTGAGCCAAGCATGACCCGCTTTATCATGAGTCTTGATGAGGCTGTGGATCTCGTTCTATTCGCGTTCGAGAACGGTCAGAACGGAGACATCCTTGTCCAGAAAGCTCCAGCTTGCACTATCCAGACACAGGCTGAGGCGGTATGTGAACTCTTCGGCGGTAAGAAAGAAGAAATCAAAGTCATCGGCATACGCCATGGCGAGAAGATGTACGAAACTCTCCTCACTAAAGAAGAAGCCGCCAAGGCTGTTGACATGGGGGATTTCTACCGCGTCCCGGCAGACAACCGCGACCTCAACTACGACAAGTTCTTTATCGAGGGTGACAAGAAGCGTGTCCTCATCGACGAATTCAACTCCAACAACACCCGTCGCCTCAATCTCGAAGAGACCAAAGCGAAGATTGCATCCCTGGAATACATCCAGAACGAGCTGAACGGAATTCCCAACGTGGCTAAATAATTGACAGTACTCGACGTAAGGAATAGATTGTAAGTTCATATGAAAACAGTAATGTTAGTTTTCGGTACTCGTCCAGAGGCAATTAAGATGTGCCCGCTTGTGAAAGAGTTCCAGAAATATCCTGACGTTTTTAAGACCATAGTTTGTGTGACTGGACAGCATCGGGAGATGTTGGATCAGGTGCTGACCATTTTTGATGTCAAGCCGGACTATGACCTCAACATTATGAAGCAGGGTCAAGACCTCTATGACGTAACGGCCCGTGTGCTTACCGGTATGCGCGACGTGCTGAAAGAGACAAAACCCGATGTGGTGCTTGTCCATGGTGACACTACCACCAGCACAGCCGCTGCTCTCGCTGCGTTCTATCAGCAGATTCCAGTTGGTCACGTTGAGGCGGGTCTCCGTACACACAACATTTACAGCCCCTGGCCGGAAGAGATGAACCGCCAGATTACTGGACGTATTGCAACCTACGATTTTGCTCCTACTCCTCTTAGCGAGAAGAATCTACTTGAAGAGAAAGCGCATGGCCAGGTTTTCGTTACCGGTAACACGGTTATTGACGCTCTGCACATGATCGTGAGTAAGCTTAAGAGTGATAAAGCGCTTGCCGATGAACAAATCAACGTGCTGAAGGACGCCGGATACGATGTTACCCGCCTCAGTAAAGGTAAGAAGCTAGTCCTCATTACCGGCCATCGCAGAGAGAACTTTGGTGAAGGCTTTATCAGCATGGTTACGGCTATGAAGGATCTTAGTGAGAAGTATCCTGACGTGGACTTTGTTTACCCGATGCACCTAAATCCAAATGTGCGTAAGCCCATCCACGAAGTGTTTGGCGATGACCTAACCGCCTATGAGAACTTCTTCTTTATTGAGCCTTTGCAATATTTAGAATTCGTTTACCTCATGGAAAAATCCACTGTTGTCCTCACTGACAGCGGCGGTATTCAGGAAGAGGCTCCCGGTCTCGGTAAACCCGTTCTAGTGATGCGTGACACAACGGAACGTCCAGAAGCGCTCAAGAGCGGGACTGTCCATTTAGTGGGAACTAACCACGACCTTATTGTGGGCGAAGTAAGCACTCTCCTTGACGATGAGGACGCATACGAAAGGATGAGCAAAGCCGTGAATCCTTACGGCGATGGCAAGGCTTGCAATCGCATTGTTCGCGTACTCAATGGAGAATCCGTTGATCGCTACGAGATCGAGTAATTAAAAGAGAATAATTTAACAATTATCAATATGATTAACGTTATCGGACTGGGGTATATTGGTCTCCCCACCGCATTGATGATGGCTTCCCACGGAGTGGAGGTCATCGGTACTGACTATAACAAAGAGTTGGTGGCGACACTCAACGCAGGTAAAACAACCTTCAAAGAGAATGGACTTGATGAACTCTTCCATGATGCAGTCAAGGCTGGAATCAAGTTCACTACCGAGTACCAAAAGACAGACATGTACATCGTGAGCGTTCCTACGCCCTACGATAAGTTTAGCAAAAAGGTCGATGCCTGCTATGTGGTAGCTGCCGTTAAGGAAGTGATGAATCACTGCCCGAAGGGCGCAACTGTTGTTATTGAATCAACCGTCAGCCCTGGAACAATTGATAAGTTTGTTCGTCCCGTTATTGAGGCTAATGGCTTTAAGATCGGTGTGGACATCAACCTCGTTCATGCTCCTGAGCGCATTATCCCTGGTAACATGGTTTATGAACTCCTGCATAATAACCGCACTATAGGTGCCGATTCCAAGGAGATTGGAGAGAAAGTAAAGAGCTACTACGCCTCCTTCTGCCAGGGTGAAATAGTCGTTACCGATATCCGTACGGCAGAAATGACCAAAGTGGTGGAAAATACGTACCGCGCGGTGAACATCGCTTTCGCAAATGAGCTCAGCCGCATTTGCCGTCACGACAATATGGATGTATATGAGATTATCAAAATCTGTAATATGCATCCACGCGTAAATATCCTTCAGCCTGGCCCTGGTGTTGGCGGTCACTGCATCAGTGTTGACCCTTGGTTCCTGGTAGGTGATTATCCCCAGTTGGCAAAGGTGATTGACGAGTCCATGAAGACCAACGACTACCAGCCTGTCTTCGTACTCGAGCGCATCCACGAGATTATGGAAAAGAATGGCATCACAGACAACCGCAAGGTGGGTCTCTATGGAATTACCTACAAAGAAAACGTGGATGACGTTCGTGAAAGCCCCACCCTCCAGATGATTGACATTCAGGAACGTCATCTTGCCCGTCCACTCAAAAGTTTTGACCCGTTCTTTACCCAAAAGGAGATTGTTAAGAACCAGATTCTGGACTTTGACCAGTTCCTTAATGAGGTAGACATGGTGGTTATCATGGTAAAACATGACCATATTAAGCAGAATTGGGATAAACTGAAGGGCAAGATTATCCTTGACTGCCACAATATTTGCCCGCTGGAAGGGGTTTATCATATCTAATTTACAGGATTTCTGGCAGCACAGGTGAGATAATAGTTTGCAGTTCGATGCTGCTAGCCTGAACTTTTTTTTATGAGAATAGGTATATTAACTTTCCATAGAAGTATTAATAATGGTGCTGTTATACAGTGCTATTCGTTATCAAAACGTCTGAAGAAAGAGTTTCCTGATGCGACGGTCGAAGTTATTGATTATCAAATGCCTTTAATTGATGAACGTGTATATGATACCAGTTTTAAGCATTACTTCAATGGCGGGTTAAAACATAAGGCGTTTTTTCTTTTGCATTTATCTGATAATCTGAAGAGAATAGATCAAGATAGAAAGAGGAAGGCGTCTTTTCAAAATGCTCTAACTAATCTTCCTTTATCATCTGACAAGATATACTCAAATGGAATAGAGGAATTGGTAGATTATATTAATTCATCTTATGATGTTGTAGTGGCAGGAAGTGATGCGATCTGGAATTATTCTGTTAGAGGGTTCCCTAATCCCTATTTCCTGGCAGAAACTGTTAAGCCCACTATGTTCTCGTATGCTGCCAGTTGTTATGGAATGAACTATGAGTTAATCCCATCTTCGCAGAAAAACGAGATAAAAAAAATACTAGATAAATATGTTTTTTTGGGAACTAGAGATGACGAGTCTGAACTCTTTTTGAAATCAATTGGGTGTTCTATAAAACCTGTTCACACATGCGATCCAACAGCATTTCTTGATGTAGATGATTTGCCAATTGATAAAGATATTCTTATGGAGAAGATGTTGTCTCGTGGATTTGACTTCACAAAAATAACTATTGGCATAATGGGGAGCGATAAAATGTGCAAGATGCTCCGTATGATGTTCGGAAACCAGTTTCAATTAGTTTCTCTGTATAATTATAACAAGTTAAGTGATGTGAATCTAAATGACTTATCACCATTTGAATGGGCTTATGTATTTCGTTTTTTTAGTATAACAGTCACTACTTATTTTCATGGCACGATGTTGTCGCTAAGAAATGGAGTTCCAGTATTGAGTATAGCTTTAGATACCGAGTACTCTATTAGTCATAAAACCAAGGTTGAAGATCTTTTGGGTAGACTATGTTTAAGCGATTGTTATTGGAAAACAGACTATCGTAGTCTTAGTTTTTTGGAAATCAAAAATAAAATCCTCGATTTAATTTATTCGGATAACCATAATAGCTTACTAAATAAGATAGATAAAGAAGCCAATTCATTTTTTCCGTTCTTAACAGCATTATCTAATCAATGAAAGAGAATCTCTCTGATAATAAGAGGATAGTAAAAAACACTGTACTCTTATATGCAAGGATGCTACTAGTAATGCTAGTATCCCTGTATACAGTCAGAGTTGTGTTACATGTCCTTGGGGATGTTGACTATGGTATATATAATGTCGTGGGTGGCATTGTTGTTATGTTTGCTTTTCTTAGTCGAACATTGGCATCTGCATCTCAAAGATATTTTGCTTATGAACTTGGAAAGAAGAATTACAAAAAGCTCAATGATGTATTCTGTATTACAGTTGTACTTTACATCATTGTCATTGCAATAATCGTCTTGCTTGCAGAGACATTGGGAATATGGTTTCTGCATAACAAGTTGATTATTCCTGATGATAGAATGTTGGCGGCCGAGATGATTTATCAATTCTCAATTGTCTCATTTTGTTTTACTATTTTAATGACGCCATATCAGGCACTATTGATAGCAAGAGAGGATATGAATGTATATGCTTTTGTTGGTATCTTAGAGGCGGTTTTGTATCTTGCGGTTGGTTTAAGCATTAGCATTATCAATATTGATCATCTTATTACATATGGCGCATTAATGACGCTGGTGGCTATTGCTGTCAATAGCATTTATTATATCTACTCACGTAAAAGATACCCAGAGTCTCGTTTTAAATTTTATTGGGATGCGGGTTTGGCCAAAGAAATATCATCCTATTCTGGTTGGAACATTTTTGGAGCAATCGCTAATGTCATGCGTAGTCAAGGCATTAATATCCTGATTAATATGTTCTTCTCTCCGGCAATAAATGCGGCAAGAGGTCTTGCCTATCAGGTTAGCGGAGCTTTAAATTCGTTTGCATCTAATTTTTATACAGCTGTAAGGCCACAAGTGACAAAAAAATATGCGAATGGGGATATGACGGCAACAACTGATTTGATTTTCAGCTCGTCAAAGTTCTCTTACTATCTAATACTGTTTTTGGCAGTATCAGTAATTGTTTTCATTAATCCTTTGTTGAGAATCTGGCTTGTTGAGATCCCCGCCTACACAGATTTGTTTGTTAGTTTGGTTATAATCGTTGCATTGATTGACTCATTAAGCAATCCGTTAATGACTCTTGTACAAGCAACCGGAAGAGTCAAAGTGTATCAGTTAGTTGTCAGTACATTATTGGTAATGAATCTTCCAATTTCTTGGGTGTTTTTAAAATTGGGTTTTTCGGCAGACTGTACTATGTATACTGCGATTGGTATATCTTTAGTCTTACTATATGCGAGAATCATTATTTTAAAAAAGATTGTTGATTTTCCTGCTAATACATATTGTAAAGTTGTTTTGTCAAGAGTAATTATCACTACTTTTTTGTGCTTCTTGGTTAGTCTTCCTACCAGGAGATTCATTTTCGATCAGACCTCAGGTGGTTTCGTTTTTTTAGCATTATGTATAGCTCTGTCCGTCGCCCTGGATGTAATAATTATTTTTTATTTTGGCCTAAATAAATCAGAAAGAACAACAATTCTTCAATTTGTTAAATCAAAGATTGATAAAAAATGAAAATCTGTGATACTGTTACAAATTCTGTCTGGTTTGACCCTCGTGTTATAAAGCAGATAGACCAGTATTCTTCATACGAAGATGTAGAATTGTCTATTGTGGGGAAGAAATGTCCGATGTATAAGGAGGAGGAAGTAGCCAAACTTCCCGGCAAGGTTGAATTAGTCAGCCCTCCGAAGAAATATGTTCATTCGGTGTTCATTAATCTATGGGATTTTTGGACAATGTCAAGGGCCATTATTCGGACAAAAGCTGACATTATTCATGCTAATGATTTGGACGCCTTAGTTCCTGCATTTATTGCAGCAAGGAAACTAAAGTGTAAACTAATATATGACACACATGAAGTCTTTCTGCAGAATAATTGGGTGTACAATAATAGAATTTTTTACCATTTCTGGAAATTTTTTGAATCAAGAATAATAAGAAAAGTTGATTTAGTTGTGTGCGTAAGCAATGCGGCTGCAGATTACATATGTGAATTGTACAAAATAAAGAGGCCAATGGTTGTTACTAATTGTGTCAATCGGATTACGGCAACCAGGGACATAATCAAACATAATGGCTTTGAGGTATTGATGCATGGTAAATTCTATGCCGGACGAGGTTATGATTTGATGGTCCAAGCCGCTAAGCTTTCCTCCAATTCAGATATCAAATACGCATTTCGAGGATTCGGTTCTATGGAAACAGAATTACGACAGTACGTTGAAGATAACAAACTTAGCAATGTTATTTTTTACCCTCCTGTTAAAACCCGTGAGCTATTATATTCCGCAACGAGTTCACATGTTGGTGTCGCGATAACCGTCCCCTACTGTCTAAATTTCAAATTGTCAGTTTCGAATAAATTATTTGAATACTTAGGTGCTGGCTTGCCTGTTATCATGTCTGATATTCCGGAGCACCGATATCTTAATGACAGGTATCAGTTTGGTGTTGTTTTAAAAGAATTAACCCCCGAATGTTTGAATTCGGCGGTGTTAAGATTATATAATGATAAAGAGTTTTATGCGCAGTGTGTTCGAAACGCTCAACGTCTTTCTGAGGAGTTGTGCTGGGAAGTAGAGTTTAAAAGGCTTTACGAAGTTGAAAGGAAAATGCTGAATAATTAAGTGACAATGGGTATAGGAAGCTTTATTAAAGGTTCGTCAGCAAAGGACAAAGGAATAGCGCTGGTGTTTCTAGTTACATTTGTTCCTTTAACCTTTAAACTATTCTCCCCCTTCTTTATTATTGCAGGGTTAGGTGGTTATACAGACATTATTATGCCTGCATTATTAATTATTGGTCTAATAATGTCTTTGGGTTATTTTATCTCAAATATAAGATTTGTACACATAGTCTTCTATGTGGCTCTATCTTTATTTATATTCTTATCTTCTGAGTTTTATCCTCTATCAAAAGATTTTGTCGACAAGAATGCAGCTAACTTTATTTTTCAAGTAATCCCTTATTTGTTCATTGGACTATCATTAGATTATAGCCGAAATAAACAAATTATCGGGGTTGTGGCCAAAATCGGTTTAATTATTCAGGTGTTGTGGCAGTTTTGTATTTTGGCGGGCCTTGTTGAATATGAAAGAGCAGCCGACGGAAGTTTAGGAGAGCAGATGGGCGTAGCATATGGCTTTTTGTTTCCATTATTTGTTATGGTCATTCAAGCCGCTGATCAGAGGAGCGCTTTTAATACAGTTTTGCTGATTATTGGAATAATAATGCTGTTTCTTATGGGTACAAGAGGCCCAATTATCATTTTCTTATTATTTATTGTTGGCTATTTTCTTCTTTTTAAGCATTATGAAAAAAGAAACTTGCTTAAGAAGTTTTTGATTGGAGTTTCTTTTGGAATTGTTTTAGTGCTTGGAGACAAAATACTTTTGAGTATTATCCCGTATGCTTCTAATCTTGGGTTTAGCACACGAGTGTTTGATAGCTTCTTAGGTAATGAGATGTTAGATATTAGTAATTCTTCTTACAGAGATGATTATTATTACGGTATTTGGGATAAGATTATTAATGACCCTACTGGTTTTGGCTATGGTTGGGGTTCGGACAGATTATTTACTCCTAGTGGCAAGTATACGCATAACTTTGAGTTAGAGATTCTATGCCAGTTTGGATACATTGGCGGCGGTATATTGCTTATTGCTCTTATTGCTCTCTTTATTTATTGCGTCAAGATTTTAAAGGGGAAAGAATCACTAGCCTTTTGGTTCGTAATGCTCTGTTGTAGCATAGGTTCACTACAATTCTCCTACTCATATATTAGTTATCCGCTTTTTTTCGTGTTCCTTGGCTACTGTTTTTCCATAATAGGCTCTCGGAAAGGATGAATTAGATAGAGTATGATAATGAAAGTATTCATAATAAAACTATGGCGTTTTATTAAGCGGTGTTATTTCCGAAGGAAGAATGTATTTATAGACAAAAATGTATCTTTTAATCATAATACCTATTTTTCGAATTATTGTAGAGTCCATAAGGGCTCAAGTATTAATGATTCGGTAATTGGGGCGTATTCATATGTCGGATATGATTGTAAGCTAGATAATAGCATAATAGGTAAGTTCTGTAGTGTGGGTAGCTGTGTTAAAGTATTAACCGCAACGCATCCCACTCGTGCCTTTGTGTCCACTAGTCCGGTTTTTCATAGTACACAAAAACAGTGTGGGACAACTTTTGTGAGCAAAGATCTGTTTGATCAGTCACTTTTAGTAGAAGGACGGTCTGTTATTATTGGAAATGATGTGTGGCTCGGTGGCGACGTTGTTATCATCGGGGGTATTAAGATTGGCGATGGGGCGATTGTCGCTGCTGGAGCGGTTGTTACAAAAGATATCCCACCTTTTTCGATTGTTGGCGGTGTTCCTGCAAAGATTATTAGATATCGTTTCACAGAGGAACAGCGAGAATTCTTATTGAAAGATCAATGGTGGAATAAGCCTATATCTTGGATTAAAAAGAACGCGGCGGCTTTCTCTGATATAGAAGTTTATTTCAAAAAGATTATAGGGACAGAGTTAAGATAATCATTTTATGAAGATAGCATATTTGACATCCTATTTAGGGAATGAGTTCGTAGAACGATATGGGAAAGGGAAAAAGTATGCTCTTTCGGGACCATTTAAATCAAGGGGCATAGCTCGTTCATTATTAAGTGCAGGACATGAAGTTACTGTATTTAGTCCTGGCGTAACTACTTGTGATGCTATTATACCATCGTTTACCGAAGAAGAGGTTTTTCCAGAAGGAAAGATTACAATTAAGTATTGCAACATCATTTCTAAAAGAAAGTGCGGTTTTATCAATGATATAAGAATTTCAAGAATGCTTAGAAAGCATGCTGCGGAGTATGATGTTTTCCTTTATTATAACATTGTTTTTTCTGCAGCATTAGCGATACCAGCTTTTAAATGTAAAATACGTCTTATAGAATATGAGGATAATATATTTAACAAGGCTCTTGTAGGCGACAAGAATTCTTTTGTTTGGTTTAAGACGAAGTTATACAATTATCTTATAAAGCGTACGCAGGGTGTTCTGGCGGTTTGTCTTGGGCTTCAATTGAAAGGCATATTAAAATACAGTGTCTTGACTCCTGGCATTGTAAATGAAGAAGTAATCAACAATGTAACCTCTCGCGTTAACAAGCTAAAAACAGGCAGGCCTGTTCATATTATTCTTACAGGTGGCATACATTATAGCAAGGGTGGAGATTTGTTAGTAAAAGCGATGAGTTTTATACAGACACCATGCGTTGTGTCAGTTTATGGTAATTGTAACTTAGATGACACATTAAAAGAGTTAATTACCCATGTTCCCAAGAAACATGAGTTTAGATTCAATGGCTATATGGAACACGCTGAGTTGATCAAAACACTGGATCGTGACGCGGACATCCTCATCAATACTACACGTAGTATGGGAGTAGGAGCACAAGCCGCCGGTTTTCCGTTTAAAATGATGGAATACGCATCTACGGGCCGCCCCATTGTTAGTAGTGAAATTGGAAAGTTGGATGAAAGTTATAACCGTCACATCACGTATTATGGAGGTGAAAGACCAGAGGAAATAGCCGCTGCTATTGAAGATGTAATCGCTCATTATGATGATAGAGTGCAATTAGCGTTGGAGTTACAGAAGAAGGTATTGCAGGAATATACCATAGAAGGGACAGGGAAAAAGCTTGATTCGTTTTTTAACAAAATTCTGCATCATGAATCTTAACAGTATCATGTGAATAAGAAATGCTGCTTATTTATAGCGGAATTCCCTAAATCAGTAATGGTGAAAGAGTATTTGTGGTTTGAGGTATACATCTGGCGTGTGCGAAGATGGGAGTATAGTATTGTTGAGAAGCGAACATATGTTCCCCTATATTCAAGAGTGCGCAGGCGATACTTGTTCAATACTTGATGCTGATTGAATCGTATTAATCTGGCAAGAGTGCTTAAAGAAAACGTTTTATGGGACAAATAAAGAGTATAGCTTGTCAAGTAGAACAGCTAACTAAAGGTCCAAATCATCATTTGTTTGGCTTTCATGACCTTATTATATCTAATAAGGCGGACACAAAATACCTGTGTCTGGAAGTAGATACTATCAATAGGCCGCCACTGCCTGAAGAACTATTTGGCGTAGGGTATGTCGAGAATAAAGAATATGTGAAGATTGGAGAAACGACCGCTATGAACTATCCTCAGGGTGCGCGCCAGCAGTGGGTGGCAGATACGGATTTTTTTACAGTAAATAATCGTGTTGGCGATGCTTGGGGAACCGATCTTTATGATGCATCAACAAATAAACTGGTAGATCGTTTCCCGGCCACAACTCACATGCTTTCCAATGATGGCCGCTTTGCTTACGGATTAGACTATGCTCGCCTTTTTAGGTTAGGCATGTATGGCTATTCTGGATTGCCAGATTCTTGTTCCGGTGAGGCCTTGCCAGAATCTACGGGTATTACCGTTATGGATATGGCATCTAAGGAGGTGAACTTGTTAGTTTCTGTTAAAGCTGTTGCTTCGTGTGGCTATAATGATAAAATACCGGTCTATGGACATCATTATCTTACTCATCTTTGTCTAAGCCCTGATTCTAATCGTATAGCCTTTTTGCATCGTTTCCCGATGGCGGATGGTGGTGAAATGACCAGGCTAATGACCATATCAAAGGATGGTACGGGATTAAGGTGCATTGCAAAGGGTTTTTTGAGCCATTTTCACTGGAAGGATAATCAGACGCTCTATATCTTTGGGCGCGCCAACAGTTCTGTTGAAGGGATTAGAAACTTACCCATAATGAATAATCCATTCATTAAGTCATCTATGGGTTTAGCGAAGAATATAATTCGTTTGTTCATAGGTAAAGGTCAATCCATTGTCGCCAATGCAAATTCTTTTATGATTGTCACAGATACTGATGCCCCTACTATACAATCATTTGCAAAAGACATTATTCCAACGGATGGCCACCCTATGACATGTCCAATTAACAATAATATTTGTTCTCTTGATACATATCCCAATAGCGAGGGTATCAGGGACCTGATGATATATGATTTTAAACAAGATGTAAGAATAGATATCGGCCATTTTGGTATGCTGGATGAGAAACCTGATATGTCTTTAATAGATTCTTATTTTAAAGGAGTAGATGCCAAGATAGTCGAAAATATTTCAAAAGAATCACTTAGTTTTACAAGGAGTGGGCTGCATTGTGATTTGCACCCGCGTTGGAATTCGAGAGGCGATAAAGTAGTATTTGATTCTATTCATGAGGGGACAAGGCAGGTATACGCAGCCCTTGTAAAAGATGTGTTTTAATTATGAAAGTCTGTCAGATTTATAATATCGCATCACACTATCGTGCGGCAATATATTCGTTGATTGATCGGACATACGATTGCGACATGTATTGCAGTAAAAAGTTTAATGATATAAATACTCTTGACTACTCTTTGTTGAGCGGGAATGTCAAAGAATTGAGAACTATAAGATGTGGTAGTATTAGTTATCAGGTGGGTGTTCCATCATTAGCATTCAAAAAATATGATGTATACTTAGTGACGGGTGATACGTGGAGTGTCAGTACATGGCTCTTCCTATTACTTTCGAGAATCTTTAATCGTAAAGTATATCTGTGGACTCATGGGTTGTTGGGAAGAGAGAAAGGAATAAGGCAAAAGCTAAATGTGCTATTCATAAAGTTAGCGACAGGTGCATTCATCTATAGTAATAGATCTAAACAACTTCTAGTATCGGCTGGCGTTTCCGCTGATATTTTGTATGTTATTCATAATTCTCTGGATTATGATACTCAGCTTGCAATAAGAAGACATATTAAACCTTCACCAATTTTTGCAAACCATTTTTCGTCTGGCTCGAAAACCATTATTTTTATCGGACGTTTAACTAGAGTAAAAAGGCTAGATGTTTTAATAGATGCTCTTAGTGTATTGAATAAAACAGCAAATGTTTTTAATCTTGTTTTGGTTGGAACAGGACAGGACCGGCCTTTTCTTGAAGAAAAAGTTAATAAACTAGAATTACAAGACTGTGTTTGGTTTTACGGGGCTTCCTACAATGAGGAATCAAATGCGGAATTGATTTATAATGCTGACTTATGTGTGGCCCCTGGCAATATCGGTTTGACGGCAATGCACACGATGGTGTATGGTACTCCATGTATTTCAAATAATGATTATGATTCGCAGATGCCAGAACATGAAGCAATAATAGCCGGTAAAACTGGTGATTTTTTTGACAAAGATGATGTTGATTCTCTGGTAGCGACGATAAAGAGGTGGTTTGAGAATCATAAAGATCGCGAAACAGTAAGAAAAGACTGTTATGAAGAGATTGATGCTCGGTGGACACCAGAATTCCAGTTAAATGTAATTAAAGAAGTGTTTGATAATGCCTAAGCTTTTGCAGATTAATGTTTGCGCTAATTGGGGCTCAACAGGAAAAATTGTAGAGCAAATTGGTGAAAAGGCAATGGCCGAAGGATGGGAAAGCTATGTTTACTATGGAGACTATGCAAATCCATCCAAGTCTCGCCTTATCAAGTCAATCGGGCGATTCCCCTTTATGTATGAACATTATCTCGAGTGTAATTTTTTAGATCGTGAAGGCTTAGCGTCAAGAATACCTACTCTTAATCTGGTAAGAATAATAAAAAAGATAAAACCTGATATAATTCATTTACATAATATTCATGATCATTGGATTAATTATCCTATTCTCTTTGAGTATTTAGCTAAAAGCAATATACCTGTTATTTGGACCTTTCATGATATGTGGGCAATAACAGGCCATTGTTATATAAACTATGGAGATTGCTCTCGCTGGAAATCCAACTGTGAAGTTTGCCCTAAAAAGAACAAATTTGGCCCTGACCGTTCGGAAAAGAATTATCACTTAAAGAAAAGGTATTTCACGGCAGTCAAGAACCTGTCAATTGTGGCTGTCTCAGAGTGGCTTGGGGGCATCATACAGCAGTCGTTTTTGGGAGGGAACGACATAACAGTGATTCCAAATGGTATTGATGTTGGTATTTTTCGCCCAATGACGATAGAAAACAATGATCCATTTGGCGTTGGATTGGATACTAAGATTATTCTTGCTCTTGCGACTACATGGACTAAGGAAAAAGGATTAGATGACTATATAAAATTATCGGCACTTCTTCCTTATGGATACAGAATAGTATTAGTCGGATTATCAGAAGAACAGATCTCCTGTTTGCCAAGTTCCATAATAGGCATAAAAAAAATAACGAATCAAATGGACTTGGCTCGTCTATACAATTTAGCCTCAGTCGTTACCAGTTTATCCTATAGTGAAACATTTGGCTTATCCGTTGTTGAAGGGATGGCATGTGGTACCCCATCCATTATATATGATAATTCAGGTCAGAGCGCATTAGTTTCAGATGAGACTGGTATGAAAATAAAAACAGGTGATGTCGAAGCCGTAAGAGATGCTATTTTGGCTATCACTGCTAAAGACAAATCTACCTATCGTGCTCAGTGCCGAAACAGAGCAATCTCTAACTACAATAAAGAGTCGCAGTTCTCAAAATATATTAATCTTTACAATGGAATCCTTGCTCGTTGACTCAATTGCAAAGATGTTGATTTAAGGCTTGTGACCTACCTATTCATGCTCTATACATGAACGAGAAGAAAAAGCGCATTCTTGTAGTCACTCAATACATATACCCAGAGAACTTCAAGAGCAACGAATTGGTCTTTGAGCTGGCAAAACGCGGCCACCATGTGGATGTGCTGACGGGTATTCCCAACTACCCAGAAGGCTTTTACTACAAGGGTTATGGCCTTTTCAAAAGACGCGTTGAGACGATCAAAGGAGTCCGCTTCTACCGTTGTGCCCAGACGCCGCGCGGGAGGGCCGCCTCGGGTGCAGGACTTGCATTAAATTATTTATCCTTTGTTTTCTTTTCATTTTTCTGGGTCGTTTTCTTCTTTGCATGGAAGAAGAGGTACGATGCTATCATTACTCATGAGCCGTCGCCGATCACTCAAATTATACCCGCTATCATATTAAGTAAACTGCGAAAGGTGCCCGTTTATTCGTGGATTATGGATATTTGGCCGGATGCCATGAAGAACAGCGTTAGTCCAAGGATGTATAAGATGGTCGGTCCGGTGCTTGGTGACATCACGCGGTGGGTGTACAAAAACTCCCATAAGATTCTTATTACATCGAAGGGCTTCGAAACTCTTATCAATAGGTCTGGGAACTTCTCTGATAAAATCATCTATTACCCAAATTGGAGCATAGACTTGAAAGCTATTTCTGCTGATTATCCTATCCCACCGTTACCGGAAGGTTTCAGAATCATGTTAGCTGGTAATTTGGGAGAATCACAGAATCTCGATGCTATTGGTGAAGCTATGTTGCTTTTGAAGGAGGTTAAGGAAGTGAAATGGATTTTTGTTGGAGATGGCAGTTGGAAGAAATGGTTGGATGATTTCATCGCAGACAATCATCTTGAAGAAACCGCTTATACATTGGGACGGTTTCCTGGAGACGCGATGGCATCTTTTTATCAAAAAGCCAATGCTATGCTTATTTCTCTTCGTGGAGGGTTTGTCGATTTGGATATGACGGTTCCTGCACGAATGCAATCATATATGTCGGCTGGACGCCCCGTGTTGGGCATGATTGGGTCTGGCGTGCAAGATCTTATCAAGGAATCAGACTGTGGTTATGCTGTCCCCGCCGGGGATTATCAAGCTTTGGTAAATATTATCCGGAGCAAGGTGTTGAATGATAGGAAGGCTTTTGAGGCTAAAGGAGCAAACGGACGGAAGTACTTCGAAAAGGAGTTTACACTAGACCATTGTATAAATCACATAGAAGAAATAATTAGTGAAAAATGAAATACTTATTAGTTGTGGCTCACCCAGATGATGAGGTTCTAGGGGCCGGTGCATCTATTTATAAATGGACAACGCAGGGAGAAACTGTTGATGTGTGCATCATGTCAGCAGAAGCGAAGGCTCGTGCGTTCCGACCGGATGATAAAGGTTTGGGAGAAGATACTCATGCCGCTTTAGATTTCCTTGGTGTTAATAATGAGTATGAAGGCAAATTCCCCAATATTGAAATGAATACCGTACCGCATCTTCAGTTAGTTCAGTATATTGAGAAAGCCATTCTGGAGAGTGAGCCGGATATTGTGATTACACATCATCCTGCGGACACCAATAATGATCACTTGCAGACCTCAATGGCATGTCAGGAGGCAATTCGCCTATTCCAGCGCAGGCCTGAAGTGAAAAGAATACAGGAGCTCTGGTATATGGAGGTGCCGTCTTGCTCAGAATGGGCTATTAATAGCGCCATGAGAATGTTTGCACCAAACTGTTATGTTGAAGTGGGGACAGAGGGTATTGCAGCTAAGATCAAAGCTCTGTCGATGTACCGTGGCGTGATGCGTCCTTACCCCCATCCAAGGAGTGAGGCATTTATCACTGGTTTGGCTGCTTATCGTGGTAGTCAGTGGGGGTTGAATTACGCTGAAGCTTTTGAAGTAGTGCTTAGGAACTATGTATAGGTATTTCCTGAAAGCTGTTATTGACACTACGCTGGCAGTGTTGGGACTTATTATTCTCTTTGTCCCAATGCTTGTAATTGCGTTATTCATCAAGTGTGACAGTCAAGGACCGGTACTATTTAAACAAAGGAGATTGGGTAGGGGGCAGAAAGAGTTCACCGTTTATAAGTTCAGAACAATGTGCGACCATGCCTTTGAGATGGGAGGGGTGGCCTCGACAGAACATGATATGCGGATCACCAGGGTTGGGAAGTTCTTGAGAAGATCCAGTTTGGATGAGTTACCTCAGATGCTGAACATTGTCAAAGGTGAGATGGCCATCATTGGGCCGCGTCCTATCCTTGCGTTTGAGTTTGATAAGTATAATGATAATAAGCGTTATGCTCATCGTCATGATGCAAAGCCCGGCATGTTTTGCACAGTGGATATTGATCTACGGGCTACGGCAACAAGAGAACAGCAGTTTGAAATGGATGCAGAGTATGTGGACAATATGTGCTTTGGCCTTGATTTTAAAGTGTTCTTCGGCATAATAAAGACGGTGTTATTGGGGAAGAACGTTTACAAAGAGCAGTAAAAATGAACAATAGTTATAATGGGCATCTCTGTATTGTCTTTGCCCTTGAGCATTACAATCCGTTGAACATGATTCGCGCCTTTGGCGAGAATGGTATCAACCCCGTGTATATATCCGTGAAGCGTCGCTATGAGGTGGCTACACGTAGTAAGTATATCTCCAAACTTCATCGTGTGAACTCTGTAGAAGATGGCTATCATTTGCTGATGAAGGAGTATGGCAATGTGGTTGCTGAGACTGGTAAGAAGCCATACATTGTGTTCTCTGATGACAAGTCTGTTGGGTACTTTGACCTGCACTATGAAGAGTGGAGGGATAAGTTCATCACCTACAATGCCGGTCGCACCGGACGCATCAATGAGTATATGGATAAGTACCAAATACAACAGCTGGCCAAAAAGCATGGATTCAGTGTGCTGGACAGTTATGTGATTGGTAAAAACGACCCGCTGCCCGAGAACCTGTGGTATCCCATCATCACTAAAGACATCTCTCCAAACTCCGGTAGTTGGAAGTTTGATGTGTATATCTGCCAGAATGAGCAGGAATTGAAAAACGCTATTCGGAAGATAGAGAGTCCGCTGATTATGATTCAGCACTTTGTGGATAAACAGAACGAGATGGCGTTGGAAGGTTACACCATCAACCATGGTAAAGAGATGCAGATTATCACTCAGATGACGTGGAAGTATCTGATTCAAGGATACTATAGCCCATATCACGATGTCTGCATGTTCGCTGATAAAGAGATGGAGAAAAAACTTCAGGCTATGTTTGAGGAGATTGGCTTTGAAGGTGTGTTTGAAGTGGAGTTTCTGATAGATAAGGATGGAACCTACTACTTCATGGAAACCAACTTTCGAGCCTCCGCCTGGAATCCCACCTGCAAGTTTGCTGGTATGCCTTTGGATTACCTCTGGGTGAAAGGTATGGAGAACGGCTATATTGATTCAGCTGATCGCAAGGAGTTTGAGCCGTTCACCAGTATGAGTGAGGTGATTGACTATGGAAAGCGTGTTGAGGGCGGCGTAGTTAGTTTAGCCGAATGGCTGCGCGACTTTAAGGATGCCAAGTGTGTCTATATTTATGACAAAGAAGATCGAGGACCATGGGATGCGGTGATTGAGAATTGGGATTCATTCAAATAAATGGAGATGAAAAAAGTAATGTTAGTTGGCGTCGGTGGCTACATCGGCGGCAAGTTTAAAGAATACATGAACAATAATTATCCTGACTGGCAGATAGATGAGGTGGATAGCATGAATGGTATTTGGAAAGGTGCAGATTTTCACGGCTATGATGCTGTTTATAATGTGTCAGGACTTGCTCATGCCAATGCAAGGCAAGGCTCGGAAGAACTGTACTATGCCGTAAACGGACAGCTCCCAATAGATGTAGCAAAGAAAGCCAAAGGAGAGGGTGTGCCTCTGTTCGTGCAAATGAGTAGCCAGATCGTTTATGGTGACATGAGTAATGTTGGGGAAGAAAAGATGATAACTGCTGATACTATTCCTTCTGAACCTTCTGTTTATGGCAAAAGCAAGATGATGGCAGAGCGTGGGCTGCAAGAGTTGGTTGATGACAGCTTTCAAATAGCCATCATGCGCCCTCCGCTTATTTATAGCGAGTTTGCGAGGGACAATTTTCCACGCTTGGTGAACTTCGCCAAGAAGATGCCCATCTTCCCCAAGTTGGAGAATAAGCAAAGTATGGTGTATGTGGATAACCTTTGTGAGTTGGTAAAACTGGTTGTTGAGAATTGTCAGGGCGGTATCTATTATCCTCAGCAGGAGTGTTATATCGGGACAAGTAAGATTGTGGCCGATATTGCCAAGGCGGTTGGAAATAAGATGTGGCAGACGCGGTTTTTCAACCCCATTTTGAAACTGCTCTCAAAATCCGAAAAGCTCGGGTTTATCCACAAGGCATTTGGCAGCATAACTTACGATATGAGTATGAGTAATCACTTTGATGGTAAGTATCGTGTTGTTAGCTACGAAGAGTCCATTAAGAGGATTGCTCAGGCACAGATGAAATCATAATCGAATGGTAGAGGAACTAAAGCATTATTCACCACAAGATGTGGTGGACCTTGATTTGCTAATGCACGAGTTGTCAGCAACCAGCTTTTGTAATGAGGCCATTCTTTGCAATATATTGAAAGATGATAACTCACATGTATTTATCATACGAGAAGACGAACATATTGTTGCAACAGCGACATTGTGTGTAATTCACACACTAGAATTCACCATTGCTGGTGTGGAGTCAGTTGTTGTGAGTTCTAATTATAGGGGAAAAGGATATGGCAAGACATTGCTGAACTATTTGATTCATACCGCTAAGGAAATGAGAGTTCACCATCTGCATTTAACTTCAAATCCAAATAGGAGGGCTGCAAATGCATTGTACACAAGATTGGGTTTTGAAAAGTACAATACTAATTGTTACAGAATGCAGTTTAGCAAAATGAAGAAATAGTAATTGATTATGGTAGAGCTGGTCATATACTAAAATGATGGATAATCAATCTGTTTTTTTGAACTTAGTACGTCTGGGTATTGGGCTAAAATCTTCAGGAAAAATTAGCATAAATTCTGATTCGGATTGGAACTCGGTTTTTGCAATTGCCGGGAAACAGGGCCTTTCGGCCATTATGCTTGATGGTCTTGAGGGTTTATCTCTCGGGGATAAACTGAAACAAAAGGTTTTTTTAAAGTGCTTTGAAGAAGTTATTCAAAGCGAGTCTATATATGCTATTCAGCAAAAGGCGGCCGCGGAAATGGCTTTGCTTTTTCATAGTAATGGTATTCGTACGTACGTTTTAAAGGGCGCGGTAATAGCGGAATGCTATCCTAAGCCGGAGCATAGGAATAGTGTTGACATGGATTGTTTTCTTTTGACAGAGAGAAAGGATCTTGATGCTTGGGCATTTGGGAATGATCTTATCAAAACGAATGGATTCGATGTCTTAACGGATTTCTATAAGAACAGCACTTTCTGTTTGCCTGGTTTGACTGTTGAGAATCATCGATTCTTGACTCCGTTTAGGGGGAACAGAAGATTAAAGTCTCTTGAACTCTTGCTTCAATCAATGATAAAAAACGATTTGATTTCTGATAGCACTGTTGAAGAACGAATTATTGAAGGGACTTGGCTATATAGGCCACCGGTGATGGTTACATCATTGTTCCTAATAGAGCATTCCTATTCTCATTTCTTACATGAGGGACTTACTTGGCGACATATCTTAGATTGGATGATGTTTAGTAGAAAACACAATAATGAGATAGATTGGGATTCGCTGGATGCACTAATTGATGAGTTTGGGTTTAGAAAGTTCTACAAGTCATATTATAATCTTGGACAGTATCTGATAGGGGATATTAAAGAAGATGATTTGACAATAGTTGATAAAAAAATGTTGCGGGACGTGTGGAATGATTTGGATTGCCACGAAACCATGACAGGCATTAAGGGAAGAATTGCGTCAGTCGGTAATACTTGTAGAGCGTGGTGGAAATATCGTTATTTCTCAGAGATATCAATGATACACGATTTGTGGAATCAAGTAAAAGGAGTTTTATTCTTAAAGAATCCTACATTGTATTGATTCCTTTTTGTGCTCAAAGTGTTGCGAAGTGTAATAATATGACGCCGTTGGTCTTGATAAACAACAGATGTCCCTGATAGGTTTATCTCATGCTTTGGAAAAGAATAAAGAGAGGTGGCTTTTTGTGCCTATAAATGGCTGGAAGATAGATTCGAGTTATTTGAACACTTTTTACTTCCTTCTGTAAGGAATCTCCCTATGTGGCGTCAAGAGATTCATGAAATGATTTTGGGGAATGATGCATACTTCATTCAGGCAAAGATGGAATAATACCATGAAACGTTTAGGCGTGACTTCGCAATAGATTATAAAGTAAAACACGGATTATCCCTTTTCCCAGTTCAAGTCCCTACCCAGAGATATTGGAATACCTTTATGTAAAAAATTGGCCATTATTATTTGGAGGATAGTTGCAACAAAATAAAAGGACACGATAGTCCTATACTTCATAGAATGAAATGATTATTAATAAAGCTGTTCTCGATGACTTAACCGCTCAAGCGAAAGCATCACCCCGTCTTCGAATGAATTTAGACCTTCGGAATTCCGCCTCCGACGGCTCTCAGCGGATGCTCAATGCCATCGAGCCCGGGTCGCCGCTGCCCATCCATCGGCACATGAAGTCCTCCGAGACGGTAGTGTGCCTGCGCGGCCGGCTTCGCGAAGTGTTTTACAACGAGGCGGGCAAGGTGACGGAGGTCATCGACCTGGCGCCTGGCGGCGACTGCGTGGCGCTTTGCATCCCCATCGGCCAGTGGCATGGCGTGGAGGTCCTGGAAAGCGGGACTGTGATCCTGGAGTGCAAGGATGGGGCGTATGAGCCGTTGGGGGAGGGGGATGTGATGAAAAATGACTAAATTCGCATTATGAAGATACTTGTTACCGGCGCAAAGGGGTTCGTGGGTAAGAACCTTTGCGCACAATTGAAGAATATTCGGGACGGGAAGGCGCGTTGCTATGGCAATGTGGTGGTGGATGAGGTGTTTGAGTATGATCTGGATTCGACTCCGGAGGAGTTGGATGAGTGGTGCGCCGCGGCGGACTTCGTGTTCAACTTGGCGGGGGTGAACCGGCCGCAGAATGCTTCGGAGTTTATGGAGGGGAACTTCGGGTTTGCATCTGTGTTGCTGGATACGTTGCGTAAGCACGAGAATGCGTGCCCGGTGATGCTTTCGTCGTCCCAGCAGGCGTCGCTGACGGGGCGGTTCGGGAATTCGGAGTACGGACGGTCGAAGAAGGCGGGGGAGGATTTGTTCCTTTCTTATGGTGCCGAAACGGGCTCGCGTGTGCTGGTGTATCGTTTCCCGAATCTCTTCGGCAAGTGGTGCCGGCCGAATTACAATTCTGCCGTGGCGACGTTCTGCAATGCCGTCGCGAATGATTTGCCGTACACGGTGAATGATCCGTCGGTGGAGCTGGAGTTGCTGTACATCGACGATCTGGTGGATGAGATGATTGCTTGCCTGCGGGGTGAGGAGCATAAGTGTGAGTTCGAGGGTTTGGAGGTGCTGCCTTCTTCGTCGGGCCGATACTGCTATGTTCCGGTGACGCACAAGGCGACGCTCGGCGAGATCGTGGATTTGCTGAATTCGTTCGAGGCGCAGCGTTCGACCTTAATCGTTCCGGAGATTCCGGCCGGTTCGTTCGCCAAGAAGCTTTACAGCACATTCCTCAGCTACCTGCCAAAGGAGAAGGTGGCTTTCTCGCTGAAGACCAACGTTGACGCCCGTGGCTCCTTTACCGAGCTCGTAAAGACTCTTGGCAACGGTCAGTTCAGTGTGAATATCTCCAATCCCGGCATCACCAAAGGCCAACATTGGCACAATACAAAGTGGGAGTTCTTCATCGTTGTTTCCGGCAAGGCTCTTATCCAGGAGCGCAAGATAGGCACCGACGAAGTGCTTAACTTCGAGGTCTCCGGAGAAGAGATCAAAGCCGTCCACATGTTGCCTGGTTATACCCACAACATCATCAATCTGTCTGAGACGGAACCTCTGGTCACTCTCATGTGGGCCAACGAGCTGTTCGATCCCAATCGTCCCGACACTTTTTTTGAACCTGTTGAATAAATTACGATCTTTGCGATATGGCACAATTCAAGAATAACGGAAAGCTGAAGCTTCTCATCATCGTCGGCACACGTCCGGAGATTATCCGCCTTGCCGCGGTCATCAATAAATGTCGTGAGTACTTCGACTGCCTGCTGGCGCATACGGGGCAGAACTACGACTATAACCTCAACGGTGTGTTTTTCAAGGACTTGAAGCTCGCTGATCCGGATGTGTATATGGAGGCCGTCGGGGCCGACCTCGGCGAGACCATGGGCAATATCATTGCTAAGAGCTATCAGCTGATGGTTGAGGTACAGCCAGATGCCGTGCTGGTGCTGGGCGACACCAATTCCTGCCTTAGCGTCATTGGCGCGAAGCGCTTACATATCCCCATTTTCCATATGGAGGCCGGCAACAGGTGCAAGGATGAATGTCTGCCCGAGGAGACCAACCGCCGCATCGTTGACATCATTTCCGATGTGAACCTTGCTTATTCCGAGCATGCCCGTCGGTATCTGGCTGACTGTGGCCTGCCGAAGGAGCGTACGTATGTGACTGGCTCCCCGATGGCTGAGGTGTTGCATAACAATCTGGCGGAGATTGAGGCTTCGGACATTCATGCCCGGCTGGGCCTTGAGAAAGGAAAGTACATTCTTTTGAGCGCCCACCGCGAGGAGAACATCGACACCGAGAAGAACTTCCTCTCGCTGTTCAATGCTATCAATAAAATGGCAGAGAAGTATGACATGCCCATTCTGTATTCCTGCCACCCGCGCAGCCGCAAGCGCCTGGAGGCTTCTGGGTTTAAGCTTGATCCTCGCGTGATTCAGCACGAGCCTCTCGGCTTCCACGACTATAATTGCCTACAGATGAACGCCTTCTGCGTGGTGTCCGACTCAGGCACCCTGCCCGAGGAGAGCAGCTTCTTCACCAGCATCGGCCATCCCTTCCCGGCCGTGTGCATCCGCACCTCCACCGAGCGTCCGGAGGCGCTGGACAAGGGCTGCTTCGTTCTGAGCGGCATCGACACCAAGGGCCTGCTGCAGAGCGTCGATGTGGCCGTGGAGCTCATCCGCGACGGCAACCCCGGCATCCCCGTGCCCGACTATGTGGACGAGAACGTCTCCACCAAGGTGGTCCGCATCATCCAGAGCTACGTGGGCGTGGTGAACAAAATGGTCTGGCGGAAGTTCTAAAATGGCAGGGGGCAGGAGAGTTTCTTCTGCCCCTTTGTTTGATGTGTGATTATCGATCAGAAAATACTTGATGACTTATCCCCCCAGTCTCAGGCCTCGCCGCGCCTTCGGATGAACATGGACCTGCGGAATTCGCCTTCCGACGGCTCCCAGCGGAAGCTCAATGCCATCGAGCCGGGGGCGGTGATGCCTATCCACAGACATCGTGCTTCATCGGAAACTGTCGTTATAATCCGTGGCAAGATCCAGTGGGTGTTTTATGACGACGATGGTAGCGAGACGGAGCGGGTGACCTTGGACGCCAATGGTGAACTGCGATGCCTCAACGTGGAAAAAGGAAGATGGCATTCGCTGGAATCCCTGGATAGCGGGAGTGTGCTGTTTGAGAGTAAAGACGGGGCGTATGCGCCGCTGGGGGAGGGGGAGGTGATGGTGAAGTGACAATGAGAAGAATGAAGAGGGGAAAAATTATTGGTTTGGTGGAAGGGGGTTGGGCGATTTTGCTCGTATTTGTTTGTGACGCAGTGGAAATGATTATATAAATTGTAATCAAAGATAAATGAAGAATCTACTGAACATGTTAGCGGGTATGCTACTATTCCTGTGCTCAATATCAGCAATAGCAGTGGCGGTTATTGTGGCCAAGAAATATCCGGCAGAAAAACAATCCTATATTATTGAGCTGACTGTTAGTGCAGATTCTACAGGATGCTTGACAAAGGAGAGCCAGGCCATGATGGACTCTGTAATGCATGTGGTGACCAATCAGGGCAACATACTTCATAGAAAGTATGAGGCACTTGCAGAACAGGAAACGGACAACCAAAACCTGATGACGATAGGCGGGATTATCGTGACAATAATAGCATCGATACTTGGTTTCTTTGGGTTCCGTTCTTTTCAGTCAATTGAACAAATAGCAATAGACAAGGCGGAGGGTGCGGCCAAAAAGAAACTGGATGAAGAGATGGGAGGAGAGATAGACCGCGTGTGGCGAAAACTGGAAACGGAAATGCTGAAGAGGTTTGACGAGGATATAAAGCCCAAGGTAAAGGCAGAGGTTGAGGCTGTGACCGATGAGAAGTTCAGTAATGAACTAAATGCCAAGATTAATTTTATTAATGCTAATGGCGATGAAATCATGTCGTTGAGGAATGACGTAGAGAACCTTAAGAAGAAATTGTCGGACGTTCAGGATGCAGGTCTCGAGAAAAATGAAACAGCCAAGGCGGATGAATACCCAGATGCGGCACAAGATGAGATCATGAACCAGATAAAAGAGCGTAGGGGACGGAAAGCCGGAACCAGTAAAGGGCAGAAAGGAGGAGAAGCATGATAGCAGCAGTACAACATAGGCATCCGGCTTCAGACAAACTAGTGCTTCAGGCTCTGGTCCCTTTCAAACTTCTGTTTGAGCGGGCTATCTTTACTCAGAAGACAGTAGAAGGGAACTTTACAGAAGATGCCGCCGACAAAATGGTTGACAAAAACACACAATACTATCAGCGAAAACTGAATCAGGAGAGACTGAAGGAGATACAAAAGTATATCGTGGATACCATTCTAGATGAGAAGGATAATAATGCAGTGGCGACATTATTCCCGTCGTCCATGATATTGGCTATCTCTAAAGAGAGTATGCCCATGGAGGAAGAGTCGTTTCAGTTAGAATTTGACGAAACGCCGATTTATATAGTTGATGGTCAGCACAGGATGATGGCCATGAAACTGCTATATGAAAGGATGACTAGGCTGGAATATATCCAGGATGAGGATGTGCAGTACATCCGGCAGTATCTGGAAGATTACCGGTTTAATGCGACGATTCTGGTGAATTATGATTTATGGGAACAGGGTCAAGTGTTTGTGAATGTAAACTTCAGACAGAAACCCGTGAACAAATCGTTGTATTACGAGGTGTTTGGTGCGGAGTACTCGGAGAATCCAAATGACTGGAAGAGAAATCATATATACGTGGCACACCGATTGACAGAAGCGATGAACAACCAAAAGGAATCACCCTTCTGTGGGCAGGTTAAGATGCTGGGAACGGGTAAGGGATATATCTCGCAGTCTTTCTTTGTTGAAGCCATACTGCCGCAATTCCGATCACAAGGTGTATGGAACCGGAAGATATACGAACTGGAAAGCAGGCAGAACGTCATAGAGTCGTTGTCAACGGAGCTGATGAGTTTTTTTGCCGCTGTCAAGGGATCGTTCTCCAGTAACTGGGGTGTACGCAAGGACGGAACTATCAGTCACCTATGTAAAACGACAGGAGTGGGAGCGTTTATGAGGCTATTCCCCCTAATTCATCAGAATATTCAAATGGAAGTTCTGCGGGGCATAGACAACGTTGACGAGATAGGACTGAACAAAGACTACATAGAGGCGGCAAAAACCATTTTAGAACCGCTAAGGACGCATGGCGATAGGCTGTTTGGCCCTGATAGCCAGTATGGAAAGACGGGCGGAAAGGGATTTGAAGCAGCACTCTATAAAGATATGCTGAAGGTGCTGGCCCAGACGGATGTGGTGAAGAGGCTGTCGTTCAGACCATCGCAACAGAAGTTCATAGAGGCAATCAGCCGCAACCGTACGGAGACACTGGAAACAAAACTGAAACAGCTGGGCATCAGCAACGTGAACGTGGATATAGAGAGGTATATGAATGCCAACATCCCCTCAGAGGTGGATTGCCTGGGGAGCCATGTGCGGGTGGAGGATGTGACGGAAGTAACCTATTTGAGACTAGAGAAGTCCTCTGAAACGAGTTATGTGTTGACGGGGAGATTTGAGTGCGAGGTGTCGGATTGGATTGACAGTGAGGATGACCGCCGCTTTACGATGATATTCCCAGCCTCTTTCTCGCTGGTGTATAAGGAGAATAACGGCAAGTGGAAGCTGTCGGAGAGAGGTACGAAGGTATATGTGAATACGGAAAGCTTCTATAGATAAAGTATTTCTGCTGTAAATTGTTTATTTATAGGAGCTTGGCTCTCGGGTGGGGCATTTTTGGACCTCTTGGCAAATTGTCTGTGCCTTTGTCATCGATAAATGATTAGATTAAAAGGTTATGATTACGCTAAAGGATTTGAATGACATGGCTGAGAATAAGATAAAGAATGAAGCGCAGATAGAAATCATTCAGTCTTGTTTCCCACCGCATATAGCAGGCAGGATGTGTGCTGCTATTGATGGAAAAGAGAAGATAGAGCACGTCATCCGCTTTCTAATTGAGTATAACGAGTAGATAGTGCAGCGGCAGATGCAACAAGCGGCGGTGATGGTGTTTTTGAGGGGGTATGGGAAGAAATAAATGAGACATTTCCTAATTCATCAAACGCATAGAAAGCTTATCCGCCTAATGCGTAATCGCTTAAAGGATGGGCATCCTATTGTTTTCATACAATCGGACTTTGATGCCTTCCGCGCTATCTGTCAAGGAACAATGACAATGATAGATCGGCATCAAAAGATATATCGACTTATTCTAACAGCTGTATACCGCCCAATTGAAGAGATAGATAGGACGGAAAAGGTTTGTATCGTTGGAGATGCTAGCATTTATGTTATTGAAAAATGTTTTGCTCAAGCAGAGAGAAAGCACATAGGAACAACCATCCTAAGCGGATATCTTGTGCCAACGTTGCAATGGATTGTGAATAAGAGAAGAAAGCATAAGTAAATGGAGACACCTTATTACAAAGAAGCCAGTGAACTATGGTCCTCCTTTAGAGACGAAGTGATGTTTAGGCAGCGTTTCTTTCTGAATCATCCTGTCCTGGACAGACTTGGGGATATTGCCAGAACACTTGAAACACTCATCGCTCCGGGAAGAATCTATTACCGGGCACGTATTATTGATGATAATGCTCTTAAGGAGCACATGTTGGGAAAATGCTATGCCCCTGACAGGACGGAAGAGGAGAGAAAATGGTATCATAGTAAGGCAAATAAGTTTAAAGGGTTATCAAAAGAAGGCTCTTATGTACCAAACGACCCGAAACTTATTAGAGATGCTCGTTCGAACCCAAGGTTCATTTGCTATTTGTATGTGGCTGAAAGTCCCACTACCGCTGTGTATGAAGTGCGCCCTATTCTTTATAATGCAGTTAATGTGGCCGGGATTGAGGTGAAAGAACCGCTGCGTATTGCGAATATAGCAGTGGACATCGAACCAAACCCAGAGAAAGAGAAGAGCGTGGATGAGTGGCTGTTGGGATTTGTGCAATCGGCCTTCTCGTCACCGACGAATAATCCTGATGACTACATTCCCTCGCAGATTATTGCTGAGTTCTTCAGACATTTGGGCTACGATGGCATTAGGTATAGCAGCTCGCTTCATAAAGGCGGGTACAATCTAACTATTTATAACGTTTTAAAATGTGAGCCCGTTTTTTCTACTGACATGCGTTTTGAGGATATGAAGATATCCCTCAGGCCGGCTATTGGAGCAGAGAATAGGGATGGCCAGTTTCAGTGGATTAAAGATAATATCCCTATGAAGTGGGATAGAGACTTAAATAAGCTTGTTGAGGCAGAGGTTTAGATTATTATTGTTATGACATAGGATGAAAGGCGGATGGCAAAATATGATGAAATAATGGCCTTCATGGCTGAGAACTATAGAAGGCCATCGAAATATATAGAGGATAGGAACCTGTGGAACTGGCTCAGACATACTCAGAAACAGATGAATTCTGGAGAATTAAAGCCGTTGAGAGTGGTGGTGTTTGAGCCGAATTGTTAGATTTGTGTGGGGAATATAGGAGGGGGAACCAGTATGTTTAATTAGTTGAGAGTTGAAAGTTTAGAAGAGTTTTTGAGATTAGAGTGCTAAAAAGAATAATACATAAGGAATGCAATATAATACGGGGAGAATCGTTATTTTTGCAATAGACATATAGTACGATGAAATGAGTGCTGAGAGAAACCACATACGAGTATTTGTATCCTCGACGGTCTATGAGTTCGAGACTGAGTTAAGCCGTGTCTTCGCCCAATTGGATGGGTATGGTTATGATGTGTGTGCATGTCGAAAGAGGGCACAATTCCATTGGATAGCCGTTTATCCAATCTGGTAAACTGTGTGAATGCAGTAGAGGATTGCCAAGTGTTTTTAGGTATCATCAGGCCATTGCTTGGCACTGGGATTTTGGAACCAGATGGAAGATCAATTACGGCTCAAGAATTTGACAGAGCTATTAAGATTGGAATGCCCAGATTCGTGCTGGCCGACTATCGCGTTGAGTTTGCTCATAAGTTCTTGAAACTGATGGGACAAGATCTGACCGCTATCCCCAACTATAAAGAGCGGGAAGTGAAAAGGGACGTCTCTTTTGTGGATCTCATCAGGAAAGCTCTATACGGCGTTGAGATCCGAGAGTCAAAACTAGTAAATGCTATAGTTGACTGTGTTGATAGTAAGAAATTGAGGAGCATAATAACATACAATTATGATGATATTCTGGAGCGCGAATTGATAAAAAGAAAGGTATCATTCTTTTCTGTTGATGGACGAAATCGTCCTACAGCTTACCAATTCCCTGTTTTTCATGTACATGGGTTTATCCCATCAGAAGAAGATAAATCTTATGATATGAATGTGGTGTTAAGTGAGGATGAATATCACGCTTTGTATAACAATGCCTTTCACTGGTCAAATATTGAGCAGGTTCATGCTATGGTTCAAACGACGTGTTTTTTCATTGGATTATCGATGAAGGACCCTAACCTGCGCAGACTATTGGATATTGCTCAACAAAGGGGCTCAGGCAATCCTTCGCATTATGCTTTTCTGCGACGAGGTGAATACAAACAACCTCAAAAAGCAGAGCGAATCTTTTATGAAATGGGAGTAAATGTAATCTGGTACGAACGTCATAATCAACTTCCTAAGTTAATTCGAGCGATTACTGAAAATATAAAGTAAGGCGATGACTGATAAAGATATCATTTTTAAGTTTTATAAAGAAGGAGAAAGACCGAACCCCAACTGTTTTTGCCATTATGGGTGGGAAGGGACCGGATCCTTTGCATTCTGGAAGTACGCCCATGCCTATTATGACAGTGCTGAAAGCTTGTTTGTTAAATTTACTCAATCAAGTGGTGACTTTGCTGTTCTTGACGGAATTGGACTTGCTATATGCTTTTTATATCGCCATTACGTAGAACTAACAATAAAATATCTCTTTGTCAAATATGGTGTAAAAGACGATGAGACTCAGTACAAAAAGTTTCTAGAAAACAGACACAATTTGAATAAGTTGTGGATGGAGGCAAGAGCTGTCATCGAACCTCTTCAAGAGCGAGTCGGCTCAAAGATTAATCGTGCTAGTTTGAACCATTACATTCTTGAGATTGACAAGTTCGATCAAAACGAAGAAGCCATGCGTTATCCAATCAAGAATAATCTTAAACCAATGCATGAATCTACTCGTCTGGATATTTACAACCTGCATGATAGAATGACAGAACTCTATGACGCCTTCGAAAAGTTGGATTCTGATGTTGAAGGCCAATTGTTTGAGGAGGTTTCTCAGGACAAAATTGACGCTTTTCTGGAGAGATATGAGACACTGAGACCACGGGTTATTTGTTTTCTGGACTCGATGAGTGAAATTAATAGAATTGAGGAAAAGGGACCTGTATGGTTGAATCTCGGGGATATCAAACAGGAGAATACAAGATGGGCTAAACAGAAGATGCTGTTTGAGTCTTGTACGGATGATGAACTCATATTGTTTGACACACTCTATTACACAGGACAGAATATAGTAACCGGTCAACTCAATCTTCCTCGGAATCCAAACGCGGCAAAGACAGATGCCGTAAAACAGTGTATTATCAATATGAAACATGACCATATTGATTTTGGCCGGCCTGTGAATGAGGAGATAAGTATAGAGATGAAGAGTGTTTCTGCCATTATTCGTTGTATTCCTCATGCCGTTGCCGCAATAGATTGGGACAAACCAGAAGTGATGGAATGGCTAAAACAGGTTCTTTGAGAATAATCGGTCGGCCTTCGGCCGATTTTATCCCTGAGGGGAAAGTGGAGCTGATGTTCCTGAAGATGAAGACGCAGATGAGCTTTCCGAAACTCATGGAGGAGTTGAACGGGAACATTCACTACCAGATGTTCTGTGACATCCTGATTGATCCGACGCATCCATTGACGAACTACAAATTGTTGGATGACATTGCTGCGGAACTGGCTGGAAGCTTGAAGATCCAGGAATTGCAGAACCTGCTGGCGGAGGCGTGGAAGCCTTACATGAAGAATTTAGACACGATGTTCACGGATGCGACCTGCTATGAGAGCGAGATGCGATATCCGACCGACCAGAAACTGCTCTGGGAGTGCGTAGAGAAAGGATATGAGTTGATGTGCGAAGCCAGCCAGAAGTTGGGAATCCACCGTCCGAGGACAGAGTAACTGGATGTTGAGAAGGCCAACCTGACGTACCGCAAGCAGCGGAAGCACACGAAGGGCCAAACGAGGAAGATTACACGGCGGCTACTGGAGACTTGCTGGGTAAGATACTGAAGGAGACTCGTAAGATGGAACGTGAGCATGAAGGAGTTGAGTTGTTTGCGGATAGAGAGAGGTAGATGTTGACGTCATCACGAAGGTGTACCGCCAGCAGCACAACCACTTCCGTAGCGGAGATGCCCGTGAAAGCATTCCGGACAGGATAGTGAGCATCGCCAAGCCTTATGTGCGGCCAATCGTGAGAGGCAAGGAAGTGAAGAGTGTTGAGTTCGGGGCCAAGTGCAACAACATCCTGGTGGATGGGATATCGTTCATTGAGAAGTTGTCGTTCAACGCCTTCAACTAGGGTACAAGGCTGACACACTGCATCAAGATGCACAAGCGGCTGTTCGGAGAGGATGTGAAGAAGATAGGCGGTGACGCGAGTTATGCCGGCACGGCAAACCGAGACCTCTGCAAGGAACTGGAGATCCAGACATCCTTCGTGAAGAGAGGGAAGCCTTTCAAGAAGATGAACGAGAAAGACTTTGTGAGACAGGAACTTGCGCGAGTTCGCGCCACAGCGATGGAGGGATTGTTCGGAACGCAGAAGGAGCATTACTCCTTGCGTCGGATCAAGGCCAGAAAGAAGGGAACGGAGATCTTGTACATCTTCTTCGGCATTCATACGGCGAATGTAGTGCAGTTGGCGGAGAAGTTGATGGAGCAGCAACTGGCGGAGGCCGCATAGTTTGAAAGCTCAAACGGTTCCCCAATGGAGTCCTCGAAAG